>Ga0105054_10001320_pt1 | contig 40823 bp, 38 predicted proteins | sample BON02_FD_78091 | JGI IMG/M metagenome (GOLD analysis project Ga0105054, IMG submission 78091) | Freshwater microbial communities from Lake Bonney liftoff mats and glacier meltwater in Antarctica - BON-02 (megahit assembly) | ecosystem: Environmental > Aquatic > Freshwater > Ice > Glacier...
AAATCAGATATACAAAAAGCGAGTAAAGTAAGGTCTACTAAAGGGTTAAACCTACATGTTTATGGTCGACTAGCTGCAGCATTTATAACACTATTATTTAACTCTTGATTCGCATTATTAATGTAAAAAAGCTGTTTATAAATAAACAGCTTTTTCAATTTGGAATTATTATTTTTTTTCTTCTCCTGGGTGGTAAGTAGTTTTAGCTCTTTTTAAAACATCTTCTCTATAATAAGCAACATCTTTAAATTGCTTATCGGCATAGCGTTGAGATTGATCTGAAAAATGTGCTGAATTAACATCACCACTTTGTCCACCCGCCAACATTGTTTTAGCAGTAACTTTATCTCCAAATTCTACAACGGCAACAAAACTATTTCCAGATGTTCCGTATTGACGTTTTGTATTTTTTCCAAAACGAGTTCCGAAAGAAGCTAAAGCTCCCCAAGAACTAGAAGCCATTCCAACTGCTATGCTTGGTTTTGCATCGTTGAAATCTTGTTGAATTTGTCCATCATTACGTTTGTAACGATTAAATTCTCCCCAAGGAGTTTTCCAAGAACCAAAATCTGCTTTTAAATTATTTAAGCTTTGTTGAAATATATCTATACGCTCCTTATTGCTAGAAGATTTACTCATATAATTAAACTGACCTAAACTGCTAATTCTTTTATTTCCTTCAATTCTTGGGATTTTTCCAGAGCTATAATACGCGTTTATATAAAATTGTGTCAAAGTCATTTCAATTGAACTTACAGAAACTTTAAAATCCCAGTTTTTTAATAAAGCAATTGCTTCTCTGGCCTCTTTACTTTTTACAGGTGATTTTTTTACTGCTTCTAACAATCCGGTAATTAGCATATCTGCTCCTGGTAAATAAGGATCATACGCTAAATCGATTAAAGAATCTAAAGTTAAATCTTTGGATTTTGTCAATAAAGGAATAGCATGTATTCCTCTGAAATTTTCAGGAAAAGAATACATATAATTTGGATAATCTTCTTTTTTTGGACTGTACTCTAATGCACTTGTAAACGGAGTAGAATTACAATTCTGAATCCAACCATTTGGGGGATTTAAAACCATAATATTATCTTCTAAAGCATGTAAGCCTTGCCAATCTGTCTTAGGATTACTTCCATCCACAGGTTTTGTATAATCAAAACTTACATCTCTCTTTGGGATAAAATTTCCGTGGTAATATGCAATCGTTCCGTCTGCATCTGCATACACAGTATTGTTTGAGGAATTTGTTCTAGTATTCATCATTTCATAAAATTCTTTATGATTTGATTTTTTAGTTCTTGTAAAAGATTGTGTTAACGCTTTTATTGGACTCCACATTAATGCAGTAGTTACCCATTTATCTCCATTTGCATGTGTAATTGGTCCGTGATGTGTTCTATACGTCATAAAAGATTTTTCTTTAATTCCGTCTTTAGATGTATATTTTAAATGTACTTTAATAGAATCCATTGGGCGAATTTCTTCGCCATATTTATAAGAAGTTTTAGCTCCATTTTTTACAATAGTTTCTTCAAATTCATCTAGAATATCTGTTCCTGTTGATGTATGCATCCAGCCAGTTTTACTGTTAAATCCTTGATACACAAAAAATTGCCCCCAAGTTACTGCGCCGTATGCGTTTAAGCCTTCTTCACTAACCATATGAACTTCTCCTCTAAAAAAGAAAGAAGTATGTGGATTGATTAATAACATAGCTTTGCCAGATTTTGTTTTAGAACCAGCAATTGCAAATCCGTTTGAACCTCTTGGTTCATCATCTTTTAAACGAATTAAACCATTGTTAACAACAGCCATTTTGTTTTTACTATCATAAAATTCTTTAACTTTTTTAGTAGAAATTCTTTCAATATCACCACCAATAGAGCCTTCACTAAAATACATTTGCATCCATGGTTCAAAATGTGCTATTAATTTTGGTTTTACTTCTGGATTTTTTGCTAAATAATAATTCAATCCATCAGCAAATGCAATACATAATTCCTGCAACCATTCTGGACTGTTTTCAAAGTTTTCTTTAGCTTCTTTTTCAGTCATATATAAACGAGCGCGTAAATCGCTGTACAACGATTCTTCTCCTTCAACTTCGGCCAATCTTCCAATTGCCCAAATGTAGTTATGTTCTACGCGATTAAAATCGTCTTCTGCTTGTGCATATAACAGCCCAAAAACAGCATCGGCATCCGCTTTTCCGTAAACGTGTGGTACACCAAAATCGTCTCTTATGATTTCAGTATTTTTTACATGTTGCTCCCAGCGTTCTTGTTCTGTTAATTTTGTATTATTTGTGCAACTAGCTAGAACAAGTAATAATAATATAAAAAGTTTTTTCATTTTTTAGTTTTTAAGTACTGTGAATTCTATTGCCGAATCTGTAAATACGGTGTGAGTTTGTGTTTTAAAATCTTTTGCATCTGCTTTATAGATGTTGTCTACATAAGTTTGCGGATTTAAATCTATTAAAGGAAACCAAGTACTTTGTACTTGAATCTGTAATTTATGTCCTTTTTTAAATGTGTGAAAAACATCTTGTAATTTTAAATCTACATTAGTTTTTCTATTAGGAACAAACGGTTCTGGTTTTTCAAAGCTGTTTCTAAAACGACCACGCATCACTTCGCTACGAATCATTAAATGATAATTACTCATGTTTAAATGCGATTGCATATTTTTATTGTTGTTTTTTGTATCTTTTGGATGTACATCAATAACTTTAACAATCCAATCTGCAGCTGTTCCTGTTGTTGCAACTTTTAGTTTTGCTAAAATATCTCCAGCTAAGGTAAAATCTTCTGTCAATACATCAGTTTCAAAAACCAAGACATCTGGTCTTCTTGCAGCAAAACGTTGATTGTCTGTCATGTATTTTCTTGGAGTGAAAACCGTTTTAATATCTTCAGAATAGGGAACAGGTCGTTTAATGTCACTAATAAATTGAATTCCCTTTGTGCTTTTCTTTTTAGTAGTTAATTCTTGATTTTCTGATAAATACCAGTTTTCTTTTACTGCTTGTTTTGGCGGCCAAACATCAAAAGAATTCCATTGTCTTTTTCCAGAATCATAGACATACGCTTCTGGTAATCCTGAATTTTTATCGCCACTTCCTTTTAAGAAATGATTAAAGAATTTAGATTCTATTTCTTTTTGGAATTTTAAGGAGATTGAATCGCCGAAATAATAATTTCCAACGATGTTTTTCACAGAACTGCTAGACCATCCTCCATGATCCCAGGGTCCAAAAACGAAGGTGTTGTAATTATTAGGCTGGTGTTTTTCGATAGCTTTATAGGTTTCTAAAGGTCCATATAAATCTTCTGCATCAAACTCACCAGCAACAACCATTGTAGCAACGGTAGAAGGAACTTTATCTAAATATTGAATAATTCCTTTGCTTTTCCATACTGAATCGTAATTTGGATGTTCTACAATTTCTTTCCAGAAGAAATCATCAATTCTATCATTATTCTGCGGACTTAAATTATCTACAGTTTCTTTTCTAAAATATTTGTTTAAGTTTTTTAATGGTCCAGCATCTAAAAAGAATTGATACTGATCTTGAGAATCCATTGTTGGTAAAGCGTACCAAGCTGTATCTGTTGGTGTGTCTTTATATGTTCCAAACAAAGAAATTGCTCTAAAATAACTTAATAAAAATGCACCATTATGATGAAAATCATCAAAGAAAAAATCTGCAATAGAAGCTTGTGGTGAAGCTGCTTTTAAAGCTGGATGTGCATCAACCGTAGAAACTGTTGCGTAATGTCCTGGATACGAAATTCCCCAAGTTCCAACTCTACCATTATTGTTTTCTACATTATTAACTAACCAATCTATTGTGTCATACGTATCAGAAGTTTCATCTGTTTGGGTTCCTTTTTTATTAGGAATATATGCACGCATATTATCGTAAACTCCTTCACTCATCCAACGCCCACGAACATCTTGATACACCACAATATTTCCTTCTTCTATCAATTGAGTGTTTGGGCCAATTTTAGTTTTAAATTTCCCTTCGCCATAAGGCGCGCAGCTATATGGAGTTCTTTGTAGTATAATAGGATAGGTTTTACTTTGGTCTTTTGGAGCGTAAATTACAGTGTGTAATTTTGTTCCGTCACGCATTTCAATAGTAACTTCTTTTTTTGTGTAGTTGTCTTGAACAAATGTGTTTTGACTTTTTTTATCTTCTTTTGATCCCGTATTACAACTAGTAATTAAAGTGATAAAAAAAAGTGATAAAATAGTGTAGAATACTTGTTTTTTCATGATATAAGTTTGGTCATTAATGAAGTAAATCTACAAAAGAAAAAACATTTTAGAATCATACAGTTTAGTTAAATTGAATTTTAATATTTTCATCAATAAAAAAGGCTACCAATTTGGTAGCCTTTTTTGTGTTTATATAAATGTCTTGATTAACCTTTTAACCAAGCTCCTCTTAGTTTCGTTTTAGGATTATCCGCAGATAATTCTTCAATAACAAAACCAATTTGTTCAGTTTGCGGAACAATTGCACTTCCTTCTAGTTTTATAGTTTTTCCGTCTCTTACAACTTCTAAAGTAATTGTATCACCAGCTTTCCAAGCAAACGATTTTCCGATAATCATATTTGCATTTTGTAACGAAATCGCTTCTCCGTTTACAGCTGTTAAAACATCATTTGTTTGAACACCTAAAGCAGTTAAACCTGAGTTTGTTTTTTTAGTAAAGAAAATTTCACGTTTTGCATTTACACTAATAAAAGGTTGATTGCTATTATCAACAAAATATCTTGTATCTACTATTTGATTTTTACTTACAATTCCTGCTTTATCAAATAAAGCATTGTAATTTATTGGTGTAGTTCCTTGAACATGATTCTTGAAAAACTCTCCAACAGATGGATAGGTCATTTTTATAATTTCATCAATAATTTCATCATCTTTAATGGTTTATGAGAACCATATTTTACAGATAAATCTTTCATTAAATTTAAAATCCCGTAGGCTCCTTTGCTTTCTTCTCTTAAAATAATATCTAAAGACATTCCGATTAAGGCTCCTTTTTGATATACATTTCCGTAGTTCTTTGCATACTTTTCTTCTAAAATATTTTTACTCATTTCTGTAAAAGGCATCGTGTCATCAAAACGTGAAGAAGCGCTTATTTTACCTTCCATTGCATTGATAAACTTTTGTTCGCTAATTAAACCTTGATTTACCTGAAATAAGTTTGCAAAATATTCTGTTGTTCCTTCATACATCCATAAATGTTTAGACATTTCCGGGGTGTTAAAATCAAAGGAATGAATCTCTTCTGAATGTACAGAAAGTGGAGAAACAATATGGAAAAACTCATGAGAAACGGTTCCGTTAATCATTCCGTCGGCTAATTGTTCTTTCGAAAAACTTTCTGGGTACACAACTGTTGTAGAAGAAAGGTGTTCTAAAGCTCCGAAACTATTCCATTTGTATATGTTAGAATCAAAAAGATATAATAAAATGTTATACTCCTTTGTGGTCTTAAATCCTTTTAAAAAGTTTGATTGCGCTTGTACCATCTTTTTTAAATCCGCTTCCATGTCTTTTGCAGCATGTTTGTTGTTTGGCGAATACACAGCCAATGTAACTTCAATTCCGTCTACATTAAAACTCACATTATTTAACGGAGCATACATAATTGGATTGTCAGAAATCTCATCATAACGAGAAGCAACAAATACATCTTTAGAATTATCTTCTTTAGTTGTATTTTTATTAATCAAAGAAGTAGTCTCATATAAATTCGTTGGATGTGCTACCGTAATTGTGTAAGGCGTTTCCTTTTTCCCTTTAAAGTAACCTACAAATCCAGGTAGATTTAAAAAGAAGTTTTTGCCTTCTTCAATGTTTGTTCCTGCCATTACATAAATTCCGTGCTTAAGTTCAGAATCAAAAGTATCGTCAACCCAATAAGAAACTTTGTCCATTTTCTTAGCATTGTTAACTTGCCAAGAATTGTCATCTAATTTCTGAACAGGCATTTCTTTTCCGTCATAATCAAAAGCTTTAAAGTCAGAAATAAATTTTCCGTAGTTACTCATTGCATACGTTCCAGGTACAATTGCAGGAATGTTGTAAACAAGAGTTTCTTCTTTGATTTTTTGTGGATTTACTTCTACTTGCACTTTATCATCAACAACATTGTTTAAGTTAATGCCAACTTCAATTAAGTTTTTTTTAGTAGCAACATTTGAGGTAGAACAACTACCTAAAAAAGCGATAATTACAACCGCTAATACTAATTTTTTCATGTTTTTTTAAATTTTGTCAAATATACTAACTAGACTGTCATTTAAAGAAAATGTTACAATTGTTTAACAAAATTTTAGTTTTGTTGAATTGTAAATACTGAAATAGATATAAAAATAGTAGAATCAGTTTAAAATAGGTATTTTTGCAGCGCATGAGTACACATAAATTAACAGATTGGTTACCAACGACTAACAAAGAAGTAAAAATTCGTGGTTGGGAAGAACTAGACGTCATACTTTTTAGCGGTGATGCCTATGTAGATCACCCATCTTTTGGGCCTGCAGTAATTTGAAGAATTTTAGAAAGTTACGGACTTAGAGTTGCTATTGTTCCGCAACCAAGTGTACATGATGATTTACAAGATTTTGAGAAATTAGGAAAACCGCGTTTGTTTTTTGGTGTTACTGGCGGATGTATGGATCCGATGGTAAGTAATTATACGGCAAGCAAAAGAAGACGAGATAATGATGCATATACACCAAATGGAGACAAAGGGTTTAGACCCGATTATGCAACTTCTGTATATTCTAAAATATTAAAAGAAAAGTTCCCAGAAGTTTCTGTTTTAATAGGCGGAATTGAAGCTTCATTAAGACGAGTTACACATTACGATTATTGGTCTGATAAATTATTGCCAACTATTTTAGAAACTTCTAAAGCAGATATGTTGGTGTACGGAATGGGAGAGCAACCGTTACGAGAAATTGTAGAATTATTGCAAAAAGGCGTTCCGTTTTCGAGTTTAAAAAATATTAAACAAACGGCAGTTTTAATCAACCAGAAAGAGGAAAAAATTCCTATTGTTAAAGATTGGGAAGATGTCGAGATCAATTCTCATAAAGCGTGTTTAGCAGATAAAAAAACATTTGCATCAAATTTTAAAGTAATTGAGCAAGAATCAAATAAATTAAAAGCAAGAAGAATTTTACAAGAAGTTGAAGGAAAAACGTTGGTGATAAATCCGCCATTTCCAACGATGACAGAAGCAGAAATCGATAGCTCTTTTGATTTGCCTTATACACGATTACCACATCCAAAATATAACAAACGTGGACCAATTCCTGCGTTTGAAATGATAAAGTTTTCTATCAATATTCATCGTGGTTGTTTTGGTGGTTGTAGTTTTTGTACTATTTCTGCGCATCAAGGAAAATTTATTGACAGTAGAAGTCAAGAATCTATTTTAAAAGAAGTAGATATAGTTGCAAATATGCCAGATTTTAAAGGCTATTTATCTGATATTGGTGGACCTTCTGCAAACATGTATCAGATGAAAGGAAAGGTTCAATCTATCTGTGATAAATGTGTGGCGCCAAGTTGTATTTCGCCCGTAATTTGCAGCAATTTAGATACTTCTCATAAACCGTTAACAGAATTATATCAAGCAGTTGATAAACATCCAAAGATTAAAAAATCATTTATTGGAAGCGGAATTAGACATGATATGTTGGTTCCTGAATTCAATAAAAATGCCGACCCAAAAGAATTAGATGCATACACAGAAGAAGTGATGACAAACCATGTTTCTGGACGATTAAAAGTGGCGCCAGAACATACTTCTGATCCTGTTTTAAAGTTGATGCGTAAACCGTCTTTTAAATATTTTCATATGTTTAAGGAACGTTTTGATAGAATAAACATCAAGAAGAAATTGAACTTACAATTGATTCCGTATTTTATTTCTAGTCACCCAGCAAGTGAAGTAGAAGATATGGCAAATTTAGCTGCAGAAACTAAGGATCTTGGTTTTCAGTTAGAACAAGTACAAGGTTTTACGCCAACTCCAATGACAGTTGCTACTGTAATTTATTATTCAGGATATCATCCTTATACGTTAAAGCCAACAAAATCTCCAAAAACAAAAAAGGAAAGAGAAGATCAACATCGTTTTTTCTTTTGGTATAAAAAGGAGAATAAAGATTGGATTAGAAATACACTAAACAAAGTTGGAAGACAAGATTTATTGAAAGTGTTATTGCCAGATACTAATTCTTGGAAAAAAAATATAGGAGCTCAAGAAACCAAAAATACCTTTGATGATGCAGTGCCTTTTAATCAACGAAAAAAGAAAATTTCTAGAGCACCAATAAATAAAAAGAAGAGAAGGAAATCTTATTTAGTAATTAGTATTACTTTTAGGTTGAATTTTTTAAAAATCAATCTAATGAAACTTATCAAACCTATTTTTTTACTATTTTTTTCTTTACTAATTGGAAGCGCAACACAAGCGCAAGATTATTTCTTTAAAGACAAAGCACCTTTTAATAAAACGATTCCATCTCCAGAAGAATTTCTAGGATATCCGATTGGAGAACAACATACGCGTCACGATCAGATTGTTGCTTATTTTTATAAACTTGCAGCAATTTCAGACAGAGCTACGATAGAAGTATATGGAAAAACACATGAGAATAGAAAGTTGGTAATGCTAACTATTTCTACGAAAGAAAATCTCTCCAATTTATCAACCATAAAAGAAAAGCACTTACAATTTGTAAATCCGAATTTGAGACCAAAAAACTATGATGAAGTTCCTGTTTTTATTCAATTAGGATATAATGTACACGGAAATGAGCCATCGAGTTCAGAAGCAGCTTTATTAACTGCGTATACATTGGTTGCCTCAAACAATGCCGAGGTAATAAATTATTTAAACAATTCAGTGATTTTTATTGATCCGACAATTAATCCAGACGGAAGAGACAGACATACACAATGGGCAAATCAATTTAAAGCAAAAGCGTTGGTTTCTGACAATGCAGATGCAGAACATAATGAAGCTTGGCCAAGCGGAAGAACAAATCATTATTGGTTCGATTTAAATAGAGATTGGTTGTTGGCTGTTCATCCAGAAAGTCAAGGAAAATTAAAATGGATGCACAATTGGTATCCAAATGTAGTTACAGATTTCCATGAAATGGGAACAAACAGCAATCACTTTTTTGAGCCAATGAAACCAATTGGTTCTTTAGATCCAATTATGCCAAAAGAAAATTACGAAGAATTGAATAATTTATTTGCTACATATTTTTCAAGTGCTTTAGATAAAATAGGCTCTTTTTATTATACAAAAGAATCCTTTGACGGAACGTATCCTGGATATGGTTCTTCATATCCAGATTTACAAGGAGGTTTAGCATTGTTGTTTGAGCAAGCAAGTTCTCGTGGTCATGTTCAAGATACAGATTATGGAAAAATTACTTTTGCGTTTACAATTAGAAATCAATACACATCTGGATTTGCAACCATTAAAGCTGCTGTTGAAAACAAAGCGTTTTTAATAAAATATCAACAAGCATTTTTTAAATCTGCAATGACTCAAAAAGAAAAAACTGGTTTTGCTGGATATGAATTTGGAGATGATTATGATATGAATCGTAACAAAGCTTTTGTAGAACAATTATTAACGCACAAAATTAAAGTATATAAAAACGGAGAAAAATTTGTTGTTCCTTTAAAACAACCACAACATAGAATGGTGCAAACCATGTTCGAAACTTATAGTAAATACAGTGATAGTGTCTATTATGATGCTTCTGCTTGGAGTGTTGCCAATTTTTACAATATGAAACATCAAGGATTGAAATCTGTGAAATTAGGAACAGAAATCACTTCTACAGAAAGCATCGTAAACAACCCAAAAACCCAAAGTGCAAGTTATGCGTATATTATTGATTGGGACGATTATAATACACCAGCAGCTTTGTATTATATGCAATCTAAAGGATTAACAGTTGCATCAGCATTTAAACCTTTTACAATAAATACATCAAACGGAACTAAAAATTTTAATTACGGAAGTTTATTAATTCCGATTAGCAAACAAAAAAAATCGAGTTCAGAAGTATATCAAATTGTTTCAGAGGCACAAGCCAAATATGATGTTCCGGTTTTTGGAACAAATAGTGGTTATAGTATCAAAGGAATAGATTTAGGGTCTAATAATTTTAGAGCGCTTAGCAAACCAAAAGTAGCGATGTTGGTTGGTGAAGGAGTAAATTCTTTAGAAGCCGGAGAAGTTTGGCATTTATTAGATACCAGAGTAGATATGCCAATCACAAAAATTAGAATGAATAGCTTTAGAAGAGCAAATATTGATAAATACAATACGTTGGTTATGGTTTCTGGAAGTTATTCTGAGTTAGATTCTGTACAAAGACTAAAATTAAAAAACTGGGTTTCTAAAGGAAATACAATTGTAACAATTGCTGGAGCTTCTAAATGGTTGATTGATAAAAAAATGGTGAAGGAAAGTTTGACAAAAAAACCAAAACTAAAAGAAGGAAAAGAAGAAGAAACAAAAAGATTGCCGTATGTAGATGCTGGAGAATACGAAGGAAGAGATAGAGTTGGAGGAATCATTTTAGAAGTAGATTTAGATTTAACACATCCATTAGGATTTGGTTATAGAACAGCAAAAATGCCGGTTTATAAAAACAATATGGTGTTTTTAGCGCCGAGTAAAAATGCATATGCAACGGTTGCGAAATACACAAAAGAGCCACATATAGATGGATATATTACCAAAAAGAATTTAGATACATTTATTAAACCATCAGCATCCTTACTAGTAAGCCCGATTGGTAGTGGTAGAGCAGTGATGTTTGCAGACAATCCGAATTTTAGAGGTGCTTGGTACGGAACCAATAAATTATTTTTAAACGCGCTATTCTTTGGAAATCAATTTTAAATTAACAACCTAACTAAAAAAATAGTATAATGACTAAAAAACTAGTATTTATTCTTGCATTCATTTTCGGTTTTCAAGGATTTTCTCAAAAAGAATATTTAGGCGACGGACCCTATTCTCAATTAATTATTAGAGGAGTTATGTTAATTAATGGAGATGGTTCTCCACCTCGTGGACCCATGGATATTGTGGTAGAAAACAATACCATTGTCAATATGCAAATTGTTGGATATCCAGGAGTAAAAATAGATGAGAAGAGAAGACCAAAATTAAAATCTGGAGGAAAAGAATTAGATGCAAACGGCATGTATTTATTGCCTGGTTTTATAGATATGCATGGTCATATTGGAGGTGAAGCTCAAGGAGCAAATCCAGAATATGTTTTTAAACTTTGGATGGCTCATGGAATTACTTCTGTTAGACAACCTAGTGGTATCAATGCGATGGAACTAAAAAGTGAAAGTGCTGCTAATAAAATTGTTGCTCCAAGAATTTTTGAATATACAGGTTTTGGTTCTGGAAGTAAAAAACCAATTATAACACCAGAAGAAGCTAGAGAATGGGTAAGAATGAACAAGAAAAATGGTGCAGACGGAATTAAATTTTTTAGTGCTGAACCAGAAATAATGGATGCGGCTATCAAAGAGAATAAAAAATTAGGACCACGATCTACGGCGCATCATGCACAATTAAGTGTTGCAAGATGGAATGTGTTGCATTCTGCAAGAGCAGGAATGACCTCTATGGAACATTGGTATGGTTTGCCAGAAGCATTGTTTGAAGATAGAACGGTTCAAAATTATCCGCTAGATTATAATTACCAAAATGAACAACATCGTTTTGAAGAAGCAGGAAAATTATGGGCACAAGCTGCAAAACCATATTCAGATCATTGGAATAAAGTAATGGATGAATTATTGAGTTTAGATTTTACGTTAGATCCAACCTTTAATATTTACGAAGCAAATAGAGATTTACAACGTGCACGAAGAGCAGAATGGCATGAAGATTATACATTGCCATTGCTATGGAAATTTTATGAGCCAAGTAAAATAAGTCATGGAAGTTATTAGCATTATTGGGGAACAGAGCAAGAAGTGCAATGGAAAAAGAACTTTCAATTATGGATGACTTTTGTAAATGAATATAAAAATAGAGGCGGACGGGTAACTGTTGGTACAGATTCTGGATTTATTTATCAATTGTATGGTTTTGCATATGTAAGAGAGTTGGAATTGTTGCGAGAAGCAGGATTTCATCCGTTGGAAGTAATTAGAGCTGCAACCTTAGATGGTGCAGAAGCATTAGGTTGGGCTGATAAAATTGGTTCAGTGCAAATTGGAAAATTAGCAGATTTTGTAATTGTTGAAGAAAATCCGTTGGTGAATTTAAAAGTGTTGTATGGAACCGGAGCTATTAAATTGACAGAAGACAATAAAGTTGTTCGTGTTGGTGGTGTAAAATACACGATTAAAGACGGAATTATATACGACGCAAAACGTTTGTTAGCCGATGTAAAAAAAATGGTAGATAAAGAAAAAGCAAAAACAAACTGGAAGTTAAAACAACCAGGAATTAAACAATAAACTTATTTAAAATCAAATAGTATGAAAACATCTATAAAAAACATGTTACTTTTAGGTTGCTTTGTAATTTTCACAAATGCATTTGTGATCAATGATGGGTATCCAAAAAACCCAAAAGTTGATGTTATAAATTATATTTTTAAAATTGAATTAGCTGATAACACGGATGAGATCTTTTGTGAAACTACAGTAGACATTCGCTTTATTGGTAAAGGTGTTGAAAAAATTAGATTAGATTTAATTAATGCTTCCAGTGAATTAGGAAATAAAGGAATGGTCGTTAGTAGTGTTTCATCTAATGGAAAGATGTTAGAATACACTCATAAAAATGATGAACTTTTTATTAATTTACCAGAACCTTCTAAGTTAAATCAGAGAACAAAGATTAAAATCCATTATAAAGGAATTCCAGCAAATGGTTTAAAAATCGCCAATAATAAGCATGGAGATAGAACTTTTTTTAGTGATAATTGGCCAAATCGTGGACGTCATTGGTTAGCAACAATAGATCATCCATACGATAAAGCAATGTGTGAATTTATCGTAACTGCACCAGATCATTATCAAATCGTTTCAAATAGGTTAAAAATTGAAGAAACAAACTTAGGGGATAACAAACGTCTTACACATTGGAAACAATCAGTGCCGATCGCTTCATGGTTATATGTACTTGGAGCGGCAGATTTTGCGGTACAATATGTAGATGAATTTGATGGAAAATCAATTCAAACTTGGGTATTTAAACAAGACAGAGATGCCGGTTTTTATGATTTTGCTGAACCAACTAAAAAAGTGTTAGCATTTTATACCGAGAATGTAGGGCCTTTTTCATATGAAAAATTAGCAAACATACAATCCAATAGTGTTAGTGGAGGGATGGAAGCTGCATCTGCAATTCTCTACAGCGATAGTTCTGTAAAAGGAGATAGAAATACACGTTGGCGAAATGTAGTTATTCATGAAATAGCACATCAATGGTTTGGTAATGCGCTTACAGAATACGATTGGGATGATATTTGGTTAAGTGAAGGTTTTGCAACGTATTTTACATTGCTTTTTATTGAACATGAATATGGGCGTGATGCTTTTGTTGATGGACTTAAATCTAGCCAAAAGAGAGTTGATGCTTTTTATGAAAAGAATCCGAAGTATACAATTATTCATGATAATTTGAAAGACATGAAGGATGTTACAAGTTCTCAGACCTATCAAAAAGGAAGTTGGATTTTACATATGTTACGAGGAATGGTTGGAACAGAAACTTTTTGGAAAGGAATTAAAACGTATTATAAAAAATATCAAGATTTAAATGTCACAACGGATGATTTTAAGAACGTTATGGAAGAAGTTTCAGGAAAAGATTTAACGGTCTTTTTTGAACAATGGTTGTATAAACCAGGAACATTAAACTTAGCAGGAAACTGGAAGTATGATGAAAAAAATAGCCAAGTACTAGTAGCATTAAACCAAGGACAAACAGATGGTAGTTTATTTGAAATGCCACTTGAAATAGAAATAGATTTTGGAAATAATAAACAACAGTTAGAAGTGATTCAAATAAAAGGAAAGTCTAATAGTTTTAAGATACAAGTAAAATCAGAACCAAAAAATATTGTTATAGATCCTAATTTGTGGGTGCTAAAGACAATAGATTTTAAGAAAAAATAAAAGCACAAATTGAAATAAAGACAAAAGGAGTAAGTTAGATTGTCACTTCGAGTGAATTTTACGATTAAAATGAGTAAAATTTGTATAGAGAAGAGTTGAAAATTATTTTAAAAACATCGAGGTTTCGCTAATGGTCTCGGCTATGAGTAGTTGTTAGAGTAAGCAATTACTCATAGCCATTGTTACCATTAGTTATTTTTCACTTTTTTATTTCAGTAGTAAGAGCAGGACCTTTAGCGCCTTCAGCAACTCTCCATCCGGTTTCATAGATCCACTTGGTCATCTTGGTAAGTTTTTCATAGTCAATTTTATCAGGGCTATCGAAAGGGGTATGGTAATCAGGATGTAATAAGGTGGTGAAAAAGATTGCTGGCACATTAGCTCGAGCATAAGGAAGGTGATCGCTTCGGAAATACCAATTCTCTGGATGATCCGCAGCATCCCAAGAAGTATCTAATTTGAAGTTGGCAATACTTTTATTAGCAGCTAAAGTTATAGCTACCAGTTCAGAAGAGTTAAGGTGAGGTTCTGTTACACCTAAGAGCGCTGCAGAATCAGGCGCATTTCGTCCAATCATATCCCCATTTAAAACCGCAACGATGGAAGACAGTTCAACGGTGGGATGGCGAACAAAATACCGAGAACCTAATAAACCCCTTTCCTCAGAACCATGCCATACAAATAAGGCTGACCGTTTAGCTGGTTGTGTACTCCAGCTACGCCCGATTGCAAGCATCGCTACAGTAACAGTCGCATTGTCATCCGCACCGTTCCAAATAGGATCACCGTTAACAGCAGGTCCTACTCCATCATGGTCCTGGTGACCGCTGAATAACACATATTCATTTTTCAGTTGAGGATCAGTTCCGTCAACCTTTGCAACAACATTAACAGAAGGATAGTCAAAATTTTCTACCTTCAGGTTGGTTTTTAAATAAGGAACTTGCTTAGAAAATGTATTTTTCAAATGTTTACTTGCCAAAATAATAGGCACCGTATCCGTATTAGATAATTCGCGACCTTCAATTCCATAATTCCCTTCTTCATAATGAAACCCCGTAAATGACATGAGTGATTCTACGGTATCATCGGCAACAAAAATGATAGCAGCAACGCCATGGCTGAGGAGTTCTCTTCCCTGCTGACGCATTGCAGAAGCAGTATAACGATATTGCCAGAGGCTTACCCAGCTTTGAATCATGGGAGTAGGTGGCATAATATTCATAGCTACAATTTTACCTTTTAGGTCTACAGTGCTATCCGGCATACTGTCCAACCAGACTACGGAGCCTTCTAAGGTAGTGTCTACCAGATTTGTTGGCCATATCTCTTTCCAAAGATCAAGTGTTTTACCATTTACACTAATAGCACTCCTATTAGCCACGCGGCTACGTTTGATATTAAAGAACTGGAAGTAGGTTCCATCTTCACCTGCAGGTTTTAATCCAGCTTCACGGGCCTTTTGAGCCACCCAAACGGAAGCTCTCATTTCACCAAGTTCTCCTCCTCTTCTTCCCCGAAAGTCGTCACCCGCCAGTTCATATAAATCATCTTTTAGATTTTGCTGCTGAATTTTATCTAATTGTGGTGCTGTGCTTTGTGCAAAAAGCGAAGTGGAAATAAAGAATACCAGAATAAGAAAAAGTTGTTTAGATTTCATAAGGTTTACTGTTAAAAAAATGTAAAGTCTAATATGGTTAGTGAAATAAATTTAGTAAAAGTAGCGAAGTTACCAAAAAAATAAGTATAAAAACTAACTGTATTAACTACAAACCTTACAATCTTCCTTTTCTTGTATTTCACCAACGAGTTTTCCATCTTCATTTAATACATAGCCACAACAATCCATAAAACCTTGTGCTATAAGTTTTCTAGCACGTTGAATTTGAGATTTTGTGGACGGTAATGTTTGTTTTAATTGTGTTGCCACTTCTTGTTGTTTTAATCCTTTGATATCAGATAAAAACAAAGGGTCACGATATTTTTTTGGTAAGTTTTGTAAAATGCCATGCAAACAATCTTTCTCGGTATGAACTTCTTTTTCAAGGATTGTTTCAGCTTCAAAATCGGCAATTTCAAAAGTCTGATTTGTAGACTTCCAATAATCCAACATAGAATTTCTTGCCACTGTAAAACACCAGGCTTTTAGTTTTGTAATATTTCTTAATGTATGTAGTTTTGTGTGAATTTTGATAAACGTATCTTGCAAAATATCATCAGCAATAGCAATATTTTTTACTTTGCTGATGATAAATCGTTTTAAGTCCTCAGAATATGTTGTCCAAACTTGTTGTGTGGTCATAGAATTATCTTACGTCATTGCGAAGAATGAAGCAATCTTTTATTATTTAAGAGATTACTTCGTCATTCTTCCTCGTAATGACGAAGCAATCTTTTATTATTTAAGAGATTACTTCGTCATTCTTCCTCGTAATGACGATTATTTTTCTAACAATTACAATTATTGCAAGAACAGTTTTCGCAAGTGCAATTAGAACAAGTTTCTGTTTTACAACCTTCGCAATTACAAGTACATTCGTTTCTATTTTTCATGATAGTATGTTTTATATGTTCAGCTAATAGACAAAAAAGGTACGAAAAAGATGCGAAAAAAAGCAGAACTTTTATAGGGTTGCTTTTTTATTTTATTAGATCCTTCGGCTATGCTCAGGATAAGCGACTTACGAAATTTTCCTTTTGGTAAATTGTTCTCTGAGATACCGCCAGAAAGCGGCGTAAGCGATTCACACAATAAGGCTGAAAAAGCGTTATTGGTTCTCTGCTTACATGTTCCGTCTATATTGTCCGCCAACTTTAAACAAGGCTTCTGTAATTTGTCCTAAAGAACAGAATTTTGTTGCTTCCATTAGTTTGTCAAATAAGTTTTCATTCTGAACAGCTGCTTCTTGTAAAATTGCAATTTGCTCAACAACTTTATCAGGATTTGCTTTGTTCAAGTTTTCTTTTGTCTGAATTTGGAATTGCTTTTCTTCTTCAGTTGCTCTGATTACTTCCGCAGGTTGAACCGTTGGAGATCCTTTTGAGCTTAAGAATGTATTTACACCAATAATTGGAAATTCTCCATTGTGTTTTAAGGTTTCATAATACAAGCTTTCTTCTTGAATTTTAGAGCGTTGATACATCGTTTCCATTGCTCCTAAAACTCCGCCACGTTCTGTGATTCTATCAAATTCTAGTAATACAGCTTCTTCAACTAAATCAGTCAATTCTTCAATAATGAAAGCACCTTGAATAGGATTTTCATTTTTTGTTAATCCTAACTCTTTATTGATAATCAACTGAATAGCCATAGCTCTTCTTACTGATTCCTCAGTCGGAGTTGTAATTGCTTCATCGTAGGCATTGGTGTGTAGAGAATTTCAATTATCGTTAATTGCATACAAAGCTTGAAGCGTTGTTCTAATATCGTTAAAGTCAATTTCCTGAGCGTGTAAAGAACGTCCAGAAGTTTGAATATGATATTTTAACATTTGCGCTCTTGGGTTTGCACCATATTTATATTTCAGGGATTTTGCCCAAATTTTACGAGCAACTCTACCAATTACAGAATATTCTGGATCAATTCCGTTTGAGAAAAAGAAGGATAAATTAGGTCCGAATTTATTAATATCCATTCCTCTAGAAAGGTAATATTCTACATAGGTAAATCCGTTTGATAATGTCAATGCCAATTGTGTAATTGGATTTGCGCCAGCTTCTGCAATATGATATCCAGAAATTGAAACCGAATAGAAATTACTAACTTGTTTTTCGATGAAATATTCTTGAACATCTCCCATTAAACGCAAGGCGAATTCTGTAGAGAAAATACAGGTGTTTTGTGCTTGATCTTCTTTTAAAATATCTGCTTGTACGGTTCCTCTAACTTGGCTTAAAGTTTCCCTTTTTATTTGCTGATACACATCCGGAGGCAACACTAAATCACCTGTCAAACCAAGTAACATCAATCCTAAACCATTATTTCCTTCAGGTAATTTTCCTTGGTACAAAGGTCTTTCTAATCCTTTAGAATCGTACACTTCTTTAAATTTTGCTTCAACTTGCTTTTCTAATTTGTGCTCTTTAATATATTTTTCACAATTCTGATCAACTGCAGCATTCATAAAGAACCCTAACATCATTGGTGCTGGACCGTTAATTGTCATAGAAACCGAGGTCATATGATGACTTAAATCAAAACCAGAATACAATTTTTTAGCATCATCTAAACAACAAATTGAAACTCCAGCGTTTCCAATTTTACCATAAATATCTGGTCTAATTCCGGGGTCATTTCCGTATAAAGTAACCGAATCAAAAGCGGTTGATAACCGCTTTGCATCCATTCCTAAACTTACATAATGAAAACGTCTGTTAGTTCTTTCTGGTCCGCCTTCACCAGCAAACATTCTTGTTGGATCTTCCCCTGTTCTTTTAAACGGATACAATCCAGAAGCAAATGGAAATTCTCCAGGAACATTTTCTTGTAAATTCCAACGTAATAAATCTCCCCAAGCTTGATACTTCGGTAAACTTATTTTAGGTATTTGAGTATGTGACAGCGACTCGCTGTGTGTTTCTATATTAATTTCTTTACCACGTACTTTAAACGTGTAAATAGGGTTTTTATATTTTTGAACTTTTTCTTTTCAGTTTAAAATAATTTCCCAATTTAATGGATCAAGGTTTAGTTTTACTTTATCAAATTGAGCAACTAAAAGTTTTAGAAACGACTTATCTGTGTCATTCTGAGCAAAGCGAAGAATCTCATCATTGTCTAATCCGTTTTTAGAAAGAACATCTTGGTCGCTGAGCGAAGTTGAAGCGACAGAAAAAATTGTTTGATAAATACCATATAATTTTTGAGCAACAACAACTTGGTCATCAACTTTTTTGTCATACGCTCTATTATTTTCTGAAATTTCTGATAAATAACGAATTCTGCTAGGAGGAATTACAAATATCTTTTCAGACATTTCTTTGGTGATTTCCATGCTCGATTTTAAATCAACTCCAGTTTTCTCAACCAGTTTATCCATAATACGTTTGTACAACGTATTCATTCCTGGATCGTTAAATTGAGAAGCAATTGTTCCAAAAATAGGCATATCATCCATATGAACATGCCATAAGTTATTGTTACGCATATATTGTTTTTTCACATCGCGCATTGCATCTAAAGCACCTCTTTTGTCAAATTTATTAATGGCAACTAAATCGGCAAAATCCAGCATGTCGATTTTTTCTAACTGCGTTGCTGCACCAAATTCAGGGGTCATTACATACAAAGAAGTATCTGAATGTTCAATGATTTCTGTATCCGATTGTCCAATACCTGAAGTTTCTAAAATGATTAAATCAAATTCAGCTGCTTTTAACACTTGTATCGCTTCGTTTACATATTTAGATAAGGCTAAATTCGATTGACGAGTTGCCAGGGAGCGCATATAAACTCATGAATTGTTGATAGCATTCATTCTAATTCTATCACCTAAAAGTGCTCCGCCAGTTTTTCTTTTTGATGGATCTACAGAAATTAAACCAACTGTTTTTTCTGGAAAATCAATTAAAAAACGACGAACTAATTCATCTACTAAACTAGATTTACCTGCGCCACCAGTTCCTGTAATACCTAAAACTGGAGTTTTAGAATTTTTATTTTTTATGTGAATTGCATTCAAGGTTTCTTTTGCAACTTCCGGGAAGTTTTCAGCAGAAGAGATAACTCGTGCGATATTACCAGCTCCTTTTTTTGGTAAGTCATCAATATTGACATTTAAAACATCTCCAACGGCAAAATCAGATTGTTTTACCAAATCATTAATCATTCCTTGTAAACCCAATTCTCGTCCGTCATCAGGAGAATAAATTCTTGTAATTCCATAATCCATCAATTCTTTGATTTCTTCAGGAAGAATTACGCCGCCACCGCCGCCAAATATTTTAATATGAGTTGCACCTTTTTCCTTTAACAAATCGAACATGTATTTAAAATATTCATTATGTCCACCTTGATATGAAGTCATTGCAATGGCATTTGCGTCTTCTTGAATTGCGCAGTTTACAACTTCTTCAACACTTCTATCATGTCCTAAATGAATAACTTCTACACCAGTAGATTGAATAATGCGACGCATAATATTTATCGCTGCATCATGTCCATCAAATAAAGATGCTGCGGTTACAATTCTAACTTTATGTATTGGTTTGTAAGGTGCTATTTGTTTCATTCGAAAAAAGTCTAATTTTTGGTGTTCGCAATTTACGGAATTCTTAAAAAACAATTGGATGCTTTTGGTTTTTTTATACTAATTTTGCAGTATGTTTAAACCGGAAAATGAATTAGAGCCAGATGACTTTTATATTAACGAAGAAAGGTATCGTGTGTTTACAGAAAAATATCATTTAAAAAGAGGGTATTGCTGTAAAAGTGGTTGTAAGCATTGTCCGTATGGTTACGATAAAAAAACGGATAGTTTCAAAGCATCGTAAATTAATTCTTCTGTAATTCAAATTTTTGTGTATATTTATAAAGTTAAAACATTATAAATGTCACGTTTAAGTCAATTTTCACAATATAGAAAACATCTAGAAGAAAGATGTCGTAGGTTGGTAGAACAATCTAATGACTATAGATATATTGATGAAATTAAAAGTGATAGAGCAGCTTATAAAGTGATGAAAATTCGTGATAAGTTAAATAGAATTAGCTATTTAAATAAAGAGTTTTCAATTTAGCTTCTTAAAATTATTCCCATTTCTTGTTGTAACTCTGATGCTTTTTTAGCTGCTTCTTCAGCAAAATTCTCATCATTTGAGGCGTAAATAATTTCACGAGAAGAATTGATTAATAAACCAATGTTATCTGACATACCATACTTACAAACATCTTGTAAGTTTCCTCCTTGAGTACCAATACCAGGAACTAATAAAAAACTATTCGGAATTATTTTTCGAATTTCTTTAAAAAATTCGGCTTTTGTTGCACCAACTACATACATTAAGTTTTCTGAGTTTTTCCAAGAGGTAGAGGTTTCTATAACTTCTTTATATAGCTCTTTTCCGTTTACAGGTTTTGTTTGAAAATCGAAAGCGCCTTGGTTAGAGGTTAAAGCTAATAATATAGTGTGTTTGTCTTTAAAAGCCAAAAAAGGTTCAACCGAATCTTTTCCCATATACGGAGCGACTGTAATAGAATCGAAAGCTAAATCTTCAAAAAAGGCTTTTGCATACATCCTAGAAGTATTGCCTATATAACCACGTTTTGCATCTGCAATAGTAAAAATTTCTGGATGTTTTTTATTGAGATATTGAATGGTTTTTTTTAGAGCTTGCCAACCTTTAATTCCATATGCTTCATAAAAAGCAGTTTTTGGTTTGTAGGCAACGCATAAATGATGCGTTGCATCAATAATTGCTTTGTTAAATTCGAAAATTGGATCTTCTTCTTGTAATAAATGTTGAGGAATTTTAGCTAAATCTACATCTAAACCAATACATAAAAACGATTTTTTCAGACGAATTTGTTCGATAAGTTGTTTCGTTGTCATTCAAACAGTAATAAAGTTGTGCAAAGGTACTTAATTTTGATAGTTTATTTATATTTGTTTTTAACGTAAAAGTATTTTTCCTTTCATTTTTTGTAAGAATGCTTCTTAAATATTGACATATTTGCAAACTATAATTATGATTAAAAAAACTTCGTTTTTCTCATTCCTTTTTTTAATTTTCATTGGATGCAACTTTCAATATCCAACAACTTTTTCTGAAGAAGCTTTAAATGATTCTTTTTTTGATTTGAATAATAAATCCATTCAATTTAAAGAGATTTTAAACAAAAATAAAGGTAAAAAAATAGTGATAAACGTTTGGGCTTCTTGGTGTAGAGATTGCGTTGTTGGAATACCAGATTTAAAAGAGTTTCAAGAAAACAATCCAGAGGTAAAAACAGTTTTTATTTCTTCAGATAGAAGTCTTTTTAGTTGGAAAAAAGCTATTCAGAAATACGATATTAAAGGAGAACATTATTTTATGAAGAATGGATTAAATAGTGCTTTTGGCGATTTTTTAAATTCAAATTGGATCCCGAGATATTTGGTAGTAAATAAAAATGGTACAATAGGTTTGTTCAAAGCAAAAAAGATTACCGATAAAAGGATAGTTGAAGCCTTAAAAAAATAACGTATTTTTGCAGTGTTTAATACTAAAACAGTATCAATGAGAAGTAAAATTGTTGCAGGTAATTGGAAAATGAATAATGATTGTAACGAAACCAAAAATCTTGTAAAAGGGATTAGAAAAGCAATTAAAAGACTTCCTTTAAAAAACACAAGAGCACTTGTTGCACCAACATTCGTAAACTTAACTACAGCTATTAAAAGAGCTAAAAAATCGAAAGTAGAAGTAGTTGCTCAAAATATGCATCAAGAAAACAGTGGCGCTTTTACTGGCGAAATTTCTGCTGATATGTTAAAAAGCATTGGTGTTAAAACGGTTATCGTCGGTCACTCAGAAAGAAGATCTTTATTTGGTGAAACGGATGAAATCCTGGCAGAAAAAGTAAACAAGGCAATTGAAAAAGGCTTAGAAGTAATCTTTTGTTTTGGTGAGCAATTAGAAGATAGAAAGGCAAACAATCATTTTACAGTTGTGCAAAATCAATTAGAAAAAGGATTATTTCATTTAGAAGCTATTGCTTGGAATCAAATTGTGTTGGCATACGAACACGTTTGGGCAATTGGCACCGGAGAAACAGCATCACCAGAACAAGCACAAGAAATGCATGCTTTTATTAGAAAATTAGTACAAGAAAAACACACTACAAGTGTTGCAGATAATACCTCAATTTTATATGGCGGAAGTGTAAAACCTTCAAATGCCCAAGAAATTTTTTCTAAGCCAGATGTTGATGGAGGTTTAATTGGTGGAGCTTCTTTGAAAGTTGAAGATTTTAAAGCAATTATAAAAGCAATTTAATTAATGGATAATATGTATATAGAATATATTTTTTTAGTAGAACCAAATGAACCGGGAACAGAAATTTTAATTGCAGAATTGGGTTTTGCAGGTTTTGAAAGTTTTGTAGAAAACGAACATGGTGTTACGGCATATATTCAAAAAGAAGATTGGAATGCAGCAGTTTTAGAGGATATTTCTATTTTAAAATCTAATGAATTTTCTATTACTTTTCAGATGATTGAAGTAGAACAAACTAATTGGAATAGTGAATGGGAGAAGAATTTTGAAGCGATACAAGTTGATGATTTGGTGAGTGTTAGAGCTCCTTTTCATGAAGACAGAAAATTAAAATATGATATTGTAATTGAGCCAAAAATGAGTTTTGGTACTGGTCATCATGAAACAACACATATGATGATTCAGCATTTGTTAGTGTTAGATTTAGAAAATAAAAAAACACTTGATATGGGTTGTGGAACTGGGATTTTAGCAATTTTTGCTGAAATGAAAGGAGAAAAACCAATTGACGGAATTGATATTGATAATTGGTGTTATTTAAATTCTGTAGAAAATGCAGAGAGAAATAACTGTAATAAAATTTCTTTTTATGAAGGCGATGCAAGTTTGCTGACAACACAGAAATACGATGTGATAATTGCGAACATTAATAGAAATATTTTGTTGGCAGATATGAAAACCTATACAAGCTGTTTGTTAGAAAACGGCGTTTTATTGTTAAGCGGATTTTATAGAGAAGATATTCCGATTATTGATGCAGAAGTTTCTAAATATGGATTGCAGCTGCAAAAAACAATCGAAAGAAATAATTGGGTTTCATTAAAATATTTTAAAGCATAGTTGTATATTTATTTTTAATATGAGTACAAAAGAAAAAATACAAGAAGAATTAGATGTTCTAGAGAAAGAAGTAAATCAGCATGAAATAGTGCTGTTTAATGATGATGTAAACACCTTCGATTTTGTAATAGATTCTTTAATAGACGTTTGTGAGCATACGTTAGAACAAGCAGAGCAATGTTCAATTTTAGTGCATTATAAAGGAAAATGTACTGTAAAAACAGGTGAGTACAAAGATTTAAAGCCAAAATGCTCTAAATTATTGTCTCTAGGTTTATCAGCAGAATTAGTTTAGTATGACAAATGTATTTTTATATTACGATTTCAATCCTTTTTTTAAAGATGAATCTGACACTTTTTCTGGAAACCAAATTTGTTTCAGCGAGTTAAATTCAGAGCATTTTTTAATCTTCGAAAAGAACAACGAAAATTATAACCTGTATGTTTCTAAATACAATTCAAAAAAAGATATTGGTAAAAATAAACCATTACTCTTTGAAATGGTTATCGAAAATTACGACAAAAGTATTCCTGAACATCGTGTTGCGATAAGAAGGTATTTCGAATAAGATTCTTCTATCTAATTTTTTTATTTTGCATTGTGACTTTTTAAAAGTTACTGTGTAAAAAGAATGCAAGAATTAATTACAATGAGTTTTATAAACAAAAAAACACACCTTTTTGGTGCGTTTTTTTGTTTATAAATAAAGAAGATTTATTAATCTATTGATTTACGGGGTAATTTAGCATCTCTTTGTGCTGTGTTGTAAACAAAAGATGCTACAATTACAGCCATTTGTTTTAAGTCGTCTATAACCAAACGCTCAAAAGTATCTGCATTTGTATGATGTGTTCTAGATCTATATTCTATTGGATCTTGAATAAATTGAAATCCAGGAGTTCCAACTGCGTCAAAAGCTAAATGATCCGTTCCTCCAGTATTATTAGTGGTAACTGTTGTGTTGTCAATAATATCACTAAAAGGAGTAAACCAACTTTTAAAAATCGGAACTACTTTTTCATTTCCTTGTGTGTAAATTCCTCTAATTCTTCCTGTTCCGTTGTCAATATTAAAATAACCAGCTACTTTTTCGTTTTCTTTGGTGAATTTCTTTGTTGCTGGATCTCCAAAATGGTTTTTAACATAGTTTCTAGAACCATGTAAGCCTTGTTCTTCTCCGCCCCAAAGACCAATTCTAATTGTTCGTTTTGGTGTTATACCAACAGCTTTTAAAATACGAATAGCTTCCATCATTACAATTGATCCAGCTGCATTATCTGTTGCTCCAGTTGCCCCATGCCAAGAATCTAAGTGAGCTCCTAACATTACAACTTCTGCTTTTAAATTTTGATCTGTTCCAGGAATTTCTGCAACAACGTTATGTCCGTTTAAATTATTAGAATTGAAAGAAGTTTTTACTTCGGCTTCAATTTCTACCTCAACACCGTTTGCAATTAAACGCGCCATAAGATTTGCATGTTCTGGAACCATTTCTAGCTCACTAATAGATTTTGGAGCATCTTTTAAATAACCTCTACCACCACTTGTAAAAAGAGTTCCATGTCTTCCGTTTTTTCCTGTAATATTTAAAGCAACACCTTCATTTAAAAGAAAATCATCAATTTTTTGAGTCAATTCTCTTCTCTTCATCGAAGCAGCTCTTCTTGCTGCCATATCATCATTATCATTTGTAGCGCTTCTAGCTCTTGATTGAGCAGGGTTTTCCATTTTATCTAGCTCTTCATTTGTAAAACGTACTGCATCGGCATCAAAGGTTGGTCCTGGACTTCCAGTTGCTTTAGCGAGAACAATTGCTCCTTTTAATGTTCCTTTATATTTTGCAAAATCCTCTTCAGATTTTATATCTAAAACAACTACTTTTCCTGAAATTGGCCCATTTGTTCCTTCTGTCCAAGCTTTTGAAATAGCAACAAAAGACATATAATATGGTTTTGTCATTGCTACATAGCTCTTTTCTATTTCCCATCCTTTACCAAATTCTCCCCAAACTTCTGTTTTAGAGTTTTTTAAACCCCAGTTAGAAAGCTGGTTTACAGCATAATCTGCAGCTCGTTTGTAACCTTGTGAGTTTGTTAATCTAGACCCAGCTTTGTCAATCAATTCAAAAGCAATTTTCTCAACATGAGAATTGTTTAGTCCTTCTTTTTTTATTTTTTCAATAGTATTTGCATCAAATACTTCTTGACTGAAGGAAAGTGAGATGAAAAATAATGCAGGTAAAATTAATAGTTTACGAATCATAGTTGTAAAATTTAGTTAATTGTTTGTTTGTGTTTTTAGGTATTGATTATTAGTATTTTTGATAAATATATATAAAAACAACTAAAGTAAATTCAGAATTGATATAAATAAAAAAACGCATCAAATTGATGCGTTTTTTTGTGACCACGGCTGGATTCAAACCAGCAACCTCTTGAGCCGTAATCAAGTGCGCTATTCAGTTGCGCCACGTGGCCGTAAGCGGCTGCAAATATAGGTGCTATTTTTTAATTTTGAAAATCTATTCTGCTATTTCTTTTTTAAATTCTTCAATGATTGGTGTCGCTTTTTCAACATCTTCATTTAAAATAAAAAGTTCATCTATGTAGTTTGTAATTTCATAAGCAGGAATTTTATCAGATTTAATTCTAGAATGAATATTTTCGGCATCTAATAATGTTTTTAATCTTTTTACTAAAAGAGTAGATTCAGTAAAAACTTTGGTATAACTTTCTGTCATAATATTGTTTTTAGTCTAATGAATGTAAAGTAACATAAGCTCTCCAGCCAATAATTGACAATTGTATTTTTGAAGCTTTGCTGATGTCTAATTGCCTTTTTGTATATGAAGGTAAAATGGTTTTATTGACCTTTGCTACTATTTTAAAAAAATGTTTTTTCATTGTTTTAAAGATACTTAATTTGGTGTTTAAATCAAAATTTATTCCTCTTTGTTTTGATTTCGATAACTCCATTTTTAGCTTTTTCTCCGTATTTTTTTATAGCAGAATCTCCTTTTAAAACAGAGATAGATTCAATATTATTTGTGTCTATTTTTTTGATGCTTGAGCTAGAAGTAATTTTTCCGTCTAAGAAATAGATTGGGTCATTCTTTTCAGTAGATTTAAAAGCAACTGTTTTGGTGTTTATATCTAAAAAAGAAAAATTAGAAGTTGAAATTGTTGTTGCAATTACTATTCCGTTGGATTCTCCTACTTTTATATCCGGAATTGGTTTGTCGTTATCATAAAAGGTAACTTCAGAATTGCTTCTACTATTTTTTACGCTAATGGTAATTTTAATAATTTCTTTCTGATTGTTGAATTTTAAATTGCTGTATGAGAAGAATAAACTTTGTTTTTCTAGATTATTTTTTAAATCGTTTAGTTTTTCTTTCGTAAAATCTTTGGTTATAGTTTCAGTAAAACCATTAAACCTAGTTTGTAAGAAGCTTTTCTTTTCTTGAGCATTTGTGTTATTGCTAAAAAATAGAGTGAAAATTATCAGAAAAGAAGAAAGAAGTAAATAGTTGTGCTTTTTCATAAAATATATAATTGCAAAGATAAAAAATAAATCTAGTTTTTTAAAAATGAAATAAAGAGAAATCCGTTCAAAAATTCTAATTATACTATCTTCGCATAAAAATAGAAAGATGGAGTTTTTTTATATAATCTTAGGATTGATTTTTTTAATTGCTGGAGGTAATTGGTTGTTAAAAGCAGCTGTTGGATTGTCTTTAAAATTAAAGATTCCAAAGATTGTAATTGGTATGACGGTAGTTTCTTTTGCAACATCACTACCAGAACTAATTGTAAGTGTAAAATCAGCTTTAGATGGTTTTCCTGATTTAGCTTTAGGTAATGTTGTAGGTTCTAATATTGCTAATTTAGGGTTGGTGTTAGGAATCACAATTGTATTGTCTAAGATTGATGTTCAAAAAAGTTTTTATAAAACTGATTGGCCAGTAATGATGATTGCTTCAGGATTGTTATTTTATTTTTTATACGATGATGCAATGATTGACTTTTATGAAGGTGTAATTATGTTTTCATTTTTAATTATCTTCTTAATTTATCTATTGCGTTTTCAAAAGAATGCAGTTGTAGATGTAATGCCTGAAGATGATAAAATAGTGCCTTTATATAAACTAGCATTCTTTTTTACAATTGGTGGAATAGGATTGTGGACGGGTTCAGAATTATTAATAAAAGGAGCAGTAGATTTAGCAACAGAATTTGGAGTAAGTGAGCGTGTAATTGGAGTTACAGTTGTTTCTGTAGGGACAAGTATTCCTGAATTAGTAGCGTCAATAATTGCAGTACTTAAAAAGGAAAAAGCAATCTCTCTTGGTAATTTAATTGGGTCAAATATTTTTAATATTCTAGCAGTTTTAGGAATTACTGCTATGATTACTCCAATACAATTAAAAGATTTGGAGTTGTTAAATTATGATATTTATTGGATGTTAGGTTTTTCTTTCTTGATTCTTCCATTAGTGTTTTTCCCAAGAAAATTAAGACTAGATTGGAAAGACGGATTTATCTTATTGGTATTATATGCAATATTTATTTTCACAACGATAAGTTAATAAAAAAGCCTCGTGTTACTGAAATGAATTCAACATAAAACAAGGCTTTTATATTTTATAAGTTATCGCAAACGGGTTTAACAGTTCTAATAATTCTTCCTGCAATTTTATAAGGATCTCCGTTTGATGCAGGTCTTCTATCTTCCAACCAACCTGTCCAGCCTTTTTCAACTGTAATAATAGGAATACGGATAGATGCACCTCTGTCTGAAACTCCATAAGAGAAGTCAGAAACATGAGCAGTTTCGTGTAATCCTGTTAAGCGCTCTTCGTTGTTAGCACCATAAACATCCATATGTTCACCAGTAACAGGTCTAAATGCTTCACAAATTTTTTCATAAATTTCTTTAGATCCACAAGTTCTTAAGGTAGTGTTTGAGAAATTAGCATGCATTCCAGAGCCATTCCAATCTCCTTTTACTGGTTTTGGATGATATTCAATATAATACCCATATTTTTCTGTCAACCTATCTAGTAAATAACGAGCAACCCAAATTTCATCTCCAGCTTTTTTTGCTCCTTTAGCAAATAATTGGAATTCCCATTGACCTGGAGCAACTTCTTGATTGATTCCTTCAAAATTCAATCCAGCTTCAATACATAAATTGGCATGTTCTTCTACAAAATCTCTTCCCCAGGTATATCTTCCTCCAACAGAACAATAGTATTTTCCTTGCGGCCCAGGAAATCCACCACGAGGAAATCCTAGCGGTAAATCTGTTTTAGCGTCCATTAAAAAATATTCTTGCTCAAAACCAAACCAAAAATCTTCATCATCATCGTTAATTTTAGCTCTTGCATTTGAAGCGTGAGGTTTTCCGTCTGCACTTAATACTTCAGACATTACTAAAAACCCATCTTTTCTAATTGGATCAGGAAAAATAGCAACAGGTTTTAATAAACAATCTGATGCGCCACCAGAAGCTTGTTCTGTTGAGCTTCCATCGAAAGACCAAATAGGGCAATCTTCTAATTTACCGCTAAAGTCATTTTCAACTTTGGTTTTACTTCTCATATTTTGAGTTGGCTCATGACCATCTAACCAAATGTATTCTAATTTTGATTTACTCATTGTTTTGATTTTTTAATTTAGTAATGAATTGATTCCAGCACAAAAATATAAAAAATAATATTTATCCCTAATTTTTTAGGGGTTAAAAATTAAAAATGTTAATTAATTTAAATAATTGTTGATAAAAAGAGGGGTTGATTTATTTTTTGATATAATTAATGATTAATTTTGTAAAAAAATAAAGTATGGCAACAATTCGATTTAACGCATTAAAAGAAACTCTTAATAGAGTTCCTTTAACAATTACTGAACAAGAAAGAAAATCTGAAGCTTTTGGAAAAAACGTATTTAATGAACATGCTATGCGTCAGTTTATGACAAAAGAAGCATACCAAAGTGTAATGGATGCGGTTGAGTTTGGAAAAAAAATTGACAGAAGTGTTGCAAATCAGGTTGCAGCAGCAATGAAAGATTGGGCATTGTCAAAAAACGCAACACATTATACACATTGGTTTCAACCATTAACCGGAGCAACAGCAGAAAAACATGATGCTTTTTTTGAAACTATTGGTAATGGAAGAGCAATGGAGAAATTTGGTGGTGGAGAATTGGTTCAGCAAGAACCAGATGCTTCTAGTTTTCCGAACGGAGGAATTAGAAATACATTTGAAGCAAGAGGATATACTGCTTGGGATCCAACCTCACCAGCATTTATATACGGAACAACGTTGTGTATTCCCACAATATTTGTTGCATATACAGGAGAAGCATTAGATAATAAAGCGCCATTATTAAGAGCGTTACAAGCGATAGATACAACAGCAACTGCAGTTTGTAAATATTTTGATAAAAATGTTACGAAGGTGAGTGCATCTTTAGGCTGGGAACAAGAATATTTTTTAATTGATTCTGCGCTAGCAATTTCTAGACCAGATATCAATTTAACAGGAAGAACTTTATTAGGACATTCCCCAGCAAAAGGACAACAATTAGACGATCATTATTTTGGCTCTATTCCGCGTAGAGTAATGAGTTATATGCGTGATTTAGAACAAGAATGTATGTTATTGGGAATTCCTGTTAAAACACGACATAATGAAGTTGCCCCAAATCAATATGAATTAGCGCCAATTTTTGAAGAGGCAAACTTAGCGGTTGATCACAATTCACTGTTAATGGATGTGATGGAAAAAGTGGCCCAAAAACATAAGTTTAGAGTGTTGTTTCATGAAAAACCTTTTGCAGGAATTAATGGTTCAGGGAAACATAATAATTGGTCTTTGTCAACAAACACTGGAGTTAATTTATTAAGTCCAGGGAAAACTCCAATGAAAAACTTACAATTCTTGACGTTTTTTGTAAATACAATTAAAGCAGTCCATGATTATGAAGAATTAATTAGAGCTTCGATTGCATCTGCGAGTAACGATCATCGATTAGGAGCAAATGAAGCACCGCCAGCAATTATTTCTGTATTTATTGGTTCTCAATTATCAGCAGTTTTAGATGAGTTAGAGAATGTAACAAAAGGGAAATTATCTCCAGAAGAAAAAACAGATTTAAAATTAAATATTGTAGGAAAGATCCCTGAAATATTACTAGATAATACGGATAGAAATAGAACATCTCCGTTTGCATTTACAGGAAATAAATTTGAATTTAGAGCCGTTGGTTCTTGGGCAAACTGTGCCGGTCCAATGACAACGTTAAATACAATTATTGCAAAGCAATTAAAAGATTTTAAAGTAGAAGTAGATGCTTTGATTGAGAATAAAAAATTAACGAAAGACGAAGCAATCTTTAATGTGTTAAGAGAATATATAAAAGCATCAAAAAAGATACGTTTTGAAGGAAATGGCTATGGAATTGAATGGGAATTAGAAGCTAAAAAAAGAGGATTGAGCAATAATAAAACAACACCAGAAGCTTTAAAAGCCAAAATTACTAAAAAAACAATTTCGCTTTTTGAGGAAATGGATGTAATGAGTAAAATTGAAGTTGAAGCTCGTCATGAAATTGAGTTGGAAGAATACATCTTAAGAATTCAGATTGAAGGAAGAGTTTTGGGAGATATTGCTAGAAATCACATCATTCCGACAGCAATTAAATATCAAAATACGTTGATAGAGAATGTAAGTGGCTTGAAAAATATTTTTGGAACTAATTTTAAGAAATATGCAAAAGAGCAAATCGATTTGATAGAGAAAATATCCGCACATATTGGAGGAATTAATTCTAAAGTTGAAGCAATGATTGATGAACGTAAAAAAGCAAATATATTACATGGACAAAAAGCAGCAGACGCTTATTGTAATATTGTGAAACCCTATTTTGACGAAATTCGGTATCACTGTGATAAATTAGAAATGATGGTAGACGATGAATTATGGCCGTTAGCTAAATACAGAGAATTATTATTTACAAGATAAAAGAAAAATTAAATCCTGCGAAAGCAGGATTTTTTACTCACAAAAAAGTAAATTTGCAACCACAACAATACAACAATACAACAATACAGCAACATGAGTCAAGAAGTTTCTAAACGATACGCACAACGTGGTGTTTCTGCATCTAAAGAAGATGTTCATAATGCTATAAAAAATATCGACAAAGGATTGTTTCCTAAAGCATTTTGTAAAATCGTTCCAGATTACTTAACAAACGATGATGATTATTGTTTGATTATGCATGCAGACGGAGCAGGAACAAAATCTTCGCTAGCGTATATGTATTGGAAAGAAACAGGAGACATTTCTGTGTGGAAAGGAATTGCGCAAGATGCGTTAATTATGAATATTGATGATTTGTTATGTGTTGGTGCAACAGATAATATTATGTTGTCTTCTACAATCGGGCGTAATAAAAGTAAGATTCCCGGTGAAGTGTTGTCTGCAATTATAAACGGAACTGAAGAGTTAATCGAAGATTTAAAGAAATTCGGAGTTAGAATTCATTCAACTGGAGGAGAAACTGCAGATGTTGGCGATTTAGTGAGAACAATTATTGTAGATTCTACAGTTATAGCTAGAATGAAACGAACTGATGTTATTGATAACGCAAACATAAAAGCGGGTGATGTAATTGTCGGTTTAGAATCGTTTGGTCAAGCAACCTACGAAACAGAATATAATGGCGGAATGGGTTCTAACGGATTAACTTCTGCTAGACACGATGTTTTTGATAAGTATTTAGCCAAAAAATATCCAGAAAGTTTTGATGCTGCTGTTCCTGTAGATTTAGTGTATTCAGGAAAAACAAAATTGACAGACAACGTTGAAAATTCTCCAATTGATGCAGGGAAGTTAGTGTTATCTCCAACGAGAACCTATGCGCCAATAATCAAAGAGATATTATCAAAATTTAATTCTGATACAATTCACGGAATGATTCATTGTTCTGGTGGAGCGCAAACAAAAATTTTGCATTTTGTAGATAATTTACACATTGTAAAAGATAATTTATTTCCAATTCCACCTTTATTTAAACTGATACAAGAGCAATCGAAAACAGATTGGAAAGAAATGTATCAAGTTTTTAATTGCGGTCATAGAATGGAAATCTATGTTTCTCCAGAAATTGCAGAAGACATTATTGCTATTTCAAAATCATATAATGTAGATGCTCAAATTGTTGGTAGCGTAGAGGCTTTTTATTCTGATGAAAATCAGAACCAAAATAAAAAACTCACTATAAAAAGTGAGTTTGGGATTTTTGAATATTAATTTTTTTATTTCAAGATTATAGACTTTTGTCTTTTTTAATTTCCGACAAAATAAGATGTGTCATTGTATCTCCATAATTAATCAGCGTATCTATAAATTGCTGTAAATGAAGCTGGTTTTTTAGAACAGCACGGACATGTATGTTTTGAGAGCCAGTAATTCTGTAGGCTTCTTTTATCTCTGAAAACTGATTTACATCCGCAATAAACAACTTCATTTTTCCGCTAAATAACTTTAGAATTATAATAACCTCTAGTCCAAAACCGAGTTTAGAGTAATCGACATGCAATGAATAAGCTTTAATAACCTGAGTATCTTCAAGTTTTTGAACTCGTTCTCTCACAGAAGATGGTGAGAGGTGAATCTTTCTTCCAATATCTGCAAAAGAAGCTCTTGAATTTTGTTTTAATTCATTGATTATTTTGATATCTATATGATCTACCATTGATTTTAGTGTTTTAGGTGTAAAAATACATTTTATTGTTAAAATAAATTGATTTACTTGATTGAATCAATTTTATAAATTATAAATCTATAGATAGTTTTGCCTCATTAATTAATACAAATATTATTAATAATGAGTGTCACAATTTTATTGGTGGTTGGTTTGGGTATTTTTCTTGGTTTTTTTATTCAAACTTTAATAGGTTTTGCAGGCGCTTTAATTGCGCTACCTGTTTTATTGCTTGCAGTTGGTCTAAAAGATGCTATTGCTTATATTTCTATATTTTATTTTTATTCGAGCATTTATTTTATTAAAAAAGAATGGAAAAATATAGATAAACGAATCATTCTTAAACTTAGTATTGCTACAGTTTTAGGGGTTCTTTTAGGTGTTTGGGTATTAGCGCACGGAAAACCTGTTTTTTTAAAAAAGGCTTTAGGTGTTTTTATTTTGATGTACGTGATATATGCAATTTATGCAAAAGACAAGGTTTTTAATCTACCTAAACTTGAGTTCTTCTTTGGACTTGCAGGAGGTTTTTTCTCTGGATTATTTTCAACAGGAGGGCCTTTGTATGTCATTATTGTTAAGAATTCTGCTGTAACAATGAAAACATTTAGGGCGACAATGTTTGGAATATTAGGGTTGATAACTATTGTTCGTATACCGACACTTTATAAAGCTGGTATTTTAAATGCAGAACAAGTTTATCATTCGTTTTATATCATTCCGTTTTTTATACTAGCAATATCTTTAGGTAAAAAAGCATATGCTAAATTAAACGAAACAGTTTTAAAGAATGGAGTTCTAGCTTTACTTTTTTTATCTGGGGTTATGTTGATAATTAAATCGTGAAAATCTAAATTTATGTTGATTGAAAGTATTTAGCGTAGCTAATGAAGGGGGATCTCAACGATTCTAGTTTTAATTTTTCAGATCTCTCAATCATCTGATACCGGTAGGCAGGTTTCGAAATGTTAGTATGTTGTCATTTTGAGTGAAGTAAAACGAAATCGAAAAATCTTTATTTTTTTAGAGATCTCTCCGCTACGGTCGAGATTGTAAAGGTTACCTAATTCGCGGATAGTTTTATTAATTTATCAATCGAATTTCTCAAAAATAAATTCAATTCCAAATTGGTTGTTAGAAACATGCGCTTTTAATTGCTTTTTTTCTGTCTTGCAAGAAAAAAGAATAATCAAACAAACTAAAAATACAAGTGTACACATCAGATTAAATTTTTATCAATATACATGAAATCTAATTTAGAGAAGTTCAGAGAATATTGTAAATTCGCACACCAAGTAAAGATTAGAAGATGTTAGATAAATTAAGAATTGTTAAGCAACGTTTCGATGAAGTTTCTGATTTAATCATCCAGCCAGATGTTATTACAGATCAAAAACGTTACGTGCAATTAAGTAAGGAATATAAAGATTTAGGTGATGTTGTAAAAAAAGGAGAGGAATATCAATCTTTATTAAATAATATAGAAGAGGCAAAAGAAATTATTGCTGATGGTTCTGATGCAGAAATGGTAGAAATGGCTAAAATGGAAATAAGTGAAGCCAATACTAGAATTCCTGAATTAGAAGATGAAATTAAATTTTTATTGATTCCGAAAGATCCAGAAGATTTTAAAAACGCTGTGGTAGAATTGCGTGCCGGAACAGGTGGAGATGAAGCGAGCATCTTTGCTGGAGATTTATTTAGAATGTACTCAAAATATTGTGAAAGTGGAGGTTGGAAAGTTTCTACGGTAGATTTTTCTGAAGGAACAAATGGTGGATTTAAAGAAATTCAGTTTGAAGTAAACGGAGCTGATGTATATGGTACCTTAAAATTTGAAGCTGGTGTGCATCGTGTGCAACGTGTGCCGAAAACAGAAACACAAGGTAGAGTTCATACCTCTGCAGCAACTTGTATGGTTTTTCCAGAAGCAGAAGAATTTGATGTAGAAATTAACCCAAAAGATGTTCGTATCGATTTTTTCTGTTCGTCTGGTCCTGGAGGACAATCTGTAAACACAACGTATTCTGCAGTTCGTTTAACACACCTTCCAACTGGTTTGGTTGCGCAATGTCAAGATCAAAAATCGCAGCATAAAAATAAAGAAAAAGCCTTTAAAGTATTGCGTTCTCGTTTATACGATATGGAATTGGCAAAAAAGCAAGCAGAAGATGCTTTAAAACGTGGTTCGATGGTTTCAAGTGGAGATAGATCTGCGAAGATTAGAACGTATAATTATGCACAAGGACGTGTTACAGATCATAGAATTGGTCTGTCATTATATGATTTACCTAATATTATGAATGGAGATATTCAGAAAATTATTGAAGAATTAAAATTAGCTGAGAATACAGAAAAGTTAAAAGAATTAGGAGAAGCTATTTAAAACAGGTTTCTATATAAAAAAAAGCACCCTAATTGGGTGCTTTTTGTTTTTTTGTTAATTTTCTAATAATAAAAGCGATTAAAAATAGGAGGTTTCTCCCCATAAATGGTGAAAGGAAATAAAAATAAAAGTTAGTTATTTCTGTTTTTAATAACCTCATCTTGTACCTCTCTGCGCAGCTTTTGCTCTCTTTCTAACGATTTTTTTCTGAAAGCGTTAAACTCACTTTCTACATCTTCTAATTCATTTTTTGCAGCAACAGTAAATAGATTACTATTGTTAAACTTGTAAATAAAATAGCCTAGAAAAATAAGTAATGCCATAATAATGGTAAATAAAATAAAAGAATAGAGTCCTTTACTTAATTGCATTCCAAAAAGAGAAACCGAGTTTTCTTTGTTTAATGCTTCAGTAAGTTTAAGGGTCGTTTCTTTTTTTTCTTTTTCTAACAAATAAATAGTCGTTTTTTGAGAATTAATTAACGTGTTTTTACTATTTAATTGTTGGTTAAAAACGTTAATACTATCTAACACATTATCATGTATATCTCCATAATCCTTTTTTAGAATTAATTTGTATTCTAAGTAGCTGTTCGATTTTTTATATACTGTTTTAAATTGATTGTCAATAGTATTTGAGTTTTCTTGTGAAAAAGAATTCAAAGAAAAAAGAATGGCTAGTAATAGTGTAAAGCTAAGTTTCATAATTTAGTGTATTTAGGGCACAGATTTTACAAGGCTAAAATAAATAAAAAAAACCCAAACAAAAGTTTGGGTTTTTTATATATAAGCAAGGATTATTATATTATTTTACTTTCTCTACAATTGCCTTAAAAGCTTCTGGGTTATTCATCGCTAAATCAGCTAAAACCTTACGGTTTAATTCGATATTGTTAGCTTTAACTTTTCCCATGAACTGAGAGTAAGACATCCCGTGTGCTCTAGCTCCAGCGTTAATACGTAGAATCCATAATGAACGGAAGTTTCTCTTGTTGTTTTTACAGTCACGATACGCATATGTCATCGCTTTTTCTACCGCATTTTTTGCTACTGTATAAACGTTTTTTCTACGTCCAAAGTACCCTTTTGCTGCCTTCAAGATTTTTTTTCTTCTTTTTCTTGAGGCTACTGAATTTACTGATCTTGGCATAATTCAAATTGTTTTTTGTAGTAAGGCGACTAACTAATTATGAATTGGTTCATTACGAATTACGAGAAAACCCGTATTGGTAATTGTTAATTGATAATTGATAATTCTTTTTTTGCCCACTCCATGGTTAATAATTAAATTCCCTTTAATTAACTATTTTAAAGTTAATTGTTGTTTGATGTTCGCTTCATCAGACTTATGTACTAATGTTGCGTGTGTCAATTTAAGCTTACGTTTCTTAGACTTCTTTGTTAAGATATGACTCTTAAACGCGTGCTTTCTTTTGATTTTTCCAGAACCTGTCAACTTAAAACGTTTCTTGGCACTAGATTTGGTTTTCATTTTAGGCATTTCTCCTTCGTTTTTATCTTGCTTATAAGATTGTTTATAATAATAAAATTACTTTCCTACTTTTTTCGGAGCAATAAACATAATCATACGTTTACCTTCCAGTTTTGGTAATTGTTCTACCTTACCAAATTCTTCTAATTCTTGAGCTAATTTTAATAATAAGATTTGTCCTTGCTCTTTAAAGATGATAGATCTTCCTTTAAAGAAAACAAATGCTTTTAATTTTGCTCCGTCTTTTAAAAACTTTACGGCATGTTTCTTTTTAAATTCATAATCATGCTCATCAGTTTGGGGTCTAAAACGAATTTCTTTAACAATAACTTTAGTTGCTTTAGATTTTAAAGTTTTTTCACGTTTTTTTTGTTCATATAAAAATTTCTTATAATCGATAATTTTACAAACAGGTGGAACAGCTTTTGGAGAAATTTCTACCAAATCTAACTCTTGCTCTTCAGCTAACGCTCTTGCTTTTTCAATCGGATAAACACCAACTTCAATGTTCTCACCAACTAAACGTACTTCGTCAACAAATTTAATCTTGTGATTAATTCTATGTTGATCTTCTTTAATTACTCTTAAAGGTCTTCTTGGCTTATTTCTTCTAATTGCTATGACTATTAAATTTTAATTATACAATACAGTTTCTACAACTGTTTTTATTTTTTCTCTTTTAAAATTCTACTTTTGTGCTTTTTATTTCATTTTCTATTAACGAAATAAAGGCTTCAATAGTAAAAGTTCCGATGTCTCCTTCTCCATGTTTTCTTACAGATACAGTTCCTTCGTTTTCTTCTTTCTCTCCAACAATTACCATAAATGGAATTTTGTTCATTTCTGCATCTCTAATCTTTCGACCAGTTTTCTCATTTCTATCATCTACGAGGGCGCGAATTTCGGAATTTTCTAGCGATTCTAAAACTTTTTCTGAATATTTTTGATATTTCTCACTGATTGGCAATAAGATAACTTGTTCTGGAGTTAGCCAAAGCGGGAAATTTCCTCCTGTATGCTCTAGTAACACTGCAATAAATCGCTCCATAGACCCAAAATGTGCTCTATGAATCATTACTGGTTGATGCAATTGATTATCTGCTCCTTTATAGGTTAATTCAAATCGTTTTGGTAAATTATAGTCAACTTGTATCGTTCCTAACTGCCAACTTCTGCCTAAAGCATCCTTAACCATAAAGTCTAACTTAGGTCCATAAAAGGCAGCTTCGCCCTCTTCGATTACAAAATTAAGTCCTTTATCAGTTGCTGCATTAATAATAGCTTGTTCAGCAAGTTCCCATGTTTTAACATCACCAATATACTTACCAAGGTTTTGCATATCTCTAATAGAAACCTGAGCTGTAAAATCTTCAAAACCTAAAGATTTAAATACATATAGTACCAAATCAATTACATCTTTAAACTCTTGATCTAATTGTTCTGGTGTACAGAATATATGTTCATCATCTTGTGTAAATCCTCTAACACGAGTTAGTCCATGCAATTCTCCACTTTGTTCATATCTATAAACGGTGCCAAATTCTGCAAAACGTTTTGGTAAATCTTTATACGAATGTGGTTTAAAATTATAGACTTCACAGTGGTGTGGGCAGTTCATAGGTATTAATAAAAACTCTTCATCCATTTTCGGAGTTTTTATTGACTGAAAGCTATCTGCTCCATATTTATCATAATGGCCAGAAGTAACATAGAGTTCTTTTTGTCCAATATGTGGTGTTATTACCATTTCATATCCAGCTTTCTTTTGAGCAGCTTTTAAAAAATCCTCTAATCTTCCTCTTAAAGCAGCTCCTTTTGGTAACCATAAAGGCAAGCCTGCTCCAACTTTTTGAGAGAAAGTAAACAATTCTAATTCTCTTCCTAATTTTCTATGATCTCTCTTTTTTGCTTCTTCTAATAACTCTAAATGCTCGGTAAGCATTTTTTGCTTCGGAAATGAAATTCCGTAAATACGTGTAAGTTGATTATTTTTTTCATCACCACGCCAATAAGCACCGGCAACATTCATTACTTTTATAGCTTTAATTACTCCAGTATTTGGAATATGTCCACCACGACATAAGTCTGTAAAATCAGAATGATCACAAAAAGTAATATCTCCGTCGGTTAAATTTTCGATTAACTCAACTTTATATTGATTGTTTTCTTTTTGATAATATGCTAAAGCATCTGCTTTAGAAATTGAACGTAATTTAAATTCGTGTTTCCCTCTTGCTAATTCTAAGAATTTTTGTTCAATTTTAGTAAAGTCGTTCTCAGAAATTACTTCATCTTCTAGATCCAAATCATAATAAAATCCATTATCATTAGCAGGACCAATAGTTAATTTAGCTTTTGGATGAAATTCTAAAATTGCTTGTGCTAATACGTGAGCAGAAGAATGCCAAAAAGCTTTTTTTCCTCCATCATCATTAAATGTATACAGTATTAAAGAGCCGTCAGAAGTTAAAGGTGTGGTGGTTTCAACAGTTGTTCCATTAAATTTTGCAGATATAACGTTTCTAGCAAAACCTTCACTTATACTTTTAGCAACATCCATTGGAGTGCTGTTTTTCTTGTATTCTTTTACGCTTCCGTCAGGTAAAGTAATATGTATCATTAAATATAATGTTTATTAAAGGCAAAGATATTAGAAAACTATATTTCACACAATATATATGATTAAAGTTTTCAAAGCATTTGTTCAGTTGTTTTTTTGAAGAAAATTTCTTTTTAATTTACTGATGATAAGGGTATTGAAAAAAAGATTAAAAAAAGATTAAAAAAGTTCTTGCAGGAATGAAAAGTGAGCGTATATTTGCACCCGCTAACGGAAAACATATTTAGTTTTTATGTAGTAACGTTCTTTCAAATAAGTTGTAAATATTTTTATTCAAAAAAACTTTTAAAATAATTTTTTTAGTTAGAAAAGAGTTTATACATTTGCACCCGCTTTGAGATATGATTGAAGTTTAGAAAGAGATTTTGGTATTTTAGAGAAATTTAAAAGGGTAGTTCGAGTCTACCATTTCTACAAAAGAAGTTGAGTACAAAGACAGGGATAAAGGGTTTCGATTCTTTTGAGTGTCGACTTGACAGAGTTCATTGAAAAT
>Ga0105054_10001321_pt1 | contig 40818 bp, 34 predicted proteins | sample BON02_FD_78091 | JGI IMG/M metagenome (GOLD analysis project Ga0105054, IMG submission 78091) | Freshwater microbial communities from Lake Bonney liftoff mats and glacier meltwater in Antarctica - BON-02 (megahit assembly) | ecosystem: Environmental > Aquatic > Freshwater > Ice > Glacier...
CCTTGGGTTGGTGGTCATGGTGTTGCCGTAGATCCCTGCGCGATAAAGTTCAGCCGCGCTTGAAGTTACAGCCAGCACAGACAATGGGAACTGGCCGCCATTCAGGGCTTTGGAGTAGGTTTCCAGATCAGGCGCATCCAGCTTTTCAAAGCCGGGATAATCACAAATAGACAGCACGCCGGTAGCACGGATGCCAGCCTGAATCGAATCGACCAGAAACATGCTGCCGTGCTCCAGAGTTAACTCTCTGGCGCGCTGGTAAAACTCAGGCGTAATTGCCATGCCAGGGCTGCCTTCGCCCATCACAGGCTCGATGAAAAAAGCCTCGATAAAAATGTTGTTAGTATTGGCGTACTCGTACATCTGCTCCAACTGTTCAATGCTGTTGGGGGCAACGGTCAGCAAATTGTCGAAATCCCGATAGCTGGCCAGGTATTTGCTATAGACCGCATGGCAGGAATCAGAAAAACGTGCCGGACGATCGGTACGGCCATGAAACGCCTGAGCGAGTGCCAGAATGCGAATCGATTTGCCCTCGTGCTTGCCGCCGGGATCAGTCATCAAACGAGCATTGATGTCGGTGATGCGTGCACCTAAGGTGACCGCTTCAGATCCGCTGTTCAAACAGAAGAAGCTGGCATAGGGGCACTCGCTGCGAGTGTGGCCGATTTCTTTTCGGAGAGCGTCCATAAAGCGTTTCTGGCTGAATGACGGCGTCATGATATTGGCCATTACATGGGGCTGGTTCATGGCATCGAGCACCTGCGATGGCGCATGACCGAAGCCGAGCATGCCATAACCACCACACTCATAAACGACAGCGCCGTGAGAGGTGACGATCCATGGACCAGATGCGGCCAGCGCGACATACGGGTTTATCGCATTAACCGGGTAAAAATTGGTAAAACCCTCCTGCAGCGCAACAGCGAGGTCTTTTTCCGACAATGCCATCAGCTCTGGCTCTTGTTCGCATAGCGTCAAAAACCGGGCATGGGCGGCATCAACTGCAGCCTCGAGTTTCGAGTCTTTTTTTGCAAACCTCAGCAATGTTTCATCGTCCAGCCCCTGAGTTTCGGTATCAGTGTTGTGGCTGCGCATTTGCTGTAATTTTTTGAGCATTGTCATGTTTGGAATCCTTTAAATCAGGTGTCGAAATCTATCCCTCTAGAATACCACAATCGTGTTGTTCCAGCGCCCACAAAACATGTTCGCCTACCATTTCTGAAGTATTTCTTAGCCGCTGTTGCAGGCTTTCAATAATTGCGCGGGTTGTTGGGGCGTTGCCCAGGGCGATAGCGATGTTCCGCAGCCAGCAGTCATAGCCGATTCGGCGTATGGCACTGCCTTCGGTACGCTTCAAAAATTCGGACTCGGTCCACTCAAAAAGCTCGATCAACTGTGGTGTATCCAGCCCGTGGCGGGGCGCGAAATCCGCCTCGTCAGTCAAATGTGCAAAGCGGTTCCAGGGGCACACCATCTGGCAATCATCACAACCGTAAATGCGGTTGCCCATCATTTTACGAAACTCAACAGGAATGCTGCTGCGTAGCTCAATAGTCAGATAGGAAATGCAGCGCCTCGCGTCGACTTTATAGGGTGCAACAATGGCCTGAGTAGGGCACACATCAATGCATTTAACGCAGCCGCCGCAATGTTCCGTCGCGGGTTGGTCAGTTTCCAGCGGCAGGTCGGTGTAAATTTCGCCGAGAAAAAACCAACTGCCGGCTTTTTTGTTAATCACGTTGGAATGCTTGCCGATCCAGCCGAGTCCGGCCTTTTCTGCCAGTGCTTTTTCCATCACCGGCGCTGAGTCAACAAAAACCCGATAGCCGAAGGCACCGATGTGCTGCTCAATTTTATGTGCCAGTTTTTGCAGTCGTTTGCGCATCAGCTTGTGATAGTCACGCCCCAATGCGTAACGTGAGATTACGCCTTTGTCGGGTTGCTCCAGCAGCGCTTCCACTTCTGTGCTGGTTTCTGGCAGATAGTCCATGCGCACTGATATAACGCGCTGAGTGCCCGGGTGCAGTTCCGGTGGTCGGCTGCGCAGGGTGCCGTGCCTTTCCATATAGCTCATCTCGCCGTGAAAACCATTCTCCAGCCACTGGTTCAGGAAAGCTTCATGGCGCTCAAGATCAACATCGCTGACGCCCATTTGCTGGAAGCCGAGTTCGCGACTCCAGTTATTGATGTTTTGCTTCAAGGCATGCATGTCCTGCACTTGCCTGTCCTCCAATTGCACGTCGTCTAATTTTGGGGCGGCAGGTTGTTGGGCTGTTTTGTCGTTGCTGTTCATCGCTATAATGCAGTTATGTCGGACATCAATCACAAATTGTATACCGCCACGCAAGTTCGTGGGCTGGATTATGCTGCAATTCACGAATTTAACATCGCAGGTTACGAATTAATGTGCCGGGCTGGCAAGGCGGTGATGGATGCCGCTGGTCAACATTTCCCACAAACACGCCATTGGCTGATTTTATGTGGTCCTGGCAATAACGGCGGCGATGGCTATGTGCTCGCCAGGTTGGCGGCCGCCACCGGTATCCAGGTCACGGTTTGCTCGTTGATTGATCCTGCGCGTTTGCAAGGCGATGCCGCCACGGCTTATCAAGACTGGCTTGAATCTGAAGGCAAAGTGCAGCAATGGCCGCAAGTGACCAAGCGATTAAGCGCCGCTGAATACGCCCGATTACAGGATCGCGCCAATGAACCAAATGATGAATCAAACCCTACCGCCGCCCAGGACTCACCCTTTGACCTGGTAATGGATGCCTTGCTCGGCACCGGAATTGACCGTGCAGTTGAAGGCGTGTATCGGGATGCAATCGAATTTACCAATGGATTGACCTGTCCGGTCATCGCCATTGATATTCCCTCCGGCTTGAATGCCGATACCGGCTGCGTCATGGGCGCGGCTGTTCGAGCACAGGTGAGTGTCAGTTTTGTGGGCAATAAGCGTGGCATGTACACAGCAGACGGCCCGGATCAAAGTGGCCGAATTGTGTTTGATGATTTGAACATTCCCGCACAAGCAGCTGAGCGGGTACCGGATGCAAGCTCTGCTGGTGACCTATTGAATGCGGCATATTTGACCAAGGTGGTTAAACCCAGAGCCAACAATTCTCACAAGGGCAGTTACGGCGAAGTATTAGCAGTGGGCGGCGCCAAAGGCATGAGTGGCGCCATATTGCTGTGCGGAACGGCGGCGCTGCGTAGCGGTGCGGGCAAGGTGCGCCTGGCGACTGACCCTGATCATGCGGCGTGGATTAACATATCGAGGCCGGAATTGATGGTCAGTGCACTCGGCAATGAACGCGACTTGCAACCCTGGCTTAAAAAGCCTCGAGTGCTTGCGCTGGGTCCGGGCTTAGGGCGGGGCGAGTGGTCAAAGTCCCTGCTGCACGCCTGCCTGTCATCTGATTTGCAAATGGTGACAGATGCTGACGCGCTTAATCTTTTGGCTGAACTGAAACTCGGGGCTACGGATTTGCCATGGGCAAGCTCGCCACAGATCAGCATAGTTATGACCCCACACCCGGCCGAAGCAGCGCGGTTATTGGGCGTGACGACCGCAACCATTCAACAGGACAGGATTGGACAGGCGCTGATATTGGCAGATAAATATCAGGCCGTTGTTGTACTGAAGGGCAGTGGAAGTGTCATCGCCAACCCGGATGGCAGTTATGCAATCTGTCCCTTTGGCAACCCCGGTATGGCAACTGCTGGCAGTGGCGACGTTCTGACGGGTATCATTGCAGCATTACTGGCTCAAGGACTGTGTTGCCGGGACGCGGCGTGTGCCGGCGTACTGGCACACGCAATGGCGGGTGATCTGGCAGCAAAGCAGCACGGAGTAATGGCAATGATTGCAGGCGACATCACCAGGCAGTTACAACATGTCTGGAAAGCAGCGAACACTGGAAGAAACTAATATGCAGCATGGACAGGCCCGGTTTCCCACCGAACAAAGGCTGGAAATATTTGCCAACAAAGTTGCCTCGGTTATTACCACACCGATGACCATCTGGCTGGAAGGTGATCTGGGCACCGGCAAAACCAGTTTTGCGCGCTACCTTATTCACGCCCTGGGTTATCAGGGCAGGGTGAAGAGCCCGACTTATGGGTTGATGGAACAATATCCGCTGGACGCCCGGCAGGTGCTGCATCTGGATTTGTACCGCATCGCTGATCCGGACGAGTTGGAGTATCTGGGTCTGGTGGATATGCTCGATGAAGAGACCATTTTGTTGATCGAATGGCCGGACAAAGGCGGGCAGTGGCTTCCGGAACCAGACTTCGTGTTTACCTTCAGTTATGCAGATAAAGGTCGTGATTTGCACTGGGTGGCATGCAGTGAAGCTGCCCAGGCAATTGATTTCCATGAACATCAAACATCTAATCGTTTGCATTAGCTAAGGCCTTTATCTTACGGTTTTTAATCATAAACTCTTGCTTTTTCGCGAAAAGCAATTCATCATTAGTGCGTGGGTAGTGCCATATCTGTCTGGGGAATTAGGAGTTTTCAAACGCTGTGAGCAAACGTCTGATCATTGCTGTGCTGTTATTGGTGGCCTCGCTGCCGTCATTTGCTGCGCAAGTCAGTGGTTTTCGTGTCTGGGCAGATCCTGCCAAGACTCGAGCAGTGCTTGATCTCGACAAGAAAACTTCATACAAGTTATTCACGCTGGAAAATCCCCACCGGGTGGTGGTCGATTTGCAAGGTTCATCTATTGATATCCCATTAGAACTGGATAAAGAACACGCCGGTGTTATTACCGGGGTGCGTTACGGGCAACCTGACGCCAGCACCTTGCGAGTCGTTCTGGACTTGAGTGAAGGCGTAGGACTGAAAAGTTTCCTGCTGGATCCGACCGGTCAATACAGTCACCGTCTGGTGATCGACTTATTTTCTGAGTCTGGTCAAAAGACCTCGTCACTGGTCAAGCACGTAGCAGACATTAGCAAACCAAATCGTAAAGTGATCGTAGCGATTGATGCCGGTCATGGTGGCGAAGATCCGGGTGCTATTGGTAAAAACCGCATTCGCGAAAAAGATGTAGTGTTGCAGATTGCCCGCGAGCTTAAAGCAGCCATCGATGCAGAGCCCGGTATGACTGGGGTACTAACGCGTGATGGCGATTACTACATCCCTTTGAAAGACCGCTACGAGAAGGCGCGTAAGTTCCGCGCTGACCTGTTTGTTTCGGTACACGCCGATGCATTTACCAAGCGCAGCGTAAAAGGCAGTTCTGTATTCGTGCTGTCACCAAAAGGTGCGAGCAGTGAGTTTGCCCGCTTATTGGCCAATTCTGAAAACGCATCGGATCTGGTCGGTGGTGTAACCTTGAGTGATAAGGACGACATGCTTGCCTCGGTGTTGCTGGACTTGTCCCAAAGCGCGACGCGTGAGGCCAGTAACAAAGTGGCCGGCAATATTCTCGATTCCCTCAAGCGCAATGTCACCACCCACAAACAGGTAATTGGTCGAGCGAATTTCGTGGTGCTTAAATCCCCCGATGTGCCTTCCGTTCTGGTTGAAACAGCGTTTATTAGCAACCTGGACGAAGAAAAGCGTTTAACCGAAAGAGAATTTCAACAGAAAATGGCAAGGTCCATCACCCGCGGTGTGCGTGATTATTTTTATTCCAGTCCGCCTCCAGGCACCTGGATTGCGGCCAATCGTGATGGTGGGCGGCACATTGTTGAGCGTGGTGAAACGCTGGGTAATATTGCCAACCGTTACAGTGTCAGCCTGGGCAGCCTGCGGACAGCTAACAAGATCAATGGTAACGGCAACGTTATTCACGTTGGGCGCGAATTGGTTATTCCTACCAGCTAGTTCTGAATTGGGCAAAAATTCTGCTCCGTGCGACCCGAATATCGCCCCGAATATCCAGTGTGCCAGCCGCTTGATGGCATCACTACTTGAAGACTGTGCCGAAACCGGCTAAAAGTGTCTCCATGCCGATACAACAACTCCCCGATTTATTAATCAATCAGATCGCCGCTGGCGAGGTGGTTGAACGTCCCGCATCTGTGGTTAAAGAACTGATCGAAAACAGCCTGGATGCCGGTGCTGATGCGATTCAGGTGATTCTGGAACAGGGCGGCAAACGCCTGGTACGGGTGATTGATGACGGTAGCGGTATTCCTAAACAAGAGCTGGCCCTGGCCCTGGCCCGACATGCAACCAGTAAAATCAGCTCGCTGCAGGACCTGGAAGAGGTGGCTTCAATGGGGTTTCGGGGCGAGGCATTGCCCAGCATGGCCTCAGTTAGCCGCATGATGATTACTTCCCGCACCGAATCAGCCGAGCATGCCTGGCAGGTCAGCGTTTCCAATGGTGAGCTTTCAGACATCAGTCCTGCTGCTGGCCAGCAGGGCACATCGGTTGAGCTGCGTGATTTGTTTTATAACGTGCCGGCACGTCGAAAATTCATGAAGGCTGATCGCACCGAGTTTTCCCATGTGGACGAACTGGTTAAACGGTTTTCATTATCGCGCCCGGACGTTGGCTTTCAGTTGACCCACAACAATCGGGTAGTACGTCGTTTTGCGCCGGTGCGCGGCGAAGCGGATATGCAGGCCCGCTTGCAAGCTGTGTTGGGCGATGAATTTGTCGAACACGCGCTTGAGATAGATGAGCAGCGCGGTTCATTCGGGTTGAAGGGCTGGGTCGCAGAGCCGCGCTATAACCGCGCGCAGGCAGACCGGCAGTTCTTTTTTGTCAATGGCCGGGTGATCAAGGATCGCGTGGTGGCGCATGCCATACGGCAAGCCTACCGGGATGTGCTTTTCCATGGCCGGCATCCAGCCTTTGTATTGTTTTTTGACATGCCGCCGAGCGGTGTGGATGTTAACGTGCACCCGCAAAAACACGAAGTGCGCTTCCGGGATTCCAGAGGCGTACACGGTTTCATTTATTCCACTTTGAATCATGGCCTGGCGGCCGCCGGCGTAGGCGCAGGTGCACCGCGACCAGGTACGGAAATACGCGAACCGGAGCAGGGTAGCGGTCAGGCACATGTGCCGTACCAGGCGGGTATGCCAATGGGGATGGGTACGGGGCATATGGGCACGGGGAATAGGGGCTCGGCGAATATGGCAGAGCTTGGCAGAAACTATGCTCAGCTGGTTTCATCACCCTCCGGTTCAGGCGGTTACGCTCCTCAACAGGCCTATCAAGGCGACGCTCAGGGCGGAAGCCGGCCTGGAGAGGGTGGCGAAGACGGCACTCAGGACGAGGGCGGTGTGCCGCTGCTAGGCTACGCACTGGCCCAACTACATGGTGTCTACATCCTTTCCCAGAATCAACACGGACTGGTGCTGGTAGACATGCACGCGGCCCACGAACGCATCACCTACGAGCGCTTGAAAGCCGGCCAGCAGGACAGCGGAATACGCAGCCAGAACCTGTTGGTGCCGGTTAATGTGCATGTCAGCGAACGCGAAGCGGATATGGTGGAGGAGCACGCGGCCAGTCTCGAGGCTTTAGGTATTGGTTGCGATCGTAGTGGCCCGGAAACTGTGGTCGTCAGGAAAGTGCCGACATTGCTGCAGCACAGTGATCTGGCCGGCTTGTTGCAGGATGTGCTGTCTGAGCTGGCCTCCGACGGCAAAAGCCTGAAAATTGAATCTGAAATGGATGAGGTGTTGTCGACCATGGCATGTCATGGCTCGGTAAGGGCCAACCGACAGTTGAATATCGCAGAAATGAACGGTTTGCTGCGGGATATGGAACGGACTGAGCGTTCAGCACAATGCAATCACGGCAGGCCCACCTGGGTTCAGTTGGATATGCAAAGTCTGGATCGACTATTTTTGCGCGGACGTTAGGCAGTTTCGTGTCTGCAAGCCTGCCTCAATGCGTGTTTCTGATGGGTCCCACAGCGTCCGGAAAAACCGGTCTTGCGGTCGAAATGGTAAAGCGCTTCCCGGTGGATATTATCAGTGTCGATTCTGCATTGGTTTTCAGGGGTATGGATATCGGCACCGCCAAACCGGATGCTAAAACGCTCTCAGTTGCACCGCACCGCCTTATTGATATTCGTGATCCGGCGATGAGTTACTCAGCAGCAGAGTTTTGTGACGATGCGCTAAAAGAAATGCAGGCCATCACGCGGGCCGGCAGAATTCCTTTGCTGGTGGGTGGCACGATGTTGTATTTTCGGGCGCTGGAGCATGGTTTGTCCGATCTGCCTGCGGCTGATCCCGAAGTACGAGCTGAGTTGGAGCAACAGGCGTCTGAGATCGGCTGGGCCGCCATGCACGATATTTTGCAGCAGAAAGACCCGCAAGCTGCCAGCCGTATTCATCCCAACGACCCGCAACGCATTCAGCGAGCGCTGGAAGTTATCAAAATCAGTGGTCAGGCCATGAGTGAACTGCAGGCGCAGTCAAAAGGTCTAACTTTGGCCTACGAGATTCACAAAATTATTGTTTCTCCTGAAGATCGCGCGCTTTTGCACCAGCGAATCGAGCAACGCTTCGATTTATTGTTGCAAGAGGGGTTTATGGATGAAATGAAAAGCTTGTATAGCCGGTCTGATTTATATGCCGACCTGCCGTCTATGCGGGCGGTTGGCTATCGGCAAGCCTGGGAATTTCTTGAAGGCAGGTCTACGGCCGATGAGATGCGTGAAAAGGCCATTGCAGCGACCCGTCAGCTGGCAAAGCGCCAGTTAACATGGTTGCGGCGAGAAGATGTATCCATATGGTATGATTTACAAGCAAGAGATGTGCAGGATAAACTACTTAATACGCTGTGGAAGTCCTTGAAGCTCGAAACATCCGTACCCATGTAATCAATTCTGTTACCAGTCGGATAAATACAACAATAGGAGGCGCAGAAATGTCCAAGGGTCAATCATTACAAGAACCATTCCTGAACGCGCTAAGGCGTGAACGTGTGCCAGTCGCCATTTACCTGGTGAACGGTATCAAATTACAGGGTCAAGTCGAATCATTCGACCAGTTTGTAGTGCTGCTGAAAAACTCAGTCAGCCAGATGATATACAAGCACGCAATCTCAACGGTAGTACCGGCGAGAAACGTTAATGTTTATGAGGAAGATGAAGAAGATCAACAATTACCATAGTGTAGAAAATTCAGGCTCTGCTTTTGTTTGACAGAGCGGAGAGAGGAAATCGCGCGGTTATCTTACATCCCGTATTTTCCGGCACAGGGCCGGAAGCACTGGATGAATTTGAAGAGCTCTGCCGCTCAGCTGGTGTTGAAGTAGCTGACATCATAAGTGCACCGCGCGCCCGTCCGGACGCGCGCTACTTTGTAGGCAAAGGCAAGATCGAAGAAGTCGCTGCACAAGTTGCGGCGACCGATTCTGATTTGGTGTTGGTTAGTTGTCCGCTGTCTGCGATTCAGGAACGTAACATCGAAAAAGCCTGTCAGGTCAGGGTGCTGGATAGAACCACGCTGATTCTGGATATTTTTTCTTTGCGAGCCAGATCTTTCGAAGGCAAATTACAAGTAGAGCTGGCACAACTGCGGCATCTTTCTACACGACTGGTGCGGGGCTGGACCCATCTGGAGCGCCAGAAGGGTGGTATCGGCTTACGTGGTCCGGGTGAAACCCAGCTGGAAACCGATCGACGTTTGATCGGGCAAAGAATTCAATACCTCGGCAACCGCCTGGAAAAAGTCCGCAAGCAAAGAACCCAGAGTCGTCGTCGTCGCGAGCGTTCGCAGGTGTTTACCGTGGCATTGGTGGGATATACCAATGCGGGCAAATCCACTTTGTTCAACGCGCTGACGGACTCGGATGTCGATACGCAGGATATGCAGTTTGCAACGCTTGATCCCACCGTCAGGCAGCTGCCCAATGTGCCAACAGGGCAGGTGTTGCTGGTGGATACAGTAGGTTTTGTGACTGATTTGCCGCATGAGCTGGTGGCAGCGTTCCATGCGACTTTGCAGGAAACGCGTGACGCAGACTTACTGTTGCATGTCATTGATGCCTCTGATCCGTTCCATCAGCAGCGAGAACAGGATGTGGTGGAAGTACTGGAAGGCGTTGAAGCGGACAAGATTCCGATTATTCGCGTGTTTAACAAGATCGATCTTATTGACCGTGATGTATCAACGCGCACGAATGAAGATGGCACGCTGGCACGGATTGACATTTCAGCCCTTAAACATCTGGGTCTGAACAAGCTCAAAGATGCCATCGCCCTGCAATTGAAAGGCGCCCGTATTCAAACATGGGTCAGTCTGGAAGGTCGTTTCGCTAAACTGCGGTCTCAATTATTTGATCTCGGCGCAGTATCGGAAGAGAAAACCTCTGAAGATGGCGGTTGGCTGATGCATGTCGATCTGTCACAAACCGACGCGGAGCAACTTGGCCGTTTGCCTGGCGACGAGGGCTTGTTTGTTCGCAAGTCCATTCTTTCGGTTACAACACTTGCCGAGAGGGTGGGCGACACCTAGAATGTACGGCTGGATAGCCTGCTATGATATTCATGCGGCTGCACCGCAATTACTACCATTAACCTGAGTCCAAGACGTATTAGTGCGTCTACCACTGGAGAAATAAATGCCCTGGAAAGAACCTGGTAAAGGCGATAAAGATCCCTGGAAATCCGGCGATCAGCAACCACCTGATCTTGATGAGATATTTCGCAACGTGAGCAACCGTCTGCAGTCCATTTTTGGCGGCGGAGGCGGCGGCAAAAGCTCCGGTGCTTCCAAAGGCGGCGGCGGCGGCGCCGGCATACTTGTGCTGTTGCTGTTATTCGGTCTCGTTTGGGTTGGCTGGGGTTCCATTCACATCATCGATGAAGCGGAACAAGGTGTGGTTTTGCGTTTTGGTAAATACCAGCGCACGCTGAACCCCGGTTTCAACATGACTTTGCCACGTCCAATCGAGAACCTCGTTAAAGTAAACGTGAACAACGTGAGGGTGGTTGAAGATCGCGGACAGATGTTGACCAAAGATGAAAATCTGGTTGAATTCAATTACAAGGTTCAATACCGCATCAAGGACGCGCAGGCATTCCTGTTTAAAGTTCGTGATCCTGAAATCACGCTCGGGCAGGCAGCGGAAAGTGCCCTGAGAGAGTCGGTGGGTACCAACTCACTGGATGCTATTCTGGAAGGTGCTGCCCGTACTGTGGTCAGAATTGAAACTCAACGGGTACTGCAGGAAACACTGGACTTGTATGAAGCCGGCTTGCAGGTAACAGAATTCAACCTGGTAGATGTGAACGTTCCCACGCAAGTGCGTGAAGCCTACTCGGATGTAATCCGGGCAAGAGAGGATCGTGAGCGCTATACAGAAGAAGCTCGGGTGCATGCCAACAGTGTCATCCCGGAAGCGCGCGGTAGAGCTGCCCGTATTCAGCAGGAAGCGGAAGGCTATAAAGCAGCGACTGTTGCCCTGGCTGAAGGTGAAGCCAGTCGCTTTGTTTCGGTACTGGATGAATACCTTCTGGCACCGGCAGTAACGCGTAAGCGCCTATACCTGGAAACCATGGAAAACGTATTGGGTAAGAACAACAAAGTATTTATGGACCTGAAAACGGGCGGAAATATCCTGTATTTGAATCTTGATAAAACAGGAGATGGTGGTAGCAAGCGCATGCCGTTGCCACCAACAGTCAAGCCTACTGAGTTCACACAAAGCGAAAGCACGAATCGCAGCAGTGATACTCGAAGCGGCGAACGGGAGCCAAGACGATGAATAAATCTTTACTTTTAATTTTGCTGGTCATTTTGGGCGGTTTAACGCTGGCGTCAATGTTTACTGTTAAAGAAACCGAGTACGCGATTCGCTTTCAATTGGGTCGAATAGTCAAAATGGATTATCAGCCGGGATTGCATTTCAAGATTCCGTTTGTGAATAACATCCGTAAATTTGACAATCGCATTCTGACGTTGGATACATCGCCTGAATTAATGCTGACATCCGAACAGAAATACGTGAATGTTGATTCGTTTGTGAAGTGGCGCATTTCTGATGTATCGCGGTTTTATACATCCACACAAGGCAACGAAGCCATCGCGCTGAATCGCTTGCACGGTATTGTCAGTGACCGTATTCGCAACCAGATTGCCAGTCGTACTTTGGCTGAAGTAGTGTCGGAGCAACGTGTTACCACGATGAAAGCCATTGCTGAAGCGGCCAACCTGGCCTCGGAGGAGTTCGGTATTGAAGTTGTTGATGTACGCATAAAGAGCATCGAACTGCCTGATGATGTACGTGAATCGGTATTCCGTCGTATGGCCGCTGATCGTCAAAAAGAGGCCAACCTTTATCGATTTGAAGGTCGGGAAGCTGCTGAAAGGATTCGCTCTGATGCGGATCGTCAGGTGCAGGTTCTGTTGGCTGAAGCCGAACGTGCAGGTCAGACTGTACGTGGTGAAGGCGATGCCGTCGCAACCGCTACTTATGCCAAGGCATACGGGCAGGATGAGGAGTTCTATAGCTTCTACAGAAGCCTGGAAGCCTACCGGTCCTCGTTTGATGGCTTTGGCGACACGTTGATCCTTGATCCGTCATCTGAATTCTTTGATTATTTTGGAAAAGATGGCTCCGGGAAAGACGGAAAGCAGTAGTTAAGAAAACCTGCGATCGACCCTCGGGATTCAGGCACTGCCATGGCAAGTGAAGTACTAACTGCTCTGGCTCTGGTCTTAATCCTGGAGGGTTTGTTGCCGGGTATCGCCCCGAGCGCCTGGATGAAGACCATGCATGAGGCCATGAAGATTGGTCCGCGCGGGATTCGCATTGCTGGCATAAGCAGTATGCTTTCGGGCGCGATTCTTCTACATATTCTGAAATAAATCTATATTTAATCTATTAATCGGAACACCGTTGAAATGAAAAAAAGCGTTGTTGTGCTAGGCACCCAATGGGGTGATGAAGGCAAGGGTAAGATCGTTGACTTGCTGAGTAATGATGTCGATGCTGTGGTGCGCTTTCAGGGCGGTCACAATGCAGGTCACACACTTGTCATTGATGGTAAAAAAACTGTATTGCATCTCATCCCGTCCGGGATTCTCAATAAAGACGCGAAATGTTTCATTGGCAATGGTGTGGTGGTTTCTTTTGAAGCTTTGAAGAAAGAGACAGAGGAACTGGAAGCCTGGGGTGTTGATGTACGTTCCCGGCTGAGAATTTCTGCTTCCTGCCCCGTGATCATGCCTTACCACGAGATGCTGGATCAGGCGCGCGAACAGGCGTTGGGCAAAAAGGCCATTGGCACCACAGGTCGTGGAATCGGGCCAGCGTATGAAGACAAAGTCGCCCGGCGCGGTATCCGGGTATCGGACTTGTACAATCCGGAGATTCTCAGCCAGAAGCTGGAAAAAGCTCTCGACTATCACAACTTTGTGTTGAAAAACTATTTCCACATGCCGGAGTTGTCATTTGATGAACTTCTGGAAGATGCCTTACGACTGGGCGCCGATTTTTCCGAACTGGTTGTAGACGTCGCGGGTGAATTGCATAAGCTTCGCGCCGATGGCAAAAAGATTCTCTACGAAGGCGCGCAGGGCAGCCTGCTCGACATCGATCACGGCACTTATCCGTTTGTGACTTCATCAAACACCACTGTTGGGGCGGTTTGTACCGGTGCCGGTGTTGGTCCTGATGCGATTGATTACGTGCTGGGCATTACCAAGGCTTATACCACTCGCGTGGGTTCAGGCCCGTTTCCAACCGAATTGTTTGATGACGTTGGTGCAGGCATTGCCAAGCGTGGTGATGAGTTCGGTGCCACCACCGGGCGTCCACGTCGTTGTGGTTGGTTGGATGCAGTCGCACTGCGCCGGGCAGCATTAGTGAACGGCGTAACAGGATATTGCGTGACCAAAATGGACGTGCTCGATGGTGTAGAGACTATCAAGATAGGTGTTGCCTATCGCCTGAAAGGTGAAGTGCTGGATGTGCCGCCATTAAACCCTGAAGACTGGGACGATCTGGAAGTTGAATATGAATCATTCCCCGGCTGGAAAGAGAGCACTCGCGGCATCACCGAATATGAAAAACTGCCGGCCAATGCCAAAGCCTATCTGAAGGCGATGGAAAAGCTGTGCGGTGCGCCGGTGCACATGGTTTCAACCGGACCTGACCGCAAAGAAAATATAATCATCAAGCACCCGCTGGACTAGTTCCAGCGGTGCCTGACCTGTCTGTTACAACTTCCCTAATACTCTAATTTAGCTGTCCCCCTGAAAAAAGTTCATGTCTGTCTCGCATTGCAATTGATAATGATTATCATTCGTGTTAACTTGCTGTTCGTCGTCTTACCCACCACGAACAGACGGCCAAATTCTAGTCATCAAATTTGGAAACACATCGAAAATCATGAAAACAATAAATACAGCTGCCTGTATGCTTCTGGCATACAGCGCATTTTTCACCGCAGATGCACGTTCTGATGAAGTCAATTCAAGCACTGGCGATACGATCGAAGAAATAGTGGTTACCGCCAGTAGAACCAACAGGCCCATCAGCGCGATACCAAACACAGTAAAACTTATTGATCAGAAAGCGATTGAAGAGCAAATGGCGACCAGCGCTACCTTGTTGGACGGGCTGAGCTTTGTTGTGCCTGGTCTGACGCCTGCGCATCAGAAGATGAGCAGCAACGGCGTAACCTTGCGCGGAAGAACACCGCTTTTCATGACCGATGGTGTTCCCCAGTCGACGCCGTTGCGCGACGGTAGTCGTAGCGCATTTACGATTGATCCAGCCTTTATTGATCGGGTCGAAGTGATTTACGGTGCAAATGCCATTCAGGGGGTTGGTGCTACGGGCGGTGTGATTAACTACGTTACGGTGGATGTGCCTGATGATGGTGAATGGTTAAGCAAAGTCACTACCCGAATCGCTACAGACCAATTTAAGAATGACGGATTTCACTACAAGCTTGCCGGCATGGTGGGCAAGAAGTCGGGCAACAAGGATTTCCTGATTGGTGTTGCCCGAAATGTTGAAGGCTTGTACTACGATGGCAGTGGCGACCCCATTGCGATCGACCCCATTCAGGGCGATACCATGGATAGCAGCGCCTGGAACGTTTTTGCCAAAGGCGGGGTTGATTTTAGTGAGCATCAACGGCTGGAATTAATGGCCAATTATTTTGAGATGCAAGGTGACGGTGATTATCACGTTGTCGATGGAGATATTGTGGCGGGGATTCCTGCGACCTCAGAGAAAGGCAAAGGACCAGGTGATCCGCCTTACAACAAAGCCAAGAACCTGTCTGTAACCTATACCCACGATGAACTCGCAGAAGGTCAATTGACGATTCAGGCCTACTACTACGATTTTTACGCGCTTTATGGTGGCGGCACATTCGGGTCATTTCAGGACCCGGATATTGCACCGCCCGGTACACTTTACGATCAGTCCGCACTCAATTCGGAGAAGTACGGCACCAAATTGACTTACGTTAGGGACAATACTTTTTGGGACGGCCTGCAGTTGGCCTCCGGAATCGATTATTTGCGCGACCAGACATTTCAGGACCTGGCACAAACCGGCCGTTTGTGGGTGCCGAACATGATCTATAAAGGCTGGGCGCCCTTTGTTCAAATGGAACAACGTCTGTTGAATGATCGTCTGCGTCTATCGTTTGGCGGTCGCTATGAGAATGCTACGCTTGATGTGCCAAGCTTTACGACCGTCGCAGGCTCCAACAACACTTATGTCGAGGGCGGTGCTCCCAGCTTTACAGAGTTTCTGGGCAACGTGGGTGTAGTTTTCGATGTCAGCGAAGACATCACAGTGTTCGGGTCCTATTCTCAGGGCTTTAATATGCCGGATGCCGGATTGATATTGCGATCGGTAAATACGCCAGGGCAGTCCATTGACACGCTTATTGATCTGCAGCCAGTGGTAGTGGACAACATTGAGACCGGCGTCAACTACAAGCTGGACGGGTTTAACCTTGCGGCCAGCTACTTCTGGTCGGATTCTGATTTCGGCTCACGAATTCTGGTTGTGGATGGTATCGGGCATATTACCCGCCAGAGAACTGAAATTGAGGGCCTGGAAGTGACCGCCAGTTATCTGTTTGATTCGGGTGTTAATTCCGGCCTTGCTTACAGTCATCTGGAGGGGAGTTTCGACAGTGACGATGATGGCGTTGTTGATAAGGATCTGGACGGTCGTAATATTGCCCCTAACCGGATTAATCTGTTTGTTGAAGCTCCGTTTGGCACGCATTGGAGAGGGCGCTTGCAGTACACCAAGCTATTGGATCGTGAGTTCGAAGGTGGCTTGCCGGAGCACGATTTTGACAGCTATAAGCTTGTAGATGCACTGATTACCTACAGTGACTCAAAACTGGGAAACTTTACCCTCGGTATCGAAAACCTGTTCGACGAGTACTACATCTCTTACTTCTCACAAACGTTGACCTACACCAATAACAGTACGTATTTTGCTGGTCGTGGTCGCGCCATTAGTATGGGCTGGCAAAAGACCTTTTGATGAGAAAGCTGCTTTTTCTTCACCGCTGGATCGGGGCAGTTTTTGGGCTGTTCCTTTCCATCTTGGGGATTTCCGGTGCACTGTTGGTATGGAAATACCAGTGGGTTCGATGGACAGTTGAAGGCGCTGCAGCACCATCTGCGACCGGAGTAAAGAATCTCGCCCAAATTATTGAAAAAGCGGTTGTTGATAGCAATACGCTGGTCAACTTTGTGCTTTTTGGTGATAAAGATATCGGTGTCAATCTCGTATCTACCAGCCCACAGTCCGGGTTTTACAGCGATAATCTGGGCAACGTTGTAACAAGTTGGGTGTCCCGCTTTGAAAGGCCGGAGTTATGGCTTTTTGACTTGCACCATGACCTTTTTCTGGGTGCCACCGGTTTGTGGCTAGGTGGTCTGCTAGGGCTGCTGGGTCTGTTTTTCACTATTAGCGGCACCATCTTGTGGTGGCGAACCCGATGGCGGTTCCGTTTGGCGCTGTGGCCAAAATCCTTTTCACGCATAGATCTGGCCAAGCATCATCGAAATCTCGGCGTGTTAATTTCCCCTTTGCTATTCGTGGTAATGCTCACAGGCTTAATGATGACGTGGAAGCCTGTGGGGATGTGGTTGCTTTCCACATTTACCCCGGTTAACGAAATGAAGGCTGCAGTGGCGCCTCCCAAAATTGCCGGCGGAAAAATTGCTAATATCGATTGGGAAAACGTCATTGGCAGCGCGTACGAGCAGTTCCCCGAGGCTTCTATAAGGCTGGTTCGCGTACCAAAAACAGACGGTGACTTAATAGGGATTCGTATGAAGCAGCCCGACGAATGGCTGCCCAATGGCCGGACGTTACTCTGGTTTGATCCCGAAAATGGTCAGCTAGTTGATGCACGAAGTGCATTTGATCTACCTGCAGGCGTGCAGGTAAAGAATATGGTTTACCCTGTGCACGCCGCCAAAGTGGGGGGCATTGTCTATGAACTGCTGATGACACTGGTCGGCCTGGTGGTTACGTTGCTGGGTGGTTTTGTTGTGTACAGATTCTGGTATGACCGCAGCGGTCATTGTTAAAATACGTTCGCGCTTAATCCTGGCCTCAAGCTTTGCCTTTTGCTTGATCAATCACACTTTCCGGCGAGCTATGGGGTACACAGGTATAGCCCGCTTCTAACAGAAACATTGTGGTCAGTATGCGCGACAACCTGCCGTTACCATCCTGAAAAAGGTGTGTCAGCAAAAATACCACATAGATTCATTCTCGCAAAATTTTCAGTCGATGCGCATTGGTGATCTTCTTGATCGATTCTTTACCGACTTTCGATTGCGCAGCAAATTCAGGCCAGCGCAGTACAGCGCTCTGAACTTCTTCCAGGATTTCTTCCGCGCGGCCTCTTTTCATCGAAATGGTCCTGGCGCAAGCCTTGAAGTCTTCAATATCAAACCCGTCCCGCTTACCATTCAGCGACATCTGGTGAGTGCCAGTCCAGTCACCTTTGGGGTTGTAGCTATAGGTCACGTCATAGGCTGGAGAGAGTGACCATCCGCCAGATTTTTTCATCAAAAAGGCTATGTTTTTAACATGATCGTCTTGATTTCTAGCAATAACATTGAATGCCATGCGCCGGAACTGCTCTTCGATATCATCCATGCCAAGGCCAAGTTTGCGGATGGTTTGAAAAACCTGTTCATAGGAATAAGCCCCGGCCATTTTGAAGTCATAATGTTCAATTGCGCCTAATGATTGGGTATGGATTTTTTGACCACTATCTGTTCGATCATATCGTTTTGTCATGAAATGACTGCGACCATTTTCTCCCAGTAATCGACATTCCATCATTTTAATGCCGGCCGCCCTCGCCATTTGATAATACGCATATTCAATCAGCCCAAAACCTTCGGGATCCTCAAGTTCCTTGTCCTTGTTGCCGGATACTCCGTCGAATTTCAGAAGCCAATATGTAAAGCCTTTACCGGCCGTTACCTGCCCGGAGCGCACCTCATTTGTTTCACGATTCCAGGCAATGATTGCTTTGGCGCGTGCGCCGCCTGCTGATGTGCCGACTTGCAAGATTTCATTGAGTGAGCTTGCCCGCTTTTGTGTATCAAATGACCCTTCCAGCTGATTCCGGTTGCTCAGAATCTCACTGGCCAGTTTGACCAAAGCGTCAACATTGATATGCTTTGTTGTTTTGGCTGCAGGCCCTTTGCTCGGCGCATATTCCAAAGCGCCCATGCCTCGGCTGCCCGTGTAACAAAGTCGCTCTACAGGATCAAAGCTCTGTGGTGAACGGCCTTCTCTGACGAGCCAGGCATTGATCAAGGTATTGCCAAAATCATCTGGCAGAGAGTCTGCAAGCAAACCAGGCAATCCGTGAAACGTTTCTGGCGGTAAGGCCGGGAATGTGTAGATACTATTCGACAAGGACATTGTCAGCGGCGCTACTTCTATACCGCTTTTTGCGAAATCAGGGGTGTATTGAAAATTTCCACGGCCGAGGCTTTCGTCCCAACTGACCGCGCCAATGGTCTTATCCCATAGCCTAACCTCAGCAACGGTCATTCACCTTCTCCCCAGGACCATGTTTCACTTTTTTCTTTTACTGAAGAGGAGGCGCGCTGTCGGCTTTTTCCTTGTAGTGCGATTTGTTGAATGGGGCTTATTGCCGGCTTTGGAATTAATGCGTCTATATTCTGAAGCAGGTCGAGGCTTCGAAGCAGGCTAATTAGATTTGACAAGTGTGTGGATTGACCGTGTTCGACCCGATTGATAGTTCGTGCGGATACGCCTGCTTCTTTGGAAAGGGCTGCCTGGGTCATATTTTTGTTAAGCCGGTATTGGAGGAGCCGTTTCCCCAATTGCTTTAATACAGCGTCGTTTGATATGTAGTTTTTCATAATAAGCCTCTTTTGTCATGTTAACGGATAAAACAAGCATTAATATGATATATATGACTGGTTATGTCAATTTACTTTTTATTATATAAACGGCCAATAATGACTGAATAAACGTTAAATCAATATATAAAATAACAATAATGTCATATTGTTCGTGTAGTTCATACAAGTCGGACATGGGATTCAGGTTGTGCCGTTCGAAGGGAAAAATCAAAGTGGAGCTTGAAGTCAAAAAAACCCGCATTTAAGCGGGTTTTCGTTTTCAAGTGGTGCCGAGAAGAGGACTTGAACCTCCACGAGCTAATGCTCACTGACACCTGAAGCCAGCGCGTCTACCAATTCCGCCACCTCGGCAGTGGGCTGAGGAAAGGGGGATCCCCAGCCCGTCGATTTGAAAGTAAAGGGGGAACTCTCAAACCGATGCGCACGATAACTATTTCGGGGCTTTGTGTCAATAAAATTCGCTGTGTTTCAGCTGTGTAATGTGTCGCCGGATGCGTGGAAATAAGCGTTATAATGAAGGTAGTAGAATGTATGAATAACAATACGAATATCAAGTAGTACCACAAAAGGATTTTGATTTGACCAAAGACAAGCCAAAAAAGGCAAAGAAGGCGAAAAATTACGGCGAAGGCATGATCGACGCGCATGCGCCATCCCGTGACGAGATTCTCGCGATGCTGGAAAGCAACGGCGAGCCACTGCAGCGCAAAGCCATTGCTGCAGAGCTGAAGGTTGATTCGGACGATAGCCGGGAAATTCTACGTCGGCGTTTGACTGCCATGGTCAGAGACGGACAATTAATGAAAACCCGCCGCAACGCCTTTGGCTTGCCGGCCAAAATGGACCTGCTTAAGGGTCGTGTCAGCGCGCACAAAGATGGTTTCGGTTTTGTGCTGCTTGAAGATGGTGGTTCGGACCTGTACATATCCTCGCGTGAAATGCGCAAAGTGTTGCACGGAGATCGGGTATTAGCCGGTGTAACCGGTACCGACCGGCAGGGCAGGCGCGAAGGCATGATTGCCGAGGTGCTGGAACGCGCCAATGAAAATATCGTTGGACGTTTTGTGGAGGAAAACGGCGTTGCACTGGTGGTGCCGGATGATCCACGCATCACTCAGGATGTGATGATTCCCCTGAAAGATACCGCTGGCGCGCGACCTGGCCAGATTGTGGTCGCGAGTATCGTTTCCGAGCCAACAGAGCGAAAGAACCCGATCGGTAAAATTATCGAGATTCTGGGGCAGTCAGGCGCACCGGGAATGGCCACCGAAATAGCGATTCGCAGCTTTAGCTTGCCATATGAATGGCCCGAAGGTGTAGAGGCTGCTGCCAACGCTTACGGTGAATCTGTGCCTGAGGCGATGAAGGAAGGCCGTAAAGATTTACGCGATTTGCCACTGGTGACCATTGACGGCGCCGATGCACGTGATTTTGATGACGCGGTTTACGCAAAACGACAAAACAAAGGCTGGCGGCTGGTAGTCGCCATCGCTGAAGTTTCCAATTATGTGCAGCCTGGCAGCTTGCTGGACAAAGAAGCAACCAAGCGCTCGACCTCGGTTTACTTTCCAAATCGGGTGATCCCGATGCTGCCAGAAGCGCTGTCCAACGGTTTGTGCTCCTTAAAGCCCGCTGTGGATCGACTGTGTCTGGCTTGTGAGATGACGGTAGGTGAGAACGGCAAAGTGATACGTGCACGATTTGTTGCTGCCGTTATGAAATCTTCCGCACGACTGACCTATTCTCAAGTTGCGGAGTATTTTGAATCCGGCGTTTTAAAACATCACGATGAACAGGCTGAAGTAAAACGCAATCTGGATGACCTGCACGATTTGTACAAGGCTTTACGCAAGGCCAGACTGAAACGCGGCGCGATTGATTTCGAAAGCACCGAATATGGCTTCCAGTTCGATGAGCGTGGAGCAGTGGCAGGATTAATACCGCATGTGCGCAATGACGCGCATAAGTTAATCGAAGAGTGCATGATTCTTGCCAATGTTCAGGCGGCGCTGTTTTTGATGAAAGGTAAATTACCGGCGCCATATCGCGTGCATGCACCACCTCCAGAAGGCAAGATTGAGGCGTTGTCGCAGTTTCTACGCAGTCAGGGCATCAAGGTGCCGTGGCGGGATAATCCCGAGCCCAAGGACTTTGAAACGATCGTTGATATTGCCCGTGGCCGCCCGGATGAACAGCTGATTATGGCTGTATTGCTGCGTTCGCAAAGTCTGGCAGCTTACCAAGCCAACAACGAAGGTCATTTCGGGTTGGCGTTGGAGGCGTATACGCATTTCACTTCTCCCATCAGGCGTTATCCGGACTTGCTGGTTCATCGGGCTATTCATCATCTGATCGCACGCGAGAACAAGGCTCACTATCCCTACACAACCCAGGCGATGACTGAACTTTGCGCCCGTTGTTCACACAATTCACGGCGAGCAGAAGAAGCAGAGCGCAATGTGGTCGATCGGCTTAAATGTGCTTATCTGGAAAACCACATTGGTGAAGAATACGAAGGCATGGTCAGTGGTGTGACGTCATTCGGGCTGTTTGTGGAATTGGACTATGGTCGTATTAACGGGTTGGTGCATGTTACCGGCTTGCCGAATGACTATTACCACTTTGATCCGGTTACCCATAGCATGAAGGGCGAACGCAGAGGCCAGGTTTTCCAATTGGCTGACCGGGTTAAAGTCAAAGTCAGTTCAGTGAGTGTGGATGAACAGAAGATTGACTTCGAGCTGGTTGAATAGATGGCAAAGTCAGAAGAACAAACTCTGGTCGGCTTTCATGCTGTTTCCTCAGCATTAAAAGCAGCGCCGGAGAATATCGAATGGCTGCGTGTGGATGACAAGGGTCACAATAAACGGCTCAAAGAACTGCAGTCAGAAGCAGCGCGGGCCGGTATCAAAGTCATCAATGCAACCCATGCCGAGTTGGATCGACTGGCAGGGCAGGAGCGGCATCAAGGCGTGGTCGCGGGTTTCAGTGGAAAAAATGTTGTCGATGAAGGTCAGATAGGCGCCTTGCTGGAAGACATCAGCGGTGATCCGTTGATTCTGATACTGGACGGCGTGCAGGACCCGCATAACCTGGGTGCGTGCTTGAGAACTGCTGAGGCCGCTGGTGTGCATTTTGTGATTATCTGTAAGGATCGCGCAACCGGTATTACACCGGTAGTTCGCAGGGCGGCATCGGGTGCGGCTGAAACCCTGCCGATCGTAGAGGTCACCAATCTGGCCAGTACTTTGCGTGATTTGAAACAACGAGGGGTTTGGTTGGCTGGAACAACAGATGCGGCACCTCAGACTATGTATGAGACAGATTTGACTGGTTCATTGGCACTGGTGATGGGCAGCGAAGGCAGTGGCATGCGCCGGTTGACGGGTGATTTATGTGATTACCTGGTCAGCATTCCGATGGCGGGCATGGTCGAAAGCCTGAATGTTTCCGTTGCCACCGGTGTTTGCCTTTATGAGATCAACCGGCAAAAAACTGCCAAGCAAGAAATTACAAGACAAGAAGCGGCAATGCGAGTAGACAGGGGCAAGGGCAGTTGACAATGAACGATCGCTGTTCCTTCCAACTGCCTGAATGGGTGAGCCCGTTTCTTGATGATTGGGTCGAGCCCCTGGATACGGCCAGAAAGCGCATGGAGCTCGCGGTAGCGCTATCGGCGGAGAATATTCGCCAGCAAACCGGCGGGCCTTTTGCCGCGCTGGTCGTGGATGAAGATAAAAAAGAACTGGTATCCGTCGGGTTGAATCTGGTGACGTCTGCCGGTTTGTCGATTGCACACGCAGAAATGGTGGCTTTGTCGTTGGCGCAGGTCAGGAAGGATGATTGGAACCTTGCCAATGCCGGCTCAATGCAATTGGTGAGCTCCTGTGAGCCATGCGCCATGTGTTTTGGTGCAGTGCCCTGGTCCGGCGTTAAAAGCGTTGTATGCGGCGCGGGCAAGGCCGATGCCGAAGCGGCTGGTTTTGATGAGGGTGATAAACCAAACGACTGGGTCAGGTCGCTACAGCGACGTGGCATTGTGGTACAAACAGCAGTGCTACAGCAAAAAGCGGCGCAAGTGCTGTCTGACTACAAGGCTAGTGGAGCCACAATCTACAATGCGGGCTTAGCCAAAAACTGAATCCGGCCCAGATCAGGTATTCGGCCCAGATCAGGTATCCGGCGCAGATAAGTTATTCGGCCCGGGTAGCGCCCAAATCTATTGGGCGGACACTTCACCTTTGGTCGATGGCCTGCCAATTTCCGCACCAAGTTGGCGTAGAAAATCCTGCATATATTTCGTTCGTTTGATTGCCTCAGTCTTGCCTGCCGGGGTTTTCATGGTGTCCGCCAGTCCCAGTAATTTGCAGTAGAAATGGTCCAGCGTATATTGGCTGTCATCGGCTTTCCGGTGATGGGCAAACGGGTCATCAGATTGGTAAAGCTCAGTTCCCATGCTGCCACCTGTGAGAAAACAGCGGGTAATACCGATTGCACCGAGCGCTTCGAGACGGTCGGCGTCCTGCACAATACGGGCTTCCAAGGTCCGGGCTTCGATATTGGCTGAAAAGCTATGAGCCGCAATTGCATGGTGAACCTGATCCAGAAGTTCTGCCGGATAGTCTTGTGACACCAGAAACTTCATGGCCTCATCGGCAGAAATTCTTGACGCCTGACTGCGCAATGGCGAATCTTTGGCCACAGAAACACAATCATGCAGCCACGCAGCGGGCACCGTGACGTCAGCATTGCCGTTTTCATCCCTGGTGAGTCGCAGCGTGTTCGCAACCACTCTTTGCACATGTGAGAGGTCGTGTGCCGGGTCGCTTGTCAGATTGTCGACCAGATAGTCATGACAGGCCGTTTGAAGGTTATCCAGGTTCATCGGGCCAGGTTCATCGGGGCAGGGCTCATCGGGTAATTGTCACGATTTGGGCTTTTTGCTACCGCGCTTGTCGCCAGCTTTGCCATCGACATTTTTATAACGGGTGGATTTCTGCCGTTTGGCAGCTTTTCTGCGCTTTAAAAGGTCGGCTTCGCGCTGGCTCTTTTCCGTTTTTAGCCCAAGCTGCTGGGGCAGGGCTTTCAGGCCGACATCTTCGCGCAAAATTTTGTGATCTTTTGCGGTCAGTTCCTCAAATTCGCCCATGCGTAAGCGTTTAGGCAGAAACACTGCACCATACCGAACGCGTTTCAGCCGGCTGACGGTAACTCCCTGGGAAGCCCATAAACGTCGAACTTCACGATTCCTGCCTTCCAGAATGGTAACGTGATACCACCGGTTACCTTCTTCACCACCGGACGATACGATATCACTGAAGTTGGCAGGCCCATCATCCAGCGTCACGCCGGTTTTGAGGTTATCTATCTGTTCTTTTGTGACTTCGCCGAAAATCCGACAGGCATATTCCCGATCCACCTGACTGGACGGGTGCATCATCGCATTGGCCAGTTCACCATCAGTCGTCATCAGTAATAGGCCACTGGTATTGATATCCAGTCTGCCCACCGCAACCCAACGTGCGCCGGCGATCCGGGGCAGGTTGTCGAATACCGTGGCGCGATTCTCAGGGTCTGACCGGGTTGTGACTTCACCGGTCTTTTTGTTGTAGACCAGGCTGCGCTGAACAGCGCCGGTGTTCATGACCTTCCAGGTTCTGCCCTCGAAACTTAATCGGTCGCCTGCTTTGGCAGCCTGACCTAACTCAGCGGTTTTACCGTTAATGGTAACTTCGCCGCTGCGTATTCTTTTTTCAAGTTCACGTCTGGAGCCCAGGCCGGCGGCGGCCATGATTTTTTGCAGGCGTTCGGGCTTATGACTGACAGGAACTTCGTCAGGGGCGGGAAAAGGCGGTTTACCGGGTCTCATGATTGTTTGTCTGCTCCGGGACTTTCGTCCCCGTTAAAATCTGATTCTTCGGTTTCTGAATCTGCGATTTCGGATTCATCATCTTCGTCATGCTCGAATTCAACAGGCGCGTATTCGCCCGCTGATTCTTCGTCCGGCACATCTTCACTGTCCGCCTTCTTTCTATCCTCGTACTCCGGTTCCAGATCAAGCTCCGGCTCCAGGTTTTCCATATCGCGGATTTCAGCGAGTGTGGGCAGGTCATCCAGATTTTTCAGATTGAAGTAGTCCAGAAACTCTCTGGTGGATCCAAACAGGGCCGGCTTACCTGGCACATCCCGGTGGCCGACCACACGGATCCACTCCCGTTCCTGCAAAGTGCGAATGATATTGGTGCTAACAGCCACGCCGCGAACCGCTTCAATCTCGCCACGGGTAATGGGTTGCCGGTAGGCGATTAAAGACATGGTTTCCAGCAACGCGCGTGAATACCGTTGCGGGCGTTCGGTCCATAACCGTGAAACCCACTCGTGCAAGCCTTGCTTAACTTGCAGGCGATAACCACTGGCAACTTCTATCAGTTCGACACCACGGGTTTCACATTCCTTATCCAGTACCTCAAGCGCCTGGCTCAGTACTTTGTTGGACGGGCGCTCTTCATCTGTGAATAGCGATGCCAGTTGATTGAGTGAAAGGGCTTGTCCGGCTGCCAGCAAAGCGGCCTCCAGTATTTGTTTGAGTGCGTCACCCTCTATGGTGGCCCTGTTTTCTTTGTTTGTGTCTTGTTTATCTGTCATAAGCTGTTCTAAATTGTTGTTATTCAGGTATTTTGATATAAATCTGCCCGAAGGATTCGTTCTGGATTAGTTCGACCAGATGCTCACGGGTTAGCTCCATTAGCGCCAGAAAGCTCACCACAACACCCATGCGGCCTTCATCTGCGTCAAACATCTGTTGGAACTTCATGTACGGGTTCTCGCGCAACCTATCCATAATTCTCGTCATCCGTTCACGCACCGATAAAGGTTCATGAGAAATATGATGATGGGTAAACAACTCTGCTCGACCCATAACGTCTTTCAGTGCAGTGAGTAATTCCCGTAAATCCACCTCTGGCGGTTCGCGAACGTCATTACGATCTTCGATATAAGCTTCGGCAACCGCAAAGTCGCGTTCCTGGCGGGGTAATTCATCCAGATCTTCTGCAGCTTGCTTAAAGCGCTCGTATTCCTGCAGACGTCGCACCAGTTCTGCGCGGGGATCGGCTTCTTCACCTTCCTCAATTTTGATTCGTGGCAACAGCATTCTTGATTTAATTTCAGCCAACATGGCCGCCATCACCAGGTACTCAGCCGCCAGTTCAAATTGCAGATCCTCTAACATGTTGATGTACTCGACGTACTGACGGGTTATTTCAGTTATCGGGATATCGAGAATATCGAGGTTTTGCCGGCGGATCAGGTATAAAAGCAGATCCAAAGGCCCTTCAAACGCTTCTAGAATGACTTCCAGCGCATCCGGCGGGATGTACAAGTCATGAGGAAGTTCGGTAACCGGTCTGCCCTGAACCAGTGCAAACGCAAACGGCATTTCTTCCTGACGCGAACTTTTTTCATCGCTCGCATCGCTGCTGGTTTCGGTGGTTTGCAATCGCTTGTCCTGAGGCTCGTATGTCTTGGCTACAGGAAGTCTATCACGCCGCCACCTACCCGGAGCACTTCTGCCTGACCACTGGTCAAATCGATCAGTGTGGTTGGTTCAATCGGGCAATAACCGGCATCAACAAACAGGTCAATCTGGCCATATACCTCATCGTACAGGTCTTCACTGTCGAGGATTTTTCCTTCCGGATCCGGCACGATCAGCGATGAACTCAATAGTGGCTCATCCAGCACATCCAATAGGCCTTGCACCACTTTGTGGTCGGGAATGCGTACACCAATTGTCCGGCTTTTGGCCATCTGGGCGCTGCGAGGCACTTTGTTGCTGGCATTGAGGATGAATGTGTAAGGGCCTGGCGTAAGTTGCCGGATCAAGCGGTGGTCTGAATTGGCGACCTGCGCCAACTTGCTGATGTCAGACAGATTGCGGCAGCAATAAGTAAAATGGTGGTGACGATCCAGTTCTCTCAATCGCACTACGCGTTCTCTGGCTTTGCGGTTTTCTGAGCGCCAACCCAGCGCATAACCTGAATCGGTGGGGTAGGCAATTAGCCCGCCACGCACCAATACGCCCACTATGTGATCCAAATCGCGAGGCTTGGCGCCGTATGCGTTGATTTCTATGCGTTCACTCATGATAGCTGCATTTTACCTCTGTCTATCAATGGTACAAGCATTAACTTGATGGCAACACGTCACCAATCTTATGCCAGCGGCAAATGCGGGGTGACAATTGATGGCAGTCAGGTAAACTCGGACTGCATATTCCAAATAAATCCAAGTCTTGATAAACAAGGTCGAGACAAACCTGGCAGGAAAATAATATGTGGTACGTGATTTACGCAAAAGACCGTGCAAACAGTTTGGAAGAGCGCATGAGAGTGCGAGCGAACCATCTTGCACGTATGCAAAAGTTGATCGAGCAGGGTCGTGTGCTGGTGGCAGGTCCAATGCCTGCTATCGATAGCGAGGAACCCGGGCCCGCCGGCTTTGCCGGCTCAACCATCATTGCGGAGTTCGCATCTCTGGATGCGGCCGAACATTGGGTGAGCGAGGACCCCTATGTGGTTTCCGGTGTATACGAAAGCTATGAAGTACATCCGTTTCTGAGGGTGTTGCCGTGAGCCTTGAACGGGTTGAGCAAATCAAGCAGCGATTGCAGTCAGCTTTTGAGCCTGAATCTTTGCAGGTGGAAGACGATAGCCATAAACATATCGGCCATGAAGGCGCCAAGGGTGGTCTGGGCCATTTTAATGTGGCGATTGTCAGCGATAAATTTAACGGTGTGAAGCCACTGGCCCGGCATCGTCTGGTTTACGCAGCATTAGGCGAAATGATGCAAACGGATATTCATGCGCTGTCAATCGATGCGGTTGCAAGTGACGAGTTTTAGGGCAGCACGACAGGAACCGGAGGCTGCCAGTCGTCGGCACGGTGTTCAGCGATGACGGTGGTATCGATACCGCCGCGAACATTGAATATGGCAGTCAGGCGTATAAACCGTGGCTTTGTGGCCTTGATCAGATCACCGAGTATTTCGTTGGTGACCGCTTCATGAAATGCACCTTCGTTGCGGAAGCTCCAAACGTACATTTTAAGAGATTTCAGTTCAACACACTGGCGGTCCGGAATATACTCAAGCAACAAGGTGCCAAAGTCGGGTTGACCGGTCTTCGGGCACAAGCAGGTAAACTCCGGAATACGGATACGGATGGTATAATCACGCTCTGGCTGCGGGTTTGGAAAAAGTTCCAGTTCCCTGGTGGGCTGGGTTGCCATAACAATAACTCCGGAAAATTAATAAAACGGATGCGCACTTTACTCATCCCTGACCACAGATTCAATCTATGCGACTGACAGCAATCAAATTAGCTGGTTTCAAATCGTTTGTCGATGCTACCACTTTTTACGCTCCAACCAATCTAACCGGTGTGGTCGGACCCAATGGTTGTGGCAAATCCAACATTATTGACGCCGTCCGCTGGGTGATGGGAGAGGGCTCTGCCAAAGTGCTGCGGGGTGAATCGATGGCGGATGTCATATTCTCTGGCTCCAGCACTCGCAAACCAGTTGGGACTGCAACGGTAGAGTTATTATTCGATAACTCGGAAGGGCGCATTACCGGGGAATTCGCCGGTTATAACGAAATATCCATTAAGCGCCTTGTTTCAAGAGACGGAGTTTCCCAATACACGCTCAATGGCACACGTTGCCGTCGCAAAGACGTTCGTGATTTGTTTTTGGGTACAGGTCTGGGTTCCAAAAGTTATTCGATTATCGAGCAGGGCATGATTTCGCAGATAGTAGATGCGGGTCCTGATGAAGTGCGCTCGCATCTGGAAGAAGCAGCCGGTATCTCACGCTATAAAGAGCGCCGCAAGGAAACCGAGCGCCGAATTAAGCATACGCGCGAAAACCTGGAGCGCTTGTCGGACTTGCGTGATGAGATCGGCAGCCACCTGAGTCGTCTGAAGCGCCAGGCAAAAGCAGCGGTACGCTACCGCGAGTTAAAAGTTGAGCAGCGGGATCTTGAATCCAAATTGCCGGCCCTGCAATGGGCAGCGCTTCAGTCAGACGCCGAAAAAGGCCGTACCGGATTGTCGGTGCGCGAAACCGCCATGCAAGAGCACATGGCAGAGCAACGCAAAGCTGAATCGCGGATGGAGGCCATTCATCAGGAGCAAACGGCCGCGAGTGAGGCATTTAACAAGGTCCAGGGCGAGCTTTACGCCATCGGCAGTGAGATAGCCCGCCTGGAACAAACCATTCAGCACAGCCGTGAATTACAGGCGCGACAGCAAAAAGAATACGATGAAACCTCCGGTTCCCTAAAGGACATGGAGCAACACATGGTGTTGGACCGTGTGCAGGTGGAAGACCTGACCTCAAAACTGGCTGACGTTGAGCCAGCCTTGAAAGTTGCGCAGGAAACAGAATCATCTGCGGATGCTGAAATGCAATCCGCTGAGGCTGAAGTGCAAATCTGGCAGGAAAGTCTCGAGAAGCACCACATCAAGAACAATGAGCTGAATCGCAAGGCGGATGGAATTCGCTCCAGTATTGAAATGCTGGACAATCGCATGCAGAACGCGGCCCGGCGCTTGCAAAACCTGGCGACTGAGACAGAAGGTACCGATACATCGAAATTGAGCAGTAATTTGCTGGCGCTGGAGAAAAAGGCCAGGGAAGTTGCAGCGAAATTGGGCGAGCAACAGACTCTGCTCGATGGCGACAGAGCTCAACTTGAAAAACTTCGGCAGGTATTGCGCGACAACACCGCCAGACAACACCAACTGCAGGGTGAAATTAACCGCAGGGAAGGCCGGCTGGAGTCTTTGAAAGCACTGCAACAGGCCGCCCGCCAAAGTGGCGCTGGGTTGACCTGGCTGGAAAGTAACGGGCTGGAGTCTGCGCCCCGACTGGTGGAGCATCTGGATGTTCAACCGGGCTGGGAAGCTGCGGTGGAAACCGTATTGGGCTTCTGGCTCGATTCGGTGATGATTGATGATCCTTCGGCGCTGTCTGCCAGTCTGGAAGAACTGACACATTCCAATCCCGACGGAATCGACCTTACTTTACTGGATAAACAGCAATCTGGCGTGAAAGAAGAGCCTGGAACACTGGCCGAGAAAGTCACTGCACCGGATGCCATTATCCGGCGCTTAAATCAGGTCCGGATTGCTGATTCGCTGGGCGCCGCACTCAAAGCTGCAGGATCAGGTTCAGGGCAGGCATCAATGATTACCCGTGAAGGCCAGTGGCTGGGAAATGGATGGGTGCGGGTGGCGGGTAGTCAGTCAGGACAGGCGGGTATGTTGGCCCGTAAGCAGGAAATCAAGACGCTGGCCGGGGAAATCAGCAAGCTGCAAAAGGAATGGACCAAGCTTCGTGACGAGAACGAGGTCGAACGTGAAAATTTGCCGGCCAAAGAGCAGGCTACCAAAACCTTGCAGCAGCAGGTTAACGATCTGCACCGTGAGGGTGCCAACCTCAATAGTCAGCTTAATTCCGGACAATCCCGGATCAATGACCTGAGTGGGCGGCAAAAGCAGATAGCTGCAGAAATGGCCACGCTGGATCAGCAAAACGAGAAGGACAAGGAAGGCATAAAAGCACATCGCTCAGACCTTGAAACTGTACTTGAAAACATGGCGGGGACAGAAAAGGAACGTGCGCAGCTGGATCAGCAGCGCGAGTCTTTATTAAAGCGCAGAGAGCGGGCCAGAAATGCAGCCCGTGAGGCACGCAACTCCCGTTCGGAACTGGCGGTAAAAACCGGTGCCCATCAAGCCAGCCTGGGTTCTTTACGGCAATCGCTGCAAAGAATGGATAATCAGTTCGGGCTTTTGCAGCAGCGTTATCTGGATTTGAGTGAGCAGATTGCGCAAACCGAAAACCCGGAGCGGAAGCACAAAGAGGAGATGGATAAATTACTGCGCTCGCGTATTGAGATTGAGCAACGCCTGGGTACCGCGCGCGGAGCTCTGCAACAGCTCGAAGAAGACTACCGCAATCTGGATGTGAACCGGCAGAAATCCATCGCTCAGGTTGAAGAAATACGTGGTGCAGTTGAGCGGGCTCGATTGCAGCAGCAGGAAATTGAGCTGAATGCCCGTAACCTGCAACGCCAGGTCGAAAAGATGGGTCAGGACGTTGAGGAAGTCGTTAAAGAGCTTCCGCAAGAGGCGGATGCCGAAGGCTGGCAGAACGAGCTTGAGCGCATGGCGGAAAGGATTACCCGCCTGGAGCCCGTCAACCTGGCTGCGATTTCCGAGTATGAGGAAGAACTTAAACGCAAAGAATACCTGGATGCGCAGGACAAGGATCTGAACGACGCACTGACAACGCTGGAAGATGCCATCAAGAAAATTGATCGTAAAACCCGCACGCGTTTTAAAGACACGTTCGAGCAGGTTAATAAGGTGATGCAGGAACTGTTTCCGCGTTTGTTCGGCGGTGGGCATGCTTACCTTGAATTGACCGGAGACGATCTTTTGACCACCGGCGTGTCAATTATGGCGCGGCCCCCAGGTAAACGGGTCAGTAGTATTCACCTGCTTTCCGGTGGTGAAAAAGCGCTAACTGCGGTGGCATTTGTATTCGCTATTTTCAGGCTCAATCCAGCGCCTTTCTGTTTGCTGGACGAAGTCGATGCTCCGCTGGATGATGCCAACGTTTCACGCTTCACTGCGATGGTGAAAGAGATGTCAGAGACGGTACAATTCATCGTTGTTACGCATAACAAAATCAGCATGGAAATGGCACATCAGTTGAGTGGCGTTACCATGCGCGAGCCGGGCGTTTCGCGTCTGGTACAAGTAGATATTGAACAGGCCGCCAAGTTGGCCGCAGAATAATAGAGAAACTGACATGGATAACCTCAGGCGGGCGCTGGTTGTAGTTGGAGTCGTGATAATTATCGCGCTGTTCCTTTTTGGCAATCCCGACAAGAAGCGCAAACCACGTGCGTCCCGTAAGCGAGTCAGCGCTCAGAGGGTGCGTCAGGAACCACAGTTAAGTTCAAAGGCGGGCGCTGAAGCTGAAGATGCAGATGAGGAATCAGAAGTTGATGAGCGCCAGACTGAATTGGCAATCGAACCTGTAGATCCTGAAATGGGCTCGCTTGATCATGGCGCCAAAGAACGACGTGAACCGCGATTTGGATTTGATGACGAGAGGTCAGAAACCGCGCAGGGCGCTGACAATGGCGGGCAACCGAAGGTCCCGAAATCAAACGTTCCGCTACCTGACAAGATTATTACTTTGTTTATCAAGGCGCGTGATAACCACATTATCTCTGGTGTTCAATTGCTGGATGTGAGTTTGAAATCCGGTTTGGTGTTTGGAGATCCGGGTATTTTTCATCGTCTGAATGAAGAAGATGGCAAACCGGTTTTCAGCATGGCCAACCTGACCAACCCCGGAATCTTTGATAAAACCCAATGGAATACTATTGAGATTCGTGGCGTGACCATGTTTATGACATTGCCCGGACCCAAAAACGCACTGGATGCCTGGGATTCTATGCTGGCCACCAGTCGGCGATTGGCAGAGTTGCTGCATGCAGATTTGCTGGATGACCAGCGTCAGCCCTTCGGCCGGCAACGATCTTTGCAAATCAAAGAAGAGTTGCGTGAGTTTGAGAGGCAGAAAGTCGAAGAATCATGACCGGAGTGATCACCCTGAGCGCGGCCAAAACGCGTATTGCTGAGCTGCGTCAACTGATTGAGTCACACAATTACCGTTATTACGTTCTGGATGACCCTGAGGTGCCCGACGCCGAATATGATCGGCTGATGCGGGAACTGCAGGTGATTGAAGCCGATTTCCCTGATCTGATCAGCGCCGATTCCCCCAGCCAGCGAGTCGGTGGCATTGCCATGGACGGCTTTGATGAAATTCAGCATCGTATTCCGATGTTGTCACTTGGCAATGCATTCAGCGATGAAGAAACGGCGGATTTTTTTCGCCGTGTATCGAAAGGTCTCGAGCACGAGGATATCGTGTTTGCGGCCGAACCCAAATTAGATGGAGTCGCGATTTCATTAACTTATGTTGATGGCATTTTGACCACTGCCGCCACCCGTGGAGATGGCGAGCGTGGAGAGGATGTCACAGCGAATGTTCGTACCATTCGTGCCATTCCGCTGAAATTACGCGACAAGGGGTGGCCATCACTACTGGAAGTGCGCGGTGAAATTTACATGCCCCGCGCCGGTTTTGATGCTTTCAACCGTAAGGCGATTGAAAAAGGCGAAAAGCCATTGGTGAATCCGCGCAATGGCGCAGCGGGAAGTTTACGTCAACTTGATTCACAAATGACGGCATCACGACCGTTAGCGTTTTTCGCCTACAGCACTGCCAGTCGTGACGGCTTGCCTGACAGCCAGTACGCCGCATTACAGCAACTCAAACAATGGGGCTTTCCGGTGAACCCGGAAGTTAAGCGGGTAGAAGGCTTGCAAGGCTGCCTGGATTATCACGTGCATATGGGGCAGCAGCGAGCGGGTCTGGGCTACGATATTGATGGTGTGGTTTATAAAGTTGATGGGTTTGCCGAGCAGGATATTCTGGGCTTTGTCAGTCGTGCGCCACGCTGGGCGCTGGCGCATAAATTCCCGGCAGAAGAAGAACAGACCCACTTGCTGTCAATTGATATTCAAGTAGGACGCACTGGTGCATTGACGCCGGTAGCGCGTCTGGACCCTGTTTTTGTAGGTGGTGTGACCGTTACCAATGCCACACTGCACAATATTGATGAGATCCGCCGCAAAGATGTCAGGGCAGGTGACATGGTAGTTGTACGTCGCGCTGGTGATGTTATTCCAGAGGTGGCGCGTGCTATTCACAGTCAGCGTGACAACGACCTGGCCGAGTTTCAGATGCCGGAAACCTGTCCGGAATGCGGCTCTGAAGTTGAGCGTGTAGAAGGAGAGGCTGTTTTCAGATGCACCGGTGGATTGATTTGTCCGGCACAGCGAAAGCACAGCATCCGCCATTTCGCCACCCGCAAAGCGATGGATATTGAAGGCCTGGGTGATCAGCTGGTAAGCCAGTTGGTTGATGAAAAACTAATAAGCACAGTCGCTGATTTATACCTGCTGACCCACGAGCAACTGGTGTCACTGGAACGCATGGGCAGCAAATCGGCTGAAAACCTGCTGGCAGCATTGGAAAAAAGCAAAAAGCCGCCTTTGAATCGCTTGTTGTACGCATTGGGGATTCGCGAGGTAGGGGAGGTCACTGCCAGTTCACTCGCCAGACATTACGGCGGTCTGGATGAAATTCTGGCTGCCAGCGAAGAGAACCTGACCGAGGTCTCAGATATCGGCCCGATTGTGGCAAGCCATGTGCACACCTTTTTTCAGCAGGAAAAAAACCGCCAGGTTATTACAGCGTTGCAAAATTGCGGTGTTGAGTGGCAAGCGCTTGAAAACAACCGCGGAAAACAACCTCTGGCAGGCCAGGTCTGGGTACTGACCGGTTCGCTGTCAAAACCCAGAATCCAATTCAAAAACCAGCTCGAATCACTGGGTGCCAAGGTCTCTGGCAGCGTTTCAGGCAAAACTTCTGTGGTGCTGGCAGGAGAGGCAGCTGGATCCAAGCTGACCAAAGCTAAAAAGCTGGGTGTGACGGTGATGACAGAGTCGGATTTTGAGGACTACCTTGCGACGCTGAGCACCTGAGCCAACTTTTATTCCGGATCTGAGAAAGTAAAGCGGTATAACGGCGTCGGTATGTTTTCGCTGGTCACGAAAATATGTTTGCCATCCGGGCTATAGGCTACCGCCTCATTTTGAGGTGCGGGAGGGCCTACAACTTCTTGTGGTTCCCGTTGCAGCGCGGTCAGCCAATCTTCACCATCCTGGCGTTTGAATCTGTAAATACTGCGATATGTGATGATCGCTGCTTCAGTGCCATCCGGGGAGATATCAAAACCGGTCGGTTGAGAAATGTAGACAGCCCGGTTACTCCAAATGCCCATATCAGTTTTTGTAGGTGGCCTCAGTGGGGCGATAGTGCCCAGAAATTCGAGTTCTGCCTGATGCTCTTGCAGTGCGACCGCCAGATCAATCGCATACAGGCGAGCGGGTTTGTCACGTTTGCTAAGAAATAGTAAACGTTGACTGCTTGGGTCATAAGCGAGTGATTCACAGTCACGTGGCCCATCTGGATAGGTGAGATCAATACGGTGCTGCAGTAACTGCGAGCCGCTGTAAAATCCTTTCGAATCTGGTTGAGGCTCTTCCGCAAAATACAGTGATATATATTCTCGCCTGGCGAAGTTATCGCCAATATTACCTGCAACGATCCAGCGCTTGCCATCTACCGGCACGGAGGTTATGTCTTCCCAGTCCGTTATTTTAGCCGGTTCAATATAGACCGCTCCCAGGTCATTTCCGCTGGAATCGATAACGTATAACAATGGCGGTGCGTCGTCGTTATGGACAAAATAGGTGCCTGGCTGAGAAAAACTCGCTTGAATCCCGCTGGCTTCTTTTATATCACTGGCGTCCAGCCAGCCAGCCTGAATTAACTTGACACCGGTTGTCTCCGCCTGATCCTCAATGGCAGGGCTTTTAAGGTCACATGCGGGCAGACAAAATAGAAGTGCGACGCAAATCGCTGAAGTAGTAATTTTGAACATGATTTATTGTATTTGATAGGCTGTTGCTTGTCTCGCTTGATGCTATATTACGCAGCTTAATTCTCACCACCCAAGAAGACTCTATGGACTTTCCGGTAATCCCTAACGCGCACGCGCTGGCCATGTTGATCATGACGTTTGTCGCGTTGTTTCTGTTTACACGTGAGAAAATCCCTTTGGAGTCGTCCAGCCTGGTTATTCTGGTCATGCTGGTGGTGGGTTTTGAGATATTTCCTTTCGAAAGCGCGTCCGGGTCAATCAATCCCCTGGGGTTTTTCTACGGCTTCGGTCACGAGGCGCTGGTGGCGGTGTGTGCACTAATGATTGCGGGCGAAGGGCTGGTGCGAACAGGTGCCCTGGAGCCAGTTGCCAGGCGGCTGGCCAAACTGTGGAAATGGAGCCCTACATTTGCGCTACTGCTTACTTTGATCATTGGTGCGGTGCTGAGCGCATTTATGAATAACACGCCCATTGTGGTGTTGATGCTACCGATGTTGGTTGGGGCGGCGGCACGTAACAAGAGCTCCACTTCCGGTGTGTTACTGCCAATGGGGTTTGCCACCCTGATTGGTGGAATGGGGACCACCATCGGCACCTCTACCAACTTGCTGGTGGTAACGGTGGCAGCCGAAATGGGCATGCGCCGTTTTCAGATGTTCGACTTTCTGCCGCTAATGGGAGTGGCGGCCGTGGTTGCGATACTTTATCTATGGCTGATTGCGCCGCGTTTGATCCCCGATCGAACACCGCCTATGGGCGACTCGTCAAACCGGGTGTTTCAGGCACATTTATTGTTTGGTGAAGACAATGCGCTGGTAGGAAAAACATTGGCTGATGTGATACGTCAGGCATCTGATGGCATGCAAATTGTTCGTCTGGTCAGAGACAATAATCTCTTTATATCGCCACTGCCTGATGTCACCGTACGCGCAGGCGACAAAATCCTGGTGTCAGCCACCTCGGAAGACCTGAAGGAGTATGAAGCGTTACTGGGCGTGAAGCTTTTGGCGGGCTCTGAAGAAGCATCCGACAATGAAAGTGGTAAAGATCTGCAACTGGCCGAAGTGGTGGTGACCGGCGCGTCGCGTTTGCGTGGCTTGAGAGTTGCCGATGCCCGACTGCAAGGCCGCTATGGTTTGGAGCTGTTGGCCGTGCATTATGGCGGGGACGTACTGTCGGCGCGCTCGCCCGGATTGAACACGCGTGTATTGAAAGCCAGTGACGTGTTGCTGGTGCAAGCCAAAGCAGAAGATATTCACAGTTTGAAAATCGGCGGCGAGTTGCTGGTTCTGGACAGTACTACTGACGTGCCGCATTCCGCTAAGGCGCCAATTGCTTTGCTCATTATGGTGGCGATTGTTGCTCTGGCGGCTTTCGGTATTCTGCCAATTGCGGTCAGCGCCGTAGTGGGCTGTCTGGCTTTGATCGGAACCGGTTGCTTGCAATGGCAGCAGGCGACCCGCGCATTGAGCGTACAGGTCATCATGATTATTGTGGCATCGCTGGCTTTGGGCTCGGCCTTGATGAAGACGGGCGGGGCCGAGTATCTCGCCCAGGTGTTTTTATATCTGACCTGGGGAATGTCCCCGACGTTGATATTGGCCTTCCTGATGTTGCTGATGGCCATCATGACCAATATCGTGTCCAACAACGCAGCTGCGGTCATTGGTACGCCGATTGCGATCAGTATTGCTCAGGAATTGAATTTGCCGTTGGAGCCTTTTGTATTGGCAGTATTGTTCGGCGCCAACTTAAGCTTCGTTACACCGATGGCGTATAAGACAAACTTGCTGGTGATGAATGCTGGTGGCTATAAGTTTAATGATTTCGTCAGGGTTGGTACGCCATTGACCCTGCTGATGTGGGTGGTGCTGACGACAGTGCTGGCGCTGACTTACAAATTGTAAGCAGCACCAGGCCCCTACCTGGATCAGCGATCTGAATATTTAAATTTCTGACCGCCAACGCTGGCTTCAAACATCAGCCCGCCCTCTGCCACGGTAAATACAGCCACACCGCCATCATAGCTGGCATCCAGTGAAGCTCCAGCCTGCAACGCGACTGCCGACAGTGAAGCGCCCATCTCGAAATTGCCACGCTTGAAGTTATCGACTGCTGTAACGTCCTTGAACATGATGTATTCAGCGTAAACCTGGCCGCCCAGTTGCAAACCGATGGTTATTTGAGACAGTGAAGTATCGCCGATGGTCTTGTCACCGACAATAACGATACCTTTACCATGGGCGCCGCCAACACCGATGGCACCTTTGGCTACTCTTGGAAACACCGCGTAGGCATATGCACTTTTAAACCAACGTTCAATATTGGGATCGCTTTTCTTGGCACGAAGTATGGCTTCTGCTGCGGCCAGTTCGATACCGCTGGAATGGTCGGGTTCCCAGGCGAGGGCAGGGGCACTCATAAAAATCAGTGTTAAGAATGAAGTAATTAATGCGTTCATTTTGCGAGTATTCCTGTGGTGAAAAGTAGAACATTTGGTGCTTCAATAAAGTTCGAATTCTAACAGTAAACAAGGGCAGGTGTTAAACTACCCGTATCAACTCACAGCTCAAATCTGCTTTATGAAACAACTGTTTCTCACCTTACTCCTTACACTGTTGCCGCTTGGCGCAGCACATGCTGAATCAGCGGATGATATATGGATCACGCTGGCTCAACCGGCCTGGCAATTGTTGAAACAAAGTCATCCTGATTTGCACAGCGTGTCGAGCCGTCAGGTGGAAACAGGCGCAGAGATCAAAGGCAAGACGTCATTCGACAGCGTGTATCTTGTGCAAGTTTCAGAACCGGAGCTCGAAAACCTGACGCAGCTTGTGCACGAACAGTTGCATCATTGCGCAGGTTTTTTTGCCTTTGATTCCCGCGAGGCGGCAATGGCGTCGCTGCACGCATCCACACGGGGCATCAACCTGACGCGCCCGAGTTACAACATCGAGTATCAAAGCACGATTGAACCGATGTTGGCCGCAATGGCGGCAGACAATATCCGCGACACGATTCTGGGCCTGACATCATTCCGGAACCGCTATTACAACGGCCAATACGGTGCGGATGCCGCTAACTGGCTGGCCGACCGTTGGACTGCACTGGCCGCTACCCGCAGTGACGTACATGTAGAGAAGGTGTTTCGTGGCTCCGACGCCATGCCATCAGTGGTGTTGACTATCGACGGACTTGAGCTTGCCGGGCAGGTGGTTGTGCTGGGTGCGCACCTGGATTCGGTAAACGTGGTTGATCGAGGCGTCACCCCACACCAGGATTCAATTGCCCCTGGCGCCGATGATGATGCCTCCGGCGTTGCCGGTCTCACGGAAATCCTGCGTCAGTTGATGGCCAGTGACTACCAGCCGCAACGCACCATCAAGTTGATGGCGTATGCTGGAGAGGAGTTCGGTCTTTACGGTTCCAATTACATCGCTACAGACTATGCCAACCGCAATGTGGATGTTGTCGGTGTCCTGCAGTTGGACATGACCAATTATCAGGGCTCTGTATCGGACATTTATTTGATCAACGATTACACCGATACTTTACAGAATGAGTTTCTGGAGAACCTGGCAACGACCTATCTGCCCAGCTTGAGTGTGGCGCACACGACCTGCGAATATGCCTGTTCCGATCATGCATCGTGGAACCAGCAGGGCTACGCAGCGTCCTTTCCGTTCGAGGCCATCCTGACGCAAAGCAACCCCGCGATTCACAGTTCCGGGGATACCTACGCCGGCAGTGGCAATCAGGCCGCCAATGCGCTTAAGTTCACCCGTCTGGGGATGGCCTACGTTGTGGAGTTGGGTGAGCTATCCGGCGAACACATCTATAGTGATGGCTTTGAGTCTAAGATCGGCGCACCCTGAACACAGGATATAGATACTTCACGAAGCCGGTACCAACGGCCATACGATAGGAATCATCAAGACAGTAACGATCAGCGCCAGCACGTTCATTGGCAGGCCAATGCGGAGAAAATCACTGAACTTATAGCCGCCAGCCTGATAGACAAACGTGTTGGTCTGGTAGCCGATGGGTGTCGCGAAACTCGCGCTGCCGGCCATCATAACGGCTACAACGAAGGGCTTTGGATCGAGACCGGCGCCGAGTGCGATGCCGATGGCGACGGGGGTTAGCAGGATCGCAGATGCATTATTGCTCATGAACTCTGTAGAGATCGACGTGACGATGTAGATCATGATCAGCAAGCCGAGCGGTCCCAGTGATTGAGTTACAGATGCAAGATTGGTAACCATCCAAGCCATCGCGCCGGTTTGTTCAAGCGCAAGTCCGACCGCCAACATTGCGAAAATCAGGATCAGGATCGGCCACTGAACGGATTCATAAGCTTCCTGAGCAGACAGGCAGCCGGTAATCACTACAAATACCGCACCAATGATCGCCAGCGATGCGATTGGCATTACATCTAAAGCAGCCAGTAGCACGACGAGAGCCAGCGTGGCCAGCGCCAGCGGGGCCTTTTCGCGCTGCAAGGGACGAACATCCGGTACTGCTACGTTCACGAAGCTGCGGTTGAAGTAGAGCGCGGACAGATCCTTGGGGGAACCTTCCAGTAAGAGGATGTCGCCAGCCTTGAGCCGCAAGGTGTCGAAGCCACGTTTAAGGCGCTTTTTGTGCCGGTAGACGCCCAGCACATAGACACCGAAGCGACGTTCAAGATTTAATTCGCGAACCGTCACCCCGAGTATGCGGGCCTCAGGTCCAATAATAGCTTCTGCGATCTGGGATTGGCTTTGTCCCAGCGTTTGAAGCTGTCCGGCGGAGATATTGTCCAGTCGCACTATGCG
>Ga0105054_10001324_pt1 | contig 40775 bp, 36 predicted proteins | sample BON02_FD_78091 | JGI IMG/M metagenome (GOLD analysis project Ga0105054, IMG submission 78091) | Freshwater microbial communities from Lake Bonney liftoff mats and glacier meltwater in Antarctica - BON-02 (megahit assembly) | ecosystem: Environmental > Aquatic > Freshwater > Ice > Glacier...
ACCGACGCCGTGACGATACCAATTCGCTACGGCACGACGGGATTATGTCGAACCCTTAGCTCTGCGCTCCAACCTTGCGAGCTTTAGGGCTTTATAGCTCTTCCAGATGAAATGCCCCTGCCCTTAAGGATGAAGCGGAGTAGAATGGGCTTGCCTAGTGTCCCGCCGCAGATTGTTTCTGGAGGAGATGAAAGCTACCACTGCCGTCCACTTCATTCGATTACTACTCATTGCCATTAGCGTATTCACCACCAGCCAGCTTTTTGCTAGTGGTGGTGAAGGTTCCGGTGATTCTCCCGCTGGTTCCTTGCATGGCGACGTCATCGTTTTCCCTATTCCTGAGACGGCTTATGCGGAGATGGAAGCACACTATGCTGAAGAGCTGGGACATGAACTCGGCCTGATTGATCAGTTGAAAATTCGCGCGGCGGCGGATCCGTTTAACATCGTCGCGACTGTTATCTTCTTTCTTGCCGTGGTGCACACTTTCCTCGCAACTACCTTCAATAAGATGGCGCATAAGTATGAGGTTGAGCACCGTGCGAAGTTCAGCTCGCACGACAAGATTTATGTCGAGGGCAGAGATCCTGTCAGTTTCAAGGCTACACTTTTTCACTTTCTCGGCGAGGTGGAGGCGATCTTCGGTATTTGGCTGATCCCTCTGTTCCTCTCGCTCGCCTTTATCGAGCATGATGGCCTGAGTGTGGCAGCCTTCTACGTGGATACGCGAAACTACACCGAGCCGATCTTTGTGGTCATCATTATGGCGATCGCATCGAGTCGTCCGGTCATTCAAGTCGCCGAATCTGCGATGCGCGCGGTGGCCTCGCTGGGCAAAGAAAGCCCTGCCGCTTGGTGGCTCTCTATCTTGATTGTCGCGCCGCTACTGGGCTCGTTCATCACCGAGCCGGCTGCGATGACGATCGCGGCACTTCTGCTCGGGCATCAGTTCTACCTGCTCGACCCGACTCCAAATTTTAAGTATGCGACCCTCGGTCTGCTTTTTGTTAACATCTCGGTCGGTGGCACGCTGACGCACTTTGCGGCCCCGCCCGTACTCATGGTGGCGGAAACTTGGCACTGGAATTTGCCCTATATGTTCACCCATTTTGGATGGCGCGCGGTTCTCGGCGTGATCACAGCGACAGCGGTTTACTTTTTTGTTTTTCGCAAGAATTTCGCCTCGCTCAAGGAGCGCGCCGCAGAACTCGCGGCGGGCAAAACGATGGAGCCGAAGCCAGAGCCTGCGCCCATGTGGATCATTCTTGTCCACTTGGCCTTTGTTGGATGGACGGTGCTCACGCTGCACCATCCTCCTTTTTTCATTGCGGGTTTTCTATTCTTCATCGCTTTTACGATGGCGACGCATCACCACCAATACGACATTCAGTTGAAGTCACCTCTACTGGTCGGTTTTTTCTTAGCGGGGCTTGTCACACACGGCGGGCTACAAGGTTGGTGGATCTCGCCAGTGCTCAGCTCTCTGACTGAAGTGCCACTCTTCATCGGCGCGACTATTTTGACCGCGTTCAATGATAATGCCGCCATTACCTTCCTTGCTTCGCAAGTGCCGGCTTTTAGCCCCGATGAGCTGATGGCCGGTCAATGGATCTCGAAGGCTGGGAACGCTCTCTCCAATGCACAGGGGCTTGAATATGCAGTCGTCGCTGGTGCTGTGACGGGGGGGGGACTTACGGTCATCGCCAATGCGCCAAATCCTGCCGGTCAGAGTATCCTGAACAAGTATTTTAAAGAGGGCATTTCGCCCTTTAAGCTGCTGCTCGGTGCGCTCTTTCCTACGCTTGTGATGGCAGTCATGTTTATGCTGCTGCCTCATCAATAGAATCGAAGTGGTCGATGCGCACGGCGCCTCTCTCACTTGGCTGCGAGCCTTTGGTCGAAATGTCGGTAAGATTCTATCAGCTTCTGAATGTAGGATTAACCGATGGTGGTCACTTTTTCTGGGAATTGTGAATTCTCCAGCTCACCTTCTTCCACTGGTTCCAAATCTGCTTCGTCTTCCGCTAATTTCCGAAGGGCTTTGAGCTCAGCTTTTTTGTTAAGACGTTGGCAAAACTCAGGATAGCCAATGATCTCAAAACGTCCGTCATCGTATTCGACCAGTGCGGTGAGTGACTCGACCCAGTCGCCGGAATTTAAATAGTGGGTGTTGCCGATCATTTTATTATCAGGCGTATGAATGTGTCCGCAGATGATGCCTGCGCAATGACGCTTCTCGGCAAAGCTTTGCAGTTGCTCTTCATATTTACCGACAAAGCTGACGGCGGATTTAACGCGCGCTTTGACCGCTTTGCTCAGGGAAAAATACTCTTTGCCGCGCCAAGCTCGATATTTGTTATACACACGGTTGAGCTTTAGTAGGCTTTGGTAGCCGATGTCGCCTAAGATGGCGAGCCACTTGTGGTTCATTGTGACGGCGTCGAAGCCATCGCCATGCACTACCAGGTAGTTGCCTTTGGCGCCCTCGTGGATGTGCTCATTGACGATGCGCAGCTTGCCAAAGAAGAGTGGCAGAAAACGCGCGAGGATGTCGTCGTGGTTGCCTCGTAGGTAAATGACCTCGGTGTTTCGCTTTTCGAGCTTCTTCAGCACGAGCCGAATAAAGCGTGTATGCTTTTCATTCCAACCGCCATGACGGGCGAGGCTCCAGCCATCGATGATGTCACCATTGAGCACGAGCTTCTCGCAGTGCGTATGTTTGAGGAAGTGGTTGACCTCGTCGACTTTGCAATCCTCGGTGCCCAAGTGGACATCTGAGAGGATAATCGTTTTGTAGGAGAGGGTGGTCTTTTTCATAGCGATTAGGATTAAATCGCTTGACCCTATTAAGTGCGCAAGCCATTGAAGTCAAGGGTATTACGTTTTGTGGTAATATGTAACGCACCTGACACATTTGTCACATGACTGTAACTAAGCGAGTGTTTAGGAGTCTGGAGACTGTAACTGCGCTTCCAACTCCTTCAAATAATTCCAGCTAAAGAGTCCACTGCCGTGGCCATCGCTAAACATTGGACGGAAGGCGTAGTTGCCCTGAAAGTCCCAGCCTTTGATCGTGACGTCAGGGAATTCCTTGGGGCCGCCGCCGCCATATTGATTTCCGAAGATGTCGACCTCACCCTTATTCTCTGCGCTGGGGGAGTGCTTCCTTAGGAACTCTGCGGGAAAATAGCTCTCGCTGCCGTCGTCCCAAACGATGGCCAGCTCCGTGCCGATCAGCTGTATGTCCTTTGGTTTCATCTGTTGTAGAAGCCGGCAGCTTTTAGCTTTTCCATCAATTCGACGGCGGGCCCTTTGCGATTGAGGATATAGAGGTGGATGCCGGGGGCACCGCGTTCGAGCAGTTCGCGGGCTTGGGTGTAAACCCATTGTACGCCGACCGCCTCCACTGCTGCGGAGTCATCACCTGCTGCGAGGAGTTTCTCCGCGAGTTCGGTCGGCAACGAGGTGCCGCACATTTCGCAAAAGCGAACGGCTTGCGCGTGCGAGGTTGCACACATGAGACCGGGCAAGATGGGCACTTCGATTTGAGCCTGTTTGGCACGCTCCACAAATTTAAAGTAATGAGCGTTATCTAAAATGAGCTGCGTCGTGATGAAATCAGCACCGGTATCGACTTTACGCTTTAGATTGAGCAAATCGATCTCGGGGGAGGGCGCTTCCAGGTGCGTTTCCGGATAGCCGGCCACGCCGATGGTGCATTCGGGGTAGGTCTCGTGGATGAGACTGACCAACTCGTTGGCGTAATGAAGCCCATCCGGGTGCGGTTTAAAATCAGTCTCGCCCTTGGGTGGGTCGCCGCGGAGTGCCATAATTTGCCCTAGTCCGGCCTCGCGGAATTCGGCGATGATCCCCCGCAATTCGTCGCGTGAGTGACCCACACAAGTGAGGTGGGGCATTACGGTGTAGCCGTAGTCTTCACGTAGGTGGCGGGCATACTTTAAGGTGCGACTGCGGGTGCTGCCGCCCGCGCCGTAGGTGATCGAGGCGAAATCTGGCGAGTAAACTTTCAGCGCTTCAGCTGTGCGCAAGAGTTGCTCCGCAGACGTGTCTGATTTCGGCGGAAAAAATTCGATCGAGAAAAGTGCTTCGCCTGATTGGAGGCGGCTTTGTAAGGAGGATTTCGGCATAAACGCATCAAGTTATAATGATATGATGATATGTAAAGGGTTTTTAAGGGGCGGTGGCTTAGATTCGGGCGTTCGTCTAATTTTGAGGTCCTTTTTTAAACTTTCTGATGTGTGAATAAACGGATCAAGTCACTCTTGAAAAGTTACTTAACTCACTTATTCACAGCATTTTTCAAGAAAAAATCAGTTAAAAATAGCTTGACGTGTGGGATGAAGTGGGGCAATATGGAGCGAAATGGTTGATTGAGGAACGAATGAGCGCACATAACACAGGGAAATTTTTTGGCGAATACCGCCATAGCGTGGACGACAAGGGGCGTCTCACGATTCCCTCGCAGTGGCGTCCTCAGATTGATTCCAGCGATAATAACTTCCTCGCCTTACCCAGCCTGACCGAGAAATCCGTGGCGGTGTATCCGCCCAAGATGATCGAGCAGCTCTACGAGCGTTTCTCCGAAATCAGCATGGGGGATCAGCCCGGCCAGCGCGCCATCCGCCGTATCATGTCGATGGCACACAATTTCTCCTGCGATAAACAGGGACGGATCAATTTGAACGAGAAGCTAATTAACCACGCCGGCTTGGCCAAGTCGGTCGTGCTGCTCGGTGAAGCGTCGAAGTTTATGATCTACGACGAAGGCTTCTACGACCAACTCATGACAGATGACGAGGGCAGTGAGGACTTGGCCGATATCGCGAAGGGCTTCGGCTTCTAATTTCTAACCCCAGCATAAACATGAACAACGTCTTCGAATCCATCGCCAGAGAAAACTTCCGCACTTCCGGCTACATCTCACACCCCCGCAACGAACGTCGCAGTTCTTGGACTTTCACTTCCGCACCTCGCAGCCCTTTTTACACCAACAATGCCGTGCGCGATGCGCTTCAACGCCGCGAACGAGCACAGTTTAAAGCTCACAGCAAACCTTCTCTCCTTCAAAACTGGATCAATGTCTTCCTCCACCGATGATGCCGTAACGCCCACCACTGCGAGTGGTCACGTCCCCGTCTTGCTCCGCGAGACGTTGGAACTGCTTGCCCCGCGTACAGGCGTAAAGTTCTTGGATGGTACCTTCGGCGGCGGTGGTCATACCCGCGCACTATTGGAAGCGGCCGACGATGTAACTGTCGTGGCCTTGGATCGAGATCCCGCTGCGCTGCCTCGTGCAGAAGCTTTGAAAGCCGAGTTTGGCGATCGCTTTCGTCTGCACCATATCAACTTTGGTGACCTTGCGGATTTGGATGAGTCTGGTTTTCACGGCATACTCTTCGATTTTGGTCTGTCCTCCTTTCAGCTCGATACCGAGGAGCGCGGTTTTTCTTTTCGCTACGACGCACCCGTCGATATGCGCATGAATCCAGACGAGGGAATCAGCGCCGCCGAGTTTTTGGAAACGGCTGACGAGGAATCGCTGGTCCGCGCTGTGCGTAATTATGGCGAAGAGCCACGCGTGCGACGTGTAGTCAAAGCAATTATGGATGCTCGCGGCACCGGCGCGCTGCAACGCACACAGTCGCTCGCCGCATTGATTAGCGAAGCGGTTGGGCCCACGCCCCGCGGGCGCAAAGCGGTGCATCCTGCCACACGCACTTTTCAAGGTATTAGGGTTGAGGTGAATGATGAGTTGAGCGCGATCGAGCGTGGCCTTCCGGCTGCGTTCGATCGCCTCTTACCTGACGGCGTGCTCGCCGCCATCAGCTTTCACTCGCTCGAAGACCGCATTGTCAAACGCTTCTGCCGTAAGATGGCTGGCCGCCCCGAGCACTCGCACGACAATCGCACACAAGACGAGCGCGTCGTCAGCGCCACCATGATCTCCACGCGTCCGATCAGCCCCAGCGAATCTGAAATTGAAGCCAACCCACGCAGCCGCAGCGCTCGCCTCCGCGCTATTCGTAAAATCTCCTAACTGACTTTTATTATGTTAAAATTATCCTCCAAAGCTCGTAAGTCTGTCATCACTTTGATCCTCGCCATGGTCACGGTCACTGTTAGCAGTGCCTTCGCTATCGTTTGGATGCAGCAGCAGATCTCGCGTACCGCGCAAAACAGCAAGCAGTTCGAATCGCAACTCGCGGAGACTTCTCGTAAGCTACGCTACCTTGATGAGCGCATCGCCGGCTTCCATCAGCCGGTCGTATTGCAGGGCAAAGTCGCCGGTATCCTTCGCCCATCGGTGGAGGATCAAGTTGTCTTTGTGCAAGAGCGTCAGCTCGCGACGGGACGCGCCTATGCAGTCTCGCAGCCTTACGAAGTTTCCATGGGTCTCGCTTTACTCGATCTCGATACCTCACGCTAAGAACAAACAATAACCCCGAAAAATCAACCATGCAAGTTACCTCAGACTACTACCGTTGCCGCGCACAGCGTGCAGCGTTTTGCGCAGAGTCGTTGACTCTGCTCGGGGAGTCCTCCCCTGCAGTTGATCGCATGACAGTCACCAATCCGCCAATACCGCTTCGCCCATCGCTCCGAACGTTGCGTGGCTTTGAGGATATTTATAAATCTGGAAACCAAAATCGAGTTGCATAATTTTAGCTAATGAGTAAGGCCTTCGTATCCAGCGGGCGATCATCGCTTGTATTCTTTGCAGTGGCTTGTGCCTTCTGCGTCTTGCTGGGGCGCTTATTCTATCTGCATGTCTGGGATCAGGCAGCGCTACTCGAATTCGTCGAAGGCAACCGTAAGATGGTCAATGTCGTCGAGGCGCGTCGTGGCAATATTGTGGATACACGGGGCAACTTGCTTGCGACCACCCGCACCAGTTATAATATTGGCGTCGATCCGCAGGCCTTCCTCGAAAGCGACCGTGCGAAACTTCCGGAGCTGGCTCGCATTCTTGGCAAACCTGTGGCCGAACTCGAAGCGAAGATTGATCGCAAGACCCGCAAGGCTTCCGAAGACAGCATTGAAGTGAGCCTCATTCGTTGGGCTGTACTAGCCAAAGATACCGACGAAGCCACGCACGACGCTGTCAAAGCACTGGGACTGCGTGCCGTTTACGGCAACCAAAGTCATTCCCGCGCTTATCCCGCTGGACTACTCGCCGCGCACGTGCTCGGCTATGTGAATAAGGAAGAAACCCCCGTCACCGGGATCGAACGTTTCTTCGACTACTATCTGCGAGGGCAAGACGGTTGGCGCGAAACTGAGCGCGACGGCAAGCGCCACGAACTCGCCCAGTTCCGCGAGCGCGAAGTCGAGCCTTCTGACGGTCTCAATGTCGAGCTCAGTATCGACCAAATGGTGCAACACATCGTCGAAGCCGAGATCGCGCGTGTCGCTGAGGAATACCATCCTAAAGGCATCAGCGTCATCGTTAGCCAACCGGCCACCGGTGCGGTGCTCGCGATGGCCAACTATCCAACTTACGACCCCAACGAATTTTACAATACAGAGAAATATCCTATCAGCTATCAGCGTAATCGCGTGTTGACCGATGTCTTTGAGCCTGGCTCCACTTTCAAGATCGTGCCCGCTGCCGCCGCCCTCAACGAAGGCATTGTCCATCCAGGCGATATGTTTCAAACGGGTATCAAACGTGTTAGCTATAAAGGCCGCACGCTCTCACTTCCCGACGATTCTCATACCTACGAAAGTCTCTCGATGCACGATATCGTGGTGAAGTCCAGTAACCGTGGCGCGGCACATCTCGGCCTCATGCTGGGTGATCAACGACTCTACGATTATGCAGCCAACTTTGGCTTTGGCGAAAAGACCGGCTGTGATCTCGGCGGTGAAATCACTGGCACGCTTCACGCCCCACGTAACTGGGATGGCCTCACCATCACCCGTATGCCTATGGGACACGCCATTAGTGCGACGCCTATGCAAGTGCACTGCGCCATGTCTGTCATCGCTAATGATGGCGTGCTGATGGAGCCCATGTTAGCGAAGCGCGTCTTCGATGGCAACGGGCAGGATGTTATTCGCTTCAATCCTAAGGCAAAACGTCGTGTGATTTCGACCGAAGTCGCCCACACAGTTGCTGGCATGCTCGCTGACGTTGTGGGTAAAGAAGGCACGGCTCGCCGCGCCGCCATCGATAATTACGATGTCGCGGGGAAGACTGGAACTACTCAAAAAATCATCAATGGCAGCTACTCTAACCAGCACCACGTCGCGTCGTTCAGTGGTTTCTTTCCTTCGGAAAATCCCTCGTTGGTCATCACCGTGGTGGTCGATGATCCGCAGTTGAGCGGGATCGGCTACGGTGGCTCGATCGCCGCACCCGCCTTTCGCAACATCGCCGAAGCCTGCATCGCTTATTTAGGCATTCGCCCCGCACGGTCGGACGCCTCTTTCGTTAATTTACAACCTTCTATCTATGATCGGACTAGCCGAATTTCAAATTAGTACACTGCTCTCTGCTGCCAGTTCCCGCCAATCTTACTCACGCCGACTCGAACAAACTACGTTCAACGATCAAAATAGATCACCTATGAACCCAAGCGTTAGTCATTTACTCGCAGGCGTCACGATAAATCGCAAGAAGCTGCGTGAAGATAGTCCGGTGACTTGTCTCATTACGGACAGTCGTCGCGTCGTGCCAGGGGCGCTTTTCTTCGCGATCGGAGGCCTCCGCACGGATGGTAATCTTTTCGTCGAAGAAGCGGTGGATCGCGGCGCAGTCGCCATCATTACGGAGGAAGACCTCGGCCATCATTTTCCCATCGACTACATCCAAGTCGCTGATGTACGCCAGACTTTGGCACTCATTTCGCGTCAATTCTACGGTGCGCCTGATGCCAAACTCGGCATCACTGGCATCACTGGCACGAATGGCAAGACCACGGTCTCCTTGCTGACCCAGCATCTTATCGGCGGGCAGGATCAAGTGGGTTTACTCGGTACCATCCGTTACGATTTGGGCAAGCGCACACTGCCCTCGTTCCGCACGACACCTGAGTCGGTTGATGTCTATGCCTTGCTTTCGCAAATGGTAGAGAACCATTGCACCGAAGCGGTCATGGAGATCAGCTCGCACGGCATCGACCAGAAACGCACCTATGGCGTCGATGTGGATGTAGCCGCATTTCTCAATCTTACGCAGGATCACATCGACTATCACAAATCGATGGAGGCTTACTACCAGGTAAAGAAGCGTCTCTTCACTGGTGAAACTGGGTGCCGTCCGAGTCAGGCCGTCATCAATATCGACTGTGCCTATGGTCGCCGCCTGCTTGACGAATTGCCGGATGGTGTTGAAATCACTCCTTTTGGTATCGAGTCCGACGCGGCCGCCATACGTGCAGACGAGGTCGCGCTCTTTGCCGACCGAACCGAGTTTCAGCTTACATGGCCAGAAGGCCAGGCGCAGGTCAGCTCGCCCTTGCTCGGTCGCTATAATGTCAGCAACTTGCTCGCCGCCTTAGCCATCGCTCGCGCAAAAGGTCATGCCATCGAAAAGATTTTAGAGCAGGTCGCGAGCTTTCCTGGAGTGCCCGGTCGCATGGAGCGCCTCGACGAAGGCCAGCCCTTCAATGTGCTGGTCGATTACGCCCACACCGACGACGCGCTGATTCATGCTTGCGGTATGCTTCGTGAGATTACGCCAGGTCGCTTGATCGTGGTCTTTGGCTGTGGCGGCGATCGCGACCGCACCAAGCGTGCCCCCATGCTGCGAGCCACGCTCGATGGTGCCGACGAAGTCTTTGTCACCTCTGACAACCCACGCACAGAATCGATTGATCAAATCTTCGCCGATATGCGCGAAGCCAAAGGCAGCGAAACCGCGCATTATGTGAACGACCGTAAGCACGCCATCTCGCTCGCGCTTGATTCAGCCAAGCCAGGAGACTGTGTGCTTATCGCAGGCAAGGGCCACGAAGCTTATCAAGAATTTGACGGTACCGTGATTCCCTTTGATGACCGTCATATCGCCCGCGATTTGATCCGCTTAAAAGATTTCTCATAGTCATGCTGCGCCTGTGGACAGCATCAAACGTAGGGGCGCGACTTGTCACGCCCGCGTCAGAATGGTTCCTGTTTATCGGCGGGCGTGACAAGTCGCGCCCCTACTTATGATCACTTCTCCACAGCAAATCGCCGATTGGACGGGTGGGGCATGGTTTAATCAGTCGAGCGCAGCAATTGACGGCTTTTGCTTCGACGCGCGCCAGATTCAGCCCGGTCAATGCTTCGTCGCATTGAGCGGTGGTGTCCGCGACGGGCATGACTTTATCGAACAAGCGGCCAAGGGTGGGGCGGTGGCCGCCATTGTCGAAGTTGCCAAACCAATCGCGCTACCTCAAATGCAAGTTTCGGACTCGCTCGTTGCGCTCGGCGCGATCGGAGCCGCGGTGCGTTCACAATTTAAGAAACCCGTCGTCGCTATCACCGGCAGCTGCGGCAAGACTTCGACTAAGGAAATGCTACGTGTGTTGCTAGGCGAATCGCGCACCCACGCGACCGCTGGCAATTGGAACAACCGGATCGGCGTGCCCATGACGCTTTTCGACCTCGATCCCAGCCAGCAAGACTTCGCGGTGATTGAAGCGGGCATCAACCAACCCGACGAAATGGGGCAGCTTGGACAAATGATCCAAGCCGATCTCAACGTGTTGACCAATATCGGTGCCGCCCACCTCGAATTACTTGGCAGCTTGGAGAATATCGCTGCCGAAAAGTCGCTCTTGGCTCAACACGCAGTAACGAATTCTCCGATTATTCTGCCCGCCGAGGCCTTGCGCTACCGCGCCTATGCTCAGCTTGCCGAACGCGCGATTGTTTTGTTGCCCGCAGACGAGGCTGCGCCCGAACTGCCCGTTCGTGAGATTGTCCGCTATTCAATTGTCGCGCAGGCATCCCTGCCTGTGCCACTTCAGAGCCAAGTCGTTGCCGTCGAAAACCAGACCTATCGCATTGCGAGCCCCAGTCGCGGCATCGCGACCAACGCCGCGCTCGCCATCGTCGCAGCCAAGCAGCTCGGCATCGCTGAGGTCGACATCCGCGGACGCATCGAAGCGTGGCGTCCTGCGGGGAATCGTGGCCGTATCGAAACGCTCGGCGCACAGACTTTCTATATCGATTGTTATAATGCCAATCCCTCGTCGATGGCCGATGCGTTGGAAGCCTTTACACACAGCACGCCGCAAGATGTCGCACGCTGCTATATACTCGGTGCCATGAACGAACTTGGAGAAAACGCGGTCGCCCAGCACCAAGCCATCGGACAGCGGCTTCAATTGCGCCCGCAAGATCGCGCCGCCTTCGTTGGTCCCGACCCACTCACCCAAGCCTACGAGGCCGGCGCACGCGCCGCAGGCGCATCAAGTTCGCAACTACAACACGCCGAAAAAATCGAAAAAATAAAATCCACCGTTGCCCCATTCGCAGGAGCCATCTTTCTCAAAGGCAGCCGCAGCTACCAACTCGAACAACTACTACCCAAGGAAATCCAACGGTAGCGGCGGTTGTCCCGACCGCCAAACGTCAGAGTCAGCCACTTTCACTCTCACCTTCACTCTCACTTCCAGATGCTCTCCTACCTCGCAGAATTTGAAAACATCTTCGGTCCACTCCGTCTCTTTCGCTACCTGACGCTTCGCGCCGCGTTCGCCGGTCTTACGGCTATGAGCATCGGCTTCATTCTGGGACCGTGGATTTTTGCCAAACTGCGCGAGCTTCGCGCCAAGCAAGCCTTTCGCGGTAAAGATGAAGTGGGCGAGTTGGCCGAGCTCCACGCCAGCAAAGCACAAACGCCGACCATGGGCGGCCTCATGATTTGCGTCTCCGTGGTCGGCAGTGCCGTGCTGTGGGCGCGCCCCAATGTTTATGTTTATACCGCGCTCATCATTTATCTTGGCCTGACTGTGATCGGATTTCTCGACGATTATCTCAAAGTGTCCAAAGCCAACAGCCAAGGCCTGCCTGGGCGTTGGAAGCTGCTCGGCCAAGCGGTGCTCACTGCCGTCGCCTTAGCACTCTTGCTCAGTGCGCCCGAGTCCGCCGCCAAAATGCGCGAACTCTGGGTGCCGTTCTACAAGGATGTGCTTATCTCGGAGATGTCGCTCTTCTTCCTGGTGCCCTTTCTTTTCCTAATCCTTTCAGGCTCCAGTAATGCGATCAACCTGACCGACGGGGTCGATGGCCTCGCCATCGGCTGCACCGTAACCGTCGCACTGGCCTATGCCATCATGGCCTATGCGGCGGGTAATGCCATTATCTCGGACTACCTTTTTATCAGCTTTATTCCTGGAGCCGGGGAGTTGGCTGTCGTCTGCGCTGCCTTGCTCGGCGCGAGCCTCGCCTTCCTCTGGTATAACTCGCACCCCGCAGAAGTCTTTATGGGCGACACCGGCTCACTCGCACTCGGCGGCCTAATCGGGATGATCGCCTTCATGGTGCACCAACCGCTCACCCTGATCATCGTCGGCGGCATTTTCGTGATGGAAGCCGGGTCTGTCATTCTACAGGTAGGCTCTTTCAAAATGCGTAAGAAACGCATCTTTCGGATGTCCCCGATCCACCACCACTTCGAGCTCAAAGGTTGGCACGAAAACAAAGTCGTCATCCGCTTCTGGATACTCTCGCTCATCTTCGCAATGGCCGGGCTAGCGACCTTGAAACTGCGTTAGAGCAGGTTGGAGTCCCGCATCTTGAGTGGGCGTAACTGGTGAAGACCCTTTATGCGTTCATCGCAGAGCCAATACGGAGGTTGGCTGTTCCCGGCATCGTCCTGAGTCAGTCGAAGGGGATCGCCAATCTCCGCATTGGCTACATCAGAGTCAGTCGTCCTACAGCTTCTTCGAGAACCATTTAACAATCATAAATTACACAGGGTATTTAATAAGAAAAGACTTGCCTTGAACGACACTTTCTTTAGGTTTTTGGGATGGAGTATTTGAGACAGGGGCGGTTTCGGGGTCGGCATTTGGTTCGTGGCCAAGAGGGGGTCTATCATGTGACTAGTCGGACGGCTTGTGGGCAGTTTCTCTTTGATAATGAAGCGAAGGGGCGGTTTTTGAAATTGCTGCGTAAGCAAGCGGGGTTTTGTGGGGTTGATGTGTTGGCCTACTGTGTGATGGGCAATCACTTCCATCTCTTGGTTGCGGTGCCGGAAGGGCTCGAAATTGCGGACTCTGAATTGATGCGGCGCTACCGGCTTCTTTACGATGCGAAGCAATGTCCTCCCTCTGCGCCGCTTCCGGATGTTCTGGCTTCGTTGCTTGAACAGAATGGGGAGGAAGGGCAGCAGCTACGCACGCGCTTGCTGGCGCGGATGCATGACCTCTCTGCTTTTGTCCGGGAATTGAAACAACGTTTCGGGATCTGGTATAATCACCGGCATGGAAATAAAGGCACGATTTGGGCCGACCGCTTTAACAGCGTCATCGTCGAGGCGACTCAAGAAGCGCTCTCCACTGTCGCGGCCTACATCGACCTTAATCCGGTGCGGGCAGAGCTGGTTGGTGATCCTGCAGACTACCGATACAGCAGCTATGGCCGGGCGGTGGTCGGCAATCGTGAGGCTCGGCGTGGTTATGAACGTGTCTTTTGCCTATCCGCTCGGTGGAAAAGCGTGCTGCAGTCTTACAATCTGATCCTCTATGGAAAGGGTTATTCCAGCAAGGGCGTTGAGGGAAAGGATCGCGGGCGCATCGATCCGGAGACCGTTCAGCGAGTGCTTGATAATAAAGGTAAGCTACCTCTTTCCGATGTCTTGCGATTACGTGTTCGCTATTTCACAGCAGGGACTGCGATTGGGTCGGCCTCATTTTTGAAGGAGGTAGGGGCGGAAATGAGGGTGCGGCATGGTCTCGAGCGAAAAAGGGACGCCTATCCGATGCGTTCGGGAGAATGGGGTGATTTGCAATCGTTTAGAAACCTTCAGGTTAAACCCGTTGCATCGTCTTAATGCGGGTTCTAATAAGCAAACGCTAGCATGTTATTAAGTTGCTTCTCGTTGTTGCCGTATTCGAGGGCGTTGCGGTCGATCTCGGTGGCGGCTTGCAGCAGGTCTTGGTAGGGGCGGCCTGCGTAGGCTTTGATTTTGTTGGGGGTGACCTCGGTGATTGTGCCTGTCCAATAGAGGCAGAGTAGGGCGAGGGCGCTTTCGTCGCGCTGCGCCTGCCAGATGGCTTGGGCAGTTTCGGTCTCGCGTAGCTTGTATTGATAGATCGCTTGAATCGCTAGCGTGCTGGGGGTGTCTTCGATTGCTTGAGTGGCTTCGAGGTATGTTTTGCTTGTTTCGATCGGGAGGGTGCGCTGCTGATTGCCCATCGCCCAATCGTTGAATTGTGCGATCACCAGCACTTCTTGCATATCGTTGCGGTCAGGATTCAGTTCAAGCGCCTTCTCCGCCCAGGTGGAGGCGCGCTCATTATTACCGAGTTGGATGTTGGCCTCGGCTAAATAGACGTAGTCACGCTCCCAGGTCTTCAATTGGCTTTGGCCGAAATAACCAGCGTAGGCAAAGAGAGCGAGTAAGAGGCCACCGGTCACGATTTTGCTCTGCGTGCGTTTGCTGGCGTGATGCCAGATTTTAGGGAGCAAGGCGACGCCTGCGGCAAAGAGTGCCAGTAACGGAATGAGGCTGGCGCGGGCTTGGCTACCGCTCTCGTTGAGAGCAAAGCTGAGGGCGAAGAGTGCCAGCGCGCCGACGGTCAGTAATACGCTGTGCCCCCGGTGGCCGTCTTTGAGCCGTGCGTAGAATCCTCCGCCTGCGAGTATTAAAAGTGCCCCCCAGTGAATCGGATTCAAAAATAAAAGGAAGTGCAACTGGCGATAGAGTCCGAAGCTCTTGCCGTCGTAGGTTTCCTGACTGCCGAGAGCGCTATAGATACGGGAGCCGATTTGATCAAAGTTCCAAAGCCAGGGATCTTGTAGTTGCCAATTGGATACAACGATGAGTCCGCCAGTGAGCACAACTGGGATCAGTGCCAGCATGAAGTGCAGAATACGTTCGCGATGCGGGTAGAGGTAGGCAACGGCTGGCCAGAGCAAGGCCAGTGGCAGCAGGCTGGTCTCGCAGGCGGCGGCCACCACGAGGCTGAGCGCGATCCATAGGCTGTCGCGGACTTTTGGGTGCCGCAGCCAACGTAGCACTCGGTAGAGGGCGATACTCATGCAGGCAGTGGCGAGTAGGCTGGGGCTGATTTCACCCGCCCAAAAGATAAGCACGGGATTGAGGCCAACCAGTAAGCCTGCGATCCAGACTGCTCGATTGCGCCGCCAATAGTGACCCGCCGCCGAGGCGCAAAATCCTGTGGCGATCATCAGGGCGAAGGCATTGAGGACGCGTGCGGCGGAGATCAGGCTTTCGTTCGTGGTGAAAAACCTTGCGAGAATAGAAAGTGTGTAGGTGTAGAGCGAGTGGCCGGATGTGGCGGTCGGCATGCCGTCGGCGAGTGCGCGGGCGGCGTCGAGCGTGGCGCGGGCCTCCTCGCTGGGGTATTGGCCGGCGGGGATTTGGCTGTAGTAGGTAAACCACGCCACAATATAGACCAGCGTGATCGCAAGGATCAGCCGGTGTTGCCCAGGGAGGATGTTCTTAGCGCTCATGGTGCTTTTAACGGACTTCACCTGTGCCGTGGAGCACGTACTTATAAGTGCAGAGTTCGTTGAGCCCCATCGGGCCACGGGCGTGTAAGCGGTCGGTCGAAATGCCGATTTCGGCACCGAGGCCGAACTCAAAGCCATCGGAGAAACGGGTGGAGGCATTATGAAAGACAGCGGCGGAATCGACGGCAGTTAGGAAGGTCTGCGCGGCGGTGGCATCTTCTGTCACGATGCACTCGGTGTGGCCGGAGCTGTTGGCGTTGATCAAGTCGATAGCGGCCTTGAGGTCGGGAACCAGCGCGATGGCGATGATGAGGTCGGTGTACTCGGTGGCAAAGTCCACGGGTGTGGCATCGACGAGCGGCAAGCCACTGGCAGTGAGCAGGGCTTTGACGTGGGCATCGACGCGAAGCTCGACGCCGTGATCGTGGAGCGCCTTGGCGAGCCGAGGGAGTTGTGCGGCGGCGTCTTGGTGGACGATTAGATTCTCGGCGGCGTTGCAAACGCTGGGGCGCTGGCACTTCGAGTTGATCAAAATTTCTTCGGCCATGTCGGCATCAGCGGCGGCATCTATATAGACGGAGCAGACCCCAGTATAGTGCTTGATCACAGGGATGCGGCTATTCTCCACGGTGAAGCGGATGAGGCTCTCGCCACCACGGGGGATAATGCAGTGGATGGTGTCGTCTTGTTTGAGCAGGACGTTGAGTGCGGCGCGGTCAGTAGTGGGGATGAATTGGACGGCGTCTTGGTGAATGCCGTTGGCGCGGAGGGCATCTTGAATAATCGCCGCGAGCTTCATGTTACTATGGAAGGCTTCTTTGCCGCCACGTAGGATCGAGGCGTTGCCCGACTTGAGGCAGAGGATGGCACAGTCGATTGTGACGTTAGGGCGCGATTCATAAATGATACCGATCACACCAATGGGTACGCGAATCTTACGCAGGTCGAAGCCCTTTGGGGGCGAAAGACGTTCAATCTCGATGCCGACGGGATCGGGCAGGGCGGCGACTTGGCGCACGCCTTCGGCCATGGTCGCAATACGCTCGGGTGTAAAGGTGAGCCGCTCCGTCATAGGCTGGGACAGCCCGAGGCTCTTGGCGGTCTCAAGGTCTTGCGCGTTGGCTGCGATGATGGCGTCTGTCTCGGCGATCAGGCGCTCGGCTAGATCGTTGAGAAAGCGATTTTTTGTCTCGGTGCTGAGCGTCGCGAGTTCCAGCGAAGCGGCGCGCGCACGCTTCGCGATATCGACGACGAGTTCAGTGATTTGATCAGTGGTCATGCGGGATGCTGGATGCTGGATGCTGGATGCTGTAGTTAAGACTGGAAACTGAAGAGCTGAAAACTTGTAAACCTAACCGATGTTAGCGAGTATATCCTGCCAAACGTGTTCGGGGAGGGTACTGCCTTGTTCTTGCACGACGGCGGCACCGAGGATGGAGCCGATCTTGGCGCATTCGGCGAGTGGGCGTTTCTGCGACCAACCGTAAAGGAAGCCAGCTGCCCAGAGGTCGCCGGCTCCGGTGGTGTCGAGCACGTGGGCAGCGTGCATAGGCTCGATTTTTTCGACCTTGCCGGTGTGTGCAACGTAGGAGCCGTGGGCCCCGACTTTGACTGCAGCGATGTCGCAGAGCTCGGCGAGTTGGAGTGCCATGGCGGGGTAGTTGTCGGCAATGCCTGTGTAGGCGCTGCCTTCTTCTTCGTTGGCAAAGACGATATCGACGTAGTCGCGCAGTAGCTCGGGAAGGATGGCTTTGGCGGCGTTGACGACTTCGAAACTGGCGAGGTCGAGGCTAATCGTGCAACCCGCTTCTTTGGCGCACTCAAGCACGCGGCGCATGAGAGCTTCGTTAAAGAGGAGGTAGCCCTCGATATGGGCATGGGCGCAACCTGCAAAGTCAGCGGCCGAGATTTCTTCGGGCGCGAGGGTCATGGCGGCACCGAGGTCGGTGCGCATGGTGCGTTCGCCGTCGGGGGTGACGAGGGAGAGGCAGCGCCCATTGGGGACGGTGCCGATTTTGAAACGGGAGCTGTCGCCGCCGAGTTGTGAAAAGCGATCGCGATAGAAGCTGCCGTTGGTGCAGTTACCTGTCTTGCCGAGGAAGCTGGTGGAGGCACCCATACGAGCTAGGGCGAAGAGGGTGTTGCCGGCAGAACCACCGGGAGCGGCGACGGCTGCCTGAGGTAAGCTCTCGATCAGGCTTGAAATTGTCGTCGCATCGACGAGCACCATACCACCTTTGTCGCCGTCGATGTGTGCGACAAAAGATTCTTCAACTTGTGCGATGGCGTCGACGATAGGACTGCCGATGCCGATAATAGTAAATTTTCCCTGCTGCATAATTTTTAGTTTGTTAAAAACGAAAAACCGCCGATCCGGGTGGAGGGGCGGTTTGTCGGACGCGCTAAGAGGCGCGATTAAAGTGCGTCGCGGATGCGAGCGTAGATGATTTGCGACTCGGCGAGGTTGCCGAACTTACCTATGCGGATGCGAATCTCGGACTGTCCTTCGGCCATTTGGCTGACACGGAGGGTGACCTTCTCATCGCCGACCTTACGCGCGTAGATGGTGATAGCAGTCGGTTTGTGAAGCTCGCCGGTGCGGTAATAGCCCATTTTATCAACTTCACGGATGGCAGTTTTGAAAATTTGACCAATCGGCGCATTGATGGGCGCATAAAAGTAGCCGGCGCGATATTCCGCGAGTTGCTCTTGCCCAGTTTGAGGGTCGATGGCGACCGGTGTGGTGCAGCCAGAGACGATTAGGGCGCAAATTGCGAGGAGTGTAGTCAGTATTGCTTTCATAATTAGAGATGTTTGTAAGTGATTTTACCGAGAGTGCAATCAGAAGCTTTTAAGATATATGATTCCGTTTTGATCGCGAAAGGCAAGCCGTCCGTCACGAAGGCCGTCAAATTTAAGTTCGGTCTCGGCTTGGACGATGTCGCCGACGACAAATCGCTTACCTTCGATGATCACGATCGGGTTGTCCCCTTGTCTTATGCCGTCGATGTGGATATTGGAAAGATACTGCGAGACGCTTTGCTTGGTCGCATCGACCAAAGAGGCAGGAGCTTCAGGTGTCGCGGGTGCGACTGCTGGTGCCTCTGGAGCGTCCGGTAAGGGAGGAGACGCAGGAGTGATTGGAGACGCAGGAGCTACTGGAGACGCAGGAGCCACTGGATCGGCGGGTGCTGGATTATCCTTAGGAGCGGATTCGGCTGTGTCGCTGATCGCAGCAGAGCTCTCGGTGGCTTGGCTTTCGCCAGTAATCATATCGACATCCGCAAGGGGAACTTGCGCGATGGCTGCCTTGGTCTTGTCGATCAGAGTCTTTGGAGAGGTTTCACTGGATTCGGGGGGCTCGTCATTGGCGACTGCTGCTGAGGCTGCATCGGTAGTTTTCGGAGCCTGGAGAACTCGCCATAACCCGTATCCGGCAGCGGTCAGCACTAGGATTAATATGAGCATGACGACGACGCTGGCAAGGATACTGTTTTTTGCGGCGACTTGCTCTTGTTCGGAGTCCAGGGATTTGATCGCTTCTTCGATCTTGGCTCCCGAACCGTCGTCGATGCTGGGTGCAGTCTGACTCGGTAGCTCCGGAGCTGGATGGCTGGGTGCTTTGATTTCGCTGTTTTTTATTAGATCGCCAAAGGGGTTCTTGGGGTCGAAGTGGGATTTCTTATTCTCGACTGTTTCGTTTGCTAGTGGTGGCGGGACTTTAGAAGCTGCGGGGGAGGCTTCGGCTTCGGAAGTTTGGCTGGCAGTAGGTTCCGCAGTAGGTTCCGCAGTAGGTTCCGCAGTATTCGCCGTGTGCTTGAGTTTTAAGGCCGAGGACACTTTTTCCGCCTCGAGATCTGCTTGAGCTTTGAGATCGCGGGAAAGTCTCAGTCTTGCGGGCGGCTTGTCCTTGGAATCTTCGCTCATAGTAAAGGTAGTTGCAGTGTGCATCTTTTAATTAGCAGGCAAAGCCTATTTTGATGCGACTTTTGCTTTATTGATTTACACAAAGATACATAAAAATTAAGGCTCGCCCCCGATTTCTCGGAAGCGAGCCTCTCACTAACCTAATTAACCCTAACTAACTCACTGAAAATATAACAACTATTATTTAGAACACGCCGCGTGGGATAATGTTCCCAAATCTTTTTGAAACTTCCAGCAGGCGATATTGTGCACCCGATGCGGGAGCGCTTCAGCGCCGAGTTGATCCCACTCCGCATAGCCTGTTTCTTGATTCGCGACTGCTGAAATAGCGTCGCTGATGGAGCAATAATAGCCGAGATTCAGGGGTTGATTGCCCGCGGTCTCGATGTGGAGAGTGAAGACGTTCTCTCTATGTTCATCCGGGTTGATGCTAAAAGATCCCCAATTTGAATCGAAGATTAAGCATAAACCATTGTCTGAGTGGCGCATACTGGTATTGTAGATGATTCAGCCCAAAATTACTATCGAGTGATCAACGTATATTGAATAAATAGAGGCCTTACTTGCCATTTATTAGGGTAATCTCCCCGTCATGGAATCGGGCTTTCAGCTTAGACTCTTTTTGTGCTAAAGATGCGCGATCAATGATCTTACCCTCGCTGTTTTGTATTACGGCGTAACCTCTTTGTAGCGTGGCTTGGAGGCTTCCGTTTTCTAGGCGATGTTTGAGGCTCTGGATATGGTCTGTTTTTTCAGTCTTAGCTAATTGAGTGGCGCGTTCCAGGCGTCTGGAGCAATCAGTCAAATGCTGATCTGCCATGCCGAGCCGCGTCTTTGGGTGCTGCTCGGCGATCCGCTGCGCGTAGCTGCTGAGTGCTTGTAGCTCGGTCCCGATGCGGCGTGATAAGTTTCGCCGCAGGCGGTTTTCCATGTCGTCTAACTGCATGCCAAAATGTTGCACTTTACGATCCGGGGCGATGATGCGCATGCGGGCGTCGAACTCGCGCAGTTGCGTGTGGTTTTCCGAGAGAGTGCGCTCCACCCATGCGTGCAGATCGTTGTGTGCATCTTCGTAGCGTGAGCGCGCTTCGATATAGAGCGACGAAATCAACTCGGCTGCGGCAGATGGAGTTTCCGCGCGCTTATCGGCGGCATAATCCGTTAAAACTGTGTCGATCTCGTGACCAATCGCAGAGATCACTGGTAGCGGGCAGGCCGCGACGGCGCGCGCCAGCGATTCTTCGTTAAATGCCCAAAGATCCTCAATACTGCCACCGCCGCGGGTGATTACGACGAGGTCGAAGCCCTTGCTGGCTCCGGCATATTGTAGCATCGCCGCCACTTCCTCGGACGCGCCTTTGCCTTGGACTTTTGCGGGGAATAGGACGACCTCGCCGCCAAATCCGCGGCGACGCAGAATGCGCAGGAAGTCTCGTATTGCCGCACCTGTCGGCGAGGTGATGACGGCGACCTTGCGGGGCAGAGTTGGGAGCGCTTGTTTACGCTCGGAATCGAAAAGTCCCTCCGCCGCGAGCTTTCGTTTAAGCCGCTCAAACTCCATTTGCAGACGACCTTCGCCGCTCTGAATCGCGATTTTAGCGATCAACTGATAGCGCCCGTGCGGCTCGAATACCGAAATGTCGCCGAGCAGGAGCACTTCCATCCCGTCTTCCAGTTCAAACGATTGGCGCACCGCATCGCGAGCGAAGAGGGCGCAGGGCAACTGGCTACCCGCATCTTTAAGTGAAAAATAGATATGTCCCGAGCTCTGCTTACGGAGATTGGAAACCTCGCCCTGTACCCAGACGCGCGAAAAGTTTTCTTCCAGCTGCCCTTTGATCAGGCGCGTGAGCGCCGTGACCTTGAGCACTTGGTCGGGTGGAGGTGTCATTAAGCTATCCAACATTTGCACAATTCTTTCGGCTCCACATTCGGGTGACAAGCACGAGCACGATTAAAATCACAACACCTGTGATCGCCCAAGCCAACTGTCCTTTGAAAATTGCCCCGCCGGTGATGACAAAGCCCACGGTCCAGATACTCGTGGTGGGAATCGAAACCAGCAGATAGGGACGGAAGCGCATGCCCAAAATTCCCAACACGATATTTTGCAAAGCGTAGGGGATACCCGGGGTGAGGCGCAAAATTAGGCCGAGCCGCATGGCATTGCCCTCGCTCATATTGGGCAGCTCCCGATGACGTAATACATAGTCAGTGAGCAGGCCTCGCAGAGGCCCCGCTGCGAGCGCATACGTCCAGATCGTACAGAGGCTCTGTGCGCCGATGGCGAGAGCGAGTGTGGCCGGCATTCCATAGCGTGGAGCCAACACTACGCCAAAGAGCACGAGCACCGGGCTGATGGGGAAGCCCAGCCCTGGTAGTGTGGCCAGCACCGCAATCAGCGCCCATGGATTTGCTTCGAGGAAGGCGTGCCCCTCATCTAACAGGTCCAGCCAATACGCCACATCTGGGTGGCTGTGCCAGAGTAGGTAGACCGCCATCGCCGAGAACACCGCAGGGATCAGCAGCAGCGCGAAATTGCGCCGAAGTCCTCGTTTTTGCTCTGTGGGTTCTGCCATCGTTCGCACGTTGGAGAGTTTGGTGGACTCTGGCTAGATTTTTGTAGCGACGCTATGCCAATAGCGTCTCCGTTGTGGCGGTGCCTGTAACGCTGGCTTGCCACGGGCTGGAAAGCACTTAGCGTGCGTGCTTTATGGAAGAAGATATCGAATCCTCAGGTGCCTCTATGGTGCCGCTCGCACTTGCTTTGCTCGCCATTGTTCTCGGTGGTGCCGGCCTCTATTTCGGACTCAATGCCAATCAGCGCATTGCTCCCCTAACAGAGTCGGTCGACGAGGGCACTAGCTCGGCCGCCCGTATCGACAAACAACTTTCTACCCTCGATACACGGATTGGTGAATTGAGCGCCCAGAACAGTCAGCTGAAAGAGACGATCCAGCGCCTCGGTCGCGAAAGTTCTCAAACACTGAGGTTGGCCAACCAAGCCGGAACAGGCGTCGAATCTAATCGGGGCGAGCTCATCAAACTCGCCGGAAAAATGACCGAGCTAGCCAGCTCCGGAGTGCGTTCGGTAGCGCCCATACCATCGACGCCCACGGCCTCTGCTTCAACCGCGGGCTCCAGCGCTGCGGCGAGTGGGTCTGCTGCAGCTACTGGCTCCGCTTCGACCTACGCGATTAGGTCCGGCGATACCCTTGTAAAAGTCGCTAGCCTCAAGGGCGTCAGTCTTGATGCCTTACTTGCAGCCAATCCCGATGCCGACCCACGTCGTCTTCGTATTGGCCAAGAGATTAACATTCCCGCCAACTAATGGCTGTCAGCCCTCACGATCAAGAGCCGCAGCGCTGGGAGATTCTCGGCGACCGCTTGCTCAACGCATGTCGCGTCTGGGATTTGCGTGAACGCCGCTACCGCCACCCTAAAACTGGTAAAGAGGCCGATTTTTACTACATCGACTCGCGCGATTGGGTCATCGTCGTCGCCCGCACCGTGGCGGGGGAGCTTGTTCTCATTCGTCAATTTCGTTGCGGATCGGATGAGCTATCTTGGGAACTGCCCGGTGGCATCATCGACGAAGGTGAAGACCCCGTCGAAGCGGGTCTGCGCGAACTTCAGGAGGAGACTGGCTACGCCGCCAAAAGCGGTCGACTGATCGGCCACGCCCGCCCCAACCCTGCTATTTTGAATAACTTCTGCCACGTCGTCCTAGCGGAGGACGTCGAGCTGCACGAGTCGGGCACCGACTGGGACGAGCACGAAGAGATTGAGGTGCGCGCCCTGCCCGAGGCCACTGTAATGGAGTGGGCACGCGACTGTAAGATCGGCCACGCGCTCGCCCTCAACGGCCTGCTGTTTTACCAGCTGGATAAAAAGTAGAAGCGACACTCTTGTCGCTTTATTGGCGCAACGAAAGACCAGTGAAGCAGTGGATTTCGTAAATGTCTCTTTGCGAATACTTCACTGAGGAACCTTGCGCCTAGACAGATGACTGATAAATTATCTACCCACTCACCATTTATACTATGAAAACCCTTATTCGCATCTTTCTCGTTATCTTTGTGCTAGCCGTCATTGCGGCGGGCGTTGGATATTACGTAGTCACGCAACCCGCCTTTCAGAAGAAGCTCGTAGAGAGCAAATTGCCCGCCGGTAGTACGATTAAATTTGTGCAAATTACCACGGGGAGTATTGAGCTCACCGACCTAAAGCTGCTGCTCGCTGATGGCACCACGGCGAAGCTCGACAGTCTCCGCTCAGACTTCTCGCCCATGGCTGCGATCTTTCACGACACCATCGAGCTGCGCGGCCTGAAGGTCGATGGCTTGGTCGTTAAATTACCGGAAGTGTCCACCGCTACCGCCACAGGGGAGTTGCCCTCAACGGGCGGCACGTCCTCGACTGGATCGGCTACCAGCGAATCGTCCAAACCCGCTGCTGAAGAATCCGATTCGCCCACCGATGCGCTCTACGCCCTCGGCGATATCGGTTTTTTGTTCAATATTGATTCCGTCGACCTAAATGGTGCGCTGATTGACGCTTCCCGAAATCGTTATACCTTTGACCTCAAATCTGACGGTATCGCACCGGGCACGGAAACCACTATGGAGGCCGCGCTCAAGCTGGAGTCGAAGCTAGCACTTCAGGGTGGGCTCAAAGAATTCGCTTCGGAAGCACAACTGATCTTTACCCAGAAACTATCCGGTGGCTTCGAGCAGCTTCGCATCGAGTCGCAGACTTCAGGTAGCGATGTCAACGGTGGCGCCTTGCTCTCGATTTCACAGACGCTGGAGCTGTCGATCAACGGCTTTGAAAAATCGGCAGAGATTGCCCTCAGCTTTAACGCTGACTTGCCGCACCCCGAAGTTTTTGCACCGGAGCTGATTGCGCTGCAAGGCCTCTCGCTGAAAGGCGAACTAAAAGGCTCCGCCGCGGGTAGTGCGCTTACGCTGCAAACCGCCGACCTCGATGCTGCGTCGAACGGCGCACAAGTCGCTTCGATCAAACTCAAGCAAAGCCTCACTTTAGGCGCAGAGCAAAAATTCGCGGGTGAGTTGATGGAGGTTCGTTTGATTAACCTGCCGCTCGCTTGGCTCAACCCATGGTTGGAAAACGGCATGCAACTTTCCGGTGCGCCACTCTCCGCGCAGATCGCTCTGTCGGGCGAGCGCAGTGGGGCGCTCGAAGTTAAAACGCTCGCGCCGCTCGAAGTCGGCCCCTTTTCACTTTCGCAAAATCAGCAGCTACTGTTACAAGAGGTCACCGTGCGGATGAACCCCTTCATCCGGGTCGAAGCCGATCAAACGATCCGTTATGATTTAGGCGACTTTCAGCTACTCGACCGCTATGGTGCCGTGATCAGCGGCACAGTCAGCGGATCAAAGAGCAAGAGTGAGAGCGCTTCGCCTTTGGCTGGTTTACAAACCAAAGCAAAACTCGATATCGGTCTGGCCGAACTCCTCCAGCAACCCGCGCTCGCCAGCATGGGGAGCGTGCTCGCTGGCCAAGCCAAAGTCGACCTCGACCTCGATGGCGCGGCGGAGTATCCAGCCAAATTGCAAGCAGTCATCACAGGCTTGCGCGCCCGCGACCTTCCTGGTTCGCGACAAGACTACCGCTTGGCTGCCCAACTTAAACAGTCCGGTAGTGGCACTTATGCGCTCGGTTCTAGTTTTCAAGCAGGTTCGGAGAATCGCCCCAGCACTAGCTTACAATTAGCGGGGCAAGTGAATCTCGATAAGCAGCCCATGCCCTTTAAAGCCAACCTGACCGGGCCACGCGTTTTACAGGCGGATATTGATCTGCTCTTGGCTGCCCTTAAGTCCGAAGAGTTCGAAGAGTCCGCCGCGAGTGAGGCGAGTGCACCCACCGCCAGTGTGCCTACGCCGCGTGTTGGTCATACGCCTGCTAGTCCCGCGCCCCGTAGTGCCGAGCCGATCACCCAGCGTCCACTGTGGGCAGATCTCGACGGCGAGGTTGCGATCAAAATTGACGCGCTCACACTCCAGTCCGGCCAAGTTATCACTGGAGTGAACGCGCAAGCAAAAATCACCGAAGCGCTCCTCAGCGTCAGCGATATCGCAGCTAAACTTGAAGGCGGCGGCCTCGGCGGCAAAGCACAGGTGGCCTACGATTCTAACTTAAACAAAGCTTATCAAGTGACTTCCGCGTTGACCTTTAATAACGTGGATCCCGCAATCTTTTCGAAGAAAAGCTCCGGTAGTTTTCCGATGAATGGACTCTTCGATGGTAATTTCAATCTCACTGGCAGCGGGGCGACGCTGGAACAAGCACTCGAAGACTCCAATGCCGATCTCTTGATCTCTGGGCGCGATGGTGTGCTCACTGCATTCGAGCTCGATAACCGCAGCCAACTCGGCCTACTCGGTGCGGGGATTCTCGGACAAAGCCTTAACCGCCCAGGTATCACCGCACTCGCGCAGGCCGTTCCTTATTTTAAGGATATGAAGTTCGACAACTTTACCCTTAAACTGGTTCGTGGGCAGGACAAAAAGGTGACCATCCCTGAGCTCACATTCGTCGGCGATAACCTCCGCATCAACGGCCAAGGCTTTATTGCAGCGAGCAGCCTCAGCGAAGTGCTCGATCAACCGCTCGACCTCACGCTCGGTCTCGCTGCCAAAGGCCGACTCATTGAATATCTTCAAACGCTGCAACTGCTTGGCCCCAACACAAGTGAAGATGGCTTCCGTAACTGGAACAAAGACATTAAAATCGGAGGCACCCTCGGCGACCCCGACACCAGTGCACTCAAGGATTTGCTCAACGCCGCAGCCCGGCGTGCGCTCGAAAAAACTGAGAAGGCTAAGGCCGTGACGCCACCTGCTGCTGCCACGCAAACGCCACCCGCTGAAGGCGGTCAAGTGCTTCCCGGTCAAACCCCCGGCGTCGAAACCCCTGAGGCTCCAGCCGAACCAAAGAAGAAGACCAAAGAAGAAAAGCGCCGCGACGACATCGACATGGGCATTGATCTGCTCAATTCCGTGTTCGGGTAAGATCTTATTTCAACCCTTCGGCGATGGCCGCTTCTTGCAGGGCACTGATCTCAGCGATGCCTTTGGCACCAAGCCCGAGTAGGGTGTCGAGATCTTCGCGGGTGAAGGTGGCTTCTTCGCCCGAGCTTTGCACTTCCACGTATTTGCCGGAGCCAGTCATCACGAGATTGGCGTCCACCGTGGCGTCTTTGTCTTCGACATAATTGAGGTCGAGCACGGGCGTGCCTTGATAGACGCCGACGGATACCGCTGCGACGGAATCGGTGAAAGGGTTTTCTGCCAGCTTGCCATCAGCTATCAATTTTTGAATCGCGATCTGCGCGGCCACGTAGGCACCGGTGATGGAGGCGGTACGGGTGCCGCCGTCGGCTTGCAGCACGTCGCAGTCGATCCAAATGGTTTTGCCGGTGAGTTTTTTGAGATCAAAAACAGCGCGTAGCGAGCGCCCGATCAGGCGCTGAATTTCAATCGTGCGTCCGTCCGCTTTGCCGCGGCTGATGTCGCGCTGCTTGCGGTCGAGCGTGCTGTAGGGGAGCATGGAATACTCCGCCGTCATCCAGCCGCCTTCCACTTTTTGCGAGCGCATCCAACCTGGCACGCGATCGTCGATCGATGCGGCGCAGATGACGCGCGTTTTCTCAAAGCTCACCAGCACAGAGCCAAGCGCGTGCGGTGCGATGCCTGTTTCAAACGAAATAGGGCGGAGTTGATCGATGGCACGGCCATCAGGACGTGTGAAGGGTTGTTGGGTGTCTGTCATAATTATTCTTGGGAATCAAATGTCTTAATCTTACTCATAATCGTAATCTTAATCCCCCCGCATGGAGAGATTAAGTTTAAGAGTAAGATTATGATTAAGAGGTCTTTTCTATGGCGGTCAACGCGGGCAGGTATTTCTCACGGGCGAGTCTCCAAAAGACGAGGAAGAAAGCTGTGAGTGGGATTGCCAGTATCATACCGAGCAGACCGCCGAGGGCGGCTCCCCAGAAGAAGATGGAGAAGATGATCAACATCGGGCCCATTCCCGTTTTGTCGCCCATGATGCGCGGGGTGAAGACGTAGTCGGTCAGTAATTGGCCAATAGCGAAGACGACCGAGCAGGCGACGATCAGCCCGATGCCGCCGCCGTCTTGCAAGTAGGCGATAGGGAGCACCGTGATGATGCCGAGCATGGTGCCGAGATAGGGGATGATATTGAGCAGGCCGAGCACAATGCCAATGGCGATGCCGAATTTGAGCCCGACTAGTCCGAAGCCGACTGCCAGCACCACACCAAGTAAGAGGCCGATGATGATTTGCCCACGAAAGAAAGAGACGAGGATCTCGCTGAATTGCTTGGCGAGAAAGACGAAGTCTTTTTTGCGCTCTTCGGGCAGAAAGCTGAGCTGTTTATCTAGGTCCTTCCAGATGTTGCGGTCGCCATTCAGAATGAAGAACAGATAGACGGGGATGATCGAGTAGGCGGCGATCTTACCAAAGATACCCCCGAAAAATGCGAAAAATGTGAGCAACGATCCCGCCGAAGCTTGCGCATGCGAGAGCGCTTGTTTGATCAGCTCGGAGTTGCCCTCCAGTGAATTCATCAAGTAATCCTCGGGCGATTCTCCCAGTTTCTCCGTCAGCCACTCCCAAATCGAAGGGGCAAAGCCCTTGGCCCATTCCAGCAAGCGGGTGAGCATGTCGGGCGCTACTTTAAGGAAGTCGCCGGCCGTCTCGAGCGTTGGGGGCACAACAAAGACCGCCACGGCCACTAGTGTCAGCAAGACGAGTGTAAAGAGCAAGATGATGCCGCCGACACGGTTGAGCCGTGTTTTGGTTTCACAGATTGTGATAATCGGACGGAGTAAGGTGGCCAGTATAGCGGCGATGGCGAGTGGCAGCAGCACGTCTTTAAACTGAGTGACAAACTCGCGCAGTAGCACGAAGAGGAAGTAGCATGTCGCTGCGAGAAAAACGGTAGCCAATGCGGTACCCCCCGCAGCGACGATGCGCTTCTGCGAGGGCGAGAGGAAAGCTGGTTCGTTTTCGGACATAGTTCAGAGCCAAGCCCTCTCGGGCTGAAGCGCAATCCGTAAATTATTAGGTAGGGGCGCGACTTGTCACGCCCGCGTCGGCATGGCTCCTGCTGATCGGCGGGCGTGACAAGTCGCGCCCCTACGTCCGAAACCTACCCCCGCTTGCGCATACGCACCAATACCGAGTTGCTGAAAAAGCTCACGCCTTGGTTCACCGTTAAATTACGTAGCGTGCGCATGGCACCGTTGATCGTGTTGAGCGTGGGGTCGGTTTCCGGTTCCTTCATTCGGAATAGAATCAAGATCGCGAGTAAGCCGCCGAGGATGCAACAGCCCATCCCGACCCGATAAGCCATCGTAGTGGAAATGCCGTATTCGGCTGCATTGGAGATGAGCACCCCGATCAGGAGAGGGGCTATGGCACCCGCAATCGAGGTCGCCGTTAAGTTAAGGCTGATGCCCGCTGAGCGGCTTTTCTTCGGAATCAGCTTCAGGATGAGGGTAAAGGTGGCTAGCACGTTGCCAGTGGCCATGGCGCCGCTCCAGAGCCACATCGGATACATCCAGTTTAGCGTATCCGCAGTGATAAATAGCCAGCCGACGTCACCGATCCGCCAAGCGAAGAAGGTAATCATAATGATCGGGATCGCGCCATGACGATCAATTAGCTTACCCCACAGAGGGACGCAAATCGCGCCAGAGAGGGTAGCCACTAAACTGAAACTAGTAAATTTCGCTGGCGAGGCACCCAGATCGTTGAAGGCGTAAAGAGCGGCAATGGCGCCCGCACCTGCTAGCCAAAAGCCGGCCACGGTGCCAAATGCAATAAAACGAAGGAGTGTGTGTTGCTTGCGCAAGTCGGTGATCTCTTTCGCCCAATTTGCATGACTGATCGCCCCCCCCGTAGGATCGGGAGAATGAATCAGGTGTACGACCATCATCGAGACCATACGCCCCGCCACCGCCAGACCAATCAGTCCGAGGTAGGCCTCCCGCGAAGCCTCAAAATATTCCAGCACCGCGATGCTCAAGAGCATGAAGCTGATTGTGCTGACACTTGTCAGGCGGTTGCGCCGACCAAAATAGCGTCCCCGCACACGGGAGGGGACGAAGTCGCCCACCCAGGCTGTCCATGCGATACCCATCAGTGAAGAGCTCAGGGAGATAATTCCGTAAAGAATGGCGAAGAAGAGTCCTGCCGTCTTCGGATCGTCAATAGGCATAAAGGCGATGCCGAGCATGCCGCTGATCCACGCGCCTAGATTGAGCCACCCGAACCCGATCACCATATCGCGCACTTTCATGAAGCGGGCGAAGAAGGGCACGACCAGGATATGAACTGCATTGGCCACCGCTGGCATCGCAGCGACCACGCCGAACCAGAAGGGGCCGATCGCAAAGAGTGCGTTGAGCAGACCCGCCGCAATGAAACTACCCGGCAGCGAGAGCAGAAACCAAGGCATCGCGCAAATCCCATCGGTCGTGCAGTATTTTAGGTTCTTCCGTGTTTGGCTGGGTGCGTTCATCATCGATTACCCCCAATAGGTTTTTCGTTAAACGCGAGATAAAGATGCAGATAAACCGCTTTCGCGGCATTGCCTAGCTACAAAAAAGGCTTCACGTTCTAAACGTGAAGCCCAAGGAAATGGCGTCAACGATGCTTAAAGTTTGGCTGCAATCGACGGAGCCGCCTTGAAGGAAATTTTCTTCTTGGCCTTCACATTAACAGCCGACCCATCCAGTGGGTTACGACCTTTGCGTGGGGCTGAGGCGCCGAGATAGAAATTACCAACACCGGGCAACGGAGCCACAACGGAAGCCTTAACAGCCGACTCGCCTTTTTTCGGCTTCTTAATTCCTTTAGCAGCCTTTTTGAGGACTTTTAAGTAGACGGCACCCACCGCATCGAGCGTGCGGGCTGCCTCTGCTTTACTTTCTAAACCAAGCTCCTGTTGGAGCGCTTCAACGAGTTCAATTTTTGACATATTTATATATTATTTAGTTAGAGGACACTGCACCAGCAGTGACACCAACTAGTCACTATAGGCATACTCATACAAATACCAAGCATTTATGGACAGGAGGGTCTTTCTATTCGCGACCTCCTTGGCTAATTAAATAGTCGGCATACCGATTCCACATTAATCGATGCTGATGCCAAACCCTCGCACTCAAACATGGCTACTCACTAGCAACGGGCTTTGGGGTGTAATGGGGTGAAAAAAGTCCCCGCTCTTTCGAGCGGGGACTTTGTAAAATTGTGACTTCTGTCCTCTGAAAGCAGCAGGCTTTACTTCTTCTTGGCTGCTTCGCGCTCAAGCGCTTCCTTGATCACCTCTTCAGCAACGTTCTTAGGGCAGGCAGCGTAGTGGGAGAACTCCATCGAGAACTGACCACGACCGGAAGTCATGGTGCGGAGAGTGCCGATATAACCGAACATTTCGGAAAGCGGTGCGTCAGCCTTGATGCGAACACCGCCGGTGTTGGTTGGCTCTTGTGTCTTGATCATGCCACGGCGGCGGTTCAAGTCACCGATCACGTCGCCCATTTTGTCATCTGTGCAGAAGACGTCGAGTTTCATGATAGGCTCAAGAATCTGTGGGCCTGCCTTTGGCAGGGATTGGCGATAGGCTGCGCGGGCTGCGGTTTCGAAAGCAACTGCCGAGGAATCCACTGCGTGGAACCCGCCGTCAGTGAGTGTGACCTTAAAGTCCAAGCAAGGGTAGCCCGCGAGGACACCGCGCTCTTTGGAGGTCTTGAAGCCTTTTTCAACTGCTGGCCAGAATTCACGGGGAACGTTACCACCGACCACCTTGGATTCGAACTGGAAGCCTTCGCCTGGCTCGAGTGGCTCGAGTGTGTATTGGATCTTCGCGAACTGACCAGAACCACCGGACTGCTTCTTGTGGGTGTAGCTGTCTTCGAGGGTTTTGGTGATGCTTTCGCGGTAAGCAACTTGTGGCTTACCGATGATCGCTTCGACGCCGTAAGTGCGCTTGAGGATGTCGACCTTAATATCGAGGTGAAGCTCGCCCATGCCCTTAAGGATAGTTTCGCCGGAGTCTTCGTCAGTTTCGACGATGAAGGTCGGGTCTTCCGCGACCATCTTGCCGATTGCAGTGCCCATCTTTTCCGAGTTCGCCTGATCCTTTGGCTTAATCGCGATGGAGATGACGGGCTCTGGGAATACCATCGGCTCGAGTGTGGCGGGGTGTGCAGGGTCGCACAGTGTGTGACCTGTTTGCACGGACTTCATGCCGAGCAGGGCAACAATGTCGCCTGCTTGTGCAGAATCCACTTCGTTACGCTCGTTCGCGTGCATTTCGATAATACGGCCGATACGCTCGGTCTTACCTGTAAAGGTGTTGAGAACGTTGGTGCCCTTGGAGATTTTGCCGGAGTAAAGACGGGTGAAAGTCAGCGCGCCGTATTTGTCATCCATGATCTTGAAAGCAAGGGCACGGAGCGGCTTGTTGACATCAACGATGGCGAACTCGCCGGTTTCTTCACCTTCAGCGTTCACGATAGGTTGTGGCTTCACTTCAGTTGGGGAAGGCAGATAATCGACGACGGCGTCGAGGATATTTTGCACGCCCTTATTCTTAAAGGAGGAGCCACAGTAAGTGGGGAAGAAGTCGAGGTTGATTGTGCCCTTACGGATGCACTTTTTGAGCACTTCGATGGAGGGCTCGTTACCTTCGAGGTAGGCTTCCATCGCATCATCGTCTTGTTCGACAGCAGTTTCGATCAACTTGGCGCGGTATTCTTCAACCTTGTCAACCATGTCGGCAGGCACTGCTTGCTTGCTGTAGTTAAGAGGGTCACCGGTCTCGTCCCAGACCCACGCAACACGTGTGAGCAGATCGACGACGCCCTTGAGGCCGCTCTCTGTGCCGATGGGGAGCACCATGACGATTGGGTTGGCACCGAGGATGTCTTTGCATTGCTTCACTACCTTGTAGAAATCGGCTCCGATACGGTCGAGCTTGTTGACGTAGATCAAACGAGCGACTTCGGAGTCATTGGCGTAGCGCCAGTTGGTTTCGGACTGAGGCTCGACACCGCCGGAACCACAGAACACACCGATACCGCCGTCGAGCACCTTAAGCGAACGGTACACTTCGACAGTGAAGTCAACGTGACCCGGAGTATCGATGATGTTAAATTGGTGCGGCTCCCACTGCTGTTCGGAACCAGGCCAGAAGCAGGTGGTGGCGGCCGATTGAATCGTGATACCGCGCTCTTGTTCTTGTTCCATGAAGTCAGTGGTGGCGGCACCATCGTGCACTTCACCCAACTTGTGGATTTTATTAGTGAGCTTCAAAATACGCTCGGTTGTAGTTGTTTTACCAGCATCCACGTGGGCGAAGATACCAATGTTTCTGTATTTTGATAGGTCGGTCATGATCGTATCGTATGTGTGTTAAGAGTCTGTTTGTGTGTCGTTTAGCAGGGCATCGGCGGGCTCAGTTCGAGCCGTGAAATTCCAAAAAAGAGGCGGAGATTAGGCCCCCTCTACCAGACTGCAAGGCAAGAAAACAGCTGTTTTTTATGCCTTGTAGGTTCTACCGAAATTGCGCTCACTTTTCTTGATGTTACGCTTTTGGACATGTGCTCTGGGTCTTCTGATCGCCTCAATCGGCTCAATCGGCTGCCAAACGCGGGCCTCGCGTCCGGATTCGGTGCCGTTTCACACGCTCTATGCCCCGATCGAATCTGCTGAGGCGGCCGTTTTCGTGGCGGCAGGGCTGGACTTGCTGCGCCGTGAGCATGCGCCGCTGGAATTTCCGGTGCGAGAGGTGCTGCTCCGCTACAGCGATACCAACGCGCTCGGCAAAACTTACAAAGTGGCCGAGCACTTTTCACTGACAGAGATCGTCGATGCGCAGGCGGGCATTTTTGCGATTTATATCGCCGTGCCTCCGGAGCATGCGGAGTTTTACCCACTGTTGGCACACGAGATCGGGCATTTAAGGCAACCCTCGCTTAAAGACGATTGGCCCATGGAGGGCTTCTGTATGGTCTTTTCCGAAAAGCTCTGCGCGGCACAGGGTAAAGATTGGTCGATCTGGACGAAGCGGTTTGCGGACGATCCGCAAGATCCCTACGCTCGGGCGTATCGCCGTGCGCTGGCGGAGTGAAGGTGGGGTTTAAAACAGTGACCCCACCCAGCGGCTGATGCGCCAACCAGTGATCCATTCTAAAGCGAGAAATTGGTGCAGGCCGACGACACACCAAAAGACGATGCGGAAGCTGCGCTTGCTCGTCTTATGGCGAAAGAGCTGCTTTTTAGAGGTCGGCTAGGATGCTGCGCAACTCGGCAGCAGGATCGATGTGGTGTTGCTCGACGGCGAGTCGGAGCGCAGTTTCCAATATGTGCTTGGCTTCGGTGTCTTGGCCGTTTTGGAGCATCGCCTTGCCGAGCAGGATGCGAGGGAGCATCCAGTCGTTGCGCGAGTCCGCGCATTTTTTCAAATGCGGAATCGCGGCAGCGGTTTCGTCTTCGTCATAGAGCGCTTGCCCGAGGCTGAAACGGAAGAGCATGTTATCCGGAGTGGCTTCGACTTTCGGGAGGAAAATTTCAGATTTTTTCATATATAAAAGTTTCAGTGGAGAGGGTTGGAGTCCCGTCTTCTTGAGCGGGCGTAACTGGTGGAGACCCTTAGGCGGCTGCGTTAGAGGAGCTTTCACGGCGCTGCCGCCTAAAGGCGGGACTCCAACCTATGACTACGAAATTTTAACGACGATGATCGTGATGTTATCAGGGCCTTCGTTGTCGTTGGCCATTTGAGTGAGCGCGCGACAGGTCTCTTCGGGGCTCTGCTTGCGGGCGAGTTCTTCTTTGATTGCTTCGTCCGAGAGCACTTTATTTAGCCCGTCGGTGCAGAGCAGGAGGCTGTCTCCGGCTTCGACCGTGATGCGTGTATTGTCCACACGCAGGATTTCGCCTTGGCCGACGCAACGGGTCAGTGTGTGGGGATATTCGGGGGGCATGATCGCTCGCGCTGACTCGCCTTGGCGGTCGATCAGTTCCTGCTCCATGGTATGGTCGATCGTGAGTTTTTCGAGGTCTTCCCCTCTGAGAAGATAGGCGGCGGAGTCGCCGACATGACCGATCAATAATTGGTCGCCGACGATTTGAGCGATCGTCAGGGTGCTGCCTGCTCCGGTAAACGGGTGTGCATCGAAACCTTCTTTCGCCACGATTTGATGAATGCCGATGATCAGTTCAGTTAAATCGACACGCTCCTCCTTTGAGTTCACGCGTCTCATGGTTTGCTCCAGTAGTTGGACCGTGCGTTGGCTGGCCTCGGCACCTCCGGGCAGTCCGCCGAGCCCGTCGGCTACAGCATACAGTTGGTGCGCATCGTCGATGAAGAGCGAATCTTCGTTGGCGTGGCGGACTTTGCCTTGGTTAGTTGTGCCGTAGGAGGTGAGTTGCATTAATTGAGATGAAACCAGTTTTACGGACTTATGCGAATACGGAATCGCGATTTTCGCGGTTGAATCGTTGGTAGTTTTTTACCGGCAGGGCTTCGATGAAGCGTGCGCCGTATGGCTTATTTATAATGCGTGAGTCGAGCACCACGATATGACCGCTGTCTTCGTGGCGACGAATGAGGCGACCGATGCCCTGTCGGAATTTGACCAATGCGTCCGGTACCGTCATCTCGGTGAAGGGATTGCCGCCGCGTGCGCGGATGTATTCGCTGCGCGCTTCGCTTACGGGGTGGCTGGGGTTCTCAAACGGGAGTCGTGCGATGATGATCTGTGAGAGCGCCGGCCCAGGAATATCGACGCCGGTCCAGAAGCTATCCGTACCGAAGAGCACGCCATTGCCCGCCGCGGCGAATTTCCGAGTGATCTCGGTACGCGCCATCTGGTGGCCTTGAGTGAAGAGGGGGCGGTTGATCTTATTGAAAAAGCCCTCTGTGCGCTCGCGCACCTGACGTAGATCAAAGTGACTGGTGAAGAGCACCAGCGTGCCGCCCTCGACTCGGCGGGCGCACCAGCAAATCATGTTGGCGAGGTAGTCGAGGTCGAGGCGACCTTGCCCTGGCTCCGGTTGTGGCGCGTCGCTGGCGATGTAGACGCGGCAGTTTTCTTCGTAGTTGAAAGGTGAATACACAATTTTCGTTTCGGCAGCTTGCCCGCCGACCGTCTCTTGGAAGGCATTCATGTGCTTGCCGTCGGAGAGGGTGGCACTGGTCAATATGACTGCGGTGCCGCGTTGGAAGACGTGTTTACGGAGGTAAGGCGCGACATCGAGTGGGGCGCTGCGCAGGGTGACGATTTGCCCCTTCTTGCCGCCTCGTTCGAGCCATTGCACATGGTCTTCCTCCGCGAAGGTAATGAAACCGTTGATGGCGTCGCGGTAGCCGAGGATGCGGCGGCGGTGGTCGCGCAGTTCGTCTTGGGTACGTTCGTCGTCGCTCTTTTGGATGAGGGCTCCGAGACGCTCGGCCACTTCTTTGAGCGGACCAGTGAGGATGTTGTCGCAGAAGTCGGGCTTGTGAATGCGCTGGATTGGCTTCTTAACGAGAAAAGTATCGCCGAGGTAGCTGAAAAACTCGTGAGCAGCCTCGATCGCATTAGTCACGGCATCTTGATCCCATGCTTGGCCATGGCGGCGGAGGCTGCCTCGGTTCGTGCGTTGGTTATAGATACGCTTGAGCGCGCGATCCACTGCGAAGGAGCTGACGTGGGTGCCGAAGTGATCGGTGGCGATGGCAGGGATGCGATGCGCTTCGTCGAGCACCACAAAGTCATCGGCTAGCAGGATGCCCTTCGCGTCGCCTTCGGGTTGCATGCCGGCATTGATTAGCGAAAAGAGCAGGCTGTGATTGACGATCACGCAGTTGGCCGAGAGCAGTTGCTTGCGAGCGCGCTGGTAGAAGCAGACGGCGGGGTCGCAATTCTTACGCGAGCAGGTGGAGCTGTCGGCGTTGACGGCATCCCAGACCTCGGGCAGTGGGGCGGGCGAGAGTTCTTGGATGAGGCCGTTCTTAGCGACTGCCGACCAAGTGGCGATGCGGACGAGATCGGCCCTTTCGTCGCTTTTGAATAACTCCGCCTGCTTGCCCGATTGGGCATCTTTCAGCGCGTTGCCTAGGCGTGTGCTGCAGCAGTAGTTGCCTTTGCCGACCATCAGCGCGGTTTTGAATGCGCCGTAGCGGCGAAGCTCCGGCACTCTGGTAAACAGGTTGCGGCAGATCTTGAGATCCTTTTCGCGGATCTGCTCCTGCAGGCTAATCGTATGGCTGGAAATGATGAACGGGCGCTCGCTGTCGACCGAGTGAATGATGCCAGGGATGAGGTAGGCTAGACTCTTGCCCACGCCGGTGCCTGCTTCGAAGAGTAGCGGTTGATCGGACTCAAGCGAGGTGGCGACCGAGATGGCCATAGCGGCTTGCTCGGCGCGATGGTCGAGCTTCATCTCTGTTTGCAGAGTGCCGCCTTCTTTGAAGATGCTTTCGACCAAGGCGACAAGGTAGCCTTTTGGCCTGTCTGCATTAGGTGCGCCGCCGCCAGAATTTTCGATGAGGCTGATCATTTTACAGTGGAGTGGAAAACGTGGCGTGCTCGCTTGCGAGCGCTGAGGGTAAGTGGGCAAATGCGGGTGTGCTCTGGACCAAATGGACCCTATGCCCTAATGATTGATTGCGCCTGCCTGCGGAATACCGGCGCTCGCAAGCGAGCACGCCACGCTGTTGATGTGGCATCGTCGTCGTCGTCGTCGTCATCATCGCGCTGCCGCCTCCGCGCAGCGCATACCGTCGAGCGCGGCGCTGACGATGCCACCGGCGAAACCGGCACCTTCGCCGCAGGGGAAGAGGCCCGCGACGTCCGGGTGTTGTAGGCTGGTCGCATCACGCGGGATACGCACGGGCGAACTGGTGCGGGTCTCGAAACCGATTAAGTTGCACTCTTCGGTGATGTAGCCGCGCATTTGTTTACCAAAGATATCGAGGCCGCGACGCATGCGGCTGACGATCCACTCGGGCAGAATTTGGTCGATGCGCGCGGGCGAGATGCCGGGGAAGTAGCTGGTCTTTGGGAGGTCGGCGGAGGCTTTGGCTACGAGGAAATCGGTCACGCGCTGGCCGGGTGCCATTTGCCCGCCACCGCCGTGTTGCTTGGCCGCTTGTTCGAGTGCCTTTTGAAAAGCGATGCCTGCGAGCACGCCATGTTCGGCTTGAAACGGTGCGGTGTCTTCCGGCTCCACCGTGACGACCATGCCGCTGTTAGCAAAAGGGGAGTCGCGCCGGGCGAGGCTCATGCCGTTGACCACGACCTCGTCATTTTCGGTAGCCGCAGGTACGATGAAGCCACCGGGACACATACAAAAAGAGTGAACGCCACGGTTATCGATTTTAGTAGCGAGGCGATAGCTGGCGGCAGGCAGTAGCACGGGGCGCTCTTGACCCTCAGGTGTGTGATATTGCAGGCTGTCGATTAGTGACTGCGGGTGCTCGATCCGTACGCCGACGGCGAAAGGCTTTTGCTCTAGGCGGATGTTTTGCGCGTGCAGTTGCTGGTAGATGTCGCGTGCCGAGTGTCCGGTTGCGAGGATGACTTGCGCGCTTAGAAACTCGCGACCGTCGGTCGTGCGCACACCCGCCATGCGTTGTTCGTGGAGGATGAACGCTTCCACTTTCGCGCCGAAATGCACCTCGCCGCCTGCGTTGCGGATGGATTCACGCATCGCCATGACGACCTTAGGCAGCAGGTTTGAGCCGATGTGTGGATGCGCGTCGATTAAAATACGCTCAGGCGCGCCGTGGGCGACTAGTGTCTCGTAGATCGTGCGCACGGGGCCGCGTTTGGTCGCGCGGGTGTAGAGCTTGCCGTCGGAGAAGGTGCCCGCACCGCCCTCGCCGAAGCAGTAGTTGGAGTCTTCGATCACGCGACCTTCTTTCAGGATAGGCCCGAGGTCGAAACGTCGGGCGGAGGCGTCCTTGCCGCGTTCCAAGATGATCGGTTTCAGCCCGAGTTCGAGGCAGCGCAGCGCGGCGAAGAGCCCCGCGGGGCCACAGCCGACAATGACGACGTTTTTCGCATCGCCCTCCACTGTCGGGTAGTTGGGGTGCAATTCAGGCTCTGGCTGGAGTGCTTGGCCTATGCCGACTTCGAGGCGCAGTTGCACCTTGATCGTGCGCTGGCGGGCGTCGATTGAGTGTTTGCGCAGGCGCAGTTCGACTACTTGAGCGGAGTCGATGCCTAGTTTTTCAGCGACGGCCGTTTTTTGAGCGTTCACATCCTCAGATTGCTCAAGGGGCAAAATGATATCGACGAGTGTCGGATTAGGGGGGGCTGAGGAGGCGTCTGTCATGTGCGGACTCTTATGTCTGCGCCTAAAAACCACCGAGACAAGGCTCTAATGCACTTGCGAAACTACTGTCGAGGGCGTCCACCTTTTAGTTTCGGTGCACCTAAGTAATCATTTGTTTTTTTGAGATCTGGATTTTGTGCCGTCACTTCCGCGATTATGACTTCAGCTGGAATTTCTAAAGCATAAGCCAGTAAATAAACGGTCATAAGCGATGGATTCCTTCTCCCGCGCTCAATACTACCGAGTGCAGTCAAATGACACCCCGCAGGTCGGGGCTTTTTTCGTGGAGGGCTTTGAGTGCCTGTAAATTTATAGCGATTTTCATTTTATTACGTCACCAATGATTTTTTAGGATAAATCTTTATATTTTGCGTTCGACACCTTCAAATTTCCCCTAGGGTGGTGGCGACTCAATAATTTAACTTGAAATCTTCCATTTACTTTAGCAATATTCTTGTATGATAACGCGCAAAAACTACACAACCCGCGTCGAAAGAGCCTTGGGGCGTAATCCAATCGTCGCGCTCATTGGGCCACGGCAGTGTGGCAAAACGACCCTTGCTCGGGAATTTCTAGCAGAGTCGGACTCGAGCTATTTCGATCTTGAAGATCCTGTCGTCGCTCAAGCTTTTGCGAATCCGATGACGACCCTTTCGCCTCTCAAGGGTCTGATCATCATCGACGAGGCTCAAAGGCAACCAGAACTCTTTCCCGTTTTAAGGGTGCTTGCAGATCGCAAAGACGCGGCCGCAAAATTTCTCATTCTCGGCAGTGCGTCGCCGGAGCTTTCGCGCCAAGCTTCGGAGTCCCTCGCTGGTCGCATTGAGACGATTGAGATGTCCGGATTCAGCTTGGCAGAGATTGATGAAAACGAATGGCATCCGCTTTGGCTACGCGGGAGCTTTCCACGCTCATTTCTCGCTTCGGGCGATGCGGACAGCCAAGAATGGCGCAAGCAGTTTGTCCGCACATTCGTCGAGCGGGATGTGGCTCAACTGGGTTTTCGGATTGCTCCGACCGCACTGGGCAGATTCTGGACGATGCTCTCCCACTACCACGGCCAGATTTGGAACGGCAGCGAGATTGCCTCATCCATGGGGGTGAGCCCGCAGACCTCACGAAACTACCTCGATGCGCTGGAGCAAACCTTCATGATTCGTCGGCTGCTGCCTTGGCATGCCAATGTGGGAAAGCGACTAGTCAAATCACCCAAGATATATTTTCGCGACAGCGGACTGTTCCACACCCTGCAAGCGATCGACTCATTCGAGCGATTGACCGCTCATCCAAAGATGGGGGCCTCTTGGGAAGGCTTTGCCCTCGAACAAATCCTCCAGCAGTTCCCCGGGGATGAGGCTTATTTTTACGCGGTCCATAGTGGCTCTGAACTCGACCTTTATCTCCCGCAATACGATCTCGGATTTGAGATCAAACGAAAAGATGCGCCCAAGCGCACGCGCTCCATGGAAATTACCTTGAAGGATCTACAACTCAAACAGCTTTGCGTCGTCTATCCTGGCAATCGCAGCTACTCACTGGGCGAGCGAATCCAAGCCGTCCCATTGAGCACCAATCTCCGGACTCTAGTCTAAAGGGGAACCATTCCGTGTATTTATATATAAATTGATCATATTCGCCGCTTGGATTGTCCAGAATCGCTTGGTGAAAGCCACTTACATATCTACCCACTAGCTGGACCCTACTCGAAAAGCAATTTTAGTAGAATATTTTCCTGATTTAGGGTGTTGATCTCTACTTTTGGAGTAATGTGGATTGCTTTAAACAGCGTTAGTTAATCTTTTAGCACTTCCA
>Ga0105054_10001327_pt1 | contig 40765 bp, 32 predicted proteins | sample BON02_FD_78091 | JGI IMG/M metagenome (GOLD analysis project Ga0105054, IMG submission 78091) | Freshwater microbial communities from Lake Bonney liftoff mats and glacier meltwater in Antarctica - BON-02 (megahit assembly) | ecosystem: Environmental > Aquatic > Freshwater > Ice > Glacier...
AATGACGAGGAAAGCGATGACGAGTGTACACCAATGCGAGTAAATAAGACGAAACTATCGCCAATTGGTGGATTGCTTCTCGACTCTACGTCACTGCGAGAAGGCACGACGAAGCAGTCTCCTCCAGTAAGGGGATTGCTTCGGGACTATTACGCATCGATAAACCGTAATGCCTTCTACTGTCCCTCGCAATGACGAGGAAAGCAATTACGGGTTTACGTCACTGCGAGAAGGCACGACGAAGCAGTCTGCGTTGATGAGATTGCTTCGGGATTATTGCTCATCGATAAACCGTAATGCCTTCTACTGTCCCTCGAAATGACGAGGAAAGCAATACGGGTTTACGTCACTGCGAGGAGGCACGACGAAGCAGTCTCCTTCAGTAAGAGATTGCTTCGGGATTATTGCTCATCGATAAACCGTAAACCTACTCTTGTCCCTCGCAATGACGATGAAAGCAATACCGGTTTACGTCACTGCGAGGAGGCACGACGAAGCAGTCTACGTTGATGAGATTGCTTCGGGACTATTTCCCATCGATAAACCGTAATGCCTACTCCTGTCCCTCGCAATGACGATGAAAGCGATGACGAGTGTACACCAATGCGAGAAGAAAAGACGAAGTAGTCGTCAATTGGTGGATTGCTTCTCGACTCTACGTCACTGCGAGAAGGCACGACGAAGCAATCTCCTCCAGTAAGGGGATTGCTTCGGGACTATTACGCATCGAGAAATTATAATGTCTTTTCTTGTCCCTCGCAATGACGGCGAATGCAATGACGTTTACCAATTTTGAATATCATCCCAAAGATCTTTCCAGTCTGGGTTAAAAGCATTGATCAAAATCTCTTTCTTTTTTCTACTTCCTCCTTTCATTTGTTTTTCTCTAGCAATTGCTTCTTCTATAGTGTGAAAGGATTCATAATAAACCAACTTGTTAACATTGTATTTATATGTGAAACATTTGAGATCCAACCTTTCCTTATGTTGATATACTCTTCTTACAAGATCTACGGTAACACCAGTGTATAAAACAGTATTAGGCTTATTCGACATAATATAAATTGCTCCACCTTTTTGCATAGATATGATTTTTTCAGGATCGTTCGGCACTGTGAGAAGGTAAGACGAAGCAGTCTGCGTTGATGAGATTGCTTCGGGACAATTACTCATCGAGAAAATATAATGTCTTTTCTTGTCCCTCGCAATGACGGCGAATGCGATGACGGATTTACGTCACTGCGAGAAGGTACGACGAAGCAGTCTCTTTCAGTAAGGGATTGCTTCGGGACTATTACGCATCGAGAAATTATAATGTCTTCTTCTGTCCCTCGCAATGACGAGGAATGCAATTACGGGTTTACGTCACTGCGAGAAGGTACGACGAAGCAGTCTACGTTGATGAGATTGCTTCGGGATTATTGCTCATCGAGAAACCGTAATACCTTCTACTTTCCCTCGCAATGACGAGGAAAGCAATACCGGTTTACGTCACTGCGAGGAGGCACGACGAAGCAGTCTCAGTTAAGAAAGAGATTGCTTCGGGACTATTACCCATCGAGAAACCGTAATATCTTCTACTGTCCCTCGCAATGACGAGGAAAGCAATACGGGTTTACGTCACTGCGAGAAGGCACGACGAAGCAGTCTACGTTGATGAGATTGCTTCGGGACTATTACGCATCGAGAAATTATAATGCCTTCTACTGTCCCTCGCAATGACGGGGAATGCAAGACGACGAATGCTAACCCATAATTCTTTTTAATCGAAGTGCATTCTTAAATCCTACAATTTTAGAAAGCTGCTGAAATTTAGGTCCACCGATAAAGGTTTTATCTGGTATCTCTAAATCCTGCATATGTTTCTCCGCTTTAATAATCAACTCTGGGTATTCAGGATATATGTCATAAATAAATTTTTGATAAACTTTTTTAAGTGCAATGCGAACCCTTTGAGAGTCCTCAAATTGAAAAAAGTTCTTTTCGTAGGAAAAATAACTTTCTAACAAAGAAATCCAGGCTTTTTTAGTTTTTTGTTGGCTGACATTATCAATTCCAGGCGATCGGTAAAACACCTTTCCTTTAGATTCATAAACAACATTTTGGCTATGCAACAAAACCCTGGAAAAAAACTCTCCATCTTGATTAATGATAAGATTTTCATTCCAATCCCCTGCCTTTTCTATTAATGACCTATGGGTAAGATAAGCAGCAGGTTGCATCATTTCCTGATAGTTCCAAAATCTCAAAACACATTCCTTGCCTGAATCAAAGTTTTGAAAAATCCCATAAGGAATATTTAAATAATTAGATGGTTTTTCTTCAAACATTACCCATTCACAGGAAGATATGACCGCAGAAGGTTTTCCTTTTAATAAGCTTATTTGATTTTCGATTTTGTCAGGCGATAACAAATCATCCGCATCCAAAAATTGCATATACTCTCCACTGCTTGCCTGAATCCCAGCATTGGTTGCCTTGGATACCCCACCATTTACCTGATCGATTAAAATAATCTTATCTGGAAATTTCGATTGGAATTCCTCCAAAATAGCCAATGAACCATCCGTCGAACCGTCATTGATCAAGACCAGCTCAATATGCGGATAAGTCTGAGCCAATGCCGAATCCAAAGTCTCTCGGACAAAAGCAGCTTTGTTGTAAACAGGGATGATGATGGATACCAGTGGGTTCAAATTTCCAAAATCAGTTTAATGGTTGAAAGATTTCTTTGATGGCAAAACTCGGTGAAATCCCCCTTTCCATAGTCAAATAAATAATTTCCCAATTGTATACTTTGCAGAATTCATAAACCGCCTCAATCACTCCATATTTCCAGGGAACATCAATTTCTCCAACAATAAAGTCGTGACCTGCTATTATCCCTCCATTTTTGATTTTAGGCCTGTACATTTCAAGTTCAGCTTTGGTTACCTTATAAGAATGTGCGGTATCAATATAAATCCAATCAAAGTATGCATCAGGAAATTGCCTTCCAACTTGAGTAGACAAACCACGGTTAATAATAACTTTTCCTGCTAAAATCTCTTTTTGAAACTTCTGACTTACTTCATGAAAAAGCCTTTCTGGATACCGGTCACTTTGCCAAACATCTACTAAATGTAGCTTTGAAGGAAGGTTGACATCCAATATTTTCCTGCTAAAATCTCCATGATCTACTCCCAATTCCGCAACGATTCCATTTTGTGGAAAAAGAGATAAAAACTGTTCTCTGTTTTCTAAAAGTTTACCATTTTGAACATGCTTGTATTTAATTTCCGGAACAGACATAGATTCAAACTTCGGTTTTGGAATGAGCCTGTGTTTTTGCGTGTAAAAATTATAAAACTTCTTTTTAAGAGCTGTTAACATGATTTAATTTTATCGTTTCGTTTCTCCACCTTGTATCAAGTTATAATATTCTTTTAATGCCCCTCGGTTGATGGCATGGCAAACTTTTAAGATCGCCCATGATTCTTTAGGTGAGACAGTTACTAACTTCTTTAAAGCAAACCGATATCTTTTCAAAATAAAATTAATCGCATGGTTTCGAAACGCATTAGGATTCTTATGAAACCTTCGTACAAATGCCCCACCCAATAACCGTTTATATTTATTTACTAATTCACCTGTCTCAAATCGAGCTGGATGCATTACTTTAATTTCAGAAGAATAATCAATTCTATACTTTCTCGAAATCTTACCAGACAAATCAGAATCTCCATTGGATTTCAATTCAGAATCAAAACTTCCGAATTCTTCTATAACTGATTTATAAGAAAACCAATTGGCAGTGATGGCATACCCCTCTTTTTCGTAGGATTCTGTGGTAAACCCAGTGTATTTTTCATACACTTCTGCATCAGTATAGGATTTAGGATTTTTGAAAAATAAAGGAACCGGCCCAGTCAGGACACCTATTTCATTTTTAGAATCTTGTAAAAAAAGCTCCCAGGCATTTTTCAACCAATCAGGATCAGGCAAACAGTCCGAGTCCGTAAAGGCAAGAATTTCACCTTTGGCTTGGGAAATCCCCTTGTTTCTGGCAGCATAGGAACCTGGAGTTGGCTCTTCCAAAAGGTTTAAGCAATAAGAAACAGAAAACCCTTCAGGTAGTTTCAATGGTAAGTCTGGATCATTGTTGACAACTATAGCCTGCCAAAACTTTGATTGGATTGTTTGGTTATTTAAATGCTCCAATAAAAGCAACAACCTCTCAAAATCCTTGTAGTATGGAATGATAACAGAAAACCTCATTGCCTTGGATAGTTCTTGTAAAACAATCTGATGAACAAAAATCTAAACGGTTTTACCAAAATTTTTATACCATGATAAACCATTTTTCTGATGAAATTCGGCTTGATTCCATTCGATTGGGCACGGGCAAAGAGGTATAAAAAATTTTCTTGCTCGCAAGGATATAAAGAATTCAAACCAATATTATTAATCCATACCCACAAAAACAATAGCTGGGTTTTTTTGGATCTTTGGCTAATTGTATTGTGATCATGTCTTTTAGCCACAGATACTGGTCTATTTAATTCGGCTGGATAAAAAAGGCAAACCCGTGCTATGCGATTCCATAGTTCAGTATCCTCATGAAGCTTCAGTCTATCATCAAAATAACCGACTATATCAAAAACAGTTTTCCTAAATGTATTGGCATTAGTATGCCCCAAGATGATATCATGTGTCATGATATAACAATAATTCTCCTTAATACTTTCCGTACCTAGTTTTTGGATTAGGTTCTCTGAAAAGCCAAATAGTTCTTCTCTACCATCAGGATATTGTATTGAAGATAATGAAAATACGGCCATTACCTTTGGATCATTAAATAACAATTTCTCTTTCGAAAATCTTTCAGGTAAATACCAATCATCAGCATCCAAAAAAGCAATAAACTCGAGTTTAGCCATTTTGATCCCAAGGTTTCGACTATGGCAAACCCCCAAATTTCCCCCTTCTAAATGGGTATACAAAGTTACCTTTTCAAATTCAATGCTTAGCTCATGACAAACGGAAAGAGAATTATCTTTTGACCCGTCTTCAACCAAAATAATCTCTCCAACTTCAGGTTGGGCTAAAGCTGATTTTACGGCCTCTTCAACAAAATGAGATGCATTGTATACAGGGATAATGATAGATACTTGAAACAAATAATTCATTTTATTCTAAACCAAAATGAACCTCCATGTTTATCAACTTTATCAAAATACGGATCTTTCCAAAGTGGGTTGAGGGTTTCGGAAAGTTCCATTGTCTTACTTACATAAAAACATGGAAAAAGAATTTCTATTTTATCCATTCCATACAACAATAAATTAGCAAGCATAAATTGCTCTGAATAATACCTAGTAGCCCACTCTTGTGGATAATCAAAAGGTAGAAAGATATCATGAATTTGAATTATAACTCCTTTTTTAAGATTTGGAATAATGTCCAAAAAAACAGTAGTGACATCAGAATTCATAAAAACCCGATGGGAATTGTCCACAAACAAAATATCTCCATCTTCAAGCTGATTAAAAATCGACAAATCAATATCTTCAATTGGATTTCTTATTATTTGATCACAGATTTCATTTACCTCCGTTCTTGGTGAAGGATCTATAGATATTATTTTGGTATGAAGAGTATAATCTTCAATTGCCCTTTTTGCGATTTTCGTAGAATTTCCCGAACCTATTTCTAAATACAATTTAGAATTAAAATTAACCAAATATCCATAAAGCGAAATAAGATCCAATCCAGGAATAAATCCGTTAATCCAAGTAGGGTCTTTCAAGGAATTCCTGAGTGATTCATTTAATGGGATTTTCAAGAAATTTTCTTTAAAATTTAAAAATCCCACCATCTCAGTAATATAATCCTCATAACGAATTTTAAGAACATTTTCGATATCCCGGTGGGGGTTTGATAAAGTGTACCTTTGATTTAAATTTACAGGATAATCAAGGTAAACACTTTTATTGGGTTCAATTTCTTGAATTAACTCCTTCACCTTTAGCAAATATTTGGGCTTGGCCTTAAAAAAATTCCGAAGAATATTTTTAATTAATTTATTAATCATAGTTTGTAAAATTCTTTCATCGATTTTTTAAATGTTTCCCTACCACATTGTTTCACTGCCAACTCGCGGATTTTTTCCGGAGAATAATCAGAATAATGGTTCCGTATATTTAAGATAGCATCTGCCATTTCTCGGGGCTGCCTGACAGCAACAACTATACCTGTTTCTGGAGTGATACTATCCTCTACTCCACCATTGGCAGTACTAACGATGGGTAAACCACACATCATGGCCTCACGAACAGCTATACCATGGGGTTCTTGAATAGTAGGCGACACAAATAAATGCGCTTTGTTGAGAATCTTCGAAATATTTTCTCTTGGTACAAAAGGTAAAAACAAACCCATTTCAAAAACACCCAATTCTCTACTTTTTCGCACAAAAAGGTTTTCATCAGGATCAGCAGAATTTTCATCGGCTCCTTTACCAATCATAATAAACTCAATTTCAGGATCGGATTGCTTTAAAAGCTTCATTGCTTCCAAAAAGTCAATGGCTCCTTTAATAGGTAAAGAATTTAATATAGTTATAACCGTAAATTTTTGTTTCCTTTTTGATAAATCAATAACATACCGACTTTCATCTACCAAATTCCAAATAACTTCAGGATTACATTCGGGTTGATTCATCATTACTTGCCGCCTTTCGTCATAACTTGCAGCAGCCGTTTTGTGAGCAGCTTCAAAAGCTTTAAGCACTAATCTAGCTTTGTATCTTGAATAATAATGGAAAACAAATACTTGTTCTTCAAGAATGACGAATGGGATATCGTACTTTTCAGATAAAAGATGTGCATAAATCCCAGCATCCATCCCACTTTGCGCATGAATCAGATCTGGAGTAAATCCTAGAGCCTGCAAACTTTTAAAGGATTTCTTGTACAGCCTGCATGCTAAATTAATCTGATATTTATCAGGTATTCTTCTGTTTTTTGGAATTATAAACCCATAGGAATCAGGATTTTGAATGACAAAATCCTTCTTTATTGGCCAAGTGCATTTTATCAGACTTAAAAAATAAATCCAAAGTAATTTCAAAAACGGTGTGGAACATTCCTCACCATAAAGCACTACCAACTCCCTTTGACCAGGCTCATTTAAAAATTGTCCCTGCTCCCTGAAAAAGGAACCTCTAATAGGATGCTTATGAGTAGGATACCAAGAGGGAATAATTAAAAATTTTTTATTCATTTTTCAATCTTAAAGTTTCAACATTTATTCCTGATAATCGTCCGGCTACTTTGGAGTAAGAACTCCAATAAGAACCATAAATTTTTTTTGTTTTGGAAAGAAGATAAAGTTCAATTAGACCATCCACAATTCCTTCTTTAGTATCTCTACCAAAAACTTTTGAAATAAAAACTACCTTATTTTTATAATTTTCTTTAAAATGATTTATAATCTCTAAATCATCAGAAGCGATATAAGCTCTTGTATTTGGGTTTTCATCAAATTCTTTTTCTAATATATTTTCAAAAAGAAACAATGGACTTATTTTTATTGCGATATTATGGTCAGTCCTTCTAATATGAACACCTATTATATCTTGATCAAAATTTAAATTAGATGAAATATTGTCTAACCTAGAAACCAATTCAGACTTAATTTTAATACTTCTCAAACCTTCATCGAATTGATAAATTTCTTCGCATGTATTGAAAAAAATAACAGAATTATGACTAATAATTTCTAATATATCATCAACACCTTTATAAATGTCAGAATCATAAACACAATAATCTACACCTATAAGATTGTTAATAAACTTTGCTAATCTCTTCATTATTGAATTCTTTTGATTGGAAGTTTTTATATAATTATACTTACCCAATTCTTCCATCACTTCAAAATCAGGGTGAATTTGAAATAAATCCAAGTAGTTTGCATTTAACTCATCATTTGCCAACCAAATAACTTTCAATTCTGCATTAAACTTACTTTTAAGCCACAATAAGGATGATATTACTCTCATCCTATTGGCCAATCCGCCATAGGGTTTGACAATAAATATTTTTTTTGAAGTTTCCAATTTTAAATTTTTGACTGAAACAAATCGTTTGATAAAACCAGAGAATCCCCCTTAATATTATCTTTGTCTAATGGATGTGGAAATTTAGTTTGATATTCATCCAAAACCCCACAATCATTTCTAAAAAATGTAATTTCCATGATTTTAGGTATAACTATATTATTTTTTGAAATCGATCCGTAACTATTATTTGGATGTGAATGGACCACACTATGATTTACTAAAAGTTTGGAAAATGTCATCTCGATAATATTAAAAAAATGTGGATGCCAAATCGATTCAAAACTGTGGAATTCAATTATGATTATTCTGAATTTTTTCAGTAATTCTTCTGAAATGTTAATTATTGCAGCATATTCAAATCCTTCTATATCCATTTGAAGCATCAAATCAATATCTGATTCTTCCGAAGTTCCTCTTATCCAATCATCCATTGTGATGTATCCTTCCGAGTTTATGCATCCAATATGTTTTTTCAAAAAATGAAACTCACTTCCTTCAAGATTAGGTTTATTTACAGATTTATCAGCCATATAAACTTTCATACCAAAATTCATGCAAGCCTTTTCAAATTCACTTATATCAGAAACTCCAGGCGAATAGCAAGCACTTATCTCAGACAGGTTATTAGGAACTAAATACCCCCCATCGGTTTCTGCTCCCATTCTAATCAACTCATATTTTGTCTTTTTCGGATAAATCTTCTTTAAAAATTCGCGCATTCTCTCCTTGGAAACACCTCTAATTACATCATAATTTTTTTGTTCAATTTTTGAAATTATCAACTTTTTAAAAGATGCTAGCATATATTATTTAAGTTTTTCAGAAATTAATAAAAAAATTATTTACCAATAAATAAATTCTTTAAAAGCTTTGTTTTTCAGTTGAACAAATTAAGTAACCTCATATTCTAGGGTTTCTACTTCAATTTTAATTAATATAATTAACTAGTCGATCTATACCTACATAAATTTATTCTTGTAGTTCTCCATTCTTTATTAAGGCTCCCATGGATTGTATTCAAATTTGAAAAGGTGGTACCTCCTGGATTATAAATAAGCAAGGTATAATTTTCATTGGAAAGCACTAATTGATAACAGTGGACTCTAAAGTTATTGATTTAATTATACTTTTTTTAAACATGAAAGATATTTGAAAGCGGCTCAAAAGTATATACTTAAGAGTTTCGGATGTGGGATTTAACCATCTTACAGAACCCCAAGTATTTGCTCTTATATCAAAAATAGCTTCCCTATATGCTGAGAGAAAACACCAAATTTTACTCTTTTTATTGTTGTAATTATTTCCATAAAATCCTTATACACCAATTTAGTATCCCGATAAAACGCAAGGTGGTATAACCAAAAAGAAACAACTTATTTTTTTCAGCTTCATTTGAATGAAGTTTGGGAATAAATTCAATACCATATTTTAAGATAAACTAGAGGCGAGTTTATCTCTTACATAGAGATTCATTGAATAATATCTAAATTTTAAATTTATAATTTCCAAAATTGAAGAATTTATAGTGATTAAATCTCTTATATATTTTTCTATGTAAACACTCAACTTAATAGCATATTTTATATTAAACAGGAGATATATAAAAATTATTTGCAAAGAATTTTTCTTTTATTTCCCTTTTCAAATTTTTTTCTATAGGTTGATTTAATTAAGGCGTTTATATATTTCTATTTTGATTGAAATTTCCATTTCGTACAATTTGTAAAACCATTTGTCCATGTGGATTGGGAAGTCAATTTGATTTTGATTACAAAATATACCAACTGCCCCGGACCAATAATACTTGTTTAATAGGTGAAATATCCGATTTCTAACTAAATGCTCTCTAATTTTATCCCTTAATTCAAGCCAATTCTTGGATCTTTGTGTATTTCCACCTTTAATCGAACTAATTGAATTTTCTGTTTTATGAATTAAAGTAAGATAGCTTTTTTCATAACTTACATATGGGTTACATAATACTAATCTGAACATCAGGTCATATTCTTGGCTACTACTTAATTCTTCATTCCAGCCTTTTACCATCAAAAGATATTTTTTATTCCAAAGATTAGCACAGGTATCTCCCAATTTACTTCTGATCAACCCTTTCCATATTTTGTTGTCTGATTTCCTGTAATGCCTTTTTCCATCGGGAAATACGTGGATGCTGTTACCTACAATAAAAGAAATACCAGGATTAATCCTATCAAATTGACTTCCCAGCTTACCCTTCAAAAGCTCATCATCGGCATCCAAAAATTGGATCCACTCAGACATTGCATTTGCAAGACCAAGATTTCTTGATGCTGAGGCTCCTTTGTTCTCCCTATTGGGATGATATAGAACTTTAATTAAAGCCTCTTTATTGGCAAATTTTTGGGAAACTATTAATGAATTATCTTTTGAACCATCATCTACAACCAAAATCTCAGATACAAATGGATCATTAAGGACTGACAAAATTGCTCTTTCAAGAGTATCTTGATTATTATAAACTGGAATGATGACAGATACAAACCTCAACCTATAACCTCCCCGTATATGTCTAATAACTTTTTACCTAGGACTTTTGAATCAAAATGTTCCGTTATGAATAACCTAGCAGATTTACCCATTGTTTCTCTTCGTCCTTTATCATGAAGTAATGTATTTACCGAATTGGCAAATTCATCTAAATTTTCATCTGGGACCAATATTCCTGTGACTTGGTCAATGAGGCCCTCTCCAACACCTCCCACGTTAAATGCCACTACGGGAACCCCCATAGATTGAGCCTCCATTATAACCACTCCTTGATTTTCTGACCTTCCAGTCTTTGGATCGCTTCGTCCTGTATATATAAATAGATCAGCTTCACTGAGAATGGATTGAATTTGGGTTTGGTTTTGGCTTCCCAAAAATTGAACATTCGCTTGTAGTTTCTTTTCCAAAACCATTCTTTTTAAGGCACCTTGAATAGGCCCAGTACCAATTACTGATAAGTTTAAATTTGTAATATCAAAATCCCTAACAAGTTTTTCAACAATTTCAATAGCTAAATCAGCACCTTTCCAGGTTACCAAGCGTCCTAAGAATACCAACCTGAAATTTGAGGTTAATTTTTCACTATTCGGGAATTTTCCGCTATCAAAATTATTGGTATCAATTCCCATAGGAAGAAGCTTGACTCTAGATAAATTCTTTGAATTGAGTTTGGACAATAATCCAAATGTGTAATTGGAATTGACCGTTAATAATTTTGCGAATGCAAACAGATTCTTATATAAATTTATGTTTTTTTCTTGATCAGTAGGAATTAAGTCATAGCCGTGAAAACTAACAAGAAAAGGTAAATTTTTAAAAATCCCTGATGCAACAAATTTAGAAAAAAACACTCCCATAATACCGAAGTGTGCATGAACCAGATCGTACTGATTAATTTTATTGATTCGGAGATAATATAAAAAGTGGGTTAATTTTAACCCACTAAAACCATAATTGATAGGATTTATTAATTTAAAAAAAATAGGAAGGTTTTCCCAAAAACCTTCTTTTCCAAAAAACCTAATAACTGCTTTTATCCTTTGAATGGGACTATTTGGTATCCTAGTCACATAAGTCAAATTATTTTCAAACCCGAAATCTTTATATTGAGAATGAAGTCCCTTAAAATCTCCTTGATAAAGAGTGAAAATGTGTACATCAATACCTTCCTTTATTAAAAATAAAAGCTGATTCATAATGAAAGTTTCCGTCAAAGTTGGGAATTCATTCAAAAGAAAAGCTACTTTTTGTGGTTTCAAAAAAGCCATTGGTATTTTGAAAAGGCTAAAAGGTGAGAGTCCTTAAAGGCTAAAATATTGTCATGTTGAGGCAATTCTTCAAAACTGCCAACAGCCACCAATTTTGAGATTCTCTCCTTGGATTGACTCATTTTATAAATTTGGTAACCATTCTGGAGAGTCAAAAAATTAAAAAGTTCTTCAATAGAATAGTTGTAATTACTACGAGTATTAGAACATTCCACAACAACAATTGGTGCGTCATCAGTGGATAATACACATTTAGCTCCTTTCAACACTTCCATTTCAAACCCTTCAACATCAATTTTAAGTAGGTTTACTTTTACGATATTCCTTCCTTTAAGTATTGTATCTAAGGTGACCACTTCAATGTCAAAAGAGGGCGAATCCTCCTGAAACTCCACCAAAGATGCTGCACCTCTGTTTATTTGGAGATTGGAGTAAATTTTAGCATTTCCTTTAGCTGAACCCAAGGCTTTGTTAATTGATAAAACCTGACTCAAATCGTTTATCGCAATGTTCTTTTCAAGAATGGGAAAGGTTTCAGGGTGTGGCTCAAATGATAAGACCAAGCCGTTACTTTTAACTTTACGTGCGCAAAAAATTGAAATCAATCCAATGTTGGCCCCCGCATCAACAATCACATCACCAGGATTAACAATTTTGTCTAAAATACGAAGCAAGCCTTTTTCATAACTCCCTGTCAGGTATAATTTCCTCTCAATACCTTTGTCATATTGTGGATTAATAAATAACTGAAACCCATCAAGGGTTTTGATCAGTAGTTCCCCGTTGGGAAGATTTTTGAAAAACACGGCATCAATGGCCTTAAGTACCCTTCCAAATCCTTTAGGTCTTTTGTCAATCAAAAATGATTTGACTCTATGTAATAGATGTAGTTTTTGCAAAATAAAATTGGCTAGTTATGAAACTTCTCAAAATGTCTGTAATTCTACCATGCGTTTGAAATCAGCGGATTTTTCCAACAGATTTTTGAAATCATCGGAAGCTACAATCTCTCCCTTGGACAAAAGAAATACCGTGTCTACATTTTTGATTGTAGCCAACCTATGGGCAACTATTATTAAGGTCATTTTACCTTTAAGTAGGTTAATGTTTTCTTGGATGATTTTTTCAGATTCAGAGTCCAAAGCTGATGTGGCTTCATCCATAATCAGAAGGTCTATATCCTTGTACAACTCCCTTGCGATGGAAATGCGTTGCTTTTGTCCACCGCTTACCAGAATGCCGTTGGTGCCTAGTGTGGTGTCTTCCTCCTTGGGAAGCTCTCTAACAAAATCAGCTATATGTGCTTTTTCCAATACTTCCCAAAAACGTTTGATATTACTTTCACTTTTTTCTGACCAAAATGTCACATTGTTAAAAACAGAATCTGAAAAAATAACAGGCTCCTGGGTAATGTATCCGATTCTTGCCTGATATACCCTTAGATCAATTTCGTCCATTCCATTCCCATCAATTGTCAATCTGCCTGATTGATTGCGAATCAACCCCGTAATCAAGTTAACCAAGGTGGTTTTTCCGCTACCGCTTTCCCCAACAAAGGCAACTGATTCATTTTTAGATATCACCAAGTTAATCTTATGCAAAATATTTTTGTCATCATAGCCAAATGAAACCCGATCGAAGCTAATTTCTCTTTTTAAAGTAACCTTTTTCCTCCCTTCGTTCCGTTCCTTTTTCATTTTCAATTCATCGAGAAAATCTCTCATATTCTCTAAAGCTCCTGCGTTGGTCAGAAAATTGTTATAAAAGGTCTGCAGGCTCATAAGATAAGTCAAAGCCCTATAAAAAAACATCAAACTGAGAATAATCAACCCCAGACTTTGACCCATCCAATAGGTTTGTATGAATATTACGCCAACAGCCACTGCCATGATTATAGGTTCTTTACTTGCATAAAGAATTGATCCATACATTCCAATCTTTTTACCATTGGTTTCTATTCTTTCAACCAACTGCTTCATTTTCTCCGAGTAAGTATCCACCAAACCTGTTGCTTTCAAATATTTGAAAAAGCCCACTTTTTGGATTAACATGCCTTGATATTCATGACCTTCATAGGTAATTTTCCTAGATGCTTCGACAGTTTTCTTATTGATCACTTGGAAAATTAAATTTGACAACAATCCTCCAACCATAACCATCAACGCAAATTCGGCATTGGCAAGAAATGCCAAAACCCCATACAAAATCGACATGACCGCACTTTGTAAGGTCATGAAATAGGAATTGGAAGCGCCGGCCACCTTGTTGATTTCTACTGAAAGTGAATTCTGTATTTTACCTGAATCTGAATTAACGAAGTATTTATAGGCATAATCCCTCAAACCATTGATCCCCTCCAACCTGAGTTTTTTGAGAAAATAGTATTGTACACCAGTACGGTATAAAGACTCAACTAATCTTGCTATCCCTTTAAGGCTAAAGAATAGCAACATGAAAAGCAAAACCGTTGAAAGATTGAGAGTTAGGCCAAGTTCTTCGATACCCCTGGTAATAAACCCCATATTCCCCAATTCTTCAGAGTCTACATGATTGCTGCCGTCCACCATTTGCAGCAAGGGAAAAAACATTGCAATCCCAAACCCATCCAATAGGCCCACAGATATATTAAGGCCTATATTGACAAAAATCTTCTGGCCCAAATAATTGTAAAAAAACAAAAAATGTTTAAAGTATTTTTTAAGTATCACCCTTGAATTCTTCTTATTGCAAAACTAGTATTGTCACTCATTTCTATTGTCAAATAAATCAACTCCCAACCTTCTTGGATACAAAATTCATGAATTGCTTCCATTACTCCATAGCGAAGAATTTTTCCCCAGTTGCCTTGAGAATAATCATGCCCAGCAATGATTCCGTCTGGTTTAATTTTATTCTTATAGGCATGTAGTTCAGCTTTTGTAACTTGATAAGAATGATCTGTATCAATATAGATCCAATCAAAATACCTATCCTCAAAGCTTGATGCCAAATCAGTCGAATAGCCTTGGTGAATCATAACTTTTCCAGCAGTAATTTGGTTTACGAACATTGATTCCACACGATTTCTTAAGCCACCATCATACCTCTCTGAATCCCATGCATCCACCAAGTAAAATATTTGGGGTTTTGAAACCCTTAGGATTTCTTGGCTGAATTCTCCTTTATTGACCCCAAGCTCTGCTACTAGACCGTCTTTGGGGAGCTTTTCTAGCAATGCCTTCCTATTGGTAAGAACTTTCAGATTTGCAATATGCTTTTCTTGAAGATCTAACTTGGGCAATAAAGCATCAATTTTTGTCTGAACATTGGATACTTTTTGATGAATAAATTTGTAAAGTTGATTTTTCAATTTACTGTTTAATTTAAAATGGAGTGCGTTTAAATTAAAAATAGATAATTTGTGAACTGAAATTAGACCCTGCTATTATAAAGCTTAAAAATTTTAAACACCTAGTCTTACCTCCTGCTTACTTACACTTTTCATAGATTTTTTGCGAAAATTAAGCAAAATGAATAGAATCACGTTGTGTATTTTGAACTACGGGACTAAATTTAAGTCTTATTTCTAAGACTTAAGGGTATAGGCGTTTCGGATTTAAACTACCTAATATGTAGGCAATAAAACTAATACTAAATCAATTTTTAGCATTATCGAAGAAATTATCATATAAAAATATAGTAACTATAGACTCCCTAATATTTTATTTATAATTTAAAATAAAAAAATTAATTATAAACCATATTTTTCATAAAATATTTTTATTATTTCTTTATAAAATATCATTTCAACCTCTGAGAAAGAATTTGTATTGATTCACTATATTTTTCCATAATTCCAACGAAGAAGTAGTATTCCAATCTTTGCTTGTAATTATCATAGTCACATTGCAAGAAGCTAGCAATATTATTGCTTTCCTTCAGGAGAAATTCCTCCAATGAATAACCTATCGCATAAATATGCCCTTTTTTATGACCATACGAATATAAAGAAATACGACAAGACAATGGATCTCTTAAAAAAGTAATTAATTTAACTCTATTATTTTGAAAAACCTTTGGATATCTTTTACTTAAACTAAACCTAGGAGAAAAATAATGTCCAGCCAAAACTTGATATGGTTTTAAATTTAAATAATCAGGAGCGTTAAATTCGAATAGTACTAATTCTTTCTTGCCCTCTTCTTCCTTATTATAATAAAATGCTTGTGGCGGATAATCATTAATCAAACGAAACATCTCTCTTAATATACCTAAGAAACTAGTTCTTTCGCATTTAGGGATATGACTATAAATAAAAATGGGATCATTTCCCAATAATTTATTTCTGTTTTTTTTATTAAAATAATATCGAAAAATAGGTCTAACTTCTAAATATTTAGCCTTAACATTTTGATAAAAAGTACTCTTTCTAATAAAGAGGAATTTTTTTTTCTTCATTTTAAAACATCAAATATTATGGAAAAATCATTTACGGATTAAATACTTCAAATTACCAATTCAAAATATTTTTATGATTTCCTCTCCTTAGAAATAAACCCTCTCAAATCAGTCTAAAACCAAAGTGAAAGTAATTAGTTCTAATTATAAAATTAAACCAGTATAATGAGTATGGATTATTTATTAACATAAAATGGGGAAACAGCAATGAATTCCCATTGTTTAAATAGCTTTGTAAATATTCAGAATATAGCTTTAGCTAAGAATTATACCATCTCTCCAAAAGAACGCCATAAGTACCTTAATTATTAATAAAAACAGGTTAAATAATATAAATACTGAATTGTGAAGTTCCTAATTGAGATTTTTAAATTCTCTTTTAATAAATTGTTTATTTATTCCCATTTTTTGATTTTCATAAACCCTTCCAAACCCTTTCAACATACTCACCACATGTTCAGCCACTAAATTAGGAGTAGAAAATTCGTCCACAAAACGGCCCAAAAAATGGGAAAGTCGATACGGTTGGTGACGGCCTATGTCCTCGGTAATGTGTGGCAACTTGTATCGAGGAAGGATCTCTACAAACCCAGCGGCTAGTGCTGTGGGAATCAGCATATGCGAACCGTGTACCCCCACCACCAAATGACTTCGCCGATAAATCTCATTCCACTTTCGCTCTACTGACTCCTCCATTTCCTCCACCCGCTCGTCCTGACATCCATAGGGAAGTTTTCCTTTCTTACCCATTCCTGTGACATAAAAAACTGCCTCGGGGATGGCTTTCCGAATCTTGTCAAATAGCCTGCCCAATAACCTACCTTGCCTGTAGTTCATAACAAACTCTACCCAGTTCTGAAAACCAAATTTGATGGAGGTCTTATGCAGCAGATCCAGCCCTTTGCTATTTAGCCAAAACCGATCAGATCGCCAGATAAATGTGAGCTGTACCGGTAGGCGCTCAAATTCTTCCAGCTCGAAAGGCTTAACCTGAAGTATTTCGCTAAAATCCAGCTGCTCCTGGTTAATGTGCACGGGCACCGTACTTAAAACCACCGATCTAAACCGTTTAAACTGCTGCTTGACCCAAAAATCCAACCCCTGAACTCCCTTTCCTATATCCTCCAAAGACAGGGTTACCGACCAAATCTCAACTTCTTTATCAGAAATTAGCCAACGGCAGCGTTCTGGAAGCAACACGGCTAGGGTCTTGTCAGGAAACTGTTTTTTAAGCAAATATACGTTCCATATCTTGGTAAAAACATGCCCAAAACAGCTGTCTAAGCAATTGATCAAAAGGAGATCTGCCCCTGAAATTGGTTGCAAAAGCTGAATCCCCGGCCCTTCAACGGGTGAATTCTGAAAAGACTTGATAAGCGGCAATGCCATCCATGATCCTTCCTCTCGGTTGAATTGATGATATTTTCCGTCGCAGCTAAAGGTAACCGGAAAAAGTGCTGCGTGGCCAATGCCCAGCGTTGCATAAAATTCTAGGCTACAATCGGCACAAGTATGGCTTGTTAGACAATGGGTACCCTGAAAATATACTTCATCATTATTCAATCCCATAGCACCACACCTGGGACAATAACTTTCACCATTCGATATTTCCGGATAGATTTCAATCATTACCTACCATTTTCTAATCCCCAACCTGTCAAGATGAAATGCCAATAAAGTTTTTAACCGGTTCCATGTGGCAGCTTTACTTTCGACAATAGTATATTTTACTTCAGGATTAAATACCAATGCAGCATAGGAAAGATTGGAGGGAGACAAGATAAGTTCATCACAATAGGAAAGGGTTATGCAGTCCAGTAAGGCTTCTTTGGCCAATAGTAATCCATCTTTATGCTCCTCATTGAGATGAACGGAAAGCGAACCTGTAGACCTGACACAGTCATAAGCCAATATTTTTCCCGGGAATTTCTCTTCTAATTTGACTAACAAATCGCTGTCGTCAGTAGCCACAAATAATTGATCAAACGCTGGTATTTTTCCTACTATCTGTCGGAAAAATGCCGCATCGCTGGCTGGTCGCACTTCTAAAAAATGATCTGTTTTCCGAAAGTGAATCCCTAGTGTCTTCACCTTAGCCATTTTAATTTTGATCTCGTTTATTTTAGCTTTTAACGCTAAATTAAATTCGATTCCCGAACGCATTAACTCATTCAATTGTCGAAGGTGATTTCTGTTCCAGATACGTAAAGGGTATACTTCAAACTGCTTATTTACTACCGGTTTATCTGTTTCTTTAAGTGAAGGTTGAGAAACGAAAGCCTCCCAAAAGTTATTAGATGCATTGTTCCCATCACTCTGTGAATACGGGTAATTTAAATTGCCAAAGTCAACATATAATGGCAATCCATGCCGTTTGGCAAAACCTATTCCATATATAACCTGAAGGAACAATGAAAAGAAGCCGCGCGTACATTTTCCATCGGGATGATTTTCACAAAAAAATTCATCTTTATGACAGGTGACAATGTATTTGGCATTTTTTTGCTTCAATTGTTTTAACCTGTCACTTGATAGCAAAGACCTTTTAGGCATAGATCAAAAAGTGGGAAAGTTATATGCTTTGTCCAACGAATGCCAACCACTTACAGGAACCTGAAAATGTCTATGGATAAATGAATTTGCTCCAAAACTTTCTTTCCACCGAAAAAGTGATTTATTTATATTTAACCCCCTATTTTCATTCGAATGTCCAAAGTCAAGGAATTGTCTTTTCGCTGCAAAATTATCACAAAGATATTTTATCAGCGCATCCAACGCATGTAGGTCTCTTCCCTGCTTGTTGCTTGCCAAGTATTGGGTATGTAAACAATTTGGTGAAAAGTAAACTGTGGCCCCTGCTATAATTTGATTGTCCTTGTAGACATTGAATTGTCGTATATTTTGAGGAAACTTTTTCATTAAAAAAACCATTTCCTTTTTAGAATGGGTGGGCTTTTTATTATACCTGTTTTGAAGATTTGGCAAGAGCAATTCCTCCCAAAATGTGTCAGGTCTTTTGGTTTCAATAATTTCAAGATTTGCTAAAATTGCCTGTTTAATATTGGCTTTTCTTCCTTTATTGGTCAACCTTAATGGTAATTTAATAGCCAAAGAGAGCTCCATTTGAATAATTTCGGCTTGAGCTAAATGCATTATATAAGCTGTAGACTCATCATGGTTTACCTCATAAATGGAAGGTGTTTCCTTTATCTGTAGGCTATTAATCCCCAATGAATCATAGTACTTCATCAAAAGTTTGTAACAATCCAGCTTTTGGTTAAAAGAACAAGGTGTATGAATCAACCCTCCATAACTTAAGCCATTGTGGGAATAAACCAGATCTCCTTCCCTGTGGCCAGGAAATACAGCTATTGGAATGTTATCTTTATACAAAATTACCGAACAATCTTGAAATTTATCAGCAGGATAGTACGCTAAAAACGCTCTATCATGCATCAAGGTGGCATTTGTAGCCTTGAGAAGAACCCTCTCCCAGTCACCTTTCAGCTCAGAAGAATAAAGGTTTACCTCATAACAATTAGCAGGCAAGGATTAGTGGACGTTTTGAGGCTTTAAACCTGGACGCCAATGTGCGATCAAAGTTTCTTTCATTGGATGAAAACCAATTTTTTTATAGAAATCCATGGCTCTTTTGTTGGCCTTTTGAGTGGAAAGTCCTAATAAATTAAAACCGCAGGTATTAAGATTAACAAACACCTCTCGCATCAATTGTCTGCCAATTCCCCTACCCTGCTCACTCCCTTTAACGGCGAAAAGATCCACATGGCCTCTTCCTCGAAGTAACTTAAAGGTGATAAACCCCACTAGTTTTCCAGAGATTCTCGCTACAACTACGCCATGTTTTTGTACCTTAATGGTCTCCCACCAAGCGCTGTATAATTTTTCATATTCCTGATTTGCCAATAGCAAATCTTGCTTGAACCTGGACCAATGCCCGCTATTAAGAACAAGCTCTCTCAGTTCTTTTTGATCCGTAGAAGGAAGGTTTCCGGAAATAACCATTTCTGAAATCTCAACTTCCTTATGGATATCAAATACTTTAACTAAATCCGATTTTAAAATATTTTTCACTAAATCAACTCGGGTACTTATGGGAGACCATCCCCCTAATTTGACCAATCCAGGCTTACCCATGACATAAATCAGATCAAAATTTTCAGCTTGCTTGTTTACGCTATCCAAATCTGGGAGACATCTACCCAACTGAAGTTTGCCTACTCTGTATCCAAATAAAGAAGTGTCAAAAGGTAGGGGTTTTATCATATTAGGTTTTTTGGTCTATAATATATCGTGGACGTTTTTTTACTCCTTCAAAAGTTTTTCCAACATAAAGTCCAACTATTCCAATGGTCGTTAACAAAAAGCCAAAAAGTATCCATAGAGATATTATCAAACTAGCATAACCCTGAATTTTGATGGCTCCTGAAAAATAACGTATCAGCGTGATCAATGCAAATAAAATCCCAATAAAAGCGACCAATAGGCCTAACTTAACCGTTAATCGGAGAGGCTTGTCAGAAAATGCCAGCATGGTGTTCAAACCCAACCGAAATTTAGATCTGATAAAATAATTAGACTTTATATTGGATGAGACACCATGGGTCACATTGAAGGTGCTCTGCTTAAATCCCACCCAGTGGACCATGGTAGGGAAATACCAATTGCTTTCCCTCATCCTAAGCGTACTATTTATCACTTTTTTATTGTAAACACCAAAATTCCCAATGCTGGGATCCTGCTTTATTCCAGTCATAAAATAAAATATTTTATAATAAAAAGTGGATAAAATTCTAGTAAACCAATCATGTTTCCTTCCCGTTCTTCTAGCCAAAACAGCATCATAGCCAAGCTGGGCTTTGGTTAGCATCATCGGTATTTCTTCTGGCAAGTCCTGTAAATCTGCATCCATCACAACAACCCATTCACCTTCTGCCAAATCGAGGCCTGCTGCTATTGCATGGTGCTGTCCGAAGTTCCTGCTAAACCTTATACCCTTTATAAAAGATTCTTCTGAAGTAGCTTTAGTAATAATTTCCCAGCTCCCATCACTGCTTCCGTCATCTACCAAGATCAATTCAATTTCTGTACTAATTGAAAACAAAACAACTTTGAGTCTATCAATCAATTCTTTTAATCCAGTCTCAGAATGAAATACAGGAATTACAACGGAGAGATATATTTTTTTTGGTTGACTCATTTTATAACTTGTTCATAAACCACCAGCCCTAGAACACCCTCAACAGGCTCATTTTCCAAAACAACCACCTTTAATTTTCTGTTGATTTTTTCTTCAGTTCTAGTGATTAAAAAATTCAAGTAGTCCAAATCAATCGAACTTGCTATTATGGTCAGTTCAATGGTACCGGTATCTTTACCTTCTGCATAATCCCCTTGAATTATCGCCTTATCTACACTGCCCAGCCTTTGAACAACTTGCTCAATTAACGTATCGAAGCCTAAATATTTGCTTACCATACTTTTGAGTTCCTGATAAAGTGGATGAATCTCATTGACTTGGTAACTTTTGGTTTTCCCTTCATTTTTCCAGCTAAGTAACCCCGCCTTAGTTAGTCGATTAAGTTCGATTCTAATTGAATTTGTTGATTCCCCAAATTCTTCTGCCAAACCCCTTAAATATCCACGGTTTTTTGAATTTGAAAAAAATTTCACCAATAACTTAATGCGCGTTTTGGATGTTATAAGAGCGTCTAACAAATCAATATTTAAAAATGGAATGGATCAATATGGTACGAAATGCAAATTAATAGAAGCAAAAAACAAATATATTAACACTTAATCATAGGGCGCTAATATGCTTTCATAGCTTCGCCACGTAACACACATACTGGGAGTAACAAAATTACTCGATCGTGACAAATTCACAAGTTTTATTCAAAATTTTATTGTTAAATAGTTTCATTTGGGAACTAAATTTTAACTCCAGATAGAACTATTACCTTGAACTCGAAATAGGCAGTAGCCCTTCTATTACGAGATGTATTCACTTCAAAATCAACCACTGTGTTGCTATTTCCTTATCACCGTAGCGGTGCTATGCCTCAGTTTCCAAATAGCCTTATTTTCTTGTGATTACATCACTTCCTGATTGAAGTCGGGAAAGGCACTACGAACCCTATTGCATAATCCGATTAAAAAAACAATACAGGTAAAAGCAACGAACCATTGAAAAATACAAATGTACCTTCTATCTTTAGGGTGAACCTTTTTAATAAATCGAACACAATAACCTTATGGAAAAAATCAAAGTAGCGGTTGTAGGTACAGGATTTATAGGCCCTGCCCATATTGAAGCCCTAAGAAGAAACCCTAATATTGAAGTCTGTACCCTTTGTGAGGTCAGTGAAGAACTGGCCAAAGAAAAAGCAGCTAAATTAGGCATAGAAAAGGCCATGCTTTTCGAGGATATGCTAAAGGACAAGGAAATTAAAGTGGTGCATATATGCACCCCAAATTTCCTACATTATCGCCAATCCAAAGCAGCATTAGAAGCGGGAAAACATGTGGTTTGCGAAAAACCACTTGCAACAAAAATTGAGGATGCTGAAGAACTAGTAGCTATCGCTAAAAAAACAGGCTTAGTCAATGCTGTGCATTTTAACCTCAGGTATTATCCGATGGTTAGACAAATGAAAACCATGAGGGAAAGCGGTGAACTAGGAGATATATATTCAATTATGGGTTCCTATTTGCAGGATTGGTTGTTTTTAAAAACAGATTACAATTGGCGATTGGAACCTGACAAATCAGGAGACTCCAGAGCGATTGCAGACATTGGTTCTCACCTTTTGGATTTAACCGAATATGTCACAGGGTTGAAAATTACTGAGGTAATGGCTGACTTTTCTACGTTACATAAAACCCGGTTAAAACCCCTTAAAGCCATAGAGACCTATAGCGGTAAAAGCCTGGATGAATCTGACTATGAAGAGGTTCCTATCAATACTGAAGACCATGCCACTGTCATGTTAAGGTTTGACAATGGCAATAAAGGATCTGTAACTGTCAGCCAGGTGAATGCTGGAAGAAAGAACAGGTTAAACATTGAAATAGCCGGATCCAAAGCAAATTTTGAATGGTGTAGCGAAAAGCCAAATGAAATGTGGATTGGTAAAAGGGAAACTGCTAACCAACAGCTAATGAAAGACCCTTCATTATTCAGTGAAGAGGCTGCTAAACTCATAGGGTTCCCTGGAGGACATAATGAAGGTTTCCCTGATACTTCTAAGCAAATGTTTAAAGAGGTATATGCTGCAGTTAAAGAGGGCAAACAACCCGAAAATCCAAGCTATCCTACTTTTGCAGATGGCCATAGGGAGTTATTAATCTGTGAGCGTATAATAGAAAGTCATAAAAAACAGGCATGGGTAAAAATTTAATAGGGATTCAATAACAAAATTCAATTTTGACCGTTCATTAAAGCTAGTTATTTATTATAACCTAAACCATAACCAAAAAATGAAATTATCAACTATTAAAACGTTTGGCCTGTCGACTATCCTAATGCTATCTATTGTCTTTATGTCCATTGCACAGGAAAAAGCCAGCCCTGCAAAAACAGCTGAAGGATCTATAAATGGTGCAAAGATAACGGTCAACTATAGTAGTCCCGGCGTTAAAGGGCGAACTATTTTTGGAGACCTTATTCCACTAGGTAAAGTTTGGAGAGCTGGAGCAAATGAGGCAACTTTATTTGAGACCAGCAAAGACATTCAGGTTGAAGGCAAAGATTTGCCAGCCGGAAAATACAGCTTCTTTATCATCCCTGGTGAAAATTCAAGTACTTTTATTTTCAATAATCAAACTGGACAATGGGGAACCAAATACGATGAAAGCAAAGATGCTTTGAGAGTATCTGTAAGTTCTAATGAAACCAATAGCTTGACAGAAAATCTTATCTATAATGTTTTAGATGATGGTCTGGAAGTCAAATGGGAGTACGGACGCGCTAAGGCATCCATTAAATAATCATTAAAAAGAGGTTGTATCTGTAGGAGAAACAACCTCTTTTTTTGTTTTAAATCCCCCAAAAAATCCAGTAGCACTAAGTTTTTTAACCGCTTTTATCCCTGTAAATCCTCATTTCAACAATACTTGGTTTACCTGCTGAAATAAACTTTCGAGACCTCCTTGTTTTTTTTATCTTTGTCAAAAAACAAGCACACTTGAAGGCCTTTCCCCAACTCCCAATTTTAGAGGTAATCCCTCAACTAAAAAAGCAACTTCAGTTATTCCCTATCCTACTGTTACATGCCCCTCCAGGTGCAGGTAAAAGTACGCTTGCGCCATTGACCTTAATGGATGAACCTTGGCTTCAGGGTAAGAAAACACTAATGCTTGAACCAAGGAAACTTGCAGCCATTAGTATTGCTCAGCGCATGGCTCAAATCCTAAATGAACCTGTAGGTGAAAGAATTGGATATCGTGTAAGATTCAATACCTGTGTGGGAAAGCATACCCAAATAGAAGTAATAACTGAGGGGATTTTGACCAGAATGATGCAACAAGACAATGCGCTTGAAGAGGTAGGCTTAATCATTTTTGATGAATTTCATGAGCGAAGCATTCATGCAGATCTAGGGTTGGCCCTTTGCAGGGAAATCCAACAAGTACTCAGGCCTGACCTGAAAATGTTAATAATGTCGGCCACACTTGATGGCAAAGACCTTTCGACCCACCTTAAGGCACCTTTGGTCGAAAGTATGGGAAAGGCATTTCCTGTAACCATCAATTATCGAGAGGGAACCGATTTATACGCCTTACCCGAAAGTATAAGCAGCACAATCAAAGAAGCCATTATTGAGCATGATGGAGATTTACTCGTATTCCTGCCTGGACAGGGAGAAATAAATAAAACCGCACAAATATTAAGTCAAAGGTATCCCCAGCTTGCCATTTACAAGCTGTATGGCCAATTGGCCTTCAACCAACAACAAGCAGCTCTTTTTCCCCACCCCGAAGGAAAGCGGAAAGTGGTTTTGGCCACTGCTATCGCTGAAACTAGCCTTACTATTGAAGGAATAAAGATTGTTGTGGATGGTGGATTTATGCGTACAATTAGATTTAATCCCAACTCAGGATTAAACAGGCTCGTCACCTTGCCTGTTACACAGGATACGGCTACCCAAAGAGCTGGAAGGGCAGGTAGATTAAGCCCTGGCGTCTGTTTCCGGCTATGGTCCAAAGGAAGTCAGGAAAGATTACTTCCTTTCAGGCAACCTGAGATTTTAGAAACTGACCTAACCTCCCTGGCCCTAGAACTTTATAAATGGGGCATCAATGACCCTTCAAAACTTAGCTGGGTTACTCTTCCCCCAGAAGGTAATTGGTCACAGGCAGTAAGTACATTGGACCATCTGGGAGCGATAGCAAAAGGTAAAATCACCCCTCATGGCATTGCCTTACATAATTTTCCATGCCACCCTAGAATCGCTCATTTACTTGTGTGTAGTCGGGATTTAGGCCTTGAGGGACTGGCAACGGACCTTGCTGCGGTGCTGGAAGAAAAAGATCCGCTACCTTCAGGAGAAAGTTTGGATATCAACCTGAGAATTGAAGGTCTTCGAAGGTTTAGGACCACTTCTTCAAGTCATTTTAATTACAAGAAAATTGAACAAGTAGCGAAAGCCTATAGACAAATACTTGATATAAAAGCTGAAAACACAATCATAGATCCTTATGCTACAGGGATGTTGATTGCTCAGGCATTTTCGGAAAGAATCGCTTCCGCCAGACCTGGAAATCAGGCTCAATTTCAATTGGCAAATGGTAAAATAGCCAACATGGACAGGAAGGATGACTTGTCCCATGAGCCTTGGCTAGCTATCGCCCAAATGGATGAAAGGAAAGGCATGGGTAAAATATTTATGGCAGCACCTTTATCTCCCACAGATCTTAAACCCATGGTAAAATCCACCCAGAGGGTCTTTTGGGATGAGGAGGAAGCATCGATCCAAGCGATAGAAGAATGGAAAATCGGGCAAATTGTCTTACAGAAAAAGCGTTTACAAAACCCAGATTCCCAATTGATGTTGCAAACTCTTCTGGACATGCTTTGCCAGTCTGGGGAAAAGTGGCTTACTTTTGATGATAAATTCATACAATTACAGCGCAGAGTCATGAGTCTTCGTGTCTGGAACGGCCCTGAATCATTGCCTAATTTCAGTACGACCCAGCTGCTACAAACTGTTAAAGATTGGCTGTCTCCGTATTTAAAGGGCATAAATTCCGGCCAGGAATTAAAAAAATTACCCTTGGGAGATATTCTAAGAGATAGTCTTACCTATGAGCAACAGGAAGAAATTAAACGTCTAGCTCCAGAAAAAATAACCCTCCCAAGTGGATCCGCTTTGCCTATCAAATATGGCTTGGATGGCGAACCACCTGTTTTGGCTGCAAGACTTCAAGAGCTTTTTGGCTGGAGCCTGACACCTAAAGTCAATAATGGAAAAATCCCACTGCTTATCCATCTATTATCTCCCGGCTTTAAACCAGTTCAGGTAACACAAGATTTAAAAAGTTTTTGGGACAATACCTATCACGAAGTTAGAAATGAGCTCAAACGAAGGTACCCCAAGCATCACTGGCCTGAAAACCCATGGGAAGCCCAGGCAGTAAAAGGCGTTAAGCGAAAAACATAAAAATTATGCTGAATGTTTAAGATTGGCAATCTTGGATCGAGTGGAAACAGTACCATTAATTCGAATCTGGATTAAACAAATATTCAGCCTGATACAGGCATTTGGAATTACTTAACTACTTTTATTGTATCCCAAGCAAAAAGAAGAAATAACCATTAATTCTCTTCGTCATTTGATAATAATATAATAATTATTGAACTTGAAATATTATATGGATTTAACTAGATTTATAGAATTATACCAAAAAACCATCTGCGATGAAACAAGTGTTTTTTTCCTTATTTTTGTTCCTCATAATAAATATTACAATTGCTCAAGAGTATAAGGTTTACAAAGCGCCTACTTTTAGAGAAGAGTGGAGCAAACCCAGTTACCATCCAGATAGAGTTATAATAAACTTCGGTGCAGATCCAGCAACTGAAGCAAACGTTACCTGGAGAACAGATACCACCATCACCAAAGCATTTGCAGAAATTGCTGTTGCCGATGGTGCTCCAAAATTTTGGCGGTATGGTAAAACTATTCAGGCCAAGACGGAATTGTTCGATGGCTTAAAAATAAAGGATGCCAAAGTCAAAGCACATTACCATTCAGTTCGGTTCACTGACCTCAAACCGGATACCATGTATGGATACCGAGTGGGCGATGGAGAATCATGGAGTGAATGGATCCAATTCACTACTGCTTCCATGGATAAAGACAAACCCTTTGCCTTTTTGTATGTAGGAGATACCCAAAATTACATTCTTGAACTTTGGGCGAGATTAATCAGAGAAGGGTATCGAAAGGCTCCCGATGCTAAATTCATCATTCACGCTGGTGATTTGGTCAATGCTGCTCATAGAGAGCAAGAGTGGCACGAATGGTTTACTGCAGGTGGCTTTATTCACAGCATGGTTCCATCCATGGTTACTCCAGGGAATCATGAATACCGGAGCCTTCCTGAGGTGGATGGTGAAGGTGCTGACAGAAGACTTTCTGTACAATGGCGTCCTCAATTTACGCTTCCAGAGAATGGTCCTAAAGGACTCGGACTAGAAGAAACCGTTTATTATATGGACTATCAAGATGCCAGAATCATTTCCCTTAATAGCAATGTTTCCCAAAAAGAACAAATCCCATGGTTAGAAAAGGTGCTTTCAGAAAATACCAAAAAATGGACCATCGTTACCTATCACCACCCAATGTTTTCTGCCTCAGAGGGAAGAGAAAATGAGGAACTTAGAAAGTTGTGGAAACCTATTTTTGACAAATACAAAGTTGACTTGGCCCTTCAGGGACACGATCATAGTTATGCCAGAGGACGTGTTTCTCCAGAGGACAATGTGATGGATGGGACCAATGCAAGAGATAAAACAGGGACCGTTTATGTGGTTTCAGTAAGTGGTGGAAAGATGTATGGATTGAGAAAAAAAGGATGGGATGATTATGAAGCAGACAGAGACCGTGCCGCAGAAAACACGCAGCTTTTTCAGGTGATAAGGGTGGATGGTGATACTTTAAGTTTTGAATCTTATACCGCAATAGGCGAGCTATACGATGCCTTCAATTTAGTAAACAATGACAATGGCATCAATGATTTTATAGAAAGGAAATCTGAAGCAGGAGCCGAAAGAAGGTTTTCTAATACCATTTCTTATGAAGACCCATTGCCAGGAAATCTCAAAGCCGTATTGCTTTCAAAATATCCTGGAAATGAAATCACCAGGGTAAATGCCTCTAAGACTGACGAGGGCCTATTAATTTTCAGTGTTCGTTTAGAAAAAGATGGCGAAAGGACAATGGTAAATATTGACGAAAAGGGCAATATATTGGAATAGGTTTATCTCAAATAGATTATTAAACAGTTAATGTGATGGGGTCACATCTTGATTAGCATCAGGAAGTGACCCCATTTTAATTTTTAGAAATCAGAATAGGAAATGGCTATTCTATAAACATTTTCAATTGAGTCCTACCCAAACTAAGCCCAAGTTTCTAAATAGCTTTATTTTTTTAAATAATCAAAGTTTACGTAAAAAATCCCCCTGCCCCCCTTGAAGGGGGATTTTGATTTTTCAGGACTGTTAAGTATGGTACTGACCTTACAATTGGTCAGACCGTATCAATGACACCAAATCATCCATAAATACCTTTTGCCACAAATCCCTCCGCCGCAGCGGAGGGCTAGAGGGATTTTAGCAGGCATGACTAATTACCTATTATCCGTTATACTTTACTTTCCAGGTAAAGCAAATGCCACATAGGCATCTCCTGCCGGGGTACCCAACCTATTGGCTCCACCAGCTGCTATTACCACATACTGCCTTCCTCCTACTTCATAGACAGAGGGTACGGCATAACCACCGAAAGGGAGTTTGTATTCCCATAAAATCTCTCCTGTAGCAGCATCAAAAGCCCTGAACATTTCATCAGGCGTTCCCCCCATAAAAACCAGTCCGCCTGCAGTAGCAACACAGCCACCAAAATTTTGGGTACCTGTAGCAGGCACTCCTCTTTCTTTTAATTTTGGGTATTCGCCCAAGGGTACCTTCCATTTAATCGTCTTGGTTGTTAAATCGATAGCGTTCAATGTACCCCAAGGTGGTTTACTGGCAGGAAAACCTTCTTCATCCGTAAAAAGCCTAAAACCTTGTAAGACATACCGGTCCATGGTTCCAGCTTCTTCTTTTATATCATGAATAGGATCCGAAGGTGCGGCTTCTTCGAGCAAGTAATCCATTAAGGCGTTTAACTTTTCTTCATTGAAACCTTGAAAGGCTGGCATCAATCCATTCCCCTGGGTAATTATTTTAGCTAACGATTCCCGTGTATGCCTGTCCTTTAGACCCTTAAGAGAAGGAAATGCATCTGTCAAGCCTTGTAAGTCTGCACCATGACAGTTGGAGCAATTGGACAGGTAGGTGCTTTTTCCAGGTTGCATCCCCGCCAAACCGTTTCCATCCTGATTTTCAGAAATATTACGGAGCTGTAAAATCATGGGAATTTCATTGGCGTTGACATAGAGCATTTGGTTGTCAGGATCGTAGGAGGCCCCACCCCAAATCATGCCTCCTCTTGTGGCTGGATTGGTAATCGTTCCCTCTAGACTTGGGGGTGTATACAAACCTTCATTGCGGTATTTTTTAAATTCAATTTTTGCAAAAGCGTTGGCCTCAGCAGAAATATCTGTTAGCGTTGCGCTGTCTAAACCTTGCCTGACAACAGTAATACCTTGGTTAAATTTTTGGGTGGGATGGGCTACTTCTCCTGGCACATAAGAAGGTGGAACATTCCTTATTTCCATGTCCATCAGTGATTTTCCAGTGAGCCTGTTCAATATAATCAACTCTCCCATCTTCGTTGGCTGTACAAGCGCTTTTACCGTACCGTTTTCCGTTGGTATATCTACCAAGGTGGCTGCACAAGGCAAGTCATAATCCCAAATATCGTGGGTTACTGCCTGATAATGCCATTTCCTTTCTCCCGTAGCAGCATCAAGGGCTACTATAGCATTCCCAAAAAGATTTTCTCCTATTCTATTGCCGCCATAAAAATCATAAGCTGGAGAGCCTGTAGAGACATACACCCAGCCTTGCTCTTCATCCAAACTCAATCCTCCCCAGTTATTGGCGCCACCATAGTTTTCACCCTCCTGCCAACGCCAGGTGTCATGTCCAAACTCACCTTCTTTAGGAATGGTATGAAATATCCATTCAAAGGCTCCTGTTTTGGCATTATAGGCCCTTATGTGGCCTGGCGAAGCATCATAGCCCTCCCCTGTTGCTGAACCTATTATAATCAAATCCTGAAAGACAAGCCCTGGTGTACTCAGAGAGATCGATAGGGATTCGGGATCAACACCTAGGTTTTTACGCAAATCAAGCTTTCCTTCCTCCCCAAATTCAGTGACCAATTCTCCTGAATGACCATCTATGGCAAACAGGTAATACCCAACTGCCATAAAAATACGAATATCATCCCCTTCTCTGTAGTGGAAAAACCCTCTGTTTACACCCCCGGACTGGCCAAAAACCTCTGGATCAAAACGCCAAAGCGTTGTACCCTTTTCGGCATCCAATGCTATCAAATCAAGCTGTGGTGAGCTAACATACATGACATTACCTATGATCATTGGATTGCATTCCATAGGGGTTCTATCCTTACTATCGCCCGTATGAAAGGTCCATGCAGGCTGAAGCAGGTGAACATTCTCCTTATTTATTTGATCCAAACCTGAGAATTGAGCGGCTGTTTTTGTGGCTCGATAATGTTCCCAGTTACGGTAGTCTTTTGCTTTAGAGGTATTGTTTTCCTGTGAACAAGAAAAGAACGCGACAAGGCAAATTAAAACGAGAATAATATTAGTTGTTCTTAACATTTTTTACAATTTTCTCTTCGAATGGCCACTCAGCATCCTCATTTCTGGAGGTTTGCATCAGGCCTTTTAATTCTTCTGCCACTTCGGGGAATTCCGAGGCCATGTCCTTTGTTTCCCCAGGATCCTGCTCCAGGTCATAGAGTTGGATCGTTTCATTTCCATTAAATACATTCAATTTAATTCCCTTCCATTTGCCTTTCCTCACCGCTTGTTTGCCTCCCTTTTCGTGAAACTCCCAATAAAGGTGCGTATGAGTGGGCTGATCCTCTTTACCTAATAGCGTAGGAAGAAATGACACCCCATCCTGTGGTCCTTCGGTGTCCACACCTACGATTTCTGAAAAGGTGGGTAAAATATCCCAAAAGGCACTGATATGATCCGTTTGGCTTCCCTTTTTAACCTGTGCAGGCCAACTTAGAATCATAGGCACGTGTATTCCTCCCTCTAATAAATCTCTCTTGTACCCTTGAAACGGTCCATTACTATTGAAAAAATCAGGGTCTGCTCCTCCTTCCAGATGCGGTCCATTGTCTGAAGTAAAAATGATCACTGTATTGTCCAAAATTGCTAATTCCTCCAATTTGGTAACGATCTGCCCTACATGATCATCTAGGAGTGTTACCATGGCCGCAAAGGCTGCATGTGGGTAAGGCTGAGAACCGTATCCACCCATTTTGTAACGAGGGTGTTCGGGATCATCTGTCCCTTGATAAGGAGTTTCAGGCCCCAATGTACTTTCATATTGGTAGGGAGGTTCTGGATTGGTCTTGGTGAGAAACTTCTCCATGTATTCTTCAGGAGCAAAAAGTTCTGCATGTGGTATAATGGAAGGCACATACATGAAAAAATTACTGTCCTTATTGTTCTCAATAAAAGCCAGTCGCTTTTCCTGTATCAAGTTAGGTGCATATTGTCCTTCATTAGTTCCCTGATTCCCATCAAGTGTTACTATTTTATCATTGTCCCATAACTCTCTGGGGTAATAATTATGGGCAATGGTCTGACTGTTAAAACCGTAAAACACATCAAAACCTTGATTGAGTGGTGCACCTTCTGAGCCAGGGTATCCTAAGCCCCATTTCCCAAATGCCCCAGTTGTATAGCCGGCCTTTTTCAATAGCGTGGCAAGGGTTTGGGTGCCTTCTTTTAATGGAAACTGTCCCCCATTCAAACCCCTGTTACCCCTTACCTGCGTATGTCCTGTATGCAATCCCGTCATCAGTGCCGATCGAGAAGGTGCACAAACGGTGGTTCCGGCATAATGCTGGGTAAATACCATTCCTTGTGTCGCCAGTTGATCAATATTTGGCGTTTTAAATTTGGTTTGCCCCAAAAAGCTCAGGTCTCCATAACCGAGATCATCGGCCAGGATATAAATGATATTTGGTTTTTCAATAGATTTTTCTTTTTCCTCGCTACTGGTACAGGATACTGCAGCCATTAAAAAAATGGCAGAAAGTAAGGCGCAAATGGGTAGGCTATTGTTTTTTATTTTCATTTGGGATTTAAGATTAATTGTTTGCATCCGTATATAGGCCTGTGTCTCCTTTTTCTAATTGTACCAAAAGCTGCTCCACTAACTCAGGCTGCTCACTGGCTATATTTTTTGTTTCTAACGGATCATTGATATGGTCATACAATTCTATGGTTGGCGTCTCTGCTCTAAAATATTTCATCAACCGATACTTGTCAGTACGCATGGAAATGCCATTTTTAAAATAGCTAAAAGCCAGTGCTTCTCTGTTCTCATCCTTTCCGTTTTTCATCAGCGGCACCAAACTTTGTCCATCCAAAGAGAAATTGGTAGGCACATCCGCAAGCTCCATTAGCGTAGGGTAAAGATCTATGCTACTCACAGGCATATCGGAAGAAATTCTGCGGGCTGCTAAACCAGGAACCTTGATTATAAGAGGACTTCTTACCGCTTTTTCAAAGATGGTATGCTTGCCCCACACCCTTTGGTCTCCCAAGTGCCAGCCATGATCCCCCCAAACTACAATTATGGTGTTTTCAGCAAGCCCTAGCACTTCTAATTCAGCCATGACTTTACCTACCAGCGCATCACTGTAACTAACGGCAGCATAGTAAGCATGCTTAAGCTTTCTGGCATACTCATCTGACAATTGATGGTCTAAGCCTGCTTTTTCTTCCCCTAGAGCATATTGATTGAACTCTCCACTTTCTTGTAAACTACTCAAATCAATGTTTTCGGGAATATCAGGGGAAGGCGATAAGGGAATTTCATCACGATCATATAAGTCCCAATACTTTTTGGGAGAAGTAAAGGGAAGATGTGGCTTAAATAAGCCCAATCCCATAAAGAATGGCTCGTCTTTATTGCCCAATTCTCTAAGCTTTTTTATAGCCAATTGGGCTGAAAGGCCATCTGGGTAGCCTTCATCTGACACCTCTCCTGCCTCATAAGGTTTTACCTGCTTCTTTTTACCTTGCCTGTTTGATCCATCCGCATAACCAAAAAAAGCATTCCAGCCAGTCCCCCACTTCCCTGCATCGAAAAGCATCTCATCCCAGCTATAAGGCATTTCTGATTTGGCACCTTCCGGGCTTTCTTCATAACCATATAAAAGTCCATCCACTGAATGGCTAATTTTACCTATACCTACAGTATAATACCCATTTCTTCTCAAGTGGTGAACAAAACTTTCAGGATGATCACCCTCGGGAACATCAACCATCATTTTTTCAATCGCTGAATTTTTCAGATGTTGACGGCTACTTGGAAGCATTCCTGTCAGTATACTACAACGCGAAGCACCACAAGTAGGCACCTGCACATAGTGGTTTTCAAAAATTGTCCCGGATAGGCCTATGGCATCAAGGTTAGGGGTTTTAATAATTTCATTTCCATACACCCCCAATTCAGGCCTCAGGTCATCAATGGCGATAAATAAAATATTATAAGGTTTTTTCTCTTGAACATCGGTTCTACAGGACTGGAGGAAACCAATAAAAATAAAGCAGAGGACTAGAAACAATTTTGGAGACATTGGGTAAGTTTATAATTAACAAAATTCAGATTAAAGCAATTTAAATATAAAGGTTAATCATGTAAATAAAAACAAACTTTTATTAAGTGGTATATTTTAATAATAATAAACGGGTTTGTAAGGTAAGGAGAAGAAAATCAAGTGATCATTCATTTTAGAGAGAAAAAAAAGATATTAACCCGGATTTGAGGATAGGCAAATTAACGTTAAGTTGCTAACATGCGTCGTGATTTTGTCAGCATTGTTGCTAAAAAAGGGCAACAATACCGCCAAAATCATGTCGCTTCTTTTTGGCTGCCACGGGTTCTCACCCGTGGTTATTATTGTTGAAGCCCCTCAGGCTTCCACGGTTTCCTTTGGAAATTCTATAACTTTCCTTTTTGATCGAATGCCTGAACCTTCGAAATACTATTGGTAGGAAAAATTAATGGTCAACTTTCACCAATGAAACCCTATGACTTTCCTATTTATGCGAATCTTGATCATAAAACGGCTGATGGGTAGATAAGGAAATTTTTTTTTAGGTTATAAAGTTTAAAGTTTTCATTTGGTAAGAATAAGTTCGGTCAATGAATGGAAAATACCCTTATCGGTAATCGTAGTTTTCCTTGAAAGAATTATAAATTAGGTTTTACAGGCCTTATGAAAATTAGTAAAATGGATGGGTCAATGGCGTTAAAAATTATAATTCTTTTTACCTTGTAGTTAATAATGCACACAAGCACCTGGAATTTTCAACAAACACAATGCGTCCAAAAAGAAAAGTTAAAATTAGTCCCCCCGCAGAAACAGCCGCAGGACTAAAATCCATACAGACCGTTGCTTATCGCATTTGGGAGGAAACCCATGTGGGGAAAGGAGTGAAAACACTATTTAAACTTAACCAACCCAATGGCTTTGATTGCCCAAGCTGTGCCTGGCCAGATCCAGATGCCGACAAGGTGTCGAAAATTGCTGAATATTGTGAAAATGGGGCCAAGGCAGTAGCCTGGGAAGGAAGTGCTAACAAAATTGACACCTCCTTTTTTGAGCAATTTAGCATCAATGATTTATTGGAAAAATCTGACCATTGGCTGGAAAAGCAAGGCAGGCTTACCCAGCCAATGGTATTGAAGGCTGGTGACACCCATTATTCACCTATTTCTTGGAAGGCTGCCTTTTCCCTTATTGCAACGCAACTTCAGGCCCTTGACCATCCAGATCAGGCCATTTTCTATACTTCAGGCCGAACCAGCAATGAAGCCGCCTTTCTTTACCAGTGTTTTGTCAGGCAATATGGCACCAATAACCTACCAGATTGTTCCAATATGTGTCATGAAGCTTCGGGGAAAGCACTAACCGAAACTGTAGGCATTGGAAAGGCTTCTGTAGTGCTTAATGATATTCCTAAAGCGGATTTATTGATCGTCATGGGGCAAAATCCCGGAACAAATGCGCCAAGAATGCTGACAGCAATGGAGGAACTAAAAAATAAGGGAGGAAAGATCATTTCAGTGAATCCTTTGCCGGAAACTGGCTTATTGCAATTTCGCCATCCTCAAAAACCTTGGGAGTGGATCGGAAAGCCAACTTCCATTCATGACCTTCACTTACAGGTAAAAGTCAATGGTGACCTACCCTTACTGAAAGCCTTGCTTAAAATGCTTTTGGAGGCAGAAAAAAATACCCCCGGGGAAGTGTTTGATACTGCGTTTATTGCTGAAAGTACTGTGGGATTCGAAGCGCTTTGTCAGCATATAGCCGAAACAGATCTTGCTGAAATGATTTTAGAAAGTGGTGTTCCCGAAAAGCAGATAAGGGAAGCTGCTTCCCTCCTAATCGCCAAGAAAAACATTATAATCGCCTGGGCGATGGGTATCACCCAACATAGAAATGCAGAAAATACCATCAGAGAAATTGTAAACATCCTTTTATTAAAAGGAGCAATAGGAAAACCTGGTGCTGGAACCTTGCCAGTAAGAGGCCACAGTAATGTACAAGGCGACCGTACCATGGGGGTTTGGGAGAAAATGCCTGAAAGCTTTATGCTCCGCCTTGGAAATGCCTTTGGTTTTCAAGCTCCAAAGAAAGAAGGCGTGCATGCCGTAGGTGCCGTTCACGCTATGATCGAGGGCAAAGCCAAAGTATTTATGGGCATGGGCGGTAATTTTGCCCTGGCCGCTCCAGATACCCAAAAAGTTTTTGAGGGTTTAAAACAATGTGCCCTTACCTTTCATGTTTCCACCAAACTCAATAGAAGCCATCTTATCCACGGTAAGACAGCCCTAATTCTACCTTGTCTTGGTAGAACAGAAGAAGACCTTAGCAGCCATGGTGCTCAGTTTGTCAGTACGGAGGATACAGCAAGCAGGGTTAGAATGTCTCACGGTGACCTTAAACCTATTTCCCCTGATTTAAAAAGTGAGGTGGCCATTGTTTGCGACATGGCCAGAGCAGTATTGGGTGAAAATAATGCCACTGACTGGGAAGGAATGAGCAAAGATTATAGCCTTATTCGCGATAAGATAGCAGAAGTAATACCTGGGTTTGAAGGCTACAATGAGAGAGTAAAAGTGGCAGGCGGATTTTACCTGCCCAATGGTGCCAGAGAAAGGAATTTTAATACACCTGACAAAAAAGCCCAGCTTACTATAAACCCTGTCAACTTTAACAAAAACCCTGAAACCCCTTTTATTTTGATGACCGTAAGAAGTCACGACCAATTCAACACTACCATCTACGGCTATGACGACCGCTACAGGGGAATCAGCAACAGCCGTGAAATAGTGATGATGAATAAAGATGACATGATTCAGTATGGATGCAAAGCTGGGGATCTGGTGAAGTTGACAAGTGTTTTTGAGGGAGAAAAGCGGATACTTGAAGGTTTTCAGGTGGTTCCTTATGACATCTCCCAGGGATGCCTTTCTGTTTATTTCCCTGAGGGAAATGTACTGGTAGCATTGGGTAATAATTCTGTCGAGAGCCACTGCCCTGCCTCTAAATATATAGAAGTATTTTTGGAAAAAATAGACAATGGAAGCGACGAATAGTCTGGTAAGTTTTAGCAGTATTTACAAGTACAACAAACCTGATGTAACAGAACTGCAAGACTTACTTGCGGTGGAAGAGCCCTTGCAAATCCGTCTCGAATTTGAGCAAAATGGGGAATGGCACGAGAAAGATTTGCTGGTAACCATGAGGAGTCCTGGAAATGATTTTGACCTGGCCCTGGGCTTTTTATTTGCAGAAGGAATTGTCGAAAGTGACCAGGATATCTTGTTGATGCGGTATTGTCAAAAAGTAAAACCAGAGGAAAAAGGCAATGTATTGATCGTCAAATTTGTAGAAGGCCATGCCATAGACCTCAAAAAACTTGGGAGGAACTTTTACACCAACTCAAGTTGCGGTGTTTGTGGTAAAACAGCCATAGAAGCCGTGAAATGTGAAAACGGTGCTTTGGCATTGGATGGGGATTGGCAGATTAGTCCTGAAACCATACTGGCCATACCTGATAACCTACATTCCTCCCAAACAGCTTTCAAATATACCGGCGGGTTGCATGCGGCCGCATTGTATGATCATAATGGGGAATTGTTGCTGCTTAGAGAAGATATTGGGCGGCACAATGCTTTGGATAAACTTATTGGAGCCAGTTTGAAAGCCAAAATCGATTTGCGCAAAGAGAAAATTGTCTTGTTAAGTGGCAGGGTAAGCTATGAAATGGCACAAAAAGCCATCAATGCAGGTATTCCCATTTTACTAGCTTTTGGGCCTCCTACCCATCTTGCAGTAGCACTTGCCAAGGACAAACGGATGACATTGATTGGGTTTTTAAAACGTGAAAGTTTCAATATCTACAGTGCAGGAGAAAGAATTAAAATAGTGGGTAAAAAAATAATTTAAAAATTACCCACCATTTGCAATGGAAAAATTCCATCTTGAAAAGTGTATTTATCACCTGTTTCAAAGGTACAAATGTTGGGAAGAATAAAAATACCGTGATCACGGTATTTTTTCTACATTTTTCAAACGCTAAGTACGTAATTCTATATTCATTCTGAAAAAAACCAGTTTTAGGACTTCATTTCATTTTTATTTTTCTCCCAAGACCTGGTTTCAATGAATCACATCAATATAATTTTTTTGACCCATTATTAGCCATCCTGCTTTCAAGCGGTGTGCCAAAATTTCTCAATTCTATATCCATACCTTCTGCTTTTAATCTGTAATGCGGAATTTAGCTACCTATATTTCTTACAACCGCATCAACTTTTTCTTCGTGCCAGCTGATTTATAATAAATTTCGCGAAGTTTTATTTTTTTTATTTGGTATTTTATTTATATTATAAAATATTAACCTATGGATAATTGATTTAAAATATAAAAAATATTGATCAGACAAGGACAAATGTTACCTGGCGAGATTTAATTGGAAAAAGATATCGGTATTAATTGATAAAAATGCCGGGCCAATTCTAAATGAATTCAGAAAAATAATTATCTATGGTGCCTGCAAAGAATTATAGCCCAAATGGCATCTTTTGCTTTAAAAGCAAAGCTGATTCCCTGGCTTTATTAATTCGCTACGATAGCCTATAAAAAAACCATACATCTATAAACCCAAAACCCATGAAAACCACACTCACAGTTTTCCTTATGTTCCTTGTGACCATTATTTATGCTCAATCATCTGAAGAGGCATCTATCAAAAATGTCCTGGCTGCCGAGACCACCGCCTATATGAATCGAGATTACGATGCCTGGGCATCGCATTGGGATTCTAGCAAAGAAGTATCCTTTTTAGTAACAAATGTAGGCTTAAGATCCAATAGCTGGGAGGAGGTTAGCAAGTCTATGAAGGATGATATGGAAACCAATTCAAGCCCAATTAATGCTACTTTAGAAACCTCTGATTTTGATTTTTCCGTTAATGGCAAACAGGCTTTTGTAGTCTACGTACAGAACATGAAATCCGATGGGCAAGATTCCAAAAGCTATGAAGTGCGTAACCTTCGCAAGATAAAAGGACAGTGGAAACTGGCGGCAATGGTCTCAAGTAAAATTGAAGACTAATTATTTTCCGCTATATTATTTTCGCTCATTCAAATGGGTTAGAATCATTCCTAAAGAAATGAAATGGCCTGACTACATTCCATGCGTCTGGAAGAAAAATAGAAGGGAAAGTAGGCCTGCAACGACAAACTATTTTCCCTTCATTTGTTTGGATAAAGCCAAAAATTGCAATAGACCTTTTATTTCGTGATGGATCCACTTCAAATTTATCCAATGGATGCTATTTTTTTATCACCATAGCGGTGATATAACTTAGTCACAGAATAGGGATTTAAAAAATAACGCTCTACCTACTAGAAAGCATTTCCTTTCAGCTTTTCAGCATAAAGCCCATTGCGAAGCATCCATTTCTTTAATGCATCCCTTTCTTGCTGTGTTAGAATTTGATTGGCTTTGTTGAGTTCGTTTTTTAACCTACCCAAATCAAAACGCACATTTTTAATAATCCTCTTGTAATAATCTAAATAAGAAGTCTCCATAACAATTGAATCAAATTTAAAATTATGACGATAAAACCCAAATGATCAAAACCTTTCATTTACCAAGCATGATCCCGTAATAGTAAATAATATTACGTTTGCTACTTAAAAATGTTAGCATTTCCAACCATTATTTTTATTTCACCAATAGCCCTTAGCCCAAACCCTGTGCCAGTATTAATTCTTATTTTCAATGCTGGCTATTAAAAAAAATCCTGACAGTTTGTCAATTAACATTAACACTCTGGCCGATTAAAAGACATTTTGTCCAGCAATTTTTTTGATCCGTCTAAAGTCTACATGGTGTAGTTAATTTTATAAGGTCACTTTTATTAAAATTTTATTTGATATTTAATAAATATTTCATTATTTTTAGTATGCTTATATAACAGGGATGCCTTATTAATTTGGAAGATTTTTATAGTCATGGCGATTTCTCCCTTATATGTTTAGGCAATAATAGCATAGTAGAAAAAGGCTTTTCATGTTCCAATTTCAATAGCGGTTACATGAAAAGCAAGCTCTTTTTATAGTTTATTGTTAAAGAGCTGATACTTATAGTTTCGCTTTTTATGGAGATAAAGCAACAGTTTATCAGGCCTGTTCAATAATTAATAGTCCACTTGTAAATCATTAATAGCGTAAAATTCGATATGTTTCACAATCCTAATAAAGCAAATATTTCGAATACCCATTAAGTGCAAAGGAAATTAAGTACAGGAAAATGCTATTCTATTTCATCAAAAACAACTTTGGATGAAAAAGCTTTTACTTTTCTTATTATTGGCATTCTTTTTTAAAGATGTATCCGCACAGCAACCAACACGTGTAGTCTTGTCTGGCCCAAGG
>Ga0105054_10001328_pt1 | contig 40737 bp, 34 predicted proteins | sample BON02_FD_78091 | JGI IMG/M metagenome (GOLD analysis project Ga0105054, IMG submission 78091) | Freshwater microbial communities from Lake Bonney liftoff mats and glacier meltwater in Antarctica - BON-02 (megahit assembly) | ecosystem: Environmental > Aquatic > Freshwater > Ice > Glacier...
CCAAGTACCGGCGAATGCGGTGATGTAATACAAAATCTTCTGGAGAATTCTTTTTTCCGGATGAAGCAAGAGACCGCCCGCACCACTTCGATCTTTCTGGGACTACTAGATAAGCATTCACCACACTCGCGTGACATGAAGGACTCCTTGATCGCTGCGAACGCGATAGATCTTGGTGCCAAACTAGTGACCGCCGAGCAGGGCTTTCTTCGGTATCTGGACGTTAACATTCACCCGCTGCATGGACGACCTCTTTCAGGAGATGATGTCGCAGAGAACAGTGCCGGAAGGAACGGTTGATCCCACTTCGGCACTGAGTGTGGTGATCGTGCCGGCTTTGTGAGCGGTGAGCGGTTGCTCCATTTTCATTGCCTCTAACACGACTATAAGATCACCTGCGGCAACCACTTGCCCTTCAGTGACATCGATTTTCACGATTGTTCCCTGCATAGGTGCAACCAGTGAATCGCCCGTTGTGTTGGCGCCGGCCTTCTTGCGCTCACGCTTTTTAGCGGTGGGTGTTGGCTCGCTCGACTGTGAACCAAAGCCATTGGGCAAGGTCACTTCTAGGCGTTTGCCATTAACTTCAACTACCACCGACTGGCGGGTAGCGCCGTCTTCGTGTTCCTGGGCATCTCCGGAGTAGGCCGGGATTTCGTTATTGAATTCGGTCTCGATCCAGCGGGTGTGAATGGTGAAAGGGCTCGCCGGATCCGCGGGAGCGAACGCCGGATCTTCAACGACAGCTCGGTGGAAGGTGAGCGCCGTTGCGATTCCATCGACCTTGAATTCGGCGAGGGCGCGGCGTGAACGCTGAAGAGCTTCTTGCCGGTCTTTACCCGTGACGATCAACTTGGCCAAGAGTGAATCGAAGTTTCCTCCGATGACGTCACCCACTTCAAAACCGGTGTCAACGCGGACGCCCGGCCCACTGGGAAGTTCCCACAGCGAAAGCTTTCCGGGGGCGGGGAGGAAACCACGACCAGGATCTTCACCGTTAATCCGGAACTCAATGCTGTGACCGCGCAGTACGGGATCCGGGTAGTCGATTGTGCCACCGCGGGCAATGCGGAATTGCTCACGAACCAGGTCGATTCCGGCGACTTCTTCACTGACGGGGTGTTCCACTTGGAGGCGAGTATTAACTTCAAGAAAGGAAATGGTGCCGTCGGTACCGATCAAGAATTCGCAGGTTCCCGCGTTGTAATATCCGGCCTCTTTAATGATGGCTTTCGATGAAGCATAAAGAGCTTCCTGTTGCTCGACAGTAAGAAACGGAGCGGGTGCTTCTTCAACGAGTTTCTGGTGGCGCCGCTGGAGTGAGCAGTCACGGGTTGATACGACAACGACATTGCCCTCGCGGTCGGCGAGGATTTGGGTTTCCACGTGACGGGGGCTATCAAGGTAACGTTCAACAAAGCATTCACCGCGACCAAACGCTGCGACTGCTTCGCGCACGGCCGACTCGTAAAGTTCCGGGATTTCTTCGAGGTTTCGGGCGACCTTGAGGCCACGGCCACCACCACCGAATGCTGCTTTGATCGCAACGGGAAGACCGAATTCCTTCGCGAAGGTGATCACTTCACTGGCGTCCTTCACGGGGTCCGGGGTTCCCGGAACTTGTGGGGCCCCAGCGCGCTGGGCGATATGGCGGGCACTGACCTTGTCTCCCAGGGAGCGAATCGCGGCTGGGGGAGGACCAATCCAGATCAAACCTGCATCAATGACAGCCTGGGCGAAGTCAGCGTTTTCAGAGAGAAAACCGTATCCGGGGTGGACCGAGTCAGCACCAGACTCTTTTGCGGCATTGATCACCTTGGCAATATCAAGATAGGACTCGGCCGCCGTGGAACCACCGAGTGAAAAAGCGTGATCTGCGAGTCGCACGTGCAGAGCGTCTCGGTCAGGATCAGCGTAGACGGCAATGGACTCGATTCCCTCGTCCTTGCACGCCCGAATGATGCGGACCGCGATCTCACCGCGGTTAGCGATCAAAACTTTTTTCACGGTATTTCCCCTTATCGTTTCTGTCGTTGAGCCTAGCGGCCGGGCTTCCAAAGATGTGTCCATGTGATGCCAAGTTGAGCCAAAAGATTGCGCACGGTGGGGAGAGAGATGCCCACCACGTTAGAAGGATCCCCGGTCACACCCTGTACGAACGCCCCACCGAGTCCGTCGAGGGTAAAGCCCCCGGCAACAGCACATGGCTCACCGCTTTCCAGATATGCGTCCATTTCTTCGTTGGTGAGTTCACCCAGGTGAACGTGGGTACTCGCGGTTGCTTCTGCGCTCGTGAGTTGGCCCTGTTCGTCGGTGAAAGTGATGAAGTGTCCGGTGTGCAATATGCCGGTGCTATTCATCATGTCCTGCCAACGGGCTTTTGCTTCGATTGCATTTTGTGGTTTTCCATAGGGCTTACCGTTTAACTCGAAGACCGAGTCGCACCCAATCACAATCGTGTTCGGGACGAGTTCCTTGCGCTCCATTAATTCCTGGGTTACTTTTTCACATTTAGCCTGGGCCAGGGCCTGGGCTATTTCACGTGGGGTTGCCGACGACATGCTGCGCTCAATTGCCTCTTCATCTACATCGCTGACCCGCACGATTGGATCAAGGCCGGCCTTGATCAACGTTGCAAGGCGTGCCGGGGACGCTGAGGCCAAAATAAGTTGCATTACATTCCTATTGGGCCATTTCCGAGGCGCGCCAAGCACCAGGGCCTGCCGCCGGGAAGGCATGCATCATGCGATGTCGGCTATTCCACGCATGGATCGCCGTGGGTTCCTTTGGTAACGCCCGTTCTTGGGCAACGGCACATACGGCAAGGAGCGCAGCAATATCCTCGGGAGTTGCGTCACCGCGGATGACCTGGAAGCGAGGCGCGCTCACAGGGGAATGTTTCCGTGCTTTTTAGGAGGAAGCGTTGCCCGCTTTGTGCGTAGTGCACGCAAAGCGCGGGTGAGTTGCAAACGGGTTTCGTGCGGGAAAATTACCCGATCCATATAACCGCGCTCCGCGGCAACATAGGGATTCGCAAACTTCTCGGTGTATTCCTCGATCCGGGCAGCGCGCTCCGCGACGGGGTCGGCCGCGGCAGCAAGCTCTTTGCGATACAAAATGTTGACAGCACCCTGGGCGCCCATGACTGCAATTTCAGCCGTAGGCCAGGCGAGGTTGAGATCGGCCCTGAGGTGCTTTGAGCCCATGACAACATAGGCCCCGCCGTAAGCTTTGCGGGTAACAACCGTCAGTAGCGGAACTGTCGCTTCGGCATAGGCGTAAATCAGTTTTGCCCCCCGGCGAATAACTCCATCCCACTCTTGGTCGGTGCCGGGTAAGAACCCAGGGACATCGACAAAAGTGATGACCGGAATATTAAACGCATCGCAGGTGCGAACGAAGCGCGCGGCTTTCTCTGAGGCCTCAATGTTGAGTGTCCCAGCAAACTGCATGGGCTGATTGGCAACAATTCCAACCGGGTGCCCTTCAACGCGACCAAATCCGCACAAAATATTTGGAGCAAAGAGAGGTTGAGTTTCCAGAAAATCTCCATCGTCGAGGACGGAGCCCAACACTTCATGCATGTCGTAAGGCTGATTCGGTGAGTCCGGAATTATGGTGTCGAGGGCGTAATCCTCTTCTGTGAAGTCCATCGATACTTTGGTGGGAATGACGACGGGCTCACTCAAGTTATTACTGGGTAGATAAGACAGCAACGCGCGAACGTAATCGAGTGCATCGTTTTCATCCGTCGCCATGTAATGGGCCACGCCACTTTTGGAATTGTGGGTGTGGGCGCCACCGAGTTCCTCGAAGGCGACATCTTCACCGGTAACGGTTTTGATGACATCGGGTCCGGTGATAAACATGTGCGAGGTCTGATCCACCATCACAATAAAATCAGTGATTGCCGGTGAATAGACCGCGCCGCCCGCGCACGGTCCCATGATCAGTGAAATCTGCGGGATCACACCGGATGACATGACATTGCGATAGAAAATTTCACCGTAGAGGGCAAGCGAAACGACACCTTCTTGGATCCGAGCACCACCGGAGTCGTTGAGGCCGATCATGGGGCATCCGGTCTTGAGTGCCAAGTCCATTATTTTAACGATTTTTTCACCGAAAACTTCACCCAACGAACCACCAAACACGGTGAAATCCTGGGCAAAGACGCACACCTGGCGACCATCGACCGTTCCGTATCCGGTGATGACTCCATCGCCGTAAGGCCGATTGTTTTCCAAGCCAAAGTTATGCGAACGGTGTCGATTCAGTCCGTCAATGGCCTGAAACGAGTCGGGATCAAGAAAGGCTTCGATCCGCTCCATCGCGGTCATCTTGCCTCTGGCGTGTTGTTTATCAACGGCGTCTTGGCGTTTACCGGCGGCTTCGGTGCGACGGGATCGTAATACGTCGGCTCTACCCGCCGTGGTGTGAATATCGGGGGTGATCTCAGCGCTCATGGATCCTCCTAGGCGGGTAGTTGCAACAGGCGACTCATCTACCTGCGTACCTTATCCGCGTGGATGAATTCGCGGAGCAGGTCGATCTAACTGGTTTTGTGACCTTGATCCCATTTTGTCCGGAGGTTATTTCCCTGGTCACCGTCGACTCGACGAATAGTGAATTGATTCGTCGATGCTCGCAAGGTGTGCTGCCCCCGTGGACCGTAGTGGTTGCAGCAGAGCAAAGCGCTGGCCGCGGCCGACTCGATCGCAATTGGCAGAGTGAGCCGGGTGGTGGGTTGTGGTGCTCGGTGCTCGTGGACCTTTCCGGCTGTGATGTACCCACGTGGTTGCCATTGGTTGCTGGGCTTGCGGTCTTTGATGCCTGTACACAATTGGGAGCAACTCTTGAACTGAAGTGGCCCAATGATGTAACAGCGGGCGGAGCAAAACTGGGTGGGATTTTAATTGAATCAGCGGGCGCCCCACAACAATGGGTAGTGGGGATTGGGATCAATGTCGCCGTGGCGCATTTCCCAAACTCGGTAGCCCTCGCTGACGTATGCGAACCGGCACCGGAAGTTCCGAACGTCCTCATTGCGGTTCTTGGCTCGCTGCATTCACACGTTGAGTCATGGCGAAATGCCAATTGGGATCCATCGAGTCAATCGGCGCGGTATCACAGTGTGTGTTCCAGTATCGGCGCGACCCTGAGCATTACCCGACCCAATGAGGAACCGTTTACTGCTGAAGGCATCGGACTAGATGAGTCCGGACACCTCGTGATTGCGCGGGCCGGAAAAAAGGCTGAGATAGTCGTGGCGGCCGACGTAGTTCATGCCACACTTGCTCCATGTATCCCGAAAAACTTTTAGCCCCCGGCGAAACCATCGCTTTCGAACTCAAGCCGCATTGGCGGGCCTTGTTTTTGCCGATGTTGGTATTAATTGCGGAAGTTTTTATTGCAACGTGGGCATTCTTCACATTTGATAGCACGGTCTTTCGTTGGATCGTTGTGGCAGTCGGCGTATTTATTGTGACGTGGCAGGTGGCAATTCCGTTTTTACGCTGGCTGAGCACACAATACGTTTTCACGAGTAGACGCATTATTGTTCGCCGGGGAATACTCACCAAGCAAGGCCGAGATATGCCGTTGTCCAAAGTTAATAACGTGTCATTTCAAGTAAGCGTTATGGGTCGAATACTGAATTATGGATCACTAGAAATTGAGTCAGCCAGTGATGACGGTGACCTCATTATTAACGATGTTCCCAATGTTGAAGACATCCAACGCCAGGTGTATGAACTACATGAACTAGATGACTCGCGCCGACGCGGGCGCGGTACCGCACCGGAATGAGGGAACGTTTAGATCGGCGCTGTTGGGGATTGCCGGAAAACGAACTTGGGGTACGACCAGAATCTAAACGCCGTGCCAAGGCCAAGACCATCGCAGCCGCAAGGCTAATAATGTTGGAGGAAATTGTCCGGCCAAACATCGGCCCCTCGGCGATCTAACCCAAGTACTAAGTTTCTCCTGTGACGCTAAGCCCCGGGCATGAACTTGGTCCCACGGTCGGCATGATCGGGGCAGGTCAATTGGCTCAGATGAGTGTGGCCCCGGCCACAGCCCTTGGGGTTCGTTTCAAAGTTTTGGCAAATAATGCAGAGGAACCGGCCGCACTTGTTGTCGCTGACACAACTTTTGGGTCTAAAGATGACCCGGCAACCGTGCTGGCTTTTGCGGCGTCATGTGACGTGGTGACATTTGATCATGAACTGCTCACACCTGATGTGATGGAGACGCTCAAAAATTGCGGTACGCCGGTGTACCCGAGCCCGGAGGCGGTTATTTACGCCCAAGACAAACTCGCCATGCGCGAGGCACTCACCAAACGTGGTATTCCGTGCCCACGGTGGTCATCCGTTGATTCCATATTGGACGCCAAGACTTTTGCAGCAGAAGTTGGCTACCCGTTTATTCTGAAAACGTCACGCGGGGGATACGACGGCAAGGGTGTATTTTTCATTCATAGTGAGTCAGACATCGTCACAGTATTAGAACATGAACTACCGGTAGGTTCACGGTGGTTAGCGGAAGAAAAAGTTAATTTTATCCGCGAGTTGGCTGCTCAAGTTGCCCGCTCACCAAGTGATCAGTGTGTGGCCTACCCGGTGGTGCAGACAACACAGCGCAATGGAATCTGTGCAGAAGTAATTGCCCCTGCCCCCGATCTTGCCCCCGAAGTCGCTGTCATGGCTCAAGAAATTGCATTGAGAATTGCGAGAGAACTTGACGTCGTTGGAATGCTTGCGGTCGAACTCTTTGACACCGGTGACGGCGTGCTGGTCAACGAACTCGCCATGCGGCCCCATAACTCGGGGCATTGGAGTATTGAAGGAGCCACCACGAGTCAATTCGAGAATCACTTGCGCGCGGTCCTTGACTTACCTCTTGGCTCGCCTCGCGCGAGCGCCCAGTGGGCTGTGATGGGTAACATTCTGGGTGGGGGAGTACCCAACCTGTACAGCGCGTATCGCCACGTGTTCGCTCGTGACCAAGAACTACACACCCACCTCTATGGCAAAGAAGTAAAACATGGTCGAAAGGTGGGACATGTGACCGCGGTCGGGTCGGACCTGACAGACTTGCGCGCGCGGGTGGGTCACGCCGTTGCCTATTTCACAGGAGAAATCAATGAGTAGCAAGAAGACGCGGGTCGCCGTCTGCATGGGTAGTGATTCTGATTGGCCCGTGATGCGGGCAGCGACCGAAATTTTGACCGAACTGGGAATCAGCAACAGTGCTTTGGTTCTCTCCGCTCACCGGATGCCGCTGGAGATGACGGCATTTGCTCAGTGTGCTCGCGAAAATGGTTTTGAGGTGATCATCGCCGGAGCTGGTGGCGCCGCCCACCTTCCCGGAATGATCGCGTCCCTCACAACACTTCCCGTCATCGGTGTTCCCGTGTCAGCCACCAAACTTGATGGTATGGATGCTCTGCTCTCCATAGTTCAAATGCCGGCTGGAATTCCCGTGGCGACAGTTGCGATCGACAACGCCCAGAACGCGGGACTTCTCGCGGCTCGCATGCTGGGGATCAACGACCCTGAAATTGCCCAAAAATTAAAGCATTTTGCGAGCGAACTCAATGCGCAGGCTGCGGCCAAGCAGAGCAATCTCACCTAGTCGCTTATTGCTCGCCACTCAATTGCCGGGCATTTGTCCATGACAACGGTGAGGCCTGCCGCGCGTGCGCGCTGGGCTGCTTTTTCATCGATGACTCCCAATTGCATCCAGATAACTAATGCTCCCGCGAGAATTCCTTCATCACTAATGTCGCCGGCGCGAGTACTGTTCACAAACAGGTCAACGACATCGGGTGGACCCCACACTTGTGCGGCTGCAGAAATGGTGACAAAACCCGGTTCACCGTGAACTGTTTCACCTCGTGGATGAATCGGAACGATCTGCTTTCCGTGATCTTGGAGAAACTGTGCCACCCCGAAGGCCGCCCGACCAGGATTGTTGCCAAGACCGACGACAAACCAAAGATGAGTCGTGTGAAGGATTTCGGGAATCTGCATAATGTGGTCTGAATCGATCCCCGCTAAGCGGTAGGTCGACCGAGTGCTCGGATATTCCAACCGGCGGCCCGCCAGCGTGGGATGTCGAGCTTGTTTCGGGCATCAATAATATTTTTTTGGGTAACTACCGTGCCAAGTTCAGCCGGATCAATGTCACGGTATTCCATCCATTCGGTTCCGTGAATAATCAGATCAGCGCCAGCAGCCGCTTTCATGGCATCTGTTGAATAGGTCAACGTCGGGTAAACCCGCTCCGCATTGACGGTGCCCTTGGGATCGTGCACCACGACAACGGCGCCGGCATTGGCGAGAGCCACGGCAACGTCAAGTGCTGGTGAGTCCCTCACGTCGTCGCTGTCGGGCTTAAAAGTTGCGCCAAACATGCAGACGGTTTTACCGCGAAGTTCACCACCGAGTTCCTTGCGGGCTAGGTCGACCGTGTGACTGCGACGGCGAAGATTAATGTGGTCCACCTCGCGTAAAAATGTGAGTGCTTCTTCGGCGCCGAGTTCGCCGGCGCGCGCCATAAATGCACGAATATCCTTCGGTAGACATCCACCACCAAATCCCAAGCCCGCTTCCAGGAACCTGTTACCAATTCGAGTGTCGTAACCGATCGCCTCGGCGAGTCGGACGACATCTGCGCCTGCCGCCTCACACACCTCCGCCATCGCGTTAATAAAAGAGATTTTCGTGGCCAAAAATGAGTTTGCCGCGACCTTCACCAATTCAGCAGTAGGAAAATCGGTGACCAAGAAAGGAATTCCCTTATCGATCATTGGCGCGTAAACCTCGCGCAACCTCTTTTCGGCGGTTGGGGAGCGGACACCGATGACGAGCCGATCTGGTTCAAGGGTGTCGTGGACCGCGAACCCCTCGCGTAGGAACTCCGGGTTCCACGCAACCTCAACTCCGGGTGCTGAGATTTTTAGTATTTCCGCTATTTTATCGGCGGTCCCGACCGGGACGGTTGACTTACCAACGACCAGGTCGGTCGGGGAAAGGTGCGGGGACAGGGATGCAACAGAATCAAATACTTGGGACACATCGGCGGCGTAGGAACCGACGTGTTGCGGGGTTCCCACGCAAATAAAATGAAGGTCGGCGAATGCGGCCACTTCGGCAAATGAGGTGGTGAACTTCACCCGGCCAGCTGCGAGATTGCGCTGGAGAACGTCTTCGAGCCCGGGCTCGTAGAAGGGAACTTTGCCGGAATTGAGCAGATCTACCTTCTCGGGTACGACGTCTAGGCCGATTACGTGATAACCCAGTTCGGCCATACAGGCCGCGTGGGTTGCGCCGAGGTAGCCGGTGCCAATGACGGCGAGTCGCAAAGTCATCACCCAAGATTAGTGCGAACACCTAGCTGATTCTCACCGCTAGCCCCGTCGGGTGGGTCATACCCTCTAAAGTGCTGACCGTGAAGGGCTCAAATAGCGTGCCGGCACCTAAAGTGCGTCAAGGTCGCGCTGGAGACTTCTCGGTTCGCGTGCATAACCGTGATTCATTGCGTGAATTAATTGCAAACGTGGCCTCAACCGGGGACGTGGCTACCGTGGTGAATCTCGTCATCGATCACGCGAGGCCGCCACGACCGGGTTGGCTGGGCACACCCGAACTTCCACTCTCACAATTTTCCGGCAACTGGACCGAATTCGGTTTCGAGGGAAAAGCAACCCTCGTCACGGAACTTCCGCTGGCCATCGTGCTGTCAGGACTTCTGCGTGCCAGTACTCCAACACCGGGTGGTGTTTTTGGGCCTAAAATTAGTTGGGATCCGGCTGCGCTGCCGCGGAACGGAAATCTTGCCGAGACACTTCGGCATATTGAGATAGACGGGGCTAGCAGCGAGGAAAATCCTCATCTTCGCTCGACGGATCGGCTGATCACGCAGGACTGCACGTGGTTAACCGCCGCCGACACCCAGTATGTGGTGAACCCGCACGTTCACCGGCCAATTGGCCGCCGTTCGCTTCCCGAAATCACTTCGGTAGCGGCGTCATCCCTGTCATTGCCGGACTCACTCGATGCGGCCACGGTCCACCGACTTCGTGGAGTGACCGCGTTAAGTGAAACGAACGGGCTTACCTCAACCCAGAAAATTCAGCTACAAGCGTGCGGAGTGCATCTTGATCTCGCGCTTGCAGATCCCCGGGAAAGCACATTCGTATCAATTGCCCGGCGCAATATTGTCCTGCGGGAACACTCACCGCACCCACGGATTTTTGGTTGGCCAAGTGTCTCGATGGTGTTGGTAACGAATCGTGAAAACCACTTGCATGCAATAGTTGAATTGCTGTCCCAGCAGACGTATCCGGATCTGGAACTCGTGCTACTGACCCACGGCTTTGAACTCGATGACCACCTCGGTGCACGCGTTCTGCAGTTACCTTTCCCCACACTCACTCGCTCGGCTCCTGCAACTCTCAACCTTGGCGAAGTACTGGCGGCGGCGAGTTCACTTGCCGGAGGTGAACTCATTACAAAAATAGACGATGACGACTTCTACGGACCCGAACACGTCTGGGATCTGGTCGCCGCTCGCATGTTCTCCGGTGCTCAACTTGTTGGCAAGGCGCTCGACAATATTTATCTTGCCGCCGAAGACGTCACCGTGTTTCGGCCCACGTACGCGGCCGAAAAGTATACGAATTTTGTGGCCGGTGGAACCATGTTGATTTCCCAGGCAGATCTGCGTGAAGTCGGTGGTTGGCGCCCGGTCCCCAGATCCGTTGACCTGGCCCTGATTCAACGAGTGAGCGAACACGGGGGATTGATCTACCGGACGCACGGACACGGTTATATCTACGTCCGCCACTCAAGGCAATCACAGGCGACCAACACCTCACTCGTTTCCGATGCCCATTTTAGAAAAGATATTTTCGGTGAAGTAGTTGGGATCGATGCAAAAGCCCTGCGCGGGTACTCGGATCTGGGCTTGGAGCACTAGGTCAATGATGCCTTTGCCACGCGTTGCCATCGTAATGCCGGTACTCAATGAAGAAGATCATTTGGCGTTAGCGATTGATCGACTACTCGCTCAGGACTACGAAGGTGAGATGGCGATCGTGCTTGCCGTTGCCCCATCACGTGATCGCACCGAAGTGATCGCCGCCGAACTAGCCGAACGCCACCCGCGTCTGAGCGTTGTGACCAACCCCAGTGGAAGAACCCCCTCGGCGCTCAACGCGGCTATCCGTGCTTCACAATCTGAGGTAGTTGTCCGGGTTGATGGCCACGCACTCATCCCCGTCGACTACATCCGCATTGGGGTCGAAACATTACACCGGAGTGGCGCCGACAATGTCGGTGGAATCATGGCCGCCAAGGGACTCACCCCGCTGCAAAAAGCGATTGCCGCTGCAATGACCTCGAAGTTTGGGGTGGGCGGCGCCGCATTTCACGTTGGCGGCGCCGAGGGGGAGGCACTCACCGTGTATCTGGGGTGTTTTCGCAGATCTGCCTTAGAACGAGTGGGTGGCTACGACGAATCCATGGTGCGAGCCCAAGACTGGGAAATGAATCACCGGATTCGTGAAACAGGTGGAAAAGTGTGGTTTACGCCAAACATGGTGGTGACCTATCGCCCGCGCTCGAGCCTGCGTGCACTCGCCAGCCAATATTTTGGTTATGGAACGTGGCGCCGCGAAGTTGCCCGCCGTTATCGTGAAACGATTTCACTGCGTTATCTGGCCGCACCGATGCTCGTTATTGGGATAGCCGTTGGACTTCCCCTTGTCCTGATTGGTTTGCTGGCGTCTCAACAATTATTAGTCTGGGTCGGTTTCATCCCGATGATTGCCTATGCCCTGGGAGTCGTTGCGGCGAGTGTGATGACAAAAGCCGGTATCAGCCGAATTCTTCTACCCGTGGTTTTTCCCGTCATGCACATTTCATGGGGGCTCGGATTTCTCCTAGGGCGGGCCAAGTCGTGAAATTATTTCATCACAAACCCCAATGGTCCATCGTGACGTCAGCACCTAAAGGAGAAGCGGGAAAGCAATGGGGTGACTATTGGTTTGCACACGATCTCGCCCTAGCCCTCATCGCCGAAGGCGTGGATGCCGCGGTTGTTTCACGCGCTGGCGCCACGAGTAAAAAACGCAATGACGACGATGTCGTGCTGGTCTTGCGCGGGTTGCGACGCGTTATCCCTTCCAATACGAGCGCAACGTGGATGCTGTGGGTAATTTCTCACCCCGAACGCGTTGAGCCGGGTGAGGCCGCTCAATACTCCCGTGCATTTGCGGCAAGTAATAACTGGAATCCCGCGTCAGAGATCGGTGAATTCACCCCACTTTTGCAGGCAACCAATACGAGTCGCTTCACACCCGTCACCTCAGCCGAAAAATCCGGTGCCCTTTTCGTTGGGTCAACTCGTGGCGAGTTTCGACCAATCGTGCGTGATGCGCTCACTGCTGGAATCCCACTGGAGGTTTACGGGGTTGGCTGGGAAAAATTCTTGGCACCCGACCAAATAGCGGGGGAGTTCCTCCCCAATAATGAGTTACCGAGAGCGTATGCAACGAGTGCCATGGTGTTCAACGACCATCATCGCGAAATGGCAGAACTCGGGTTTCTTTCCAATCGACTTTTTGATGCGGTCGCAGCAGGTGCTCGGGTGGTCAGTGATCCGGCTTTGGGTATCCGGGAAGTTTTTGGTGCAAGTGTTGTGACCTACCAAACTCCTGACGAATTAGCCGAGATGTATCGAGACCCGGACGCATTTTTCCCAAGTGACACTGCTGATGCACAACGGATTCAAAACGAGCACGACTTTCGAACACGTGCCCGCCAACTTATTGCGGCAGCAGAATCGGTTCGTAATGCCTAGTCCGGACGTCTCAATTATTTTAATCGGCTACAACGACGCTGCGCGTCTGCCAAGGGCGCTGGACTCATTAACGGCCCAGTCGTTTCGCAATATTGAAATCATTGCGGTTGACGATTGTTCAACCGACGATTCGGTTGAAATCTTGCGTACCGCTGCACGGCTTGACGCGCGGATTCGCATTGAGGTACTTGCCGAAAACTCCGGCGGTTGCAGTGCCCCGCGGAATGCAGGCATGGAACTGGCCAGTGCACCTATGCTCATGTTTTGCGACTCGGACGACACCTACGACCGGCATGCCGTTCGTAATTTGTATTCTGCCATCCGTGAAATGAACGCTGATGTTGTTGTTGGTGCGGCCAAACGCATTCTTTCCAGTACGGGTGAGATGAAAATTTGGCGTCCGGAGTTGCACGAAGCATCGCAGGTCTTCGACGGACTTGCCGAAAACCCCGGATTGTTGTTTGACACCATCTCGGTGAACAAGATCTACCGGACCCAATTTTTGCTCGAGAACGGAATTGATTTCCCGCCAGGTTTACTTTTTGAAGACCAACTGTTCACCCTGAAGTGTTACCTATCGGCCTCGCGCATCGGGGTGATTCCCGACGTTGTTTACAACTGGAATGTTGATCGCGAGTCGCAGGGGGCATCGATTACCCAATCCAGGGGAGATGTACGCAATGTGCGTGATCGAATTGAGATCAATGAGTTGATGGATCGCGAACTTGCGTCCCAGCCTGCATTAGCTCAGCATAAAAACCGGAAATTCCTCCAACACGAACTCTCGCTTTACCTTGCCACGCTCTTTGAACTCACCGAAAGTGAATCCACCGGACTGATCGATAACCTTTCACGGTATGTCCGAACGATTCCGGTTGCAGACTTTGACGTCCTGCGACCAGGTTTGCGGGTCGCTGCCTACTACCTGCTCACCGGTGACCAAAGAAAAATGCGCCGGGCGCTGTGGTGGGAAAAAGGTGGCGGATTCATCAACACTGAATTGGTTGGTCACAACGGTGAATTGTGGTCTAGGGAGTCCACAGATCTCCTTGGGCGTCCAGCATCCTGGTGGCTTGATGTCAGCGAATTGCACCTCACTCTGATTCCCTTTGATCAACGACGTTATTTCGGGACCATCAACAAAGGGCAAGATTCCGCTCACTGGTTGATCACCTGTGTTGACTTTGTGGGTGATTTACCAGCCGAGACACAGGCACAGGTGATCTTGGGTGAGACCAAGACGGGGGCACTTATCGCATTTACCGCCACCCCCAGCGCCTCCGGCCCAGGTAAGAAATGTTTCCAAGTGAATCTTGATGCCGGACGCGCGGAATTGATCCAGGAACGAGGGATCAACCCTGGTGAACAGGGATTGGTGCGTATTCAATTAACGTGCGCGCTCGGTGTGAATCGCTCTGACCTGCACCTACAACCGGGTGAATCACTCTCAGAACTGTCGGTCGCCCGGTTTGCTTCCCTTCATTGCGCTGACCGCATTGTCTTTGAGACCCAATCGGATTCACGAATCGGTTGGAAGGCAAGCGGCTACTCGAAATCACTGATGGGGGCAGTTCGTAAGCTTCGACGCTTTCGAAACAACAGGCACACTTCCTCACACCTGCCAATCATCGCAGCCCCGAATCGACCAACGGTGGTCTTTGCGCCCTCTGATCTCCCGCCATTGGACAGCCGGCTTCAGCGTTTTGATACCCAAGCGTGGATCGACGAATTCGGGGTGGCTGTTTATCTTCTTATCCCGCGCGAAGTTTTTACGCCGGCGCCGCAGCAAGGTCGATTTGCGTATCGCGTCTACTCGGCGTCCCAACGAAAGGAAGCACTTGCCATCGCCGACATTGTGGTAACGGATCGACCAGAGTTAATCGGTGATGTGAGAGCCATTGCCTTTCGTAAGGAACTTGGGGCAGCCCGCTATCTGCTGCCACCCATTGATGTCGCCCCGGTTGCGGATCAGCACCGCCTCCATGAGCTCGTCCGCGCACGGCTCGAGTTGGGTGAGGTGTGAAGATGAAACCGGTCGTGATCTTGGCAAACAACGTTGTGGAATTGGGGGGAGCACAAGTTGTTGTCCACACCCTGGCGAAAGTTTTCGCATCACACGGCCATCAATGTTCGGTGGTAGGTGTTACTCCGCATTCGGATCCACATAATTTTGGTGACGTTGCGATGACGACTTTGATGCCGGAGATCTGGCCGTTAACAATTCCGGATGATGAAGTGAATGCTGCCAAGCGAACCGAACTGCGAAACCTTGCTGTCAGCAATCTTTCGGATTTTTTGAACTCACGTGATCCAGGATTTATTATTGTCGCGCAATTGTGGTCACTTGAGATTTTATGTGACGCGATGAACCACGTCCACCGTCGTGAAGAGTGGCGAATTGTTGGCCAATACCACGGAGCTTTTGCCGCAGCGGCCGGTGGGAGAGACCTGAAGCGAGCACTGAAACTCGCACCGCGTTGTGACGTGTTCGCGGTATTGACCCGGGAGGATGCCCAAGCATTCGCTGACTGCGGATTGACCAACGTGATCGTGTTAGCTAATCCCAGCACGTGGAATCCGTCAAAGAGTTTTACTCGTTCCCCGCAAAAATTAATCGACTTTATTGGCAGATTTTCACCTGAAAAAGGTCCCGACCTTGCCCTCGCCGGATTCGAACTCGCACGCGAGAAATTGGGGCCGAACTGGACATTGCGCATGATTGGATCGGGTCCACTCCAGGCAGAGTTATGCGAACAAGCCGGTCCCCAGGTGGAGTTTTTTGCCCCACTCACCGACATTGAACCAATCCTGAGTGAAAGTGGAGTATTGCTCGTGACGTCGCGAACGGAAGGTGCGCCACTTGTGGTCGCCGAAGCGCTGGCGGCAGGTGTCCCCGTGATCGCGGCTGACTGTTCCTCGGGAATCCGCGAATTCTTTATTGAAAATGACCATGTGTACACGGATCTGATAGCCCGTGAGAACCCAGCAGCAATCTCTGAGGCCTTGATTCGTTTTTCGCAGAACGAGAATATTCCCGTTCCCAACACGAATTATCTGGCCGCTACGAGATACGAGAATTGGATCGCAGTATTTGATTCCTTGTGATCTGAACCGCTACAGGTGCGAGTTCGCGCGGGTGAGGTCTTCCTCGAAGTCAACTTCGACGGCGAAGAGATCAGAAATGTCCACCGGTAGCACTCGCGTCCCGTCGGTTTCAATCATGATTTCAATCCCACGTTCAAAATAGTCATCGTCAGCGCAAGCTTCGAGACCGGCGATCAAGCGTTGCTTGTCGGTGTCGGCAACAAAGTTGATTCCAACCGACTCACCGAGAGCGTTAATCACCTGCTTGGAAAGTTCACTGACGAATCCGTCAGCGTCAACCCGGTATTTGACTTCTTCGTCCCCCACGACAGCGGTGTTAACGCAGATAATCGACTCGTCCCGTTCAATGTAGTCCTTGACTCGATCGAGTACCCGAGGATCAAAGACCACGTCACCGTTTAGCCAGAGAACTCCACCGGGACCAGAAAGCCGCAAGGCTTTGAGCAAGCTGCGGTTCGTGTTGGTTTGGTCGTAGGCCTCGTTGTAGACGTAGAGGTTGTTGGGGAAGGACTCAATAATGAGTTCTAATTTGAAACCAATCACCGTCATGACACGCAACTCGTCACCGAATGCTGCGGTCAGATTGTCCATCTGCTGGCGCATGATCGTACGGCCATCAACTAAGGGTGTCAGAGGTTTGGGCCACGGGCGACCAAGTCGCGTTCCCATTCCGGCGGCCAAAATTACGGCGGTTTGAGTCACCCCGGGAGCCTACTGGCCGCGGGGCTCACGGTTGAACGTGACGCACTCGTTGGATGAGCTGCAGGGCCGCGTCGTGGGCGGTGATCTCTGCGGAAATCGCTGACCAAAATGCGTCTGTGCTGCTGCCCTTCGCGGTGTCACCAAAGTAATACGTCCGCATCCGAGCGCGATCCTCCCGATGGGTATCGATATCAAGGCTGGTTCTCATCAGGGCACCAACGCGAGAAATGGAATGTTGATCAACCACAGCGCACGCCGCGGACATCGGAGAGTCGGCCAGCAGTTGAGCCGGGTGTGACCGTCGGTCGGTCAGCAAAATGGGTGCTAGTGGTGCAAGGTAAAGGTGATCAAGGGTCACGCTGGAAACATCCGCGATCAGAAGGTTGGTGTCTGGCAAAATTCCCAGAATGTTTGCCGTCGGCAAGTAGAGGTGCGGCGCCCCTGCAGCGGAAATCAGGCTAACAATTCTTTTGTGATTGGCGCGGACGAGGGGATCAACGCCATCAATAACTCGAGGGTGCGGTTTGTAGACCACACGCGAATGTGGAATCGCGAGGGCGGCCTGAACAATCTGCGGTCCATAAAGATCAACCGAGGTGTAGTTATTAACGTCGTCTTCGCCTTCCCACGTAGGGGCATAGGTAATTGTTGTCAATTCACTTTCGGGTAGGGGACTGGCAATTTTGAGATCCAGTTGAGGTCTCCCCACGCTCACCAGATGGCTCGGATCAAACCAAGCAATTGCCGCCGCATGGCGATCGATCGCGGCTTGTCCCGCAACATAAACTTTGTCGTAGGCCTTGGCTTGATTGCTGACCATACAGATTTTATCGCTCTCACCATGATTGACGTGAAGGTGAACCGCCTGCTGAAATGAGAGTGACTGGAAGTTGGTCCAACCATTGTTCACATAAATCACCGCGTGGAAATCAGCCCGATCGTAGAGGGCCATCAAGATTTCATATCGGGGCACGAGCAGAACCTGAAGGGTTGTTTGGGTGCGTAATTCGTTGTACGTCTCGAGATTACGAACAACCACAATGGTGCGTAGTTCGGTGTGGTTTTCAAATACCGGCAGCCACTGAGTAAGTTGATAAAGTTTTGCGGGTTGATCCGCGAAATACAGGGCAATGTCGGCGGTCGGGATGTTTTCAAGGTCAAACCCGTCTGGTTCAACCTCGCCAAAGTCCCGCAGGCGCCGACTCAGGCTCCGGGCCGCCCGCTGAGCAACGACACCTAGTTTGCCTGTTTTTTGGCCCCCCACCGATTTGCTTTCCACGTGGTGCACGATACGCGAGCCGTCGTCATCTAATGTAAATGCCGTGCGCGCACTCTGGGAGCACCGCCAGGTACTCCGAATGTTGGTCCTTCGCGACCTGCAGAATCAGTACACCAAATTCCGGTTGGGTTACCTCTGGTCACTGCTTGAACCACTGGGCATGTCCCTGGTGTTGTGGGTGGTTTTTTCGGTGCTGCTCGGTAGTCGAGCGCTCGGACTCTCGCCCTATCTGCTATTCCTCACCGTTGCGATTCTGCCGTGGTGGTGGTTCGCCAAGAGCGTGAACGCCTCCACCAGGATTTTTCGTCGCGCCCGAGGTGAGTTAGCGTTTTCAACCCTGCCTCCACAAATTTGGGTAATGCGGACAGTGTTGTCATCAACGGTTGAATTTTTGTTATCACTACCCGTAATAGTGTTAGCAATTGCGCTGACCCAAGATTTACCGGGGATGTACTTCGTGTTTTTCCCGGTCGCGATTTTTTTGCAATTTTTACTTCTCTATGGCATTGGTCTGCTGGTGTCCTCTCTCAGCGTAGTCATCCCAGACCTTGCCCGGGTCGTAAAAATTGTGATCCGGGCGATGTTTTATCTTTCACCGATTCTGTACTCAATTTCGAATATTCCACAAAGCCTGCACTCAATCGCAGCGATTAACCCACTCGTTGGAATTCTTGGTCTGTACCGAATTGGTTGGTGGCCAGAGGAACACGCATCCGTTATCGCGCTGGTGATCTCATTAAGCGTGGCGTTGTCTTTGTTCATTCTGGGTATTTTCACGTTCCACCGGCTCAAGCCGCGAATATTGAAGGAGGCGTAGTGAGCATCATTGAGTTTTCCAATGTTTCACTCACCATGCCTCGCACTAAACGTCGGCAAGGATCAGGTCGCAAGCACCGTCTGCGGCGTTTCGCGGGTGAAACTTCTCGAACAATGGTGCCGGTTCTGGAGAATGTTTCTTTCACGATAAATAAAGGCGACTCGGTGGCAATTGTTTGCGGTAAGCCACTGCTACGCACTTCACTGATCAGGCTTGCCGCTGGAACATTGATTCCCGATTCAGGTTCGGTGACGAGCACGGAACGCGTTGTCCCGATGATCGCGATTGCTAGGGCCATGGGTATCTCGTTCACAATTCGACAAAATGCGTACCTCGTTGGTGGACTTCTGGGCATGAGCGCGGAAGAACTCACGGAGAAACTTCCCGCCATCATTGAGTTTGCCGACTTGAGCAATTACTTGGACCGACACCTACGCGGGGCGCCCGCAAGCGCGCGGCAGCGCTTGGCCTGGAGTATCGCCATGGCCGTCGAGGCTGACGTCTACGCAATTGACCAAATGCTGGTCGTAGGCGAGCTTGAATTTCGGCAAAAATGTTGGAGCGCGGTAGATACCCTTCGTGAAAACGGCGCAACGTTCCTGGTTTCCTCGGACGGCGCGAAGCAGTACCGCAGATTTTGTGACCGGGCCCTGTATTTGGAGCAGGGCGCCTTAATCGCGGACACCACGGTTCCGCAGGCACTCGTCCTCGCGCGTACGGCTCGGCGGGGCCCCCGCGGGGATTAGGCTGACCCTCGTGTCGGTTCCCTCCATCCCAACAACTCCGATTCCAGCGAATGGCGTTCTCCTTCACGTGGGGGTACACAAGACGGGAACAACGGCCATTCAGGCTGCCTTAGCCGATGCTCGCGCGGATCTCGCCGGCCACAATGTCCGTTACCCGGGCAAGTTAGCGGCCCAGCACCGAGCAGCACTGGCCCTACTGGGCCGCCCCTGGGGTTGGAATAACAAGGGTGGCGGGGTAATGGACCGCAAGCATTTCGATCGGTTGGCCCAGCGCACGGTGAAAGCCCCCGGTCGCGTTGTCATCAGCAGTGAGTTTTTCTGCGAAGCAAGTTCCGAGCAAGCCCAGGAGGCGGTTACCGCATTGGGTGACTCGGGTGCCCGCCCGGTCCGTGTCGTGGTCACCCTACGCAACGTGGGAAAACTTTTGCCCTCATCGTGGCAGCAATATTTGAAATACGGAATGACAACTTCCTATGACGCGTGGTTAACCGACGTTTTAGCACATCCCGGTAGTTCGAAAATGACGCCAACCTTTTGGAAACGTCATGATCATGGAGATGTCATCAGCCGGTGGGCCGGTGCTGTGGGCCCGGAAAATCTCACCGTGATCGTTTTGGAAGATGTTCCGCGGGACTACATGTTTGACGTCTTCGCGCAGTTTCTTGGAGTGCCACCCGAGATGTTAACCAGCCGGATGGAGCTCACCAGCAATCGCTCCATGACGGCTGCCGAAGCAGAAGTCTTGGTTCGACTGAATAAGAAAGTCAAAAAAACAATGCAATGGACCGACTATGTCACGTTCGTGCGACGCGGGGTCGCGCTCGGCATGGTGGAGGGTCGCGAGCCAGATTCAAGTGAGCCAAAATTACACACCCCCGATTGGGCCCTTGATGCAGCCCAACACGTGGGAATTGCAAGCGTTAGCACAATTCGGGAGACCGGGGTTGAGGTGCTCGGAAACCTTGACGCACTGACAACTCGGATCGCATCCACCCCAGCCCAAGGCAATGTTGATTACCTCCCCATTGACGCCGCGGTCACGGCAATCGAGTCCGTGATCAATGCTTCTCGCGAAGACCCACATGCTCGAGCATTGGCCGGGCGCCTGTTCCGGCAGACGAAAAAAGACGGAATTTCTTCCCTTTTTCGTAAAGAGTCCGAGTGAATCTCGAAATTAACACGAGCGCGGACATGTCGGCGGTGCTAGCTGAATTGAGCATGAGCCTTAAGCAGTCGAGTTCACCAATTATCGTGCTGGCACCTGATCTACTCATCTCACCGCTGGTTCTGGGTCCCATCACGCAAAGCGCGGGTGCCGGAACGGGTGCTGCCGTTCGACCACGACGGGAGGGAAACATTCGTATTGCCCATCACGGTGTCAGTGCGGTCGCGACAAGTTTTCATCACATCAACGCTGGCAATGCCGAAAGTGTCGGCGCGATCCGCATTCATCCGAGTGATTTCCCAGCCGCGCACATCGCGGTTAGCGAGCTCACCCAAGCAATTGATTCAGGGGCGATTAGCCCAGGTCAATCCGAGGTCACCGAGTTGGTCCTGGCCGCGCTGACCAGATCCCAAATAAATGTGCGTGCGGTGGAGTTAATTGATGCGCCGTGGTTTCGATCAGCAAGCGACGTTCACGCCGCCCAAGCCCAAATAGAGGGCATGCCAGAATCTCGGATTCGGGCGCTGCAAGCCAATCGAGTCGATGACGGCTTCTATTCAACCTTCGTGGTCCGCAAATTATCTAAGCCGCTGAGTGCTCTGGCGATCAAGGCTCGGCTTTCACCCAACCTGGTCACCGTCATCTCATTTATTGTCGGGATGGCGGCCGCATTGAGTTTTGCCCAAGGCACCCGCTGGGCATTGATTCTTGGGGCGCTCTTACTCCAATTGTCGTTGATTTTGGACTGCGTTGATGGCGAGGTTGCCCGCGCCACCCACCGGTTCTCGGTGATCGGCGCCTGGCTTGATGCATCAACTGACCGGGTGAAGGAATACGCGGCCTACGCGGGTTTGGCCGCTGGCGCCGTGGTGACGGGTGTGCAATCACAGGTCGCCTGGGGGATCGCACTTGTTCTCATGATCGTCCAAAGCGCCCGGCATATGGGGGACTACAACTTTGCGGCGATTCAGAAAATGCGTGAGGCAGCCTTACCGCCGGCATCAATACGTGATCCAGGTGACCCGTGGGGTGAGGGCGCCGCCACCTTTTCGGTGCGGGTTAATAGCCGAACGAGTCTGCGTTGGGTCAAAAAAGTGATTCATTTGCCTATTGGTGAACGCTGGCTAATCCTTAGCGTGGTGGCGACCGTATTCACACCGCTGTTGGCCCTGGAATCACTGCTGGTTCTGACTTCTCTAGCCTGGTTGTACACACTCATTGGCAGGGTGATCCGAACCCGAAAGTGGGAAAAATTACCGGTCGGTGGTGAACTCATTACCGCACAACTCGATAACGGTCCGATTTTTGATTCACTACCCCGCGTGTTCCGGCGCAATCCAACCTCTCGTTGGAACTGGGCGAATCCCATGATCAACCGGGTCATCGAAATGGGAATTGTTGCTTTCATCGCAATGACGTGGTTCCCGCAGTGGATCACGTTGGCGTTCGGCTACCTGTTCATTGTCGCCTTCCACCACTACGACAACCTGTATCGAGCATTAGCGGGTTCCCGCTCACCCCGCTGGATCACGTGGGGAGCGTTGGGTCGTGAGGGTCGCACGATCATTGTGCTGATTGCATCTTTGATAGGAATCACGGCTTTTTACGATGCACTCAATATCGGAGTAGCGTGGTTGTTCATGTGGTGCGTGATTATTGCTTCGGCCCAATACCTGTCCGCGCGGAAAGTGACACATCTATGAAACCAGAAAGACAAACGCACCCGACCATTGCGCAGATCAGGGAAGTGTGTCAGCCACCGTCAGTTCGGGACCGAAAGAACTCCGAACACTGGGTTGCCGATGTTTATCTTCGCGACATTTCACCGTATCTAACGAGTGTGCTGTTACGCACGTCAATCACCGCAAACGGCGTCACCTATTTAATGATCGCAACGGGTGCGCTAGCGGGAGTGGCTTTGCTTATTCCCGGAATGCCCGGAGCAACCCTCGCGCTACTGCTCGGTCAAATGCAGATGCTGTGGGATTGCTCCGATGGCGAGATCGCTCGCTGGCGCGGAACATCTTCACCCAAGGGCGTCTTCCTTGACCGGGTCGGTCATTATGTGGCTGAAGCATGTATCCCACTTGCTCTTGGCTTGCGCGCCGCCGGCTTCCCCGATGCGGGTTGGCTGGACTCTTCATGGCCATTGATCGGCGCGCTGCTCGCCTTAATCATTATGTTCAATAAAGCCCTCAATGACATGGTGCATGTTTCGCGCGCCTACAACAATATGCCCAGACTCGAAGACAAGGAATCCGTTGGGGTTCCTGGCGTTTCCGGTCTGCGCCGGGTTCGCTCCCTCGCCCGATTTGTGCCATTTCACCGAGCGTATCACTCGGTTGAACTCACGATCCTGGCGTTCATCGCTTCAATCGGCGATCTGTTCACCGGGGATTTACAGGTGACTCGGATTCTGGTAGCCGCACTGGCAATCCTTGGAGTGCTCACCATCATTGGACACTTCTTGTCGATCATGACATCAAGTAAGTTGAAGTGATGGGCACACCGATCACCGCGCCGCAATTCGGTGTCGTCATTTTGACCATGGGCTCGCGTCCAGTTGAGTTGCGCAAGGCAATTGATTCGGTACTCGCACAATCCAATGTTGACACCGAGATAGTTGTGGTGGGAAATGGTTGGCACCCCACGGACCTGCCGGCGGGAGTGAAAGCGATGGCTCTGCCAGAAAACGTAGGCATCCCAGCCGGGCGAAATGCGGGAGTGACCCAGGTCGCCGGCGACACGTTGTTCTTTCTTGACGACGATGCCGAGCTTCCCGAGTCTGATTTCCTCGAACGAATGGCACATTTGCTGGTGGCCCGCCCCGAGATCGGACTCGTCCAACCACGGGTCGTCGATCCAACGGGAGGAGTGGCACCAGGGCGTTGGGTTCCCCGATTGCGGGTGGGGGATCCGGCAATGCCAGGGCCGGCAACGTCGTTGTGGGAGGGCGCGACCGTCATTCGCCGTTCGGTATTTGATGCGTGCGGTGGCTGGCCCGAAGAATTTTTCTATGCCCACGAAGGAATTGACCTGGTGTGGCGGGTGTGGGATACCGGTTTCATTCCGTGGTACGCCGGCGACATCGAGGTCTACCACCCGGTAATCAACCCCCTGCGGCACGAGGAGTTTTATCGCATGAATGCCCGCAACCGCGTATGGCTAGCGCGCCGCAACTTGCCCCTCATTTTAGAACCGCTCTATGTTGGTAGTTGGGTGGGATTGACCATGCTGCGAGTTCACGATTCCTCGGCTCGAAAAGCGTGGCTCGCGGGCATGCGTGAAGGAATGTCCGTGCGACCGCGCGGGCGCAAGAGCATGAAGTGGAAGACAGTTTGGGCCATGACCAAGGCCGGCCGACCACCCATTATTTGAACGAAAGTTGATTTAACTAGCGCAGTAACTTTCGTCAGCGGTATTGATATTGGCGGTCTTGTCCTTCAGCGCCTCACTGATTTGTACGGGTTTGGTGCCGGTGAAATCTGGACCAATGACAAGTTGGAGTGTTGACCCGGTGCCCGATGCAGGTTCCTGCACCGTCGCACTCGCGGAGTAGGCCAATGTTTTTGCCGAGTTATCCCACTCGGGGTCATAGATAAGCGTTGTTGCGGCGACCGGGTCACCATTTTTCACGTTAACCACGATGAAACCCTGTTCGCGCAGTGCTTTCTTCGCGCTTTTTCCGGCGCCCTTAACACCGGTTCCATTAATTACCTCAACTCGAATATTCTCAGGAACGGTTCGCAACAGTGGTTGATCATTGGAAGCCTTGGGCGGCCACGGGGTGTCATTTTTCAGGGCGTTAAGTAGCGGCCTGGCCTTCTTTTTATTCATGAGAACATTGGCTCCGTCGCCAGCGGGGTACCACGGCATCGTGGTGAACGTGATGTTTGACGGTCGCAAATCTTTCATGCTGATCGCGAGTTCGCGAAGGTTGTCAATATTGGCCAACTGCGGGTCTGCGGTCAGGGACTCGGTTGCCGCATTAAGCACTCCGAGGAGCGCCACCGGGTTAAGCAGGGTTCCGCTGGAAATAACTTTGTTGGCCATTGACGACAGGAATGCCTGCTGGCGCCTGATTCGAGAAGTGTCGGAGCCGTCACCCAATGTTTTGCGAGCTCGCACGAAGGCAAGAGCTTCTTCACCCGAAATCGTATGCTTGCCCGCGCTGAGTTTGAGACCGCTCAGGGGATCGTTGACCGGCTCGCTGAGACAAATTTCCACGCCCCCAACGGCCTCGGTGATTGCCTTGAAACCACCGAAGTCAACGACCATGAAGTTGTCAATAGCCATGCCCGTCATGTTTTCGACAGCTTTGATGGTGCAGCCGGGACCACCACGGGACATCGCTTCGTTGAATTTTCCGCTACCGCCCTCGACGCTGTCGCCATTCGCATCTTTGCAGGTTGGCAGGTCGATCAAGGTGTCGCGAGGAATGCTGACGGCAACCGCTTGGCTTCGATCTGCGCTGACGTGCAAAAGAATTGTGGTGTCAGAGCGCTCGGCCGAACCAAATTTCGCGATGCTCCCGTAGCCCTTATTGCCCTTGCCGGTGCGTGAATCGCTGCCCATGAGTAAGACGTTAAATGGTGCGGTTTCACCCGTCGTTTCGTCAACCACCACCGAATCGGTGCTGGTCACCGCGTTTCCGGTCTGGTCGGACACGTCCAGGGCGGTGATATTGCCTTCGAGCTGTCCCAGAACCGAGGTAACCCCTGCGCCGACAGCGGTCACGGCCAAAATCGCACCCGATGCGACGGCGGCAATAACCCTTGGCCAACGTCGGTTTGTCACAGGGATCCTCACTGGTGGGAAGCGTTTTGGGTCGGTTCACCGTGTTCCATTAACCCGAACCACCCACCATAGTAAGCCGGAAGGCCGTTAACAGTGGCTAGGACGCACCCAAACACCCACTTGGTTCCCCATGATCGGATTCGATGAAGGCAATTCACCGACACGGGGGGCGGGGTGGAGTTTGGCGCAGGCGGTGGGTGTGTGTGACACTACTGAAAGTTAATTTTTGGGGCCGGTGTGACGGGTGAGGCGTTTAATCGCCATCAGGAGGGTGTGGGACGTTGTTGAACGCGAAGAGTGGCGCACCTGCTCTGTGGGGTGTTCTGGTCCTCTGCGCGGTCCTTTCTGCCAGTTTGATCGTGCCGGTTTTAGGTTCAAACCAAGTGGGTTCACCATCAACGTACGCAGCCGACGACCCGGCTCAAACGTTCGAGGGATTGAGCGCTCCACCACTCATCGAGCAACACATTGTTCTTTCCGGACTGGACCCGGCAATTATCGCCGCATCACAGTCGGCTTTACAAGCATCTTTTCGCGAAGAGTCAGACGCGGAACATGCCGTGGATCTTTTGCCATTGGCCCCGACTTTGGATCAACATCAGAGGACCCGGGTTGATCAAGTCACCGACCTTGAGCCGGTCCTGGCAACCCGAAATACAAACACGAAACCATTCACTCTGGTGGGGATCACGTCAGCGCAACCGTTCGCCGAAGGTGCACGTGTTCTGGTTCGGGTACAGGAAGAGTTGGGCTGGAGCTCGTGGACACCACTTGACATTTCAATTGACCAACCCGATGGGGTGGAGGCGGAAAATATCCTGTTCGGCACTCAACCATTAATGACCGATTCGGCGACCGGCATTGACGTGCGCATTGACACACCCGACGGAGTGGAAGTCTTTGAACCAGCAATGGTTTTACTCGACTCACCAATGATTAAATCCGATGCCGCAATCCCCGAACCCGATCTGGATTCAACATACTCGGGACCAATAAGCTCGGTAGCCGCCAGCACAATTAGTGCACCAATGCCGGTCATCATCTCGCGATCCGAGTGGGGCGCCGACGAAAACCTGCGTCGAAGTGGACCTAAATTTGCACCCACCATTAAAGCCGCCATTATTCATCACACGGCTAGTAAGAGCAACTACACGCCGGAAGAAGCACCTTCTCAAATGCGGAATCTCTATACGTATTTCACCAAGGGTCTGAAGTATTCCGATATGGCGTACAACTTCATTGTTGACCGGTTCGGTCGACTCTACGAAGGCCGCGGTGGTGGAATGGACAAAGCGGTAGTTGGTGGGCACACGGCAGGTTTTAATGACCAAACTTTTGCCATCTCTGCTCTTGGAAACTTTCAAACATTTAATCCAAGCGACGCTGAAATGGTCGCGATAGTTGACTCGGTGTCTTCCTTACTTGCCTGGAAATTATCGATGAACCACCGGGATCCCAACGGGCAAACAACACTTGTCTCGGATTCGGACGCCGGAACTTCAAACTACAAACCTGGTGTGACCGCTACCGCACTTGTTGTCGGTGGTCACGGTGACATCGGCTCTACCTCGTGTCCGGGTAAGTTCTTAGAAGCCCAACTTCCGGCAATTCGCGCGGCCACCGGCGCCAAAATGGGCGCCAGCATGATCAACCCGGCTGCGGCGCCCGCCACATGGGGTCAAGCCCAACCGGTGCGCATCGCAGCCATCACGAATGCGCCACTGCAATGGAATATGTCCATTCGCTCGCAGTGCGGGGATGTTGTTCGCTCGCTCAGCGGCGGACAAGGTGAACCAGGAGCGCTCGGCATCGATTGGGATAAGAACAACGACGCGGGTCAGCCCGTCCCACCGGGGACCTACACCGTGACCATGAATTCAACGGGAAATGGCGAAGCCCTCTACCCGTGGGTTGGTCAAGCTCGAGTATTAGCCAGTGCAGACTCGCCACCGGACCCGTGTGCTCCGCCAGCATCATTTGCATTGACCGGTTCGGGCTTCGGGCACGGAGTTGGGCTGTCCCAATGGGGAGCGCGAGCAATGGCCAAGGCCGGCATGGACGCAACGTCAATCGTTACGTACTACTACCAAGGAACCCAAGTTTCATCGGTGCAAGACGATATGGAGATCTCCGCCAACGTTGAGTTTCAAAAGACTCGGGTGGACATGCAAAGTCAAGCACTCGATCCAAGTGGCGGTGCCCTCGAAGTTTCCGTTGGTGGTCTTGTGACGCAAGGCACCCCGGCAGATATTTTCCAGTTTCAACCATCGGGTGGGCAAGTCCAAGTGGTCAAGATTTCCGGCGGTACGACGAGCGTTATTGGAGTCGGTCCATCTGCAACTGCTCGGCCGTTAGGCGCCACCCTTGTCCATGTAACAAATAAGGCCCGCCCACTATCGCAGCCGGGCAGTCGATTCCGGTACGGCTACATCGAGGTCACCCCGATCACGGCCGGAGGAAGTGTCAAGCTCAATGCGGTCAATCGACTGCGCCTGCACGACGAATATCTTTATGGGGTCTCCGAGGTTCCCAGCTCGTGGCCCAACGCCGCCCTGCAGGCACAGGTGCTCGCCGCTCGGACCTACGCACTTTCCAAGATCGACGCTGGCTTGCGCAAGAGTTGTAGTTGTCACCTCGACGATGGTTTCGGACCATTCTCGGATCAAGCCTTTACCGGCTGGACCAAGCAATCAAGTGCCCAAGGGGAGCGCTGGGTCGCAGCCGTCAACGCAACCCACACATCACCCACCACCGGCCTTGCGATTCTCAAAGACGGTAAAGCGATCAAAGCGTTTTACTCCTCATCCAACGGCGGCGCGTCACAAGCTGTTTCTGAAGTGTGGGGCGGGGAGAAGTTCCCTTATTTGATTTCGATGCCCGATCCCTATTCACTCGATCCATCGAATCCGGATGCCTCGTGGACCAAAGTGATCACTCAAGCTCAGAGCGCCCAGGCATTTGGCGTTGCCGGGGTGTGGCAACTCGCCGTGATCGAACGGACGACGGCTGGCGCGGTAAGGACTCTCGCCGCAACGTTGTCAGATGGCAGTGTCGTTACCAAAACGGGTAATGAAATGCGGAGTTTGTTCGGTCTTAAGTCGAACTTCGTCACAGCAATTGATGGCAATGCGGGCATCCCCGTCGCCCAGCCGGTTGCACCGGGAGTGATCGCACCTGCGGTTCCGGTTCCCGCCAGCGAAAGATCCGTCGCCCTTCTCACTGCGCCCAAAGTCGATCAACCAGCCGGTAAGCCTTTCGCGATCAAGGCCAAAGTCGATCCGGCCCAAAAGGGCTTGCGCGTGTGGTTGCAACAACGCGCCGGTGAAGAGTGGACAACAATTGTGAAAAAGAAGACCAAGGTCAAAGGCAAGGTGACCTTCACCGTTAAGGATCCGTGGCCACCGTCGACAACCCAGACGTACCGGGTCGTCACCACGAAAAAAGATGTCATTGTCGGCGCGAGCGCGGAGTTAGCCATCGGTGTTGTGCCCAGCGTTAAGCAACGGACCGTTGCTCTGATCAGTTCTGTGACCGTGAGCAAAAAAGACGGAAAGTCCTTCGTTATCAAGGCGAAGATGCGCCCGGGCAAGATCGGACTCACGGTGTGGCGACAGGTGCTCGTAAGTGGTGATCCTCAGACGGGGGAGTGGCGAACTGTCGGTAAAACTAAAACACGGGCCGGCGGCAAGATTGCGTTCACCGTGAAGAAAGCAACACCCGCTGGCACGACCTACCAGTATCGGCTTGTTGTTGTTGCTAACCGTCAAGCAGCGGGCGTGAGTCCCGTCATCACGGTGAGCGTCACTTAATTCACAAGTGCAGTATGTGGGTAATCTGTTCCTGCTTGATCAGGTTTTCATCGAGTGTGTCGCTCAAGACAATTGATCCAGCAAAAATCAATGGCAGCAGAAACGGAATAAAAACGTTTTGTTCGGTGCGCCCGGTGTCAATTCCTATCCGCGCACCCGCACCGACCCCGCGCTCAAGACCCCATTGGTGCACGTGTCGAATCATGTCTAACTGTGACTCAAAAAACTCCGGGTACATCCACCCATCAGGTTGGCCTTGTACTTCAGCGGTAATTTCGCCCTCGCAACCCTGCGGTCGACCCCAGCCATCCGTCGAAATACCGAAAACTCCAACCGAGTCCATCTGGTTAGGTTGACCGGCCGCAACGATCAGCACCTCTGGGCCTTGGGTCACCAACTCATTGCCTGAGATCAACGCACCGGCCTGCCAGACCGCCTGCTGCCAGGTCCAACCCAGATCAACCTGCACGCGAGTACCGGGTTCTGCATCGATCACGTCACGCAGAGCGTTTGCGGACTTCGCCGCGCCGTTAACAAAAGTGGTGACCGAAAGTTCGATGCGACCCGTATCGGTGAAATTAGTCGTGATGAAAGGCCGTTGCGGATCGGCAAAACTGTTGAGTAATTGCCATATGTCCTTCTTGCCGGTTGCTTGCACGAGCCCGAGCGTACGTGCAACCTGATGTGTCGCGTCACCGCTATGGCAGGCTGCCCCCATGCGCGAAGCAATCCTCCTTGTCGGCGGTCAGGGAACTCGACTGCGTCCACTCACAATCAACACACCGAAGCCGATGCTGCCCGTTGCCGGTGTTCCATTTACCGTGCACCAGATTGTGCGGGCACGCGACGCCGGAATCAGCCGAATCGTGCTGGCAACGAGTTACCGAACCGAGGTTTTCGCCAGTTTCATCGCTGATGCCGACCTCGGAATCGACGTTGTCATTGCAACCGAGGTAGTGCCATTGGGTACCGGGGGTGCGATTCGATTCGCCTCAAGTTTCCTGCAAGGTGGCCCGAATGATCCGGTCGTGATTTTCAACGGGGATGTACTCACCGGTCTTGACATCGACGCACTCATCAATACGCATCACGACAGTGCAGCAGATGTCACGTTGTATCTGACTCGTGTTGCAGATCCACGAGCCTACGGACTGGTGCCAACCTCGGGCGATGGTCGAGTACTGCAATTCCTGGAGAAACCACAAACCCCTGAAGAAATCGTCACCGACCAAATCAACGCGGGCTGTTACGTTTTCACCCGCTCGGTTATTGAATCAATTCCCGAAGGCAGACCTGTCTCCGTCGAACGCGAAATCTTCCCAGCACTGCTAGCCGCTGATCGCCTGGTGATGGGTGTTGTTGACCCCGGCTACTGGCTTGACCTTGGCCAGCCCATGGATTTTGTGTCAGGTTCGGTTGATCTCGTTCTGGGCAACGCCCCATCACCCGCGGTGATTGCGCCAGGGGAGTCACTCATCCTGGCCGGTGCACAGGTTTCTGAATCAGCCCGCGTCTACGGCGGCACCACCATCGGCGCTGGAGCAACGGTTGGATCAAACACCGCCATCGACGCCAGTGTGATTTTTGATTCAGCCGTAATCGGCGCCGATGTCACGATTACCAACAGCATTATTGGTCAGGGGGCCGTGATAGGTGACTCATGCGTGATCGTGGACAGCGTGGTCGGTGACTTTGCCACCATCGGCGCACACAACGAACTGCGCGACGGAGCCCGCGTCTGGGTAAATGCGAAGCTCGATGACCTAGCAATTCGGTTCTCTTGCGATAAGTGAACCACTAGTCAATAAGGAAGTCTTGAGCCGTTCTGCTTGGGCGTTCACTCGAACGTGTTGCCGGCACCCCAATTGCAATTGCTCCCAATGGCATGAATGATTCTGGAAGTGAAAGTTGCGTTCGAACGGTGTCGGCACAAAACAGCGTTGAGGAAATCCAAGCGGATCCATAACCTTGGCCGCTGATACTGATCAAAAAGTTTTCTACGGCGGCGCCTCCTGCCACCAAAAACATGTCGCGTTCACTGTCATTACGGCCATCAACTTCGGGGTAGGTGTGTGCACCTGCGGCAAGGTCCATGAATGGGATAACGACGCACGGCGCGGTGCGCAGGATGTTTCCGCGCGCAATGCGCTTGGTCACTTCATTTTCTGATTTACCTTCGGCGTGCAGGTCGCGCTGCCAGGTGTGTGCCATGGCGTCAAGGAGCGCGATGCGTCTGTGTTGTTGCTGTTCATCGTGCGCATCGAGCACGAGAAATCTCCACGGCGTGCTGTGATGCGGTGCGGGCGCGGTGATCGCAGCCTGGATCGCTTTATCAATGACCGTGCTGGGAACCTGCTCTGGCTCAAAGTTACGAACCGTTCGCCGGTCGGTAACCGCCTGTTGCTTACCAAGTGCAATTGATTCAGCGGTACCGAGGGAAAAAAGGTCCTCTTCCGTTGGCCGAACAATTGCTCGTGCTCCGGGTCCGTGCTCTTGAGTGACCAGGTGCGCCAACCCTCGAATGAGAGCGAACGGCGTGAGAGAGTCTTTCGGTCGGACCAGTTCACTTGCCGCGGCGATTTCATCAGCGACTGCGACAACGGTCATTTCTAGTGTGCGATTAAACGCATCGGGTTTGCCGGTGAGGTCATCCAGCACCGTGATTCCTGCGGCACCGATGGCGTGGTCGGTGACACCGAGTCGCCACGCGCGACCGAGGGTGTCGGTGATGACAACTCCAACGTTGATCCCCGTTACCACCGTGATCCGTTCACGAATTGCTCGCGCACTGTGATCGGGATCAACCGGTAGCAACACCAGTGTTCCCGGTTCGGTATTGCTTGCATCGATGCCGGCAGCCGCCAGAATTAATCCCGTGTGAGTTTCAACGATCGTGGTCACGCCACGAGCGTGAGTTTTCGTTGCAACTACCCGTTTTGCTTCACCCATAATGGCATCTTCTCGATCGTGAGCTCCAGTGACCACGCGACCTTCACACTTAGCCACAACCTTGCTCGTGATCACGATGATGTCGCCGTCCTGCAAGCTTTTCTCCGGTGCTAACGCCTCGAGAAATGCTGCAACAAGGTCATCACCCGAAGTGAATTGATGGTCGGTGGGTAGCCCGTAAACCTGAACGCCAACGTCTATGTGCATCGTAAATTAAACTTCGTTGCCAAGGACCAAATCAAGGGCTGAGTTCGCCATGGCGCCGGCGGCATCAATGTCGGTCATTAAAAGTGGGATGGCGCGTGCGGTGATTCCAAGGTCTTCAATTTCACCCAGCGAATCCGAATCACGCTGATCAATTAACCAGTAGTCCAAAATCCCCCCGTCGGATCGACTGCCGTAATGCCGCGCAACCGCTGCGGCACTTGTCTCCACGTTGATTGCGCGCAGACACGCATCAGCCATTCCGCGCACGGGTGCGTTATCAATAATGGGGGACAGGCCAAGGACCGGTGCCGACGTGTGGCGGATGGCATCTTTAATTCCAGGGATGGCCAAGATCGTGCCGATGGAAACGACCGGGTTACTCGGGGGGAGCAGGATGAGGTCGGCATTATTGATCGCATCGATGACCCCCGGCGCCGGTTGGGCCGTGTCCAGACCGACTTGCACAAATTCATGGGCGGGCAACTTGGCGCCGTATCGAATCCACCATTCTTGGAAATGCATGGCGACCCGAGCGCCCGTTTCAGGGTGGTCAACGACAACATGGGTTTCACAGCGCTGATCGGTCATGGGGATTAAATTCACTCCCGGTTTCCATCGGTCACAGAGGGCTTGCGTCACTTCACTGAGCGGGTAACCCGCATTGAGCGAGGTGGTGCGGATCAGATGGGTTGCCAGATCTTTATCGCCCAGGCCAAACCAAGTGGGTTCCACGCCATAGATCGCGAGCTCTTCTTTGGCGGTAAAAGTCTCGCCCTCGCGACCCCAACCCCGCTCGGCACTGATGCCACCGCCGAGGGTGTACATCACGGTGTCGAGGTCAGGGCAGACGCGGACGCCGTGGACCCAAATGTCATCACCCGTATTGGCAATCACGGTGACCTCGGTGTCCCGGGTGACCTTGCCGCATTGAGTGAGGCCACGCAAAAATCGAGCGCCGCCGATTCCGCCGGCCAGTGCAGTGATTTTCACGACGATATCTTTGCATGTTTTTGTAAACCGCGGGCTTACCATGGTTCGTCCCCCCGGATGGGGACAGGAAAATGCCGACACACCGAAATGACGAACTTTTATTAATAAATTTAAGAAATTTGACTGAAATGTCCGGTTTCGGCTTGACGTTTGTGAATCACACCTCTGTAATACAGCGTAGTCATTAAAAAAAAGGGTGAACCAATGAAGGGTCGAGGAGGAATATCCGTGGTTGAAACAGATCGGCCTCAAGGTGCGGTACTGGGACTGGTACCACTATCCGATGTTGAGGAGCTCGCGTGGCAGGAACGGGCGCTGTGCGCTCAGACCGACCCCGAGGCCTTTTTCCCCGAAAAAGGTGGCAGCACCCGCGAGGCGAAGAAAGTATGCCTCTCCTGCGAGGTGCGCGTTGATTGCCTGGAGTACGCACTCGAGCAGGACGAGCGCTTTGGCATCTGGGGTGGGCTCTCCGAACGTGAACGCCGCCGACTCAAAAAACTTGCCGTCTCCTAACCGGCAGACTGCGGGCCCCAATCGGCGGCCCCCAAACGGCGGCCCCCAATCGGCGGGTCGCCGTCGTAATCGGTGATGCGACATAGGGTGTACTGGTGAGTGAAACCCTGCTGGAGCCGGAAGCAACGAATGGTTCGGACTCCCCGTGGTTTGACCAAGATGTAAGTTTCGAATTCGAGGAAATCGCACCGGGTGAGGAGACCATCACCCGGCCTCATTTTGTTACCACCGTTCTCGTTACCCACAACGGGGCGACCTGGTTGCCGGCGGTGTTGACGCAGTTGGCTCGAACCAGCCGTCCCCCTGAGGTCATTGTTGGCGTTGATGTCGATTCGGCGGATACGTCCCGAGAAATCCTCACCCAGAGTTTGGGTCAGGATCGGGTAGTAGGGCTCACGGAGAACCCGGGTTTCGGCGCCAGCGTTAATGCCGGACTCGCTTTGGTGCCACGCCCGGATTTTGTGGCAGATGCTCGTCCCGACGACACAATCGAGTGGATCTGGCTGTTGCACGATGACAGCGCGCCGGATTCAACGGCACTTGAGCAGCTTCTCCTAGCGGCGGATCGACAACCCAGTGTTGCGGTGCTCGGCCCTAAAATTCTGGGCTGGCATGACCGCAGGCTCCTCCTTGAAGTGGGAGTTGGCATCACCTCTGACGGGCGGCGGGTAACCGGTCTCGAGCGAGGTGAGCACGATCAGGGTCAACACGATGGAGATCGCGATGTATTGGCGGTCAGTTCCGCCGGAATGCTGATCAGGCGGGATATTTTCGATGCCCTGGGCGGCTTTGACCCAGAACTCCCGCTCTTTCGCGACGATCTAGACCTGTGTTGGCGGGCACACCGCATGGGTGAACGGGTGATCGTGGCAGCCAATGCCAGGATCCACCATCGCGAAGCTTCCGCGCACGGACGACGGTTGGACACGCGCGATTCAGATGGAAAAAGTTCAGAAGGTAGTTCCCGGTTACTTCGCGCGGACCGCGAGGCCGCTGTGCACGTGCTGTTGGCGCACTCCAGTGGTGTCGGCGTGGTTTTTCTTGGGCTGCGCTTATTTCTGGGTAGTGCTATTCGTTCAATCGTTTATCTATTGGGAAAAGATGTTAACGCTGCCAAAGCAGAATTCGGGGCGATCTTTTCGGTCATCGCGCACCCATCACGGTTACGGCGATCGCGAGCTCTGGTCGCAGCGACCTCGACCGAATCTGCCGCAGTCGTTCGGCATCTGCGACCCAGCACGTGGGAGCAAGTCCGTGCGCTAGGGGAGGCTGCGGCCGGACTTGCCACAACAAGTGGGTCAACGACCAACACCCTCAGCGCCCTTGATTCGGGTCCCGTTGATGAAGAAGCCTCATACCTTGCCGAATCGTCACCGGGTTTGCTCAAGCGGGTGCTGCGTAAGCCCAGCGTCCTGCTCATTGTTCTGTTAACCGTGGTGGCCATTGCGACATCTCGATCACTGTGGCTCGGTGAGGGGGTAATCCAAGGCGGGGCGCTGCTGCCCAGCCCGTGGGGGGCGTCGGATCTGTGGAACTTTTATGTTCAAGGGTGGCACAACGTTGGTCCAGGTTCGGTGCGTGATTCCCCGCCCTACCTAGCACTGATCGCGATGCTGTCAACTCTGATGCTGGGCAAGGCCACCGCGGCAGTAACGCTCATCCTGCTGTTTGCAATTCCACTTGCCGGCTGGGCCGCCTACTTCACCTCCCGGGATCTGATCCCGAGTAAAGCCATTCGTTTTTGGGGCGCAGCCACCTACGCACTGCTGCCGGCCATGACGGGCGCACTTGCCCAGGGTCGACTCGGAACGAGTTTCGCAGCATTTCTTTTGCCGTTCACCCTGCGATCGGGTGTTCGCTTATTCACACCCGGTTCAACGAAACGACGGGCAGCCGGAACGGCATTACTCCTTGCGCTGCTTCTTGCGTTTGCCCCGGCGCTGTGGCTCATCCTGTTGATCTGTGCAATCTTGGCAGTCGCCTTTATTCGCCGCACCAAGGAAACAGTGATCAAAGCATCCATTGCATTTGGGGCATCCTTTGCCGCCCTTGTCCCATGGAGTATCAGTCTTGTACTCAATCCGGTGCAATTCTTTTTCGAGCCAGGTGTGAACTCTGCGGCGCTCACCGACCCCGATATTTCCATGATTGATATTTTCCTGTTACACCCGGGCGGTCCCGGAATGTCTCCGATCGTGATCAGCATCGGGCTCCTTGTCGCAGGGGTGCTCGCACTGCTGCGTACCGATCGACGTTTTGTTGTCATTCTTGTGTTCGTTGCTGCCTGGGTTGCCATCCTGTTTGCCCTCGTTCAGGTTGTTTTCCTTTTCACCCCTCCCGGCTCAACCACGCCCATTCGCACCTGGCCCGGACCGGCCACATTGTTCATCGGCTTGATGCTGATCGCTGCGGCAGCACTGGGTGCACAGGGGTTGCGTACCCGATTCATCGGGCAAAGTTTCAGTTTCGGTCAACCCCTTGCAGTTGTCGCTGTGTTAACGGCGCTTGCCGCACCACTGCTCTCCCTCATCTGGCTCGTTCCAGCGAACACCAGTGTGCTTTCGCGAACGGCAGCGTCAGCGGTGCCAGCTTTCGTGGCGGCCGACGCATTCGGACCTCAAGCTCCCCGAACACTTTTGCTCACGCAACTACCAGCTGGAAATGTTGAGTACACGTTCATCAATGGTGACGGCTTAAATCTGGGTGATGCGGATACGCCGCCGGATGCCAGCGTCTGGCGCGCAATTGATCCATTTGTTGCTGCAATGGCATCGGGTCGCGGCGGTGAGGAAATCGCGGTGCTGGGTAGTTATGGGGTTCGTTATGTTCTGCTGGCCCCCGGGTCATCAAGGGAGATTGTTCCGATCCTCGATGGGGAACCCGGTTTGCGCCGGCTAGCCAGTTCCGAGGGTGAAGTTCTTTGGCGGGTTTCTGGAGTCACCTCACGGGCGCGCATCACCGATGGAGCCACCCAATCACCGGTGGGGATCGCCGCACCGGAAAACCTGGGCACGGATCCCTACATCGAACAGACCTTGCCCGAGGGCTCCGGCACGCGGGTACTTTATGTGGGCGCGAGTGCTGACTCGCGGTGGAAGGCCGGGGATTTTGCGTCGGTAACAACCGATGGTGCGCTGAGTTGGTCGGCGACATTTGAAATCCCGGTCGGAAGTCCCAACGTTCGGGTTGTCTTTGACAACCCGTCACGGCAATTATGGTTGCTCGCACAACTTTTCATCGTGTTTTCACTCGTTGTGATCGCGCTGCCTGCGCGCACTAAAACCGAGGTGGATCCCGATCTTGATATTTCACCCGATATTGCACACATGCACGAGGTAGCGCACCCAATGGAAGGGCGTGATCCACGTGTCTAACGTCGATTCATCATTGTTGCGTTCGCGCTTTTTCGCACCCGTGGCCATCGTGGCTGCCGCTGCACTTGTTGTCGGGATCTCCGGATTGATCCAAGTCGAAACACCAAAGGCCTCCCAAGGCGCCGTCACCATCGAACCCATTGGCTCGTCCGTGCTGCTGTGTCCAGAACCCGGCACCGGCGGCAACCTCGGGGTGCGAGTCACCGCTGCGGTCGTCCCGGGTCAACCGGGACAAGACACCGGCTCAGGTTCAGCCGGAATTGAAACCCTTCCCGGCAAAGAGTCGGCGAGTTCGCGGATAACGGCGCCGGGGGAGCAGGGACAAATCGAGGCCTTCGGCGACCGACTGCCCGCCATTCGCGCATACGGTGAAGGTTCCCTCGCCCCAGGACTCGTTGCCAATCAATGGGGGCGTGACCCAAGTGGACAAGGCCGTGGCATGGCGAGTACCGCGTGTGCCCCTGCTGCCTCCGAGTTCTGGTTCGTGGGCGGTGGCGCTATCGCCGGCCGCAAGACTCGGGTGCTTTTGGTTAATCCCGACGAAACCGCCGCAGTCGTTGACGTCATCATTCACGGACCCGAAGGGATTATCGATGCTCCGGCGGGTCGAGGACTGGTGGTCCCACCCCTTGATCGAATTACCGTGCAACTTGACGTTCTCGCCCCTGGCGTTCCCGCGACCGCTTTTCACGTCCTCGCGCGCACCGGTCGAATTGGCGCATCAGTTGATGATGAGCAACGTTCAGGTTTGCAATCTATTGGAACAGACTGGATACCGCCAGCCGCCCTACCCGCAAAAAAGGTTTATGTTCCTGGCGTAATCAACGGACTGGGTCCTCGCGTCCTGTCCATCGTTTCCACAACTGAGAATGATGCAAATGTAACGCTGCGTGTCATTTCACCCGAGGGAACTTTTGAACCAGCTCAAAGCAATGCATTCACGGTCACAGCGGGCGCAGTTGTTACGACCGACATGACTCCTGCACTACCGCAAACCCCCGACGGTTCACTGCCGGTAACTCTGGAATTGACCTCGGACCAACCCATTGTCGCTGGGATGCGGCAGTTTTTTGGCGGTAATCGCGTGCAAGACGAAACAGCGTTCAGTGCGGGTGCGCAGCCAATTTACGGACCGGCAGCAGTTTCTGGATTACCGGTGCGGGCGGTAACCGATGTTCGATTAGCCATCAGCGCACCCGAGGGCGACGTTGAAGTCGACATTGCCTTACTCCCCTTCCTCGGCGGGAAAAGTGTCGCTGAACTCACTGCTCCTCGGCGAATCAAGGTTGCAGCCGGTCAGCTCCGCAATATCAAATTGGAACCACCAACCGGAATTGATTGGTACACCGCCATCGTCACACCGGTTGAAGGATCAGGTCCGGTTTTACTCGCGCACCGGATTCGTGAGAAATCGCGTTTCGGTGATTTGATTACCGGCTACCCGTGGAGCGCATTGCGCATCGAGGTGCCCATTCCCGGCGTCGCGCAGAATGAAGCGATCGCTGTGCGGCGCGCCACCACGAGTTAGCCCTGATCTGCTACTAACGTCCGTTGGGTGAGTAGACGCCGGTGCTCGAAGCCATCATGTAATGGCTCTGCGGTATCCACGTTGACCTACGTGTACGCCGATTCGACCGCGGTCCTTGGTCCGCTGGCCACCTACGCCGAGCCGCACTGCTACGACATGTGTCTGATGCATAGCGAGCGTCTCACCGCACCCCGCGGTTGGGAAATTGTGCGAATAGCCCCGGACGCCGACGCCCTCAAGCCCTCATCCGATGATCTTGAAGCATTAGCCAATGCCGTGCGTGAAGCAGCTAGGCCCCGCTACCTTGATCGGGAAGCTGCAGCCACCGCGTCGGGCAGTGCGGTTGAGGTTGCCAGACGCGGGCATTTGCGGGTTCTCATCACACCCGAGCAATAAGTTCTTATCCACTGAGGGCTAACCGATAGGTTTACCCGGTGACTTCACTCCGCGGGCGCGATCTCAGTGCGATCATTAAGGCCTATGACGTTCGAGGCACCTATCCCGATCAGTTAGATGAGGATCTCGCCCACGCCGTCGGTGCCGCATTCGTGGAGGTACTCGGCATCCGAGCATCAGAGGGTGGCGCCGGCGCGGTTGTTGTCGGCCACGACATGCGTCCATCGGGTCCCTCCCTGGTGGCATCATTTGCCCAAGGTGTCCGCGAAGCCGGCTGCGATGTCATCGAAATTGGGTTAGCCAGCACCGACGGTTTGTATTTTGCCTCGGGAAGCCTCAATCTTCCCGGCGCCATGTTTACGGCAAGTCATAATCCAGCGGAGTACAACGGGATCAAATTGTGTCGCGCGGGCGCCGCACCTGTCGGACAAGATTCTGGCTTGCGTGACATCTCGGAATTGATCACCGGTGGGAAACTCGACGCGAGCGGCGCAAACGTCCCCCCTTACCCGCCCGGAAATATCTCCGCGCGAGACATCCTGCCCGAATACGCGCGCTACCTGCGCGAGCTCGTCCCCATCGAAACTGGTCGCCACCTCACGATCGTGGTCGATGCGGGCAACGGCATGGGTGGTTTCACCGTCCCGGCCGTGTTGGGTACAGAAGTCGGGTTGCCCGAACTTCCCCTGCGCATCATCCCCATGTATTTTGAACTCGACGGAAACTTCCCCAACCACGAAGCCAATCCGATTGAACCGGCAAACCTGGTTGATCTGCAAAAAGCCGTGATCAAACACCGAGCCGATTTGGGCTTGGCCTTTGATGGAGATGCTGACCGATGCTTTGTCATCGACCAAAACGGTGACGCTGTTACCCCCTCCGCGATCACCGCCCTGATTGCAACGCGTGAATTGGCCCGCCATCCCGGTAGCAACGTGATCCATAATCTGATCACCTCGCGGACGGTTCCAGAAGTCATTGCCGAACATGGCGGGATCGCGATTCGCACTCGCGTTGGTCACTCATTTATCAAAGCAACCATGGCCGAAACAAACGCGGTATTTGGGGGAGAGCATTCAGGCCACTTTTATTTTCGTGACTTCTGGCGGGCCGACTCCGGCATGCTCGCGGCGTTACATTGCCTTGCGGCATTGGGTGAGACGGCTGCGGGAACAACGTTCTCGAGTCTGATGACCCCCTTTAATCGCTATGCCGCAAGTGGTGAAATAAACACAACGGTCGACAATCAAACAAATGTGATCGCTGCGATCACGTCACACTATGCGGACCATGATCTCGATAAACTCGATGGACTGACCGTCTCTGCCGACACGTGGTGGTTCAACGTCCGCGCCAGTAATACCGAGCCACTTCTACGTCTCAACGTCGAAGCAGGTGACGTTGCACAAATGCAGCAACTGCGTGACACGGTTTTGGAACTTATGCGCACACCAGTTGCCTCCGCAGCACCAGCCGCGTCCGCAGCACCA
>Ga0105054_10001330_pt1 | contig 40701 bp, 36 predicted proteins | sample BON02_FD_78091 | JGI IMG/M metagenome (GOLD analysis project Ga0105054, IMG submission 78091) | Freshwater microbial communities from Lake Bonney liftoff mats and glacier meltwater in Antarctica - BON-02 (megahit assembly) | ecosystem: Environmental > Aquatic > Freshwater > Ice > Glacier...
ACCTCCAGGTGATGGGACTTGTTCAACTTACGAACAGTCTACCATCTGGCCCGGTTTCGGCGAACTACGCAGATTCCCCTAGCGCGCGGCAGCGATCCTTGCCCGCGCGATCCGATCGGCGACCGCATTGGTCGGCTGGCCGCTGGTCAGCGCTTCATCCAGAACTTCGCCCAGTGTCTGGACCAAGCGCGCCAGCTTGGCGTCCACCCATTCGCTGGAATAATTGCCAGAAATCTCGGCCGCCACATTGATGATGCCGCCGCCATTGATCACATAATCTGGCGCATAGAGGATGCCCTTGCGCCGCAGCAGCTCGCCCATTTCCGGCATGACGAGCTGGTTGTTTGCGCCGCCCGCAATCGCTTTCACCTTGAATCGGTCCAGCGTCTTTTCGTTGATCACGGCGCCCAGCGCGCAAGGCGAGAAAATATCCGCCTCGACATCATAGATTTCGTCCGGCGCAACGATACGCGCGCCAGTCCGGTCGGCCACCGCCTTCAGTGCCGCCTGGTCTATATCGGTGATGATCAGGTTCGCCCCCGCCTTGGCGAGATGGTCGCAGGTATAGCCACCGACTGAACCGACACCCTGCACAGCAATCGTCCGCCCGGTCAGGTCCCCACTGCCGAGCGCACGCTTCGCCGTTTCGACAATGCCGAGGTACACGCCGCGCGCCGTGACCGGCGACGGGTCGCCACTCGCCGCTTCGCCCTGGTCGAGCCCGGCGACATAGGCAGTCTCCTGCCGGACGATCGCCATGTCGGCGACGTCGATCCCGACATCCTCAGCCGTGTAATAACGTCCCTGCAGGCTTTCCACAGCCCGGCCAAAGGCCCGGAACAGGGCCGGAGACTTGTCGGTCTTGGCATTGCCCCAGATCACCGCCTTGCCACCGCCCAGCGGAATGTCGGCCATGGCATTCTTGTAGCTCATGCCCTGGCTGAGACGCAGCACATCCTTGAGCATGGCCTCGCCGGATACGAAATTCCACATCCGTGTTCCTCCGGCCGCCGGGCCGCGTGCGGTGGAATGGATCGCGATTATGGCTTTCAGGCCACTGGCCGCATCCTGGAACAGGTGCACGTCTTCATGGGAATCATAGGAAGAATGGTCGAACATGGGTGAATTCGCATTTGGTTGCAGATGAAACGAAGCGCAGCGTTTAGGTTCTCGCTTCCCCTGGGTCAATCACAATGGCCGCGACATAGGCACCACTGGCCCAATCCTTGCCCAATTGCTACCCACGCCCTTGGCGCACGCTTGCCACACCCTGCCCACCCGGCTGGAAACCACTTGTTAACCTTCAGAAAATTGACTCCTTCTCAGGAATTGACGCTTATCCTCCGCGCATAAAATGCAGCTACGTCCTATCATCCTTGCCATCGGCATCATGACCATCCTGCTCGGCGCGGCGATGATTCCGTGCGCATTGATGGATTTGGCCGACAAGCGTCCGGAAGCGCATGTGTTTGCCGTGTCCGCATTCGGCTCCATGTTCATCGGCACCTGCCTCTGGGTCCTAGCGCGCGGCGGTGACCAACGCACAGGCCAGCGCGAGGCCTTCCTGCTGACCGTACTTGTCTGGGTCTTCCTGCCAGCCGTCGCGGCGATCCCCTTCCTCGCGTCCGGCATGAGCGTTACGGACGCGTTTTTCGAATGCGTGTCCGGGCTCACAACGACAGGCGCGACCGTCCTCACGGGCCTCGACGACATGCCGCGCGGCCTGCTGCTCTGGCGTGCCATCCTGCAATGGTTCGGCGGCATCGGCATTATCGTCACGGCCATCGCCATTCTGCCCCAACTTCGGGTCGGCGGGATGCAGCTGTTCGAACTCGAAAGCTCCGACCTCTCCGGCAAGTTCCTGCCACGAATCACTGATATCGCGGCCTATCTCGGTTTTACCTACTTGCTGATCTCGATGCTGTGCGCCCTTTGCTACTCTCTTGCCGGCATGAACTGGTTCGATGCCATCGCCCATTCCATGACCACGATGTCAGCGGGCGGCTATTCCACCCACGACACGTCGTTCGGCTATTTCAACGATACCAATGCGCCCTATGTCGCGACCGCCTTCATGTTCATCGCCGGGCTTCCGCAGAGCCTGCTAGCGATGATGCTCCTTCAGGGGCGGATCATGCCGATGATCAAAGACCCCCAGCCGCGCGTCTACCTGTTGATCGCGCTCGTCCTTTCACTGGTCATCGTCGCCTATCACGAGATTGTCGTCGATCCACGGATCTTCGAGACGGCGGCACATGCGTTCAAGGACGCCCTGTTCAACATCATCTCGGTGATGACCGGCACGGGATATGCCTCGGCCCCCTACGACACATGGGGTGAGCCGGTCATGGCGATCTTCCTCGTCGCGACCTTTGTTGGTGGCTGCGCGGGGTCCGCCGCTTGCGGTCTCAAGATGTTTCGCCTCGAAATTTCCGCCAAGGCCATTGTCGCTTATTCTCACCGCATGACGATGCCCCACCGCAGGACGCCCATCCGCTATGGCGGAAAAGTGGTCGACGAAGAGACCCTGCAATCCGTCATGGTCTTCGTGTTCCTCTACCTGGCCACATTCCTGGTCGCCGCAGCGCTTCTGTCCCTTTGCGGGCTCGACGCCATGACCGCCATTTCCGGCTCGGCGACCAGCGTCTCGAATGTCGGCCCCGGCCTCGGACCGATCATTGGGCCATCCGGCACATTCCAGACCCTGCCCGATGCCGCCAAATGGATCTGCGCCATCGCCATGCTGCTTGGCCGGCTTGAGTTCATTTCAGTCTTCGTGGTGCTGACGCGCCGCTTCTGGCAGGGTTGAAAGTTTCTCCGCCGCAAATCTGGACTTCTGCAGCGTTCCCTGAACATATGACACACACGGTGCCATTAGAGTGCCCACGGGAGGAATAGTATAATGTGGAAAACCCTGACGCTCGCCACCACGGCGCTCGCGCTTGTTGCCTGTAGTGGCAGCAAGCCTGACGAGGCGCCCGCTGACATTGCGGCGACTCCGCAAAGCACAGCCCCGGACGGCGCGACCCTCGGCTACAGCGCAGAACGCACCGCCTATTTCGGCGACATGCACATTCACACGCGCAACAGTTTCGACGCCTACATCTTCAACGTCCGCCGCACCGCAGACGATGCCTATCGCTTCGCCAAGGGCGAAACGATCAAGCACCCGTCCGGTTTCGACATGACCATCGCCGGTGGCCCGCTCGACTTCTACACCGTCACCGACCACGCCGAATATCTCGGCATCCTTCCCGCGATGAATTCCAAGGACTCGCCGCTTTCCGAACTGCCGCGCTCCAAGGATATGTTCTCGATTGATCCTGGCAAGATCCAGGCGGCCTTCCAGGGTGTGGGTGCCTCGGTCCGCTCAGGCGACAAGATTGAGGAGATGTATGACGAACCGCTGATCAATTCGGTCTGGGGGCAGAACATAGCAGCCGCCGAAAAGTACAATGAGCCCGGCGTGTTCACGACGTTCTCCGCCTATGAGTTCACGTCTGTCACGACATCCGATGACAATGGCGGCTTTGGCGGCGGCAACCTGCACCGCAACGTCTTCTTCCGCGGCGAAGCGCCCGACCGCGCCTTCTCGACCCTTGATTCCACCAATCCTGAAGACCTCTGGGACTGGATGGACGCGCAGCGCGCCGATGGCCGCGAGTCGATCGCCATCCCGCATAATTCGAATGTGTCCGACGGCCAGATGTTCCGGCTCGAGACCTATAATGGCGATCCGCTCGATGCGGCCTATGCCGACCAGCGCAACCGTAACGAGCCGCTCGTCGAGGTCACGCAGGTCAAGGGAACGTCCGAAACCCACCCCGACCTCTCGCCCAATGACGAATGGGCCAATTTCGAAATCTATGACGAACTGCTCGCCAGCAATATCGTATCGAAAACCAAGGGCTCCTATGTCCGCGAAGCGTACCAGAACGGCCTGAAATTACAGGAAGAGCAGGGCTTCGACCCCTTCCGTTTCGGTATGACAGCCGCGTCTGACAGCCATGTTGCCGGTGGCGCCTATTCGGAGGCCGACTTCTGGTCGAAAATCGGCATTGTCGACGGCCTGCCATTCCAGCGCGGTTCTGTGCCCATGCCCGGCATCAAGGACTGGGCGGATCAACCCGACAACCAGACCACACAGAATGCCAAGCACTGGTTCTCGCGCTGGTCGGCGTCCGGACTCACAGGGGTATGGGCCGAAGAAAATACACGCGACGCCATCTTCGACGCCTTCCGCCGCAAGGAAACCTTCGCCACGACCGGCCCACGCATGAAAGTGCGCTTCTTCGGCGGTTTCGGCTATACGGCTGACACGCTGAACGCCACCGACCTTGCCAAACAGGCCTATGCGGGGGGCGTCGCCATGGGCGGCGACCTTGTCGGCACAGGCGAGGCACCCAGCTTCATCGCCTGGGCCATCCGCGATGCGAACTCGGCGCCGCTCCAGCGCGTGCAGGTCGTCAAGGTCACCAGCAGCGGCGAAGCCGTCTATGACGCGGCCTGCTCCGGTGGCGCCGCCCCTGACGCCAATCATCGCTGCCCGGACAATGGATCCAGTGTCGACATCACGACGTGCACCACGGCAGACGGCACAGGCGCCGGCGAGCTGAAAGCCCTCTGGACCGATCCGGACTTCGTGCCAGGCCAGCGCGCCACCTATTATGTCCGTGTGCTCGAGAACCCGACCTGCCGCTGGTCGACCTGGGAAGCCAACCGCAACGGCACGCCGCCCAATCCCGACTTGCCCACAACGATCCAGGAACGCGCCTATACGTCGCCGATCTGGTACATTCCGCCAACCTAGATGCGACAGTTGCTACGCGAGCCGCTCGTCCATTTCATCATCGTCGCATTGCTCGTATTTGCGGGCTATGCGGCGTGGACGGCGCACATCGCCGCCCGTGAGGGCACCATCACTGTGACCCAGGAAGACATCCAGCGCATGGCCGCGCTATATGCCTCCGAATCCGGCGCACTGCCCTCGCAGGAAGACATGGCGGCGATGGTCTCAGACCAGATCCGCGATGAAGCCCTGTCGCGCGAGGCCCGCCGCCTCGGCCTCGACGCGGGCGACACGATCATCGAACGCCGCCTTGCCCAGAAGATGAGCTTCATGGTCTCCGATCTCACCGACACGCCTGCGCCCGATGAGACGACGCTCCGCGCTTGGTACGACGCTCACACGGACGCCTACACCGCACCACCGAACGTCACGTTCGAACACGTCTTCCTCAGCACGGACCGGTCGGATGTGGACACAACCACCCTCCTCAACACCCTCAACACCCCGTCACCACGCGACTGGCACACCCTCGGTGACCCTTTCATTCTCCAGCGCGCCTATGGCGATCTCCCGTTTCGCGAAACCGTTCGGCTGTTCGGGGCAGATTTCGCGACCGCCCTCTTCGCACTGGATGCGGGTGACGCGTGGCAAGGCCCGGTCAGGTCCGCCCTCGGCCTGCATCTCGTGCACCTGATCGCGAAAGACGAGGGCAGGCTGCGCCCGTTTGAAGAGGTCCGTTCGCAAGTCGAAACAGACTGGCGTGACGACGCCCTGCGCACCGCCAACGAGACGGCCATCGCGAACATCATCAAGCGCTACAGGGTTCGCATAGAAGGCGCCGAATGAGACGGATCGTCCTCGCGCTTCTGGTCCTGTTCACTGTCGCACTTACCGCCAGTGCGCATGAAGTCCGGCCCGCCTATCTGGAAGTCACCGAAACGGCCCCAGCAACCTATGCCGTCACCTGGAAACAGCCCGTCCTGGACGGACGACGCCTGAAGCTGGACCCTGTCTTTCCCGAGGGTTGCGACCGCGAACGCGAACGCGCCGATGCCGCTGGCGGCACCCTGGTCCAGCGCTGGGAGATGCATTGCGATCTCTCCACCGGCCAGATCGAAATCGCCGGGCTCGAGCGCACCCTCACGGATGCCTTCGTCCGCGTTGACCGCCTGTCTGGTGACGATCTCTCTGCCGTGCTCCGTCCCGGTGCCCTGCGGCTCGACCTCGCCGCTCCCACAGGTGCCCCTGCCGCGACCTATTTCCGCATCGGCGTGGAACATATCCTGTTCGGCTTTGACCACCTCCTCTTCGTGCTCGGCTTGGTCCTGCTGGTCCGGCCCCGCCAGCTCCTCGCTACGGTCACCGCCTTCACCCTCGCCCACTCCCTCACCCTCGCCGCCGCCGCCCTCGGCGGCCTCAGCCTGCCCGGCCCGCCGGTCGAGATCGTCATCGCCATGAGCATCGCGCTGCTCGGCGCTGAAACCATCTATCGCAGCCGGGGCCACGAGACGCTCAGCCAGCGCAAGCCCTGGCTCATCGCGTTCGGCTTCGGACTTGTCCACGGTTTTGGGTTCGCCGGCGCGCTCGCCGAAATCGGCTTGCCAAAGGGCGCTGAAGTGCTGGCCTTGCTGCTGTTCAATCTCGGCGTCGAAGTCGGCCAGGTCGCCTTTGTCGGCGCGGTCCTGCTGCTGGTTTTCCTCGCCACGCGTCTCGCCCGCCTGCCGCTGGCCCCGGCCCGCATCGTCGCCGCATATGCCATCGGCATCACGGGTGCCTTTTGGGCGATCGAGCGGATCGTCAACGTCTTCGTCTGACGCCTACAGCCCCAGCGCCTTCCACAACATCCGCGCCGCGACGAGGGCCAGCAGAATGGCAAACAAGCGCTTCAGCAATACCGCATCCAGGCTGTGTGCCAGTTTCGCCCCGACCGGGGCCATGGTCACCGTGAACACGGAGATGAGGGCAAAGGCGGCGAGGTTCACATAGCCGAGCGAAAAGGGCGGCAGGTTCGGGTGTCCCCAGCCAATGAAGACCGCCACAATCGCCGACGGCAGGCCAATCGCGACACCCCAGCCAGCAGCCGTCGCCACCGCACGATGGATCGGGCGACCGTAAAGCGTCATCAGGCTGACCCCGAACGTGCCCCCGCCAATCCCCATCAGCGCCGAGAGCGCACCGATCGCCATTCCGAGCCCGCCGCGCACAACACCGCCCGGCATCTCGTCTGCCAGCCGCCAGGTCGGTCGCCCGAAGAACAGCTGCGCCGACAGGACAAAGGCCATCGAACCGAAAATGCCGAGCAAGGCCTGTTTGGAGAGGAACCCGCTGAGGCCCATACCGATCAAGGCGCCGACCACGATCCAGGGCGCCCATGACCGGATGATGTCCCAGTCAACCGCGCCATGGCTATTATGTGCCATCACGCTGCGGGCAGATGTCAGGATGATCGTCGCCAGCGACGTCGCCACCGCGACATGCATCGCGGTCTCGCCATAGCCCATGCCGTCGAACAGGAAGAACAGGACCGGCACGATCACCGCCCCGCCGCCAATGCCGAACATGCCAGCCGCGAGGCCCGCAGCCGCCCCGGCCACCGCGAGACCCAGCAAGAGCGGCCAGTACTGCAGGAAAATATCGATCATGCTTTCGCTTAGCGGGCTCGCCCGCCACTGGCTAGGGGGCCGTGTCGGACGAGACGACCCGGAACCCGATCTTCCGGTCCCGCGTACCACGCGACACTCGCGCCCGGTTCGCCGCCCGGTGCGTCGCCGCATTGTCAGACCAAGCTCCGCCACGGATCACGCGCAAGTCGCAGCTTCCGTTCAGCACGGCGCGGCCATCATTCGGGGCCGTGCTGAAATTGTTGACGTAACAATCCTCGACCCACTCGCGGACGTTGCCGAGTGTTCCGACCAGGCCAAACCCGTTCTCTGGCAGGCTGGCGCTAGCCTGCGGCCCACCGGTCGAGACCTTGGACCGGTCAAAACTGTCGCCCCACCAATAGGCGGTCTGTGTTCCGCCGCGCGCAGCATATTCCCACTCTGCCTCGGTCGGCAGGCGATACGTCCGCCCGGCCTTGTCCGACAGCCAGTTTGCGTAGGCTTGCGCGTCCCGCCAGGAAATCGACGTAACCGGCATGTCACCACGTTTGCCTGTGTCTCCCGGCCGGTAGCCGCCACAGCCACCATCAGCGAGACAGGCGTCCCAGTTTTCATATGTGATCTCGCTGCGGCTCATCACGAAGGGCGCAACTGTGACGCTGTGCAGGGGCCCTTCATTGCCAGTCCGTCGGGATTCTGAATCAGGCGATCCCATCATGAACGTGCCCCCCGGAATGGAGGCAACGACAGGGCAGGTTTCGCAGTCCGGCCGCGGGCCGGTTTGCGCAGGCTCCGGCGCGGCCCCTTCGGGTGCGGCGTCTTCAGCTTCAAGCTCGCCCGGCACGGTTTCCGAAATGGTTTCCGCAGTGTCGGCCGTTTCTGCGATATCCACCGGTATAGCGAGCCCCGGATCGGCCGCTTCAGTTACCGCAGCATCGGCCGGCGGCGATTCCCCTGTATCCGCTGCTTTGGCGACGGCTGACCCGTTGTCACGGGACGGCATCAGGGCGCTCACGCCCCACCCAGCGCCAATCATCAAGGTGACGCCACCGGCAATCATTGGCACGAGCGATGACTTGGGCTTCGCAGCTTTCGCAGTCGACGAAGGCGTAGCCACCATAACAGGTTCAGGCGCTTTTGCCTTTGTGTCTAGGACGGCAATGCGATTGCGGGCGAGATCAGAATAATGACCCGCTGGGTAGCGCTTCAGATAGGCGGCAAAATCTGCCGTATCGGTCGATGTCTGGATCGACGTCCAGAACGTGTTCTCGATCGTGCCGTCTTCGGCCAGCGGGCTGGCTACAGGCGCGGCAGGAGTGGGCGCCGGAGCAACTGGCACGGCAGCGGGTTTCGGGGCCACGACCGTCTCGGCTTTATGGGCAGCCTTCCGGGTGATGGCGTGACGAAGGTCGGTGACAAAATCGACCCATCTCTGTTCACTCCGGTCGCCGTCCCAGCCGATCAGGTCGGCAGTCTGCGTCAGCTCGAACAAGATCGGCCGGTCGGCAGTCGCGATCATCGCCGGGATCACGGTCGAATAGCGTTCGCCAAGTGTCGCCTCGGCGCGCACCCATTTGGACTTCACCGACACAGTCGACCAGAGGACGACCACGACATCGGCATTCCGCAGCATGCCTTCCGTCACCTCGTCATAGGTCTGGCCTGCCTTGAGCACCTTGTCCCACCAGACTGTCAGGCCGTCTTCCTCAAGTGCCGCAGCCACCTGCTGCGCTTTCGGCCTGTCCGCGCGGCTATAGGAGAGAAAAACATTCGCCATTCACGTCCCCACAAAGCCGCCATCCGGATACGTCGGGAAAGCCAACTAAGTAGCTACGATGACACAGATTTTTTGGTTTTCCAAACTGGATAGCAATCCACCAATAGCCATTGCATTCCTGCATAGCCCAAAGCAGGATTGCATCAGACGGCTGGCGAATGGCGCCGTGCGCGGCGCCGCGAAAGGGTGGGTGGTATGTTCAGATTCAACGATGAGCTGCTGCTCAGCGCCGACGACCGGGACCTCGCACACAAGAAATACCCGCGCGTCTTCTTCGCCATGGACCATCCGAATCTGCGCGCCGAGTTCCAAAAGGTGGACCGGCTGGCCAATGCCGCCAAGAAGCGCAGCCGGTCGATCGGCTGCCTGACCCTCAGTTTCGCGGTTGCGTCCTTGCTGACCTTCCCGCTTGAACCGCTGATTACCGCTGCATCCGGCGCGACGGCTGTATCCCTCGACCTGTTCAAGGCCATCGCAATTGTCGGTGCCGTCTGCGGCGTGCTGGCGATAATCTTCGGCAATCTCGGTCTCGCTTTCGGCAAGAGCAAGCGCCACTGGCTCCAGATGCGCCTGATGACAGAGCGCATGCGCCAGTGGCAGGCACAATATATCACCGCGCACATGCCCGACATTGTAGAGGCGGCAGGGTCCGAGGCAGGCCGCACCGGATATGTTGCGACCCGCGACCTCGCCTTCGAGCGGTTCAAGCGCTCCTTCCTCAGCCAGATCAGCAGCGAGTACACCAAATACACGCGCCGGGAAGCTGTCGGCCACATGGGCCAGACCATCGTCGACCGGGCAGGCCAGCAAGCTTTCTGGATTGATCCGGCCTGGGCGAAAGCGGCGGCCCGCAAGCTGCCTGGTGACCAGGACGGCGTACTGGAGGAAATTTTTTCGGCGTGTGAGGAGACCCGCCTCCTCGGCCAGGTCCAGTATACAAACTATATCCTGTCGTCTGAGGGCTCGTTCTGGTCGCTGCCCCGCAAACAGATCGCGATGCTGGGCAATACGATGTTCGCCTTGGTGCTCTTGGCTTTCCTGTCGAACTTTCTGGCTCTCATGATCGCCATATGGCCAGTCCCATCATTCGATCAGACAGTCGTGGGCTCCTTCGCCATCATCTTCGCCATCCTCGCCGTCGGCACGCGCTCGGTCGAGGAAGGCCTTCACCCGCAGCACGAGCTTGCCCGAATGGAGCTCTACGCGGCTCAGGTGAACGCCGCGCTCCAGCAATTCACCTCCAGCAATTCACCTGGCAGGAAAGTCGACGCGCTCAAGATGCTTGAGAAAGCGTCCACCGACGAGATGATCGAATTCCTTGATGCCAACGAGCACGCGCGGTTCGTCCTCTGAGACTACCAGACACCGGCCTGTTTCAGCGCTGCATCCAGGTCGGGCGGAATGTCGAGGGCCGCATCGCCGGTCTTCAAGTCGCGCGGCGCATCTGTCGGTTTCAGGTAGCGCCAGCCCTGGAACGGGCGTTTGGCCTGAGCATAGGTCCGCACCAGGTTCGGGTCGAACACCAGCTCGCACATGGCACGGCCTTCATCATCCTTGATTGCGCGGATATCGATGATCCGCTGGCGCACGCGGATCGCGCGCTTGATGACCCAATAGATCGAGCCGCCGTCGAGCATTTCCTCAGCCCGCTTCGGCGCCATGCGCGTGTGGTGGACGGGATGGTCGAGGCGCTGCAACAGCCGCGTTTGCCAGTCAGCGAGGTCTTCGATCGTATCGGCGCCCACGCACAATTTCACCATGTGAATCGTCATGGTTGAGAGACTAACGCGCCGGGCCGTCCAATCCAGTCATCAATGTGGGTTTGGCTGCTTTGCCGCGCTCGAAATCCCGCTGCGCCTGTGCACTGGCGAAGAAGAATTCAGCATTCACAATCGTTGCGGAATAGCGCCGCTCGATTTTCCGGAACGCTGCCCGCGCCTCCAGTTCGACTGAAAACCCGGACACATAGCTCATGCCCCAGCGCGGCTCGGTCCGCAGGAAATAACTCTGATTGTACTTCGTCAGGCGGCCGCCTTCCGGCCCGGCAACAGGTTGCGGCAGCATATAATCGATCCGCAGGAACCGCTCACCCACAGGGTCAAGCCAGGCTGTTGCCTGCAACCGTTCGGCCGCCCATACGTCGAATTCGCCATCATTCTTGGACGGCGTATGCCGGAACGAGATTTGCCATGCATGCCCACGATCATCGACCTGAACGCTACGGCCAAGGCTCGCACGCAGGTCGTCCGGGAACAGCCGTCCGTCAGGCGCGGCCTCGGCGGCCCAGTTCGCCGCCACTTCCTCCAGTTCGTCGTCTTCGCCTTGCCAGTCGAGCACCTGCCAGCGTTCAGCGCCCGTCTTGCGGGGATCAAACGCGTAGACGCGCTTGGCCCGGTCGCTCTCCAGTTCCACGGTAAAGGCCGCACGCAGCGTCTTCGGCGCCTCGGTCGCTGACAAAGCCGAGTTCATCGGACCGGTTCCGGTCACCAGCGAAAACGCCATGAGTAGTGCAAGCCACATCGACAAAACCATCCCGACTGAACTTTTATCCACATTTGCGGCATCCATGCGGCAAAGGACCAAAAGCACGTTTGGCGGCCATACTAGGCCGCCAAGGATTTATGGGAGTTGAACGGCGCTGCCTGTCAGGGTTTCACATAGGCGAGCGGCCGGTTGTGCTCGTCGAGCTTGAGATAGCGATCCCGCAGCTCCGTCTGGCGCGTTTTCAGGGACTGGACGTCCCCGTCAATCATCACGACGTCCGGATTGGACGTGATCTCGAGCGGATCGCCATCCCAGACCACGATATCCGCCCGTGCGCCCGGACCGATCACACCCAGCCCCTGCAGACCGAATATCGCTGCAGGCGCCGTCGTCAGCGCTTTCATCGCATCATCGTGCGACATGCCATTGGCCACGGCATTGCCTGCCACCTGCATTGCAAGACGGGCCTGATGACTCGAACTGCCGAGATGGGCAATCGCGACCGTCACACCGGCATCCATCATCCGGGACGCGTTTTCCGCCGTAGCGCCGAGTTGCTCAAAGCTGGCTGGCAGGTTTGAAAAGGCATCCACGATCACCGGAATACCGGATCGCGCCAGCCGCGGTGCCACGCGCCAACCTTCGTCAGCCCCGACAATGGCAATCTTCAGGTCCGGGTTCTCTGTGGCAAAGTCCATGATCGCGTTGAGATCGCTGGCCTTGTGCGCTTCGATCAGGATCAATTGCTCGCCCCGTGACGCAGGACCCAACGCCTCGGCATCCACCCGGCCGAGCGCGGTGCCGTCATTGCTCGTGAAATACCGCGCCGGATAGGCGCCCGCATCGTCGAGCGCGGCGCGAAACTGCGCCCAGGCCGCCGGACGCGAACCACCCGCGAGCGCGGCGCCGTGGTCGCCCAGCGAGATCAGCAGGAAGGCCTTGCGCGAAATCTCGGTATCCACATCGCCGCTTGTGTCAGCGACAAAGCCCTGACCGGCAAACAGGTTCGAGCTGGCTTCCGGCGCTACGACAATCCGCGTCACCCCTTCGACACGCGTCACAGCTACAGCGGTCGAATCCGGATTGAATCCATCCGCCGCATCCAGCGCCACGGAATAATCGGAGCTGCTTGCCGACGTGTCATCAGTCGCGTCTTCAGCGTCGACTTCCACGATCCCGGTACGCGAGAAGGCGGAAATAAAACCCGGGCTGACCCATTTACCGGTGGCATCGATGACCGTTGCCTCCATCGGCACGTGCGATCCAGCCCTGCTGACCGAGACAACCCGCCCCTTGTCGATCACGATAATCCCGCTCGGAATCGTGCCTTGGCTTGTTCCGGTCCAGACATTTCCGCCGACAATCGCGACTGGCGCGGCAAAAACGGGCAGAGCAAGGCTCGCGGCGACAGCGATCAGGCTGGCAATATGGCGCACGCTCATTTCAGGTCTCCTTCACCGGGCTGGCCGAGCTCGAAATCCATCACCGGCCGCATCGCTGCATCGCTGCGGTCATACATCAGGGCGCCATCGACAAAGACCTGGTCGGCCTTGGTGTAGACGCTGAACGGGTTGCCGGACCAGACGACCACATCAGCCATCTTGCCGGGCACGAGGCTGCCGGTCTTGCCGTCGATGCCGAGTGACTTGGCCGGGTTCAGCGACAGCCATTGCCACGCCTCTTCCTCAGGAATGTTGATGCCGATCTTCCGTCCGTCCGCCCAGGCCTTGGCGGCTTCCTGGTTCAGGCGCTGGATGCCGATATCGCTGTCGGAATGCACGATGGCGCACGCGCCGGCCTTGTGCACCATCGGGATGTTTTCCTTGATGCCGTCATAGGCTTCCATCTTGAAGCCCCACCAGTCGGCCCACATCGACGAACAGGCGCCATATTCCGCCAGCTTGTCGGCAATCTTGTAGGCTTCGACGGCATGGTGGAAAGCGGTGACCTTGTAGCCAAATTCCTTCGAGATATCCATGACTTGCGCCATCTCATCGGCGCGATAGCAATGCATGTGAACGAGGATGTCGCCGTCGAGCACGCCCTTCAGCGTGTCCAGCTCCAGGTCGCGCATTGGCGCATCGCCGCCTTCTTTCTCGTACTTCTCCCATTTGCGCTTGTAGTCGGCGGCCCGAATCCACGACTCGCGATAGCCAGCGACATTGCCCATGCGCGAATAAGGTGCCCCGCCGGGATAGCTGCCATTGCCATAACCATAGACCCGCTTCGGGTTCTCGCCGCAGGCCATTTTCAGCGTGTAAGGCGCCCCGGGAAACTTCATGCCTTGCACGGTCCGGCTCGGCACGTTCTTCAACGTCACGCCGCGCCCGCCGAACAGGTTCGCGCTACCCGGCAGCACCTGCAGTGACGTGACTCCGCCCGCCAGCGCCCGCGTGAATCCCGGATCCTGTGGCCAGATGCCATGTTCGGACCAGACTTCCGCCGTCACCGGGCCGGAAATTTCATTGCCATCACCATGTGCAGTGACACCGGGCGAAGGATAAACGCCGAGATGGCTGTGATTGTCGACAATGCCGGGCGTCACCCAGCGGCCTGCAGCATCGATCACCTTGGCATCGCCCGGCGCGGCCAGGTCCTTGCCGATCGCCGACACTTTGCCGTTCTCGATGAGAAGGCCACCCTTTTCGATCAGCGCGCCGGTGCCATCGATGATCGTCGCATTCGCAATGAACACGGACGGGTTCGGATAAGGCGCATAGGTCGAGGGGAACGGGTCCTTGGGAACCGTGATCTTGTCCTTGCTGTCAGCCTTGTCCGAGCCCCCGCATGCGGCCAGAATCAGGGCAAGGCAAGACAGGCCCGCCAGGGAAATTCGGTTCATCTGTTTCAGCCCCACTCGCTGTAGTGATTACAGGTGCATTTGTGCGCAGATTTGCCTCTGCGGCAAGGGGGCGGCGCGTTCAGCGCTTGCGGGGCGACGAAACGTTCTTTTCGCGGGCAAAAACCAGCTTCATCAACCAGTTCGGCGCAAACCGCTCGACGCGGGGATGGCGTTTCAACACGCTTTCCATCCAGCGATGGCCCCAGACCGAGTTTCGTCCCAACAGGATAACACCCAGGATACCGAATGGCAGGCCGATCGGAATCAGCGGCGTCACGATGCCAATCGGGATCGACAGGGCGATCATCAACAGGCCGATCAGGGCCAGGAGCTGACGGAACGCTGTATTGAAGCCGAAACGCAGGGGATCAGCCGGCCTTTGGGGCGGCAGGGAGGTAGTTTCGGTCATCGGGTTCGCTTCGTCGTCAGCCATTCTCAGTGATATGGGTGTTCTTGGTTATTCCTCCCAATGAAATCATCAGGATGTGTTCAAAGTCTGGCAACAGCGTTACCCGATTGCTACAACTGTGAAACTTCTTGCGGTCAAATGCGGGAACCGGGCATGAGGACGGCATGAAACTACAGTCCATCCAGATCCTCCGCGGCATCGCGGCGCTATTGGTCGTGTTCTTTCATATGCGCTATCAGGAACTGAAGGGCATCCTGCAAAATGGCGGCACCGAAGCCCCGTGGCTCTCGGGCGTGGTGACAAATGGCTATGCCGGCGTTGATCTCTTCTTTGTCATCTCCGGTTTCATCATGGTCGTCGTCACCCAGGGCGACAGGCCGGGCCTGCGCACGGCGGCTGAGTTCCTGTTCGCCAGGCTGACACGCATCTATCCGATCTGGTGGTTTTTTGCCGGCATCATGGCGGTCTATCTTATCGGCTTCCACGGCCTCAGCGGTGCCGGTCAGGGGTGGCAATCCTTTGCGCGATCTGAACCCGTCCTGCCCTATGTCATCAAGTCCTTCCTGCTGATGCCCCAAGTCGAGGATCCGATCCTCGGTGTCGGCTGGACCCTTGTGCACGAAGTCTATTTTTACCTTGTCTTCACCCTGATCCTGCTGGTCAGGCGCAGCTGGCTTCCCCTTATCCTGCTGGTCTGGGGCCTGCTTGTGATTGGCGGCTGGTCGATTGGCCTGTCGGGGCACCGGCCGGAAGACATTCCGGCACTTGTCTTCTTCCCGATGACAATGGAATTCATCATGGGCGCTGTAACAGGCCTGCTCGTCTGTTCAGGCCTTGCTTGGCGCGCCGGCACAATTACGCTTCTGGCCGTTTTGGCCCTTTGCGCATCACTTGGCATCCAAGGCGTCGAAACCGTCCACACGCTGCAATGGGGCCGCGTGATGCTCTATGGTTTTCCAAGTGCAGCGCTGATCTACGGCGTTGTCACGCTCGAGCGCACTGACAGACTGGCCTGGCTGATACCTGCCGCCGTCATGTTTCTTGTCACGGTCCTTGTTCTCCAGCTTTACGGCACGGTCGATGACAGTCCTCTCCACTTGCGTCTGGGTGGAACGATCGTGGCCCTGTCGGTCGGCACTCTGGCGATGCTGGCCACCCTGTGGGCCGGCTGGTATGGCGGCCAAGTGTATCCGCACATCATTCGCGGAACAACGCCTTGGTTTCAAAATGTGATGCACGGACTGGTCCGCCTCGGCGATGCATCCTATTCGCTGTACCTGTCCCACACGATTTTCATCGTCGTCCTCAGGCTTATCTTCGGCGTGCTGGGCAAGTTCGAGCCGATCGCCCCCCTCTTCAGGCTTGGGCATGCGGGGCTTCTGGACAATTTCACCTTCGTTGCCATCTGCCTCGCCGTTTCGATCACGGGTTCGCTGCTCAGCTACCGCTTCGTCGAGCGGCCGATGACGCGATGGTTCCAGGGGCTCCGGTCCCGGCTGTTTGACCCGCCGGAACCGCGAAGCAAATCTGCCCCCTGAGGCCTATTCCGCCGCGACGGTATCAGACGCGGGCGCCGTCCATTTCAGCACCGGCTTGCGCGCCGCCCGTGTCTCGTCCAGCCGCCGCATCGGCGCGAGGTAAGGCGCACCTTTGAGCGTCTCGTCGCCCTGCGCCGCGCGCCGGGCAATCGATTCCAGCGAGGCGCAGAATTGGTCCAACGTCGCCTTGCTCTCGGTCTCGGTCGGCTCGATCAGCATCGCGCCATGCACCACCAGCGGAAAGTACATGGTCATCGGGTGATAGCCCTCGTCGATCAGCGCCTTGGCGATGTCCAGCGTCTCGATGCCGTCCGCCGTGAACGCATCCGAAAACAGCGCCTCGTGCATGCAATAGCCTTCAAAGGCTGGCGTCATCACATGCTTCAGCTTCGCAGCGATATAGTTCGCGTTCAGCACCGCATCCTCGGCCACCTGTTTCAGGCCGTCCGCGCCATGGCTGAGAATATAGGCTAGCGCCCTCACGAACATGCCCATCTGGCCATGGAACGCCACCATTCGGCCAAAGCTCTCGCTCGCCTCGCCGTCGACTTCCTCAACGAGGCTGAACACGCCGTCCTCGTTCTTCACGACGAACGGCACAGGCGCGTAGGGCGCCAGCGCTTCAGACAGCACGGTCGGGCCCGAGCCCGGCCCGCCGCCGCCATGCGGGGTGGAGAAGGTCTTGTGCAGGTTGATATGCATTGCATCGACGCCGAGGTCGCCCGGCCGCACACGGCCCACGATGGCGTTGAAGTTCGCCCCGTCGCAATAGAAATATCCGCCCGCATCATGGATCAGGTCGGCGATCTCGCGGATGTCGGTTTCGAACAGGCCGCACGTATTCGGATTGGTCAGCATGATGCCGGCCACGTCATCGGTATGTTTCAGCTTCTCGCGCAGCATGCCCATGTCGACGCGGCCCCGCTTGTTCGCCTTGATCTCGTCGACGATGAACCCGCACTGCACCGCTGTCGCCGGGTTCGTGCCATGCGCCGAGGCCGGCACCAGCACGCGCTTGCGCGTCTCGCCCTCGCCGCGCGCAATCAGGGCCTGCCGGATCGCCAGCATCCCGGCCAGTTCGCCATGCGCGCCCGCCTTCGGACTCATCGCCACGAAGGGCATGTTGGTCAGCGTCTTCAGCCAGGTTGCCAGCTCGTCGATCAGCTCCAGCGCGCCCTGCACGGTCGCCTGCGGCTGCATCGGATGGATGTCGCCAAAGCCCGGCAGGCGCGCCATCTTCTCGTTGAGCCGCGGATTGTGCTTCATCGTGCAGCTGCCCAGCGGGAAGAAGCCGAGATCGATGGCATAATTCCTCTGCGACAGGCGCATGTAATGGCGCACCATTTCCGGCTCCGACAGGCCCGGCAGGCCGGTCGGCACCTTGCGCGTCACACCGCCGAGGCGCCCTGTCCGGTTCTGCGGCGCGGGCAGGTCAACGCCGGTCGTCTCACTGGTCCCGATCTCGAAGATCAGGCCCTCAGCCTGCAACAGGCCCCGCGAGCCGGACACGGTCGCAATGGCGGATACGGAAGTCGATGTCGGCGCCGTCGGGCGGCCTTGAATGTTCATGCTCATCAGACAATCTCCTTCAGCGCCGCCGCATAGGCGGCAATATCTTCCGGCGTCGTGCATTCCGTCGCCGCGCAGACGATCACGTCGCCCATATCTTCGCCCGGGAACAGGCGGCTCGCCCGTACGCCGCCGACAACGCCGGCCTCGTCCAGCATGGCCAGAACAGCCTCGGCATTCATCGGTGTGCGGAACGCAAACTCATTGAAAAAGCGCGGGGTCAGTATTTCCACGCCCGGCACAGCCTCCAGCGCATCGGCGAGATCACACGCCGCCTCATGGTTCAGGAGCGCGAGGCCCTGCAGGCCCTTGTCGCCCAGCAGCGTCATGTGCGCCGTGAAGGCCAGCGCGCAGAGGCCTGAATTGGTACAGATATTCGATGTCGCCTTGTCGCGGCGGATATGCTGCTCGCGCGTCGACAGCGTCAGCACGAAGCCACGCCTGCCGTCGGCGTCCACCGTCTCACCGCACAGGCGGCCCGGCATCTGGCGCACCAGTTTTTCCGTACACGCAAACAGGCCGACATAAGGCCCGCCAAAGCCGAGCGGCACGCCGATCGACTGGCCCTCGCCCACGGCAATGTCCGCGCCCATCTCGCCGGGAGGCGTCACAAGGCCGAGCGCTACCGCTTCGGTAAACACCGACACGAACAGCGCCTTCTTCGCGTGGGCAGCGTCGGCCACGCCGGACATGTCCGTCACCGTGCCGAACACGTTCGGGCTCTGCCCGATCACGCAGGCAGTGTCATCATCCACCGCGTCGGCCAGCGCCATCTCGCCATCAACCGCCACCGCCAGGTGGACCACTTCCAGCCCCTGCGCCTCGCACAGCAGTTTCGTTGCCGCGGCATAATGCGGGTGCAGGCCGCCGGACAGGATCACTTTCTTGCGCCGCGTCACGCGCGTCGCCATCACGGCGGCTTCGGCGCAGGCGGTCGAGCCGTCATACATGGAGGCATTCGCCACATCCATCGCCATCAGCGCCGCCACCTGCGTCTGGAATTCGAACAGGGTCTGCAGCGTGCCCTGCGCGACTTCCGGCTGGTAGGGCGTATAGGTCGTCAGGAATTCAGAACGCTGGATCACCATGTCCACGCTGGCCGGGATATGATGTTTGTAGGCGCCGCAGCCGACAAAGAACGGGCCGGACGAGGCCGAGCGGTTCTTGGCGGCAAGTTTCGACAGGTGGCGCTCGACGGCCAGCTCCCCCTGATGGTCCGGCAGGCCGGCAATCTTGCCACCGAGCCGGGCCTCCTTCGGTACGTCGCCGTAAAAATCATCCGCGCTTTTCGCGCCAATCACATTCAGCATCGCCTTGCGATCATCGTCAGTCAGGGGAAGGTAACGCATATCTAATTCGTCTCTTTCTCTCGAAGAACCGCATCCTGAGCGAAGTCGAAGGACGGGGTTCTGGCTTGATGTCTATGCGGCCCGCGCTCTGATCCTTCGACTTCGCTCAGGATGAGCGCTGCTTGAGGCAGCGGATGGGCTACAGTCCCTTGCAGAACTCGGCATAAGCGGCGGCATCCATCAGGCCGTCCAGTTCGCCCGCGTCGGCCAGCTTGATCACGCAGAACCAGCCATCGCCTTCCGGACTTTCGTTCACCGTCTCCGGAGCATCAGCGAGGGCACCGTTTGCCTCGACCACATCGCCGCTGACCGGCGCGTAGACGTCAGACGCCGCCTTGACGCTCTCGACGACGGCCATGTCGTCGCCCTTCTTCACGGTCTTGCCAACGTCCGGCGTCTCGACGAACACGACGTCGCCCAGCTGCTCGGCGGCATAGGCCGTGATGCCGACCTTGCCCTTGTCGCCGTCGACGCTGACCCACTCATGGTCTTCTGTGTAATAGGTCGCCATGGGTCTCTCCTCCTGTTTAGCGTTTGTAATTGTGTGGAACGAAAGGTAGCGCGACGATCTCGCCGGGCCGTGCCTTGCCGCGTACCATCAGATCGATTTTCGTGCCGGGCGCGGCATGGGCGGCGGCGACATAGCCCATCGCCACCGGATGGTCGACGCTGGGGCCAAAGCCGCCGGACGTCACCACGCCCACCACCTTGCCACCTACTTGCACCTCCGTTCCCTCCCGGGCCGGAGCCCGCTCCAGCGGACGAATGCCCACGCGCTTCTCCGCTGGGCCATCTTTCAGCGCCGCCAGGATGCGCGCCGCACCGGGAAAATTGCCCGCCTCGCGCCGTGTCTTCTGGATCACCCAGCTCAGCCCGGCCTCGACCGGGTCGCGGCTTGTGTCCATGTCATGTCCGTACAGGCAAAGCCCGGCTTCCAGGCGCAGCGAATCCCGCGCGCCAAGGCCGATCATCTCGACCCGTTCATCCGTCAGCATTTCCTCGATCAGCGGCAGGCCCGCTTCGGGCGCCACCAGAACCTCGAACCCGTCCTCGCCGGTATAGCCACAGCGCGACACGATGCAGCGCGTGTCGTTCAGTTCGAAGGGCTCGTGGTGCATGAAGGCCAGCTCTTCGCAGCCGGGGAAGAAATCGCTCAACACGTCCACGGCTTCCGGCCCCTGCAGCGCGAACAGGATACGGTCATCGGCGCGTGTCAGCACGGCCTTGCCCGCCAGCGCGGTTTCGAAGATGGCCCAGTCCTGTTCTTTCACCGCGCCATTGACGACGATGTAGAGGCTGCCCTGCGCCTCGTCGCCCAGCGGGCGCGTGATGATCAAATCGTCGAGGATGCCGCCATCTGCGTTGAGCAGCACAGTCAGCCGCGCCTGCCCCTGTTTCAAGCTGGCAATGTCAGACGGCACCAGTGTCTCGACCAACGCCGCGATCTTGGCATGCGCCTCATCCCCGCCGCCAATGCCCTCTTCCAGCGACAGGAAGCACGGGCCCATGTGGCTGACATCGAAAATGCCCGCATGGGCCCGCGTCCATTTATGCTCGTCCATCACACCCATCGGGTATTGCACCGGCATCTCATAGCCTGCGAACGGGACGAGCTTGGCCCCGCGCGCAACATGCAGGTCGTAAAGCGGCGTACGCTTCAACGCTTCGGTTGGGGTATTTGCCATGGCGCCATCAATCCAAAAGGTGACGGATCGGCGCTGGGCCGAAATATCCGTCGCCCCCGCTGTCCTGGGCGCCTGAGAGATTCCGCCCGGCGTACGGGCTTGCTCCTTCGGCGAGGCCTCAAGGGCCTCTTTCCAGCGTGTTGACCCTGCCCGGTCCGTTTGCCTGAGCGTTTCCGGGGCGGTTGCGCCTTCGGCGGCAGCTTCAAGAGCTGCTCTCTCCCGGGACAGAGTTGAATTGGCTTTGGATTAGAACGGATTCGAGGGCGCGGCAAGCGACCTGCATCCGTTCCGGCAACGCGATCCCCAGAATCCGCAGGCCTGCCTCCAATTGGTGCACCCCTGACCAGCATGGCAGCGCCCGCCCGGCTCGCCCTTCGACTTCGCTCAGGGTGAGCCTCTCTCACAGCTCATCCTGAGCGAAGTCAAAGGATGAGGCGGGAGAAAGCTTCATCCGCGCCAGCCTATCAAATGCCCAGAATCCCGACACCGGCCTCCAGCCACTTCAGCACAGCCGTGGCCTGCCAATCGGTCAGGCCCCAGCAGGCTTGGCGCCAAACCAGCTTTGCACCAGGCCCCAGGCATTCTTCGACCCGGCGACGGCCTTTTCGGTCGCCCGTGCGGCGTGCGAGGTCAGGCCGCCACACCGTTTCAGCAGGTCTGCGACGACCGATCCGGATTCCTGCTTCACACCCTGCAACGCCTCTTCCGAAATCGCCTTGGCCTGTCCGGCCGACCAGCCCTTGAAGCTGCGGCAACGCCGTTTCGCCAGGTAACCGAGCTTCAGCGTCATCATCGCGTTGATACCGCCATCCATCAGCGGACCGGCCACCAGTCCGCCCATGCGACCCAGCAGGCCGCCAATCACGTCGCCGGTAATGTCGGTCACATCTTCCAGCGCACGCGACACGACAACGATGGCCGCCACATCCCGCAGGATGCGCAAGCTGCCCCCCAGGTGCGGCCTGCCGAAATAGATGCGCGACACCCGCGCAATGAGATTGGCATTCCGCCAGAGCACGATAAAGGCATCGACCGTCCCGTTCATCGACACCGCTGTCGCGACGCCCACCCCGACGGCCTCGGCATGGATCAGCGCATTCACTTTCGCATCCAGCGGCTTCAGCAGGGCTTCGATATGGTCGCGTTCGAAGGCTTCGAGTTCCACCGACACGGCCAGGGCTTCGTCCTGCGGTCCCCGCAAGGTCCGCTCCAGCAGCGCACGGCCCTTGGCGATGCCCGCGCGAATGGCGTCGCTTTCGTCTTTCAGCAGCGGATTGCCCGCCAGCATCTCGAGGTATTTCAGGTCGTATTTCAGACGCGCAGCCAGCGCCGACGGTTCCGGCGCCTTCGGATCGATCACGATGGAGGGAGGCCTCGCCGCAACAGGCATGGCCAGGAAGGATCGGATCGGCCGGCCGACCATGACACCAAGAATCAGCGCCAGGATCACCAGATAGGCATAGCCCAGAACCGGATGCACATCGTCGAACATACGGTAGAACAGGAATCCCTGCCCGATCACGACAAGGAAGGCGATCACGATGAACGCGGTTGCTGACCATTTCAGGAAACGCCAGCCTTGGGCCCATTGCGAGGCAAGTTCCCACTGGACGCCGTCGCTGGCCCCGGCGCGCTGAACCTTGAGTGCCTTCGCCATTAGTGTCTCCTCTGTGTCGCGGTCGATCCGCCGATACAGAAGATATAGGCACACAAGGGCGCGATGCCCTACATGCGCTCAGGCACGTCGATTCCAAGAATCCCGAGCCCGGCTTCGAGCTGCTTCAGCACAGCCGTCGCCAGCGCCAGTCGGCTCGCCCGCAGCGCCGGATCGCTTTCGTTCGCAATCGGCAACGCGCCATAGAAGCCGCTGAAGGCCTGGCTCAGACCGAACACGTGCTCGCACAAGATGTGCGGCATCCGCTTCTCGCGCGCGCCCAGCAGCGCCGCGCCGAACCCGTCCAGCGCCAGAACCAGCGTACGTTCCGCGTCGTGGCCCACGATAATCTTGCCCGGCGCATTGCCGTCGGCTTCGGCCCGACGCAGCAGCGACTTGATCCGCACGGCGGCATACATCAGGTACGGTCCCGTCTTGCCTTCAAAGCTCGTGAACCGGTCGAGATCGAACACGTAATTCGTCGTCCGCGTATTCTGCAGGTCGGCAAAACGCAGCGCTGCCACCGCCACGGCCCGCGCCACATTCGCCCGCTCGTCCAGCCCCATGTCATCCGGCAGGTTTGCCGCGCCAAGCTTGCGGTCGGCCTCCTCGAGCGCCATCGCGTTCAGGTCGGCCAGCCGCAGCACGCCGCCTTCGCGCGTCTTGAACGGCTTGCCGTCCGGTCCGTTCACCGTGCCGAAGCCGATATGTTCCAGATGCCCCTCATCGATCAGGCCGACCAGTTCAGCCGCCCGGAACACCTGTTCGAAATGCAGCGCCTGACGCTGGTCGACGACATACAGCATGCGCTCCGGCGTCGGATGCATGTGCATCATCCGGTCCTCGATCGTCGCAAGGTCGGTCGTGTGATAGCCCGTGCCGCCGCGCGAATTCAGCAGCATGACCGGCGGCATTTCCTTCTTGTCGCTCTCACGCGCCACATGCACGATCAGCGCGCCCTGGCTCTCTTCGGCCAGCCCCGCTTCGCGGAACCGCTCGATGAGGCCGGCGATCAGGTGGTCGACGTCGCTCTCGCCCTTCCACAGGTCGAACGAGACATTCAGGAAGGCATAGTCGACCTTCAGCGCCGCCACCGACACATCGATGAAATGCTTCAGTAGCGCGCGATAGCCTGCCCGCCCCGCCTGCAGTTCGGCCACGGCGTTCTGCGAGCGCTGATTGCGCGCCGGGTCGTCCTTGGCCTTGTTGCTGGCCGCCGGATACAGCCGCCCGAGGTCCTCGATCGTGACCGGCGATTCGGCAGGATAGGGCCCGGTATAGCTCTCGTCGAAATAGATCAGGTCCGGCTGGTCGTCATGAAGTTCGGTGACAAGATGGCCCATCTGCAGGCCCCAGTCGCCGAGATGCGTGTCCGACGTCACCGTATCGCCGAGGAATTTCAGGAGGCGTTGCAGCGTGTCGCCGATCACCGCCGAGCGCAGATGCCCGACATGCATCGGTTTGGCCACGTTCGGCCCGCCGAAATCGATCACGGTCACGTGCGGGTCGGACGCCAGCTCGCCACCCGCCATGTCCTTGTCAGCGAGAATGTCCGCCGCGCGTGCCGACAGCGCGGCGTCAGATACGCGAATGTTGATAAAGCCCGGCCCCGCTACGTCTGCCGACAGGACCAGCGGATAGGCCTTCAGCACTTCGGCAATCTCGCCGGCAATCTCGCGCGGGTTCCGGCCCGCAGACTTCGCCGCGCCCATCGCGCCATTGCACTGGAAATCTGCCAGGTCCGGCTTGTCGGAGCGGCGAACGTCACCCCATCGTTCCTCCAGCCCCACGGCAGAGAAGGCGGCGCCAGCGGCGGCCGTCAGGTCTCTGATCAGGCTCGCCATGGTTTACTTTTCAGCGTTGAGGCGGAAGCGCTTGCCCGCCCGGTTGAATTCCAGCTGCTCCGGCGTCAGGTCGAAGCCGACCACGATCTCGAAATTCGAGCCGGCGATCGATTCGTCAAGCCGGGGGATTTCGATCCTGCTGAACGATTCGGTCTTGCCCGCCAGTTTCCCGCCCTTGAAATCCGCCACGACCGAATAGTATTCCTTGGCTAGGACCTTGCCATTCCGGCGCGTCACGGCGACAAAATACGGATAGGCATGCGTGTCAGATGTCGCCGCATCGCCTTTGCCAAAGGCGAAATCCACTTCCATCTGCGCCACCAGAGGGTCATCGTCCGAATAGCGGCAGAACATGCGCACATCGTTGATTTCAGCCGTATAGGCGATGTTTGGATAGGTCTCGTTGGTCGCGTCCGCAAACTCCACATAGCGGGCCACATCGTAGATCGCACCCATTGGCGGGCATGGCCCGGCATTCTGGCGCGTGTCGAATGTCTCGGCGATTTTCGACTGGCATCCGACGAGCATCGCCGCCGCGAGAAGGGTAACAAATATGCGCATGCGTCGGCGTGTCCTTCTTGGCCTGATGAAAAGGCCTGTCCATCTGTAGCTGGAGATGTGTTAAAGGGCTGAGCGCCTCGGCGCAACGCCGCAGAGGCAGGAGATTATTAAATGACCGACAGGCCTGCCCTGACCATTAGCCTCGCGGCGCCCCGCGGTTTCTGCGCCGGGGTCGATCGGGCCATCCAGATTGTCGAGGAAGCCATCGGCAAATGGGGCGCGCCGGTTTATGTCCGTCACGAAATCGTGCACAATGCCCATGTTGTCAGCCGGCTCGAGGCCATGGGCGCTGTATTCGTCGAAGAACTGGACGAATGCCCGACCGACCGGCCGGTCATCTTTTCCGCCCATGGCGTCCCCAAATCCGTGCCGGCCGAGGCCATCGCGCGCCAGATGATCTATGTCGATGCCACCTGCCCGCTGGTCTCCAAGGTCCATGTCGAGGCCGAACGCCACCATACCGACGGTCGCGAGATCGTTCTCATCGGCCATGCCGGCCATCCGGAGGTGATCGGCACGATGGGCCAGCTCCCCGGCGGCGGAATCGCCCTGGTCGAGACCGTCGCCGATGCGGAACGCTTCGTACCGAAAGACCCGAAAAACCTCGCCTTCGTGACACAAACCACCCTGTCAGTGGACGATACGGCCGAGATTGTCGCTGTCCTGCAGGATCGCTTCCCGGAGATCGCCAGCCCCCACAAGGAAGACATCTGTTACGCCACGACCAACCGTCAGGACGCCGTCAAGGTGCTCGCGCCCGGCGCCGGGCTGGTTCTCGTCATCGGCGCCCGCACCAGTTCAAACTCCGTCCGCCTCGTCGAAGTCGCCCTACGCGCCGGGGCCAAACGCGCCGAACTCGTCGCCAGCGCCGACAATATCGACTGGTCATGGTTCGACAATGTCACCACGCTCGGCCTTACCGCTGGGGCCAGCGCGCCCGAAGACCTGGTCCAGGGCGTCATCGACGCCTGCCGCACACGCTTTGACGTCACGCTCGACACGGTCGAAACCGCCCGCGAGTCCGTCACGTTCAAACTGCCCCGCATCCTTGCCGACTAGGCGCTGCTGGCAGGCACTGTTCCGGGCACTGTAAATTCCGCGTTTTTCAATGCATAATACTAATGATTACGTATCGAATTTGCCTTACTGGCTGCCGATCCCGCCGCTAAACCACGAGACCTCCGCCACCTGGCATTCGACAAGTCAGAACCATCCGAGAAGATGAACGTCCTCAAGCGGCGTGCGAAACTCTTCCTGCGCCAGCTCGCCCGCAAGATTGACCATCAGGACGTGGGCGATCATGTCCGCGAAGAAGGCCAGATGTCCGGCCGCTATGTCTTCATGGCGGTCACGTCATGCGCCATCGCGACACTCGGCCTCCTGCTCTCTTCGCCTGCCGTCATCATTGGCGCCATGCTGATCTCGCCGCTCATGGGTCCGATCATGCTGACGGTCAATCTCGGGCAGGTCCTAATCGACGAGGACAAGGCGCTCGAAGCTGAAGCCTATCTGCGCATGGCGGACTCCTCCATCGCCGCGCCGCTGCGCGCCGAAATCTCCCGGATCGAGAGCCTGGGAATGCTCCGTCAGTCCGAGACCGAGCTGCGCGCTGCCATCCCTTTCAAGCTTGCCGCAGCCGACATCGACGCCGAGCACAGAACCGCCACGCTGATCGCCGCGCCGCATGACGGCCTGTCGATCTCGGCCTGTCGCACCATGGAGGAAGGCCTAAAAACCAACTTCCCGACCCGGACGATCCACATCGTTCCGCCGGTCCCCGAACTACTGCTGATCGCGTTCGACAACGGCAAGAACACGCTCTCGCCAGCTGGCGAGTCCGTCCTCGGCGACAGTATCTCGGCACTCGAACGCTGGTCGTCGAAATCGGTAGAAGTTGTCGGCTATGCCTCAACGGCGGGCGCGCTCCAGCGTTTCGACAATCGCAACCTAGCCTACCAGCGCGCCGTCGCCGAGGACAGGGTCTGGCTGGACGGCGACCAGGCGATCTCCTCCCACATGCAGCAATGGCTGGGTCTCAGCCATTTTGCCGACGAACCCAGGCGGGTAGACTGACGGAAACAGCCCGCCTTATCCGCCCCCTCCCCAACTGCGCGTATAATGCGCTGCGATGTACGCCCTCCTTGCCCCCATGCCCGGCCTGCCGTGGTACCTGCTGCCAATCTGGCCACTGATCTTCTGGCGCATCCAGCGCCTGAAGGCGTGGTTCAAAGCTGCCGGCGGTCCGGACAGTCAAATGCTCTGGGGCGTCGCATGGAATGGCCGCGTCGTGGTGCTGCAATTGTCGGACGATCTCTCCGGGCTGTTTCCGTTCACCGGTGTCGGGCAGACTGAGGCGCGCGCTGGCTGCCGCCCCACTTCCGTGTCCCCGGCGAACGCCGGGGCCTTGGGCCACCCTGTCCGGAATAATCTCAAGAGATCCCGGCTTTCGCCGGGACTACGGATTCAAAATTCCCGACACCTGACCCCTACCTCCCCCTCAGAACACCCATACCCCACCCCAAGCGCCCCCTCAGGCGCCGCACGTGTTGCCCCTTATTCAAATCTGCGCGCTGATCTGCCATAAGCGCGGCCATGACCTATACTGTTGCCGCCTTCTACAAGTTCGTTGCCCTGCCGGACTTTGAATCCCGCCAGCCCGCACTGGCCGACACCCTGAGCGCCACGGGCGTGAAAGGCACCGTCCTGTTGGCCAGTGAAGGCGTCAACGGCACCATCGCGGGGACCGCCGACGCCGTGGACGCCGCCCTTGCCGCCCTGCGCGCCCTGCCAGGCTGCAAGACGCTGGAAGCGAAATTTTCCGAAACGGGCGAGATGCCCTTCCTGCGCCTGAAAGTGCGCCTGAAGCGCGAGATCGTTTCCATGGGCGTTCCCGGCACCGACCCCAACGCCCTGGTCGGCACCTATGTCGCGCCCGAGGCCTGGAACGCCCTGATATCGGACCCGGACACTGTGCTGATCGATACGCGCAACGATTACGAAGTCGCCATCGGCACGTTCGAAGGCGCGATCGACCCGAACATGAAAACCTTCCGCGAATTCCCGGACTGGTTCCGCGACTTCCGCGCAAAGCTCGAAGCCGAAGGCCGCACACCCAAGGTCGCCATGTTCTGCACCGGCGGCATCCGCTGCGAGAAGGCGACCAGCTTCGTGAAGTCCGAAGGCATCGAAGACGTCTTCCACCTCCAGGGCGGTATCCTGAAATATCTCGAAACCGTGCCGGAATCCGACACCAAATGGCAGGGCGAATGCTTCGTCTTCGACGAACGCGTCTCGGTCCGGCACGATCTCACCCCCGGCTCCTATGACATGTGCCATGCCTGCAAGCGGCCGCTATCCGAGACCGATATGCAGCACGCCGCCTACGAACCCGGCGTCGCCTGCCCGCATTGCATCGCCGAAATGACTGACGACCAGCGCGCCCGCTTTGCCGAGCGCCAGAAACAGATCGACCTCGCCAAGTCCCGCGGGCAGCAACACATGGGCCCGGAGGCACGGCGGAGCCAGGAGGCATGACCCTTCCCGTCCTCTACACGTTCCGGCGCTGTCCCTATGCCATGCGCGCCCGCCTCGCGCTTGCTGTCAGCGGCGCCGATATCCGCATCCGCGAAGTCGTCCTGCGCGAAAAGCCGGCCGAAATGCTCGCCGCCAGCCCCAAGGGCACGGTCCCGGTTCTCGTCCTGCCGGATGGCCTTGTGATCGACGAAAGCCTTGATGTCATGCACTGGGCGCTCGCCCTGAATGATCCGGAAAACTGGCTCGGCGCTGACGCCGCCGAAACAGCTGCCCTGATCGCCCAATGCGACGGCCCATTCAAAACGGCCCTCGACCGCTACAAATACCCGACCCGCTATGACGGCGTTGATCCGCTGGCCCAGCGTGGGACCGGTCTGAACATATTGCGGACGTGGGACACCCGTATCACCCCCTCAGGGACCCAGCTGCTGGCCCCTCACCGTACCCTTGCCGACATGGCCATTTTCCCCTTCGTCCGCCAGTTCGCCGCCACCGACCGCGCCTGGTTCGCCGAACAAGACCTGCCCGCGCTGAAGCCCTGGCTCGAAAACCACCTCGCCAGCCCGCTCTTCAAATCAATCATGACCAAGCACGCACAATGGCAGCCGGGCGCAGCAGAACCCCTGCTGGCACAGGCGGTTTAGTTCGGGTTCAGCCCGCCAGAACGGCTCTCACAGCCGCCAGCGCCTCATCCGCCTTGCTCGCATCCGGTCCGCCCGCCTGCGCCATGTCCGGACGCCCGCCACCGCCCTGGCCGCCAAGTGCAGCCGCGGCAACCTTCACAAGGTCCACCGCCGAATATTTCGCGGTGAGGTCCGCCGTCACGCCAATCGCCACGCCCGCCTTGCCATCGGCCACGCCGACAAAGGCCACGACGCCCGAACCGATCTTCGCCTTGGCCTCGTCGACCAGCGCGCGCAAATCCTTGCCGCCGACGCCTTCGGCGACCCGCGCGATCAGGTTCACGCCATTGATCACTTCCGGTCCGGCGGGCGCGCCGCCCCCACCGCCCATGGCCAGCTTGCGCTTGGCATCGGCCAGTTCCTTCTCCAGCGCGCGGCGCTCTTCCGTCAGGACAGTGACTTTGCGCGGCACGTCTTTCAGTGGCACTTTCAGGCTCTCGGCCAGGTCCTCCGCAATCCGTGCGCGGCCCTTGAGATAACTCAGCGCCTCGGCGCCTGTGGCCGCCTCGATCCGGCGGACGCCAGCGGATACGCCACCTTCCGACGTAATCACGAACACGGCGATGTCACCCGAGCGCTCGACATGAATGCCGCCGCACAGTTCGACCGAATAGGCCTTGCCGTCGCCCTTGCCCATCGACAGGACGCGGACTTCATCACCGTACTTCTCGCCGAACAGCGCCAACGCCCCGGCCTCGATGGCTTTCTCCGGCGTGGTCACCTTGATGTCTGTCGCGGCATTCTGGCGGATCACGGCATTGACCTGGTCCTCGATGGCTTCGAGTTCCGCCGCCGTCACCGGTGCGCCATGCGAGAAGTCAAACCGCAGGCGATCCGCTTCGACCAGCGACCCTTTCTGCGTGACATGCTCGCCGAGCACATTTCGCAAGGCGGCATGCAGCAGGTGGGTCGCCGAGTGGTTTGCCATGATGGCCCGGCGCCGCGTCGCGTCGACATGCAGTTTCGCCTTCGCCCCGAGCTTGGCCGAGCCACTGACCAGTTCACCAATATGGACATTCACATCTCCGACCCGCTTCTGCACGTCACGGACGATGAAGCGCGCGCCGTCATCGAACGTGATCTCGCCATGGTCACCGGCCTGGCCGCCGCTCTCGGCATAGAAAGGCGTGGCATCGAACACGAGTTCGGCTGCGCCCGGCTGGAGCGTATCGACCAGCGCACCGCCCGCCGCGATGGCAACGAGTTTGCCCTGGCCTTGCGTGGCCGAATAACCACCGAATTTCGTGGCGCCGGATTTTTCACGCACTGCGAACCAGATGTCATCGGTCGCGGCATCGCCGGACGAGAAGCCCGCGCTGCGCGAACCTTCGCGCTGGACGTCCATCGCCGCGTCGAAACCAGCCGTATCGACCGACATGCCGCGCGCCCGCAGGATGTCCTGCGTCAGGTCCAGCGGGAAGCCGAACGTGTCGTAGAGCCGGAAGGCGGTGTCACCCGACAGGGCATCACCTTTGCCAAGGCCGGTTGTCGCCTCGTCGAGCAGCGACAGGCCGCGGCCGAGCGTGCGCTGGAAGCGGGACTCTTCCTGTTCAAGCGCGGATTCGATCGCGGCTTTCGCGCGGCCCAGTTCCGGATAGGCCTTGCCCATTTCGCCGATCAGGGCAGGTGTGAGGCGGTGCATCATCGGTTCGCGCGCGCCGAGCAAATGGCCGTGGCGCATGGCCCGGCGCATGATGCGGCGCAATACATAGCCGCGTCCTTCATTCGACGGCAGCACGCCATCGGCGATCAGGAAGGCCGATGTCCGCAAATGGTCTGCGATGACGCGGAAGGAGGCCAGATGGTCGCCCTTGGCTTTCTCGCCATAGAGGTCCTCCTCGGCCTTGATCAGGTTTGCGAAAAGATCGATTTCATAATTGTTGTGGACGCCCTGCATGACAGCCGCGATCCGCTCGAGACCCATGCCGGTATCGATTGACGGTTTGGGCAATGGCTTGCGCGATCCGTCAGCCGACTGGTCGAACTGCATGAAGACCAGGTTCCATATCTCGATGAAGCGGTCGCCATCCTCGTCCGGGCTGCCGGGAGGGCCGCCGGCAATCTTGTCGCCATGGTCGTAGAAGATCTCCGAGCACGGTCCGCAAGGTCCGGTATCACCCATCGACCAGAAATTATCCGATGTGCTGATGCGAATTATCCGGTCGTCGGACAGGCCGGCAACCTTCTTCCAGAGCAATGCGGCCTCATCATCGTCGGCATAGACGGTTACGAGCAGGCGCTTCGGATCGAGCCCGAACTGTTTCGTGACCAAGTCCCAGCCATAGACAATCGCCTGTTCCTTGAAATAGTCGCCGAACGAAAAATTGCCCAGCATTTCAAAGAATGTGTGGTGACGCGCCGTATAGCCGACATTGTCGAGGTCATTGTGCTTGCCGCCGGCCCGGACGCATTTTTGCGACGTAGTGGCGCGAGGCGCAAACGGCGCCTCAGCGCCGGTGAAAATGTTCTTGAATGGCACCATGCCCGCATTGACGAACAGCAGGGTCGGATCGTTCTGCGGCACAAGGGGCGCAGAGGCGCGCCGCGTGTGTCCCTGCTTCTCGAAGAAGGAAAGGAAAGCTTCGCGGATATCGTTGACGCCGGTCATGGGCAGTGTCCTAGCCGAAATTATTCATGTGCGGCGAGGGCAGTCCCGCGCCGGTTCCAACCGGCGATATAAAGGTCCCTTCGCGGCGCGCCAAGCCAGGTGCGCCACAAAGGGACAAGTTCAGGTTAGAGACCTGACAGCAAACCGGGCTCTAAACGACCCATTTACGGGCCGTTTAAGACAAAAAACCGGAGCCGATCAGCCCTCAGCGGCGTCCGGTTCGACATCGTCATCCTTGCTGGCTTCCATGCCGGACGTGAGGAGTCCGTCGGCGAGGAGGCCCGCATTGCGACGAATCAGATCTTCGATCTCGTCGGCCATGGCGGGGTTTTCCTTGAGGAAGGCGCGGGTCTTCTCGCGCCCCTGGCCCATCCGCTCACCCTTGTAGGAATACCAGGAGCCGGATTTCTCGACGACTTCTGCCTTGACCCCGAGGTCAATCAGCTCGCCGGTCTTGGAAATGCCTTCACCATAGATGATGTCGAACTCGACCTGCCGGAACGGTGGGGCCACCTTGTTCTTGACCACTTTGACGCGCGTCTGGTTGCCGATGACCTCATCACGTTCCTTGATCTGGCCGATGCGGCGGATGTCGAGACGGACCGAGGCATAGAATTTCAGCGCATTACCGCCGGACGTCGTTTCCGGGCTACCGAACATGACGCCGATCTTGTGGCGAATCTGGTTGATGAAGATGACGGTACATTTCGATTTCGAGATCGAACCGGTGAGCTTGCGCAGGGCCTGGCTCATCAGGCGTGCCTGCAGGCCGGGAAGGGAATCGCCCATCTCGCCTTCAAGTTCGGCGCGCGGGGTGAGCGCTGCCACCGAGTCGATGACCAGCAATTCCACTGCGCCGGACCGCACCAGCGTGTCAGCAATCTCAAGCGCCTGTTCGCCTGTGTCAGGCTGCGAGATCAGAAGGTCGTCCAACCCCACACCCAACTTGCCGGCATAGACCGGGTCGAGCGCGTGCTCGGCATCAATAAAGGCACACACGCCGCCATTCTTTTGCGCTTCGGCCACACAGTGCAGGGCCAGCGTCGTCTTGCCCGAGCTTTCCGGGCCGTAGATCTCGATGATCCGACCGCGTGGAATGCCGCCAATGCCCAGCGCGATGTCGAGCCCCAGCGAACCGGTCGAAACCGCCTCGATATCCATGACCTTGCGATCACCGAGGCGCATCACCGATCCCTTGCCGAACGCGCGTTCAATATTACCTAGAGCCGTTTCAAGAGCCTTCTGCTTATCCACACCGGATTCCTTATCCACAAGTTGAAGCGCTGGTTTGGCCATGAGTCGTCTCCTTAGGTCCACTACGGGGGTCAGTTTGGCAAGGCCCCCTATTGCCGTCCATGTTCCGGATGTACCATGTTTGTTCTCATGAACAAAGCAGAAACTTCCTGTTCGCTGCACCTTTTCTTTGCCGTGCGGATCAGGCATGGTAGCGCCATGTTGACCCGATCGAACCGACAAGCGGGCGAAGCACGGCTTCGCTACCTTGATGCCGATGTCCAGGTGCTTGCGCCCGGCGATTTTGTTGTGTGTGCCGTGACCGGCCGCAAGGTTCCCCTGCAAGCCCTGCGCTATTGGAGCGTCGATCTGCAGGAAGCCTATTGGGACGCGGCAGCCGCAGGCACCCGGATGGTGCCCGCACAGGGATGATGCTGCGCGAACTCCTGCTCGCGGTCGTGATGTGTTCAGGAGCGTGCGCACAAACTCCCGCCTCCAACGAGATCCGATCCGCAACGCCTGCCCACCCGACCTGCGACGGCGCCCTCAAACAGGGTGGCCTTGTCATATGCCATGCTGCGCCCGGCGAAACGATGACGGTCGCCGGCGTCAGACAAGTGGTGGATTACACCGGTACGGCCCAATTCGGCATCCGCACAAACGCGCCCTCGGTGATCGGCTGGTCTGCTGCCAGCGGCGCCTTTGGCGACGTCGCCATCGCAGCGCGCGATGATGAATTCCGCACGATCAAGGGCTTCGACTGCGACAAGGTCGATGCCCGCTCGACCGAACAGAAAGCCCATGCCGCCCGCAGCTGGCAGACCAAGCAGGCGGCGTTTGCCCGCCTGATTCCCGGCCCTGGCGCCCTCGGCGGGTTCATCAGGCCCGCCAATGTGCCCGCCTCCTCGCCCTTCGGCCCAACACGGAAATATATCGGCGTCTCGAAAGTCACCGGAAAGCCGTGCGAATCGACCTCTGTCCATCAGGGCTATGATATGGCCGCCCCCATCGGCACGCCGGTCGTCGCCCCGGCGGGCGGGACGGTCATTCTCGCCGATCCCGACCTCTACTATGAAGGCGGCGCGGTCTTCCTCGACCATGGCCATGGCCTCACCTCTGTCTTCATGCACCTCTCCGAAGTCGATGTTGCTGCCGGCGATGTGGTGAAACGTGGCGACCTTCTCGCCAGGACTGGCAATTCTGGCCGCACGACTGGCCCGCACCTGCACTGGGCCGTCAAATGGCGGAACATCGCCAGCAAGGATCGCAGCGGTGATTTCTACATCGACCCGGCCCTGTTGCTGGACCTGCCAGTAGCCGATCCCCAGTGACAGCCTATATCGATCGGCTGCGCGCCGTGAATATCGGCGGCACCGGCAAGCTGCCCATGACCGAGCTGACCGCCATGTGCGAGGAGATCGGCTTCCATAAGGTCAAGACCTATATCGCCAGCGGCAATGTCCTTTTCACGTCTGACCAGCCAGAAATGACCGTGAGAGCCGCATTGGAATCCCGAGTGGAAACATATGCTGGCAAGCCCGTGGGCATCTTTGTCCGCACGGCTGCCGAAATGGACGCCGTGCGTGCCGCCAATCCGTTTTCGGACCAGCCGGGCAACCGTGTCGTGGCGATATTTCTCGACGCGCCCCCCGGCCCGGAAGCACTAACGGGCCTGCGGCACCAGACGACCGAAATGCTGAAACCCGAAATCCGCGAAATCTATGTGTATTATGCGGATGGGCAAGGCGCGTCGAAGCTGGCCGACATGGCAGCTGCCCTCAACGCCTGAATACATCAGTCCGTCAGCCAGACCACGCCCGTTGCCCCGACAAACCGCGCCAGCCGCCCCAGTTCCGAATCCAGTTTCGCCTGTCGTGCACCTGTCCATTTCACGCCAGGTTCAGGCCACAGCGCGACGACAGTGAGTTCACCCTTGTCCCGGTCTGACTTCACTTCGATCCGCCCGACGAACCGGTCGCCCTCGATCAGCGGATAGACATAATAGCCCCATTGCCGCTTGGCAGCCGGCACGAAAATCTCGATCCGATAGTCGAAACCGAACAGGCGCGTGAGACGGTTGCGATCGCGGATCACGGGGTCAAACGGGTTGAGGATGCGCAGGCGCGAGGTCGGCGCGGGGGTGGTGGCGAGGCGGAGTTCGATGTCCGGCAGCGCCAGAGCGGCACTCCACTGGCCGTTCGCGGATTCGATTTCGACCGGCACGAGTTCACCCGCATTCGCAGCTGTCCAGGCTTTCACTTCCGGCAAGTCCGCCGCCGCCCAAAAGCGCTGCACATCGCCTTCCGTCCCAAAAGCCAGCCGGACCAGCGCTTCGCGGCACAGCCAATCGACCTGCGCCGCATCGCGATGCTCGACCTCGCGCAAGTGATCCGGGATCACGCGGTGCGTCAGGTCATAGTATTTCGTGAAATTCTCGCGGTGCGAGGTCGAGAGTTCCCCGGCATACCACATGTAATCGAGCGCCAGTTTGTGCGGCGGGCGTCGCCACATCTCTCGCTTGCCCGCGATCTTGGTGTCGAACGCCTTGGTGCTGAGCGGGCCTTCGGCCTCGATGCGCGCGCGGATGTCGGCGCGGCCGACTTCGTCCAGCATGCCGCGATGCCATTCCCAGCCGCGCACCCTTTCCTCCAGGCGGCGGAACTGACGACGCCACATCGGATAGAAATCCATCGGGATAAGCGACGCGTCGTGCGTGAAATGCTCGAAGACATGCCGGTCGCGCGCGAGGCATTTTTCCAGCATCGGCTCGCGAAAATTCTGGTTGCGACTCCACAGGATATGATCGTGCGCGCGGGCAACGACGCGGATCGTGTCGAGCTGGACGAAGCCGAGCCGACGGATGATATCGGCGAGATCCAGCGGCCCGGTCGGCGCTGCTGACAGGAGCTGGGCGTCGAGCCAGAGGCGGCGGGCATCCCGGTTTGAAATCCTGAGCGCCATGGCTGGCCTCAGGGAACCAGGATCGTCGCGCCGATCGTCTTTCCGCTTTCGAGGGCGCGATGGGCGTCGGCGACATCCGACAGCGCAAAGCGCTGACCGATATCCGCCTTGAGAGTGCCATCCTTCAGCGCGCCGAACAGGAGACCGGCACCCCGCGCCAGCGCTTCCGGCGTTGCGATGAAATTGAATAGCGTCGGGCGCGTCAGAACAAGCGAGCCGCCTTGCGCCAGCCGTCCGGGCGGAACGGGATCCGGCGCGCCGGATGCGTTGCCGTAGGAAATCATCCAGCCGCGCGGCTTCAGGCTGCTGAGGGACCCATCGAAACTGGTCTTGCCGACACTGTCGAGCGCCACGTCGACGCCCTTGCCATCGGTCAGGGCCTTCACTTGCTCGGCGACATTATCATAGCCGACGATCACTTCGCTGGCCCCGGACGCGCGGGCTATGGCCGCTTTCTTGTCCGACGAAGTGACCGCGATCACCCGCGCGCCAAGGCTGACGGCCCATGGCACGAGCAGGCTGCCGACACCGCCGACGGGCGCCCAGACGAGCAGCGTGTCGCCTTTCTTGATCGGACGAATTTCGAACAATAGCATCCAGGCCGTCAGGCCTTTCAGCATCACGGCGGCGGCCGTTTCGTCGGAGATACTGTCCGGCAGTGGCAACAGGTTTGCCGCCGGCAGGGTCACATGCGTGGCATAGGTGCCAGATGCGACATAGCCGACCCGGTCGCCGGGCTTGATATGAGTGACGCCCTCGCCTACCGTTTCGACCACGCCAGCGCCCTCGCCGCCCGGCGTGAACGGGAATTTCGCCGGATAGAGCCCGGTGCGGAAATAGGTGTCGATAAAGTTGAGGCCGACCGCCGACTGGAGCACCAGCGCCTGGTCTGGGCCGGGCTGTTTCGGGTCGATGGATTCTTTCTTGAGAACCTCCGGACCGCCGGTTTCATGGATACGGATGGCATAGGGGGCTGACATTCAATGGTCTCCGGTTTTCGGGACGCTCTGGCGCGCCTGGATGTTGAGCAGTTCCACGGCCAGCGAGAAGGCGATGGCAAAGTAGAGGTAGCCACGGGGAATGTGGAAGCCGAGGCCATCCGCCACAAGGGCGACGCCCACGAGCAGGATGAAGGACAGGGCCAGCATCTTGGTGGTCGGGTGTTCGCCGATGAATTTGGCGAGCGGGTCGGCGGCAAACGCCATGACGATCGTCGACAGGACAACCGCGCTGACCATCACGACCAGGTCATCGGTCATGCCGACTGCCGTGATCACGCTGTCGAGCGAAAAGACGGCGTTGATGACGAAGAGCTGGATAATGACTGCGGTGAAGCCGCTCTTGGCATCACTTTCCTCATGGCCCGTGCCCTCGACAGCGGAGTGGATTTCCTGTGTGCCTTTCCACAGAAGGAACAGGCCGCCAGCCAGCAGGATCAGATCCTTTATTGTCACGTCCTCGACATGATGCATCAGCGCTTCATCACCGCCTGACAGGATTTGGGCGAAGGCGTGCGGCATCTGGAAAAGGGCGTTCTTGTCGAGGCCGATGATCACGAAGATCAGGCCAAGCATCGCAATCCGCAGGAACATGGCACCCCATATGCCGACGCGGGTCGCTTGCGCCTTCTGCTTGCCCTGCAGCTTGCCAGTGGCGATGGACACGAACAGGAGATTGTCGATCCCGAGAATGACTTCCAGGAAGGTCAGCGTCGCAAGACTGCCCCAGAAGGCGGGAGAGGCCAGGAATTCAAACATGACGGAAATGTCCTATCGGCAGGGATTCGGAGAAACGGCAATGAAGCTGAGCCAAGGGTGGATAGCAAGGGCGACTCGCGTTGCACTGGCACGATGAACCAACGGCTTCTCTTCACCTGCGGCGTCGATGAAGCCGGACGCGGCCCCTGGGCGGGCCCGGTCACAGCTGCCGCCGTCGTGCTGGACCCGTCTGCGCCGATAGCCGGGCTGACCGACTCCAAGGCACTCAGCGAAGCCCGGCGAGATGCGCTGGCGCCCCTGATCCGCGAACGGGCGCTGGCCTTCTTTGTCGCCCATGCCAGCGTTGAGGAGATTGACACGCTGAACATCCGCGAGGCCACTTTCCTTGCCATGAGCCGGGCCGTGGAGGGCGTCGCCAGCCAATGCACCCTCGGCATGATCCTGATCGATGGCAACGCCCTGCCGAAATCACTGCCCTGCGAGGCCCGCGCCATCGTCAAGGGCGACCTTACGGAGCCGGCCATTTCCGCCGCATCGATCCTCGCCAAGACCGTTCGCGATGCCCTGATGCAGGACCTGGATGCAAGCCATCCCGGCTACGGATTTGCCCGCCACAAGGGCTATGGCACCGCAGCCCATGCCGAAGCCCTGACCCGGCTCGGCCCCAGTCCCCTGCACCGCACCAGTTTCCGCCCCGTACGCGCGGCGATGCTGGCGGGCTGACCGCTAATCAAGCGCCGAGCAATTCGACCGACACTGACTGGCTGAGGCATTCGCAATTGCCCGACGTGGTGAGGAAAGCAATGTCAGCCGCATCCCGGCCAATGGCGATGCGGACAAGGTTTTCGACAGGGACGAGCCGGGTTGCATCGACCAGCCACCAGGCGCCGTCGAGATAGACTTCGAAAACGGCGTGGAAGTCCGGCGGATCAATTTTCCAGGCATAGCCGCTGACGGCGCGGGACGGCACATTCAGCGCGCGGCATATACTGATGCCGAGATGCGTGAAGTCACGGCAGATACCGGCGCGATCGACAAATGTGTTCTCGGCCGTGGTGCCGGCATGGCTGGCGCCCGGAACATAGTCGACATGATTGTAGACCCAGTCGAGCACGGCGAGGACCTGCGTACTGCCGGGCGCGAGACGGCCGAACTCGCGATGAGCAAAGGACATGAACTTGTCCGACGGACAGTATCGGCTGGGCAGCAGGAATTCGAGCACCGGCGGCGGCAGTTCGAGCCAGGATTCCAGCCTGATGCCTGGCGACAGGAGCCGGGGCGTGCTGTTCTCGATGGTGGCTTCATATATGATGCTGGTCCGGCCTGCGAGGGCGGCCCGAAAGCGCCGCTCGCCGTGAATGTCGGCCATGTCCTGGATGACCGGCGTGTCAGGCGAGAGGGTGAGCGATTCCGACAGGATGGCCTGGCCTGTCGAGCGGGCGACCTGGATCGCAAAAATGGCCTGCGTATCGTGCGGGAAATCGTAGAAGAGCTCAGACCTTACGCGGAGTTTCAATGACGTATCCTGTTCTCATGGATTCGCGCGCGTTCCGCGCAGCTTGCGGGGCTGTTGCTGTCACGTCTGGCCGGGCCACGCCAGCAATCATCGCATGGAAATGCCGGGAAATGGCGCGCATGACGCGGCTGCGGTCATGCCAGGAGAGATCAACCGCCGGGCCGGTGTCCGTCTTGTTGACATCGACGATATAGATGCGGCCAGAGTTGCTATCACGCAGGATATCGAGCGCGGCCCAGTCAAGGGCCATGGTTTCGGCAAAGCGCGTGATGATGTCGAGCTCTGCGGGCGAGAAAACGTCGGGCAGTTGACGGAAGGACACCGTATCATTGTGCATCGAGAAACGGTCGCCGGCGGGTTTGGTCTTGACCAGAACGAAACGCGGCACACGGCCGATAATGGTCGTGCGATAATCAAAGGCGGTTGTGCCATCGGACGAGTCGACCAGATGCTGGTAGGCCTTTCCTGCGGCAGGGTCGCAGGGACAGGTAACGATCCGGCCATCATGCAGGCCATTGGCTTCGCTCTTCTCCACTGCCGGTCCGAGATGGGTGCGGGGGTCAAGGCGCAGGGCATAGCCGGCGACATTGGCGAACACATCGGCGACACGGCTTTTCGAGATGTCATTGCAGGCGGAATTGAGCTGGACCAGGTTTCCAGCGGGCGGCGGCACACCCTGGGTCGTATCCTCGAAATAGAAGGCGACATCTGCGCTGGCGGGTGTACGGGCAAAGCGGATGCCGGAAAGGGTCATGGCCGACCAGAGGATATACCAGGGCCGCGGCCGATCCGGCGCGAACCAGACCGAGAGGCCGCTTGGCCGCGTCATGCGTACGGCCAACCCCTTCATCAGGACGACAGCGAAATAGAGACAAAATTTCACGAACTCCGAGGGCGTGATTTCCGCGAGGCCAATCCGGCGGCCCGTCTTCTTCACGATCAAGCCGTGGCGGGTCAGACTAAGATCAGAGAACCAGTTCGCCCTGGCGAAGGCTAATGGCGGGTCGCGATCAAGGCCTGTCCGGTCGAGCATCAGTCGATACGATACTGGATGGGTTTGTAAGTGAAATTGTTCGACTGGCCCGCCGAGCAGGCGGTCAGCGCCATGATCAGATCCATCTCGGCATGAAACCGCGTCAGGTCGCCCGCCTTGCTGAGGGGCGCAAGGACCTTGATTTCACCAGTTTCCCCATTCGTGGCCACATGCATGAAAACATTGAAGGCAATGGGAATCTGGTCCGGGCCGATTCCATAGGGTGCCAGGGCCATTTCGAGATTTCCCTGGCAGCCATGATGGGGATTCTCATCACCATAAATGATGCGGAACGTATCCTTGGAACAGGGCGT
>Ga0105054_10001332_pt1 | contig 40684 bp, 35 predicted proteins | sample BON02_FD_78091 | JGI IMG/M metagenome (GOLD analysis project Ga0105054, IMG submission 78091) | Freshwater microbial communities from Lake Bonney liftoff mats and glacier meltwater in Antarctica - BON-02 (megahit assembly) | ecosystem: Environmental > Aquatic > Freshwater > Ice > Glacier...
ACAACCGTCGCGCGGGGCGCTGGTGCTGGCCCGCTACGGCCTGTCCGACCTACGAACCCTGGACCTTCGAATCATTGACAGCATCCTTCCGAGTCTGGATCTCCGGTACGCAATCACATCAGCGGCGACGGGTGCAGGATCGGGGTTCGTGGCCGGCGGAGGAACTGCGGCCATCGTTGGCACAGGAGGGGTGGCCGCTGCGACCGGCAAGCTGGCTGTTGGCGGAGCGCTGGCCGGTGATGTCGTCGCGACGATCGCCCTGGCTGCTCGAGTAGTGACCCACTACGCCGGCTACTACGGCTACGACACGCGAGAGGAAGGCGAAAAGGCCGTACTACTGGCGGTGATCGGGGTGGGCGTCGCAAGAGAGGGAGCGGCCAAACAGGCGGCACTCCTTCATGTGCGACAGGTAGCGATGATGATCGCTCGGCGGGCGACGTGGAAAGAGCTCGGTGAAGAGGTCGTCGTGAAACTGGTTCAGGGCTTGTTCGCGAAGCTGAGCGTTCGACTCACTCAACGAAAGCTGGCCCAGGCACTACCGACTGAACTACGCGCTCATGCGGAGGGTCGGCACTGCGGCAGCATTCAAATATCGCGAGCGTCGCCTCACGCGCCTCGAGACACCTCGCCCAGCGACGAATTACCGCATATTTCGACAATCGCCAAGAGCCATTGTTTTTGCGAAAACGTGGTCTAGCAGGGGTTATGAGCGATACCCCTTAGGTGCTCTCCATTTTCCCTGCTAGATGGCTCACTCATCGACCGATCGTTCTCAGCTTCGTCCGGGTCCGCGCGCTGAAACAGCGCTTCTTACCATCTCTCTGGCTCGCGTTTGCCCAGGTGAGCAACTGACAGGCGCTCGACCATTTCGCTGCACGCCAAGTTTTCGCTGGGCTTGTTGCACGGATTCAGCCCAACTGCTCTGCAGCGGCTGCACCCCGTGGGTCGCAAAACTGGCGACCACGCTCAGCCGGATTCGTCAGGAACCGTCACGCAGCGCACCTCTTCGAGATGCGACTCGACGACGCGGGGCTCGACATCAGCCAGGATGACATCGACAGCGTCTTCGTGACCGCAAAAACCAGAGATACTGGTTCCGATATACTTAAGAGATGGATGTCGGCACACACCTGAAGCGCTGTCGGACACGCGCCGGGCTCTCGCAACACGCGCTCGCTCAGGCGGCCGGCACATCACAGCCCGCAGTCGCCGCCTACGAAGCCGCCAGGGTCACGCCGAACGTCGACACACTCGCCCGACTGCTGGAGGCCTGTGGCTACACGATCGACGTCGTGCCCGATACCGACGCACCACGATGGACACGGGTCGAAGAAAAAAGCCTTTCGATCCATCGGCAGATCGCCGCGCGCCTGCTCCAGGATCCAGCCACAACTCTGAAAAAGGCCCAACTCAACCTCACACGGCTTCGAAGCGCCGACCGTGGCCACGGAGCCCGCTGGCTCGACGAATGGAAAGCTCTCCTCGATCGACCAACAGACCAGATCGTGACCGCCATGCTCGCTCGAACCCAACAGGGCATCGACCTGCGCCAGATGACCCCTTTCGCCGGAGTACTCAGCGACACCGAACGACGCAAAGCGTTGCGGTCCATCTCGAGCACAGACGCTGCATGAAGCGCAGCGACCTCGAGCACCTCCTCCGATTGGCAGGCCGTGTTATCGACGCCGACCAGATCATCGTCGTCGGCTCCCAAGCCATCCTCGCCACCGTCCCAGAGTTCATGCTCCCGCCTGAAGTCACCATGTCGGTCGAGGCCGACCTCATCCCGCTCGACGGAACCGAGGCACTGGCTGACCAGATCGACGGCGCAATCGGGGAGGCGTCGATGTTTCACGAGACGTTCGGCGTCTACGCCCAAGGGGTCGGCTACGAGACGATCACCGCACCCGACGGTTGGCGTGACCGCCTGATCGCGTACTCCAATGACAACACCGGCGGCGTCACTGGGCTGTGTCTCGAGATCAACGACCTCTGGCTCACCAAACTCGCCGCCGGCCGGCCGAAGGACTTCAAGTTCTGCCGGGCACTCGTCCGAGCGAAGCTGATCACCGCCGACATCGTCCGATCACGAACAGCGACGATCGATCCGAGGGTCGATTCCGAAGCACTCTCCGTTCGCGTCGAGCGGCTTCTCAGCGACACCGATTCGGCATAGTTGCACGTTCGTCGCACGGCGACCTGTACAGCAACCTCGAAGCCCCCAATACTTCGCAATAGGTTTGGTGATGGGTTCGTCACCCACGAACCCATCACCTCGAGGAGTAGCCAGTGGAAGTCATCACGATCGAGACACCGTCGCTCGGGGACCGCTCGTACATCGTGCACGACGGTTCGGTCGCGCTCGTGATCGATCCTCAGCGCGACATCGATCGCGTCGTTGCTGCGGTCGAGGACGCCGGTGTCGAGATCACCCACGTCGCCGAAACGCATGTCCACAACGACTACGTCAGCGGCGGTCTCACCTTGGCTCGCATCACTGGGGCCACGTACCTTCACGCAGCTGCCGAGCCGCTGAAGTTCGACTACGAGCCGATGAGCAACGGCGACGTCGTCGTGGTCGGCGACCTACGCGTCGAAGTTCGTGCGACCCCTGGGCACACGCCACACCATCTCTCGTACGTCGTCTCCGCCAGTGGTGGACCGACCGCCGTCTTCACGGGCGGTTCGATGCTATACGGCACTGTTGGCCGTACGGATCTGATCGGCCCCGCGGCAACGGACGACTTGACGCGAGCTCAGTTCCGTTCGGTGAACCAGCTCGCCGATGAGCTTCCCGGTGATGCACAGATCTACCCCACACACGGCTTCGGAAGCTTCTGCGCATCGGCCGCCAGCGACGAAGACTCCGACGGAACGCTCGCCACCGAACGCCGCGTCAACATCGCCCTGCAGAAGACCGATGAAGACACCTTCGTCGAACGACTCCTCGACGGACTCGACGCGTACCCCCGCTACTACGCACAGATGGGACCCCTCAACACCGCCGGCGGTATCGCCATCGATCTCTCGGCTCCGGCACCGGTCGACCCGGTCGAACTCGCCCGACGCATCCATCGCGGGGAGTGGGTCGTCGACTTGCGCCCCCGCCGAGGGTTCGCCGCTCGACATCTGGCAGGCACCATCAATGTCGAACTCGATGACGGATTCTCGACGTACCTCGCATGGCTTCTGCCGTGGGGCATGCCGCTCACCTTGCTCGCCGACGACGCCAGCTCGATTGCCGAGGCCCAACGACAACTGGTTCGCGTCGGCATCGATCGACCCGCTGGCGCCGCAACTGGCGATCTCGCGTCGTGGTCTCCAGATGCAGACCGACTCACCTATGCAGTCGTGACGTTCTCAGACCTCGCCAACGACAACGTCGACGCGACCATCCTCGACGTTCGCCTCGAAGGCGAGTTCTCCGTCGAACACTTGAACAACGCGATCAGCATCCCGCTGCATGAATTGCTCGACCGCCTCGGCGACGTCCCCAATGGCGCTGTCCATGTCCACTGCCAAACCGGGTTTCGAGCCAGCATCGCCGTGTCGCTCCTCGACCGAGCAGGCCACGACGTCGTGCTCATCGACGACGACTTCGACAACGCCGCCGACTCGGGCCTCGGACTCCGCCCATCCGGCTGATATTCCGAACGGACACCCAGAGCCACAATTCCGCTGTCGTCGTCCGCTCGAGCGCGTCACACATGTGGAGGCCTGGGTCTCGGTCGTGGTGTCGGAATACGAAGCCGCTGTCACCCGTTGCATCAGCCATGACGCAGGGGCACTCGATCAGCACGCACGCCGAGAATGTACACGTCGAGGTTCGCCTCGACGGTGAGGTCGTGGCGAGCGCGAGGCGGTCGGTACTGCTGGAGGAGACCGGCCTGCCCACCACCTACTACCTGCTCAAATCAGACCTCGTGGTCGACGTGCGCCCCCTGGAACTGAGCACCCACTGCCCATTCAAGGGTGATGCGTCGTACTGGACGATCGAAGCCGGCGGCCGCACCCACGATGCCATCGCCTGGAGCTACGAGCAGCCCAAGGAGGGCGCCGAGGACATCGGGGGTCGCCTCGCGTTCTTCGCCGACCGGGCGGAGATCTTGGTCGACGGTTCCCCTCGCTGACCACCTTACGGGCCTCCGTCAACGGCCCGGTTCGAACTCACCAGAGTGTTACTCGTGAATATCCAAAGCGTGCGCTCACCTCCGACGAGGTCGCCGATGTCATCGACGACTGCACCAGCGGCCTTTCCCCCTGCGACCCGACGCCGTCGAACTGATCAACTGACGACACTCGCTTCGCTCAGTCTCTGGGCGGACGCCCCAGCACGGCGAACGCCACCGCTGCGGCGTGACCGACGTTGAGCGAGTCGACGTTCGACGAGATCGGTATCCGCACTCGGTGCGTGGCTGCATCCTTCGTGGCGGCTTCGAGACCGTGGCCCTCGGCGCCCAACACGATCGCCACCTTGTCGGCAACGGCCATGTCCCACAGATCGACGGCGTCGGTGTCCGGGGTCATCGCCCAGGTCTGGAACCCGTTCGAGTGCAGCGTGTCGATCGCTCCCGGCCAGTCGTCGACGGAGGCGCGTGCCACCGGCATGTGGAGGATCTCACCCATGCTGACCCGGACGGTTCTGCGCTGGTACGGGTCGTTGCAGTTCGGGCTGATCACGATGCCGTCGATCCCGAACGCACGCGCCGTGCGGGCGATGGCACCGACGTTCTGATCGTCGTTCAGTGCTTCGAGCACCACGAGGCGCCGGCAGGACCGAGACAGATCTCCAACAGTCGGCATCGGCGAACGAAATCCGGAGGCGAGCACGCTGCGATACATGTTGAAGCCCACGATCTCGGCAATCACATCCTGCTCGGCCACGTACACCGGCACACCAGCGAGTTGGGGACGAGCCATCGTCGGGACGAAACGTTTGAGACGTTTCGGGTGCAGCAGCACCGACCGCATTCGGTGCCCGGAGTCGAGCATCCGTTCGATCGGGACGTACCCCTCGCCCATGAAGAACTCGGCGCCCTCCATCTCGGCGCGCACGGCAATGCTGTTCAACTCCCGATAGTCGTCCACACGCGGATCGGTTGGGTCGACGATGTAGGTGACACCGTCGACCTGGCCGCTCTCGTTGGTCATACGGAAGTATCCAACATCGCCTCCGCCGACATCGAAGCCTTCGTCGGTCGTGCCGCGCGATCGCGGCGGTAGGTTCTGTCAGCCCTGGCGCTTCGCTGGGCAGGCGGAACGACAATGGGCGAACAGGTTGTGACAGAGAGTCAGTCGGAGCGCGGGCCGGTTCAGCGCCATTCCCTGCGCCAACGGTTCGGTTACCGGTTCGACGCGGCGCTCTCGCGTGGCCCGTCGATCGTGATCGGCTGGCTCGGTCTGCTCACCCTGATCGTCATCGCGATCTCGGCGATCGTCCTGACGATCACCCGACTGCGGGGCGTGAACGACGGGGACCGCCTGCCGTTCGGTGAGGCGCTCTGGCAGTCGATGCTGCGGGTCGTCGGCTCCGGGACGTTCGCAGGTGACAGCGGTTGGTGGTCTCGGATCCTGGGACTGCTCGTCACGTTCGCCGGCATCTTCATCGCCGGCAGCCTCATCGGTCTCATCGCGAGCGCGGTCGACCAACGCATCGAAGCACTTCGCAAAGGACGCAGCACCGTTCTCGAGCACGGCCACACCCTCATCCTCGGGTGGTCCGAACGGGTGCCGGCCATCGTCAGCGAATTGGTGCTGGCGAACGACAGCCTCAAGCGTGCAGCGATCGTCGTGCTCGCGAACGAGGACAAGGTGACGATGGAAGACGTTGCGGGATGCGATCGGCGACTTCCGCACCACGAAGCTCGTGTGCCGCAGTGGTCATACGTCCGCCTTCGCCGATCTCGCACTGGTCAACGTCGAGGGGGCGCGCAGCATCGTGGTGATCGGGGGCAACGACGCATCGGTCGTCAAGACGCTGCTCGCGTTGCGCCACCTCGGTACGCAACCGGATGTGCCGATCGTCGCCGAACTCGTCGGCGAGGACGCGGCGATCTCCATCCGAGCACTGTTCGATCAGCAGGTCGTGATCGTGAACTCCGATGCCGTGGTCGCTGAACTCACCGCGCAGGCCTGCCGCCAGCGCAGCCTCAGCCAGGTCTTTCGTGAACTCCTCGACTTCGATGGTGACGAGATCTACTTCGAGGTGTTCCCCGAACTCGTCGGCACCAGCTTCGGTGCAGCGCATCTGTTGTTCGAGACGGGCAGCCTCCTGGGACTCGTGACGCCAGACGGAGACGTCGTCCTCAACCCGCCGTCCGACAGGGTGCTGGCCGTCGGCGACGAGCTGACCAGTTTGATGATGGCGCAGCTCTCCGAGCACAGCGCACTGGATCGAGTGTTCCGCATTCTGTTCGATCGCGGTGGTTCCACGATCCAGATGGTTCCGGCAACCCACTACGGCGTGACCACACGCACCGGGACGTTCGCTGCACCTCGATGACCGCGATGCGGTCGTCGTACTCCGCTGACCGACGCTCACCTGCAACGGCGTTCGGCAAGACCGCCGAAGTAACCGTACCGTCCAGCCGGTATAGTTCGGTGATGCGAACTTCGGCGGTTGCCGGCCACCGATGGTGGGCGCTGATCGTGCTCACGCTGCCGGTGCTGATCATCTCGATGGACGCCACGGTCCTCGGATTCGCTATTCCGTCGCTGAGCGAGACCTTGGGTCCGTCGGGTTCCCAACTGTTGTGGATCATCGACATCTACTCGTTCGTGTTGGCAGGTCTGCTCGTCACGATGGGTGCCCTCGGTGACCGGATCGGTCGCCGCAGACTGCTGATGTTCGGTGCAGCAGGCTTCAGCGTTGCATCGGTGCTCGCTGCCTTCTCGACCAGCCCCGAGATGCTGATCGCGGCACGAGCGTTGCTCGGTGTCGCCGGAGCGACGCTGATGCCCTCGACCCTCTCGCTCATCCGCAACGTGTTCACCGACGATCGCGAACGCCAGACCGCGATCGCCATCTGGGCAGCCTCGTTCGCTCTCGGTTCCGCGCTGGGGCCGATCGTCGGCGGGTTCCTGCTCGAGCACTACTGGTGGGGCTCGGTCTTCCTCGTCGGCGTTCCGGTCACCGCTGCCCTGCTCATCGTCGCGCCACGACTCGTTCCCGAGTCGCGTGATCCCGAGCCGGGTGCCTTCGACGTGGCGAGCGCTGCGCTGTCACTCGTGGCGATCCTCCCGCTCGTGTACGCCGTCAAGAAGTTCGCCGAAGGCGGGTTGTCACCCACCGTGATCGCCTTCGCACTCCTCGGTGCGCTCGCCGGTTTCGTGTTCGTGCGACGTCAGCAACGCATCGTCGATCCGATGATCGACGTGTCGTTGTTCGCCGTCTCCCGGTTCAGGATGGCGGTGAGCGGCAATCTGATCGCTGCGTTCGGGTTCGCCGGTTCGCTGTTCTTCGTCACCCAGTACCTCCAACTCGTCGTCGGCATGTCGCCGCTGCGGGCGGGTCTGCAACTCCTTCCCGCCGCCGCCTCGTCGATCGTCTTCACGATGCTCGCTCCCATCGCCGCCCGACGATTCGGGCCCTTCGCCGTGATCGCTACCGGTCTCTCCATGGGCAGCATCGGATTCGCGATGCTCACCCAGGTCACGGCGACCGGATCGGTAGCGCTGATGACCGCTGCGGTCATCGTGCTCAACGCTGGTCTCGGCGCGTCGATGACCGTCGCCCTCGATGGCATCCTCGCCTCGATCCCACCCGAACGCGCCGGCGCAGGCGCCTCGGTTTCCGAGACGGCCATCGAACTCGGTGTGGCCCTCGGCACCGCTGTACTCGGCAGCATCGCAGCGGCCGTCTACCGGGGTGGCCTGGTGGAGATCGACGGCGTGCCGTCGGAGGTCGTCGAAGCGTCACGCGACACGCTAGGAGCCGCGATCGGGACCGCCGATCGCCTCGGTGGCGATGCCGGGATCGCTCTGCGCCAAGCAGCCGACGCAGCCTTCGTCGACGGATTCCACGCTGCCGCACTGACAGCTGCCGCCCTCCTCGCCGTCGTCGCCCTGTGGGCGCTGCGCACGAGACTGAAGCGGCCCCGGGTCGCCGAACCCGTCTCCGTCGGCGCGGGGCACGGTTCCTGAGATGGGCCGCCCGTCGCAACGTGAGACCATCCTCGACGCGTTCCAGGATCTGATCGTCGACGTCGGCGCCGGAAACGTGACCCTCGACGCCACCGCTGCTCGGTCTGGCGTCTCCAAGGGCGGGCTCCTCTACCACTTCCCTTCGAAGTCCGATCTGTTCGCCGGGTTGTGCGACCGGCTCGCCGCAGCAATCGACGACGCCATCACCCGAGCCCCGACCGAACCGGCCGGACTGATCCGGTGGTATCTGAGTGCTGCCACCGACATCGTCGAGGGCGAGGACACGCTTTGGCTCGCCCTGTTCGCAGCCACTCGTGCCGTCGATGACGATGTCGCCGCCATCCTCGGCGGGCTGTTCGCCCGGTACTCCACCCCGTTGCAGGTGCTGCCTGGCGTTCTCGGTGAACACGTCCGCCTCGTCGGCGACGGGCTGTACTTCAATGCACTCGTCGGCGGGCCGCTCCCCGACCCCGACCACCTCGAACAGATCACCGACGCACTCGTCCGCCAGATCCCGTCGACACCCGGACCACAGGGCTGAACCGGCTTCAGGCGAGCGGACCCCACGACGTCGTGTTCGGGCGGCCGGTGAGTCGCCGGTCGACCATCGGAAACTCCCTCGCAGGGTCGTCGAGCGGGCCTTCGATCACGGTGCCGGCAGCGCGATCGGCACGGTCCGCTCGAGTTGGCCTGCTGCGTCGGCGACGAGATAGGTGAGGTACGGCTCGACGAGGTTGTACCCGGCCACGCCGTCTTGCGCGTGATGAACACCATCGCCATGCTTGGCCGCATTGGTCAACGCTTCTCGGTCCACGCTGTAGATGACCACACCGACCGCAGGACGGCGTCGAGGTCGCCCTCAGCAGAGCAGGTGGCGGCGCGACCGGCGCGCCGACGCAGATCGTCCATGCTCTTGCGGCCGACCTGCTCGGCCTGGCGCAATGCCGCTTCGGCCCGTTCCGGACCGGTCCCCATGAGGTGTCGAGCACCCGACAGGTGCAACAGCACCACGCTGAACGAGTGCCCGACGAGATCGTGGAGTTCGTGGGCAATTCGTCGACGTTCGTCGGCAGCAGCAGCGGTGGCCAGCTGCGCCTGCGCCTCACGCATCGTTACGATCAGCCGACGTTGTTGGTCGACGATCGTGCCGAGCGTCGCCGAGAGCAGCAACCCCGTGATCCAGATGCCGAAGATCCCATACCGACCGTCGACTGCACCGGCCAGCCGACGTCGCCGACAACGCGACTACGCACGCACCGATGCCCAGCAACGCGCCCATGCAGGCGGGATCGACCTGCGAGCTGTTCGGACGCACGCAGCGACTCCAGAAGTGGAGTCCAGGCGATGTATCCCCCCACGATGGGAAGTTCAGGCCGGCCCCCGGGAGGAGCACCGGGCTATCTCCGAGCGATCAGCGTTCGAGCGGCTTCTTGTCCGACGCTTTCGCTCGCTTGGCTTCGCGCTTCTCCTGCAGTGTCTTGCCGGCCTTCTTGCTGTCTCGGCGTTGCGGTGACTTGGTCATGGGTCTCCTTCGAGCAAGGTCCCAGAGGAAGCGACCGCGTGTCGACAGGCGTCGAGCGTCGGAACCGGTGAGTCGGTGAGACCGCAACGTACCACCTCGCCGGTGGCCCAGATTCGCCGAAGACCGGAGGAACGGCACGACGTCGACCAGAGGCATCAAGGTCCGTCGTGGAGGACCTCGGTCGTTTCTCGCTGGGCCAGGCGTTCCTGGACGAAGTTCCTCGAGGATGAACTGCGTCTTCGGGGTGAGCCGTTGGGGGCTGTGGTGGCGTTGGAGGATCGCGAAGGCATCGTCGACGGATGTGATGTCGAGTTCGTCGATCAGGGTGCGGATGCATCGCGATCGACCTCGGAACGGGCTGCGCTGGCCTTCATCGCGGGCACGTAATCGGCAGACGCGGATCCGACAGAGATCCCGGGTGAAAAGAACGGGCTCTCTGGTTGTTTCCGTGGGTCATGCGGCGTGTTTGCGCAGGGTAGGGGTGCGTCTGCGCAGACCCCGCCATCAGCGAAGCGCAGAGGCCGCACATCGTGGCCGACCACTCGAACAGTTCCACGTCTTCGAGTAGGCCGCGCAGCAGCATGTTCGACGCGATGTGCATGTGCGAGTCGACGAAGCCGAGCATTACCGCCGAGCACGATGCGTCGATGGTTCGATGGGCACCCAGGTGTCGCCCGGATCGAGCAGAGCGACCACTCGGCCGTCATGGATGGCGACGGTGTCCGATCGCAGATCATCACCATCGCACGACAGCTCGGTGCCCCCGGGGATGGCGAGGTCGAGCGAAGCGAGTGGTGGGTCATCGACAGTAAGCCTGGACCGCAAGCGCAAGCGCACTCCCGACGCGGAACGAGCATCGATGTTCACATCGACGTCACCAACGGTCTTGACCTCGGGTGAGAGCCGGCCATGGTGCGAACTCTGCTGCCATGTCGTTGGAACAGCCGCGCGTCACCCTCGATGAACGCCGGGGTTGGGCCAGGATGCGCGCCGTCGTGGTGTGCCTCGTCGGCATCGGCGTCATCGCTCTGTCAGCATCGATGCTGGCCCTCGTGCTGCTCGCGGCCGTCGCTCGCTTCTGGACGTGGCTGCGCCGCCGCGACATCGAGTCGGCGGGGATCTGGGGAATTGCAACCGAAACCGCTGCGGGTGCCGGCGTGATCGCGGTCGTGATCAGCTTCGCCATCTTCTTCTGGTGGTTCTGGACGGGGTCGATCGCTGTGGTGCTCACCGAAGTGCAGGCCGAACGGGTCGACGAACCCACAGGCGAAGGCCAGCGCCGCACGATGGACCGGCTGGAGGAGTTGTCCATCGGGCTCGGCCGGCCGGTGCCGGAGCTGTGGGTGACCGAGAATGAGATTCCCAACGCGCTGTCGATGCGGTCGAGTAAACGGCGCGTCGTGTGCACGACGAGCGGCGTGGCGTCGCTCTCACGCGGCCAGCTCGAGGCGATGCTCGCCCACGAACTCGGTCACGTGTGGGCGCTCGACGCGCACTGGGTCGGGTCCGGCATGGTTGCACTTGCGCGAGGACGTCGTGCCGGCCTCATGCTGCTCACGACCGGCGCCGTGATGCTGGTCCTGCTGCTCGCCGGATGGCGCAGTTTCGGGATCGTGCTGGGCCCCACCCTGTTCGCAATTGCGTTGATGGTGTTGGGCGCCGTCTGCACGTCGATCCTGCGGCGTCTGGAGATCAGTATGCGCCGCAACGCTGACGTGATCGCCGACGTTGCGGCTGTCAAGCTCGCCCGTAATCCCGGCTCGCTGGCCGATCTGTGCGCGCTGCTGGCGGAGATCGACGACGACGTGGTGTCGGCCGGTTGGCGATCGGAGCTCATGTGGTTCGAGATGGTGGAGGCCGCCGACCTCGCCGGCGACAAGGATCCGGAGGCGAAGGCCCGGACCCGTCGCGAACTGGTCGAACGGGCGCTCGCCGCGTACGCCGAAGCCGACCGGGACATCCCCGAAGAACATCGCGCTCAGTTCGAGCAGTGGCTCGCCGATCATCCCACCGACACCGTCGCCCCCTGAGTCGCCACTCAACTCGTGGAGAGCGCGCAGAACAGCCGGGTCGATGAAGACACCGCGGTTGGCGAGCGGCGCAGGCGAGTGCGCGTGCGCGTGCAGCGACAGCGTGGAGCCGACGAACCAGAACGGGGTGACGAATCAGCCGCTGGTCCATGAGGGCGGATCGAACTGGTGCTCTTGTGCGACCAGGTCGACCACACCTGCGAGCAGAGCGTCCCATCGCTGATCGCCGGTCGGGGAGGGGCGAGCAAAGAACACGATTCGGTCGAAATCGTCGTCGATCACGAAACGTGCGTTGTTGATCGTCTCGCGCACGAATCGCAGAGTGTCCACCGTCGGGGATCGGCCGGCGCGCAGGTCGGCGCCGATGGCGCCGGCGTAGGCCGGCACGGTGAGGAGCGCTACCCGATGGATCGGGCTGTCCTGCCCGACGCCGATCATCGCTGGAGCGTGGCAGGGCTCGGCCCAAGCGCACGACCCAGCCGACCCGGCGGTGGCGAGGAGAATCCTCGGACTCGTTTGCCAGTAACTGTGGATGATCCGGTTCCGCATCGCCGTGGGGGCACGCCAACAGACGCTGGGATGCAAGTTCTTCGTGTGGTCGCTGAGTTGGCTCGATGATGCGTTCAGCGGCGTCGATCATCTCAGCGATGAAGAGCTGATCCTGCTGCATAGATGACGCTGGCCTCGCTGAGGATCTCCGCTTCGAGCAGGCGGTGGATCGAGTCCTTGCAGAGGAGGTCGACACGTCTGGCGAACAGTTGGGCCAGTTCGCGTTCGAGGTCGAAGAGCCCGAACCCGAGTCGGGCATCGGGTGCGAGTTCGAACAGCAGATCGATGTCACTGTCGGGGTCGGCGTCGCCGCGTGCGATGGATCCGAACACGACGAGTTCGCTGATCCCGTAACGCTCGCAGACCTCGGCGATTCGTGCTTCGTCGATCTGTCGGTCGCCTATCGAGACGACAGCGTGAGCGCCCCGAAACTCCTGCCCCATTCGACCTTGCCGTGTGCGACGCTGGACCGAAGCAGCGGTCCGTGATCGATGGGTTCCGGCGGCGTGTGGATGCTGGCGAGGTGCTGACGGCCGACGAGTCGCAGCGACTGATCGTCGCGCTCGACGATGCTCGACGTGCAGCCACGACGCCGACGAGTACCTCGTACGCGTCGCTCGCAGCATCAAGGACCTCGACCGGTGGACTGCTGAGCACCCGTCGTTGAAGATGTCGACGTCGGCGATCAACCCTGCCGATGCGCTCGTGTGGCGGGCGTCGAACTCGGTCGCACTCTCGGCGAACCGGTCTCGGACGACCGGCATCGCTTCAATCGGGTCGAACGAGCAGTGGCTGACGCGGTCGTGCGTTCCACCACCGACCCGTCGGTTGCCGACGCGCTCGCCTGGGCGCTCGACGAACTCGACTCCCGCACCAGCGAACTCCACGACCTCCGCTACCGGCGCGATCTCGCCGATAGGAGCAGCCACGGCGATCAGCAGGCCCACGCCGAGCTCAGGGCTGCTGCACTCGGTCGGCTCACCGCTGCCGGTGTCACCGTCGCCGCCAACGGATTCGGCAGCGATGGTTTCGACGACGCCGACCGGCTCGGTCTTCGGCTCCCGTGCCTCGTCCTCGCGTACCGCATGCGCCCGAGCGAGACGAACGGCGACGTCTCGCTCCCCCGGTTCACATCAGCACGGAGCTGGTTCGCGCTCAGCCATCGCGTCGAGCCGCGCCCGATGTCGCACTACGAGACGGCGGTCGTCACGCCGCTCGCGATCAACAGCGACGCCGAACTCGCACTCCGGCGCTTCTCGCCACGGGTGCGCGCCGGCACGACCGTCGAGACCGACGACGGTGCGACATGGCCGTTCCAGCCCGGCGCAGAACTGATCTGGGTCGCCGACGAACTCGACGACGACGGCTGGTAGCCGAGGTCAGGCTTCGAGGTCAGGCTTCGAGGTCAGGCTTCGAGTCGTCCCGCGTCGACGATGACGTACGAGTAGCCCTGCTCGGCAAGGAAGCGTTGGCGATTGCGGGCGAAGGCGACCTCATCCGTGTCGTCGGAGACAAGCGAATAGAAATGTGCTTGGCCGCCGTCGGCCTTCGGCCGCAGGATCCGCCCGAGCCGTTGAGCCTCTTCCTGGCGGCTGCCGAACTGTCCCGACACCTGGATGGCGACGCTCACCTCGGGAAGGTCGATCGAGAAGTTGGCCACCTTCGACACCACCAGCACCGGCAGGGTGCCGGCGCGCATCTCGTCGAACAACACGTCACGCCGGCGCTGCGTGGTCTGGCCGGTGATGAGCGGCGCATCGAGGAGTTCGGCAATCGACCGGAGCTGGTCGACGAACTGACCGATCACCAGCACCTGCTCTCCGAGCGCGAGGTGGCGATGCACGAGCAACTCCACGATGGGGAGCTTCTCGGCGGCCGTCGCCGCCACACCATGTCGATGCCGTGCCGACGCGACCGCATAGTCGGAACGACTCGCTGGGCCGAGTGGTATCCGCACCTCGGTACACGTGGCCGGCGCGATCCAGCCCTGCGCTTCGAGATCGGTCCACGGCGCGTCGTATCGCTTCGGCCCGATGAGGCTGAACACATCGCCCTCGCGTTCGTCCTCACGCACGAGCGTGGCGGTGAGGCCCAGGCGGCGAACGGCCTGAATGCGAGCGGTCGCCCGGAACACGGGTGCGGGCAACAGGTGCACTTCGTCGTAGACGACGAGACCCCAGTCCTGCTCGCCGAACAGCGCGAGATGAGGGTGACGCACGAAGATGTCGTCGCGCTCGGCTCGTGGGTCCGACCACGTGAGCGCCTGGTAGGTGACGAAGGTGACTGCACGCAGTTGCTTGCGGCGACCCGACCATTCGCCGAGCTGTTCCTCGGTGAGGTTGGTCTTGTCGAGCGCCTCGCGAATCCACTGGCGGATCGACGACACCGACGTGCACACCACCAGCGCCTGGGCGCCCGCTGCCACCATGGCAGCGAGACCGACGACGGTCTTGCCGGCACCACACGGCAGTGCGATCACGCCGTTGCCGCCGGCTGGTGAGCCGTCGGCCCACCATGCGTCGAGCGCGTCGCGCTGGTAGTCGCGCAGCTCGGCGGTGAGCAGCAGCGACTCGATCGCCGTGCCCGCCTCGAAGCCGGCCTCGTCGGCGACCGGCCAACCGGCGACCAGCAGGCCTTGTTTGAGGGTGCCACGGTCGGCGTCGCGCACGGCGACGCGATGGCGGTCGAGCCGGTTCCCCAGGAACTCGGCGACCGACTCGGTCGCGACCATCTGATCGAGGAGCAGATCGTCGTCGGACGCCAGCACCAACCCGTCGGCGTCACGGGTGAGCCAGAGCCGCCCGTAGCGACCCATCAGGTCGGTCACGGTGTCGGCGACCACGTCGGCCACCGGATACTTGGCGAACCCGACCAACGTGTCGAGCACCTCTTCGGCCGACAGCCCGGCCACCGCGGCGTTCCACAACGACAGCGGGGTGATGCGGTAGGTGTGGATGTGTTCGGGTGCCTTCTCGAGTTCGGCGAACCGCGCCAGTTGCGCCCGAGCCGCCTGCGAGCCAGGCGCGGCCACCTCCAACATCACGGTCAGGTCACCCTGCACGATCAGCGGCGTGCCTGCCTCGTCACTCACCGCTGTGGCATCGGCAGGCGTCGTCATGTGGCGTTCTTCGAACGCTTCGACCCGAACTGCTCGACCGCGCCGGCTGGGGTGAGTGCCAGTGGGCCGGTGACCTGCAGGCGCTTGGCGACATCGGTTCGGGCGCGGGCCTCCTGCTCGATCTGGTCGGCGTGACGCTTCATGTACGCGCTCGTCGAGCCCGTCGACGCACGCATGGCAGCAGCTCTGGCAAGTGCTTCGGCGGCCTCCGATTCGCTCGATCGACGAGGTCGATCCGCCGCCGAGTCGACCACGACGTGCGGTGCCAGCCCCTTCTTCTCGAGAGCGGCAGTCACCTTGTTGGCGGCGACATCGGACACCGCAACCGTGTCGGACACGGCAGTCAGCTTCGCCGACTTCACCGAGCACGCCGTCTTGAGATCAGCGGGATCGGTGACGATCACCACGGTCGTCGCAGCAACAACACGAACGCGTCCGGCTCGTCCGGCGGCGTCGGTGACCAATCGTTCGACCGTGTCGGTCAACGGCACCGACGACAGCTCGGCGAGGAACTCGACGATGTCGGCAGCGTTGTCGCCCGCCTGGACCGCTCGGGTGATGCGCTCGGGCGACAAGCGGTAGACGATCGCAGCCGAGTCGCTCTCGATGTCGGCAATGGTCCCGAGCCGCAGCGTGAGGTCGTGGCGCAGGTCGGGTGGGGCGATGATGGTGAGGTCGGCCTGCACGATCGCCGAGGTCGCCCCCGCCCCGATGACGTCACCGATCGACGCCGGATCGTCCAGCGCGGCGCGACCCAACCGGGTGAGACCCAACGGCCCATCCGCCGTGACCGCGCCGAGCGCTCGGAGATCGGCGATGCACTCCCGGACAGCATGCTGGTCGCCGACCGGGCCGTGGCGATGTGCGACCCACGTCGCCAGTTCGTCGGCGTCAGCGAACCCGGTTGCGGGTTCGAGGGCACCGAGCTCCCAGATCACCAGTGCACGGTTCTCGAGCAACTGCTCACCGACATCCATCGAGGGTCGGCACCACTCGGCGAGCAGCCGGAGCCATCGATCGAGCGAAGAAGCCTGCTGCCAGGCGGTCACCAGCGTCGGGTCGGCCATCCACGATTGCTCGACGCGACGGTTCCGACCCCGACCCGACGCCGCCACGACGTTGGGGAGGAGGAGGCCGACACCGATCACGAGACGCCCGATGAGGTCGACGGTGGTCTCGTCGGACCCGATCGACTTGGCGGTGGGCCGCACCTGGGTCTTGGCGATCCGAGCGTCGCCGTTCTTCAGCACTGCCGGTGGATTGGCATCCCACGCCTGCAGCGCGTGATCGAGCGTGGCGATGATCGACGGCATCCGCGCTGTTGAGCCGGCGACCGACACCACAGCGGGAGGGCGAACGACGGGCCAATCGGTGACGAATGGCCGATCGAGCAGCGGCCACGCCTCGCTCCAGATCCAGACCTCGTCGCCCCATTCGGCGACGCCGACGATGCCGATCGAAGCCAGCTCGCGCAGTGCGACCAGTGGACCGTGCTTCGCCAGGTACTCGGGGATGCCTCGGTTGTAGAGGCTGGAAGCGGCATAGCGGAGGTGGTACGCCTCGACCCCTATGACCTCCGAATCGAGCGCGCCGACGCCGCCGATACGGGCGATGCGGTTCATGAGTTCGGTCGCAGGTGCAGACAGCGACGCCCGGACCCGCTCGGCCTGATACGGGTCGGCGAAGACCGCAGCGATCGCCTCGGCGCGTGCCTGCTTACGCGCCGGGATGGGTTTCGCCGCGCCGATGTTGCGGCAGATGATGGCGAGCACGTCGCTGTTGACCCCGCTCTGATCTGCGAGCGATGGGATGGGGAGCGACGCTCCGAGGCGCCCACCGAGCGTCAACGAACCGTTGTCGCCGTGTTCGACCAGACCAGCGGCGACGACACGACCGAGCGCTTCGGCCAGGTCGTCGGCATCGGCATCACGTGTCTGGAACGCGAACTGGTCGGCTGTCGCAACTCCGCGAAGCGCGGCCACGACCGTGACGATCCGACGGCCGGTGTGTCCAGCGGAGTCGAGCGCGTCCCAGAGACCCTGCTCGGAGGCACGCACCGATCGCAGCATCTGGGCCGGGTCCTTGGTGTTGCTGCGGGTTGCGGAGTTGACCGCTCGAACGGCGTTCAGCGGGACGGCGCGTGCGTAGTCGGTGAGCGAGGCTGCCACGGCGGACAGTCTGGCGTCAGGAGGCCGTCTGGCCCACCTCCGTGCCAGCATGGAGTCCGTGACCTCCGACGACTCCGCCGCCCGACTCGAACGCGTTCGTCGCGAGCCGCCCCGATTCCGTCGTGTCCAGGTTCGTTGGAAGGCTTCGCTCAGCGACCGCATGGTGCGCGTGGTGCTCGGCGGCGACGAACTCGCCGGCTTCACGATCGAGTCGGCGGCTTCGAGCGTTCGTCTCCTCCTACCGCCGGCCGGGCACGACGTGATCGAGATGCCGACCTGGACCGGCAACCAGTTCGAACTCGCAACGGGTGAGCGGGCACCGATCCGGACCTTCACGCCGCGGGCGTTCGACGCCGAGCGGCTCGAACTGACTCTCGATTTCGTACTTCACGAACGCGGGGCCGCAGCCGACTGGGCTCGCCGAGCCGACGTGGGTGACGAGGTCGCCATCTCGGGGCCAGGTCGCAGCGAGATGCTCGACCCGGCGGCTCGATCGTTCCTTCTCGCCGGCGACGAGTCGGCGATCCCGGCGATCGGTCAACTGCTCGAAACAATCGACGCCGACCACACGGTCGCGGTCCATATCGAGATCACCGACCCGGGTGCCCGCTTCGAGCTTCCGGTGCACCCAAAGGCCACGACCACGTGGCACGACGCCGTTGCCGGCGCTGCGCCGTGCGACGCGATCGTCGCCGCTGTCGAGGGTCTCGACGAGTTGCCCGACGCCGTCTGGGTCGCCGGCGAGGCTGCCGCCGTCCAACGGTTGCGCACCCACCTGTTCGACGAGCGCGGCCTCACTCGCAAGCGGGTCACCGCACGCGGCTACTGGAAACTGGGCCGCTCCGCCAATTGATCCGAGCGCACCGGTCGCCGTCCACCGCCCGGCTCCTGAGGCCCAGGTGATGAGCGAATCCCGGCGCCCATGTGGTGTGCTCGCTCATCGCTCGGCCCGTCTGCCGGTTGACGATGGTTGCGCTAACCGCCGAGGCCGACAACGAGGGCGTGGTGGACGGCCACGTTGTCCTCGCCACGCAGACCGAGCCGCTTGCGTAGCGCAGCCAACTCGTCGATGTCATCGCCTTCGATCGACAGGGTGTGCAGGACCTCGCCGGTGTCGCGAATCCTGATGTCGGTCACCTCGGCACGGAGATCGCCGATGCGGTAGCGGCAGCGCTCCTTGGTGACGAACACCGCGCGCACGCCGGCATGAGCATCGAGTGCCGCGATCTCTGTGTCGAGGTCGTACTCCTCGCCGCGTTGCGGACGGTCGAGGCCGAGTTGCTCGAAGATCACGTCGAACGGCGACGGCGTCGAGTCGGCGGTGTGGTGACGATCGCGTGTCCACTGCTCGAACCCCTTGCGCTCGGCCACCAACTGTTTGATCTTCAGCGTGTTGTCGCGGATCTTGGCGTTCCACGACGGATCGTCGACCAGCAGATAGCAGTCGTCGACCTGCTCGGTCGACTGCTCGTCGGCGAGCTTGGCGAGCAGCTTGCGGGCCTTGCGATGCAGACCCCAGACGCGGTGCTCGAAACGGGCGCCGGTCGGTTCGGGGGTGAGCTGCTTCTTGGTCATGTTGTCATTGTCCGCACACGCTGGTGAGCGACCCGTAATGGTAGTGACGTTCCTCACGATGAACGGGACACTGCGCTGAAGCCAAACGTACCGGCGCCCTACTGCGCAGGCGTGACTGTGCTCGCCGGCGAACCGTCGAGCCGGGCGTGGAGCCGTGATCGCAACTCGTCGGGTGGCAGGTCCGCCCAGGCGCGTCGTTGACGCTGACGGTGCACGACCACACCCGTGACACCGAGCACGGCGACCACGCCGGCGACACCGGCGACGTGTGGTTGTTCCGTGGACGCTCGGTCGCCGACCGCGCGATCCGGCTGTTCACCAACAGCCCGGTCAACCACGTCGGCATGGTGATCGCGATCGACGACCTCTCACCGCTCATCTGGCACGCCGAGCTCGGCGCCAGCATGCCGAATGTCTGGACGGGTGAACGCGACCGCGGTGCCCAACTCCATCGACTCGATCGCGCCGTCAGCGTGTGGACGAACCGCTACGGCCCGCAGCCGTGGTTCCGCCAGATCGACATCGGCGTCACCGCGGACATGGAGAACCAGGCGTTGTCGGTGGTGGCCGAGTACAGCGGGCGCGGTTTCCCGAGCACGAGGACGTTGGCCCGACACTGGATTGCAGGACGCGCCCGTCGCCACGTCTCGCTCACCGACGTCTACTGCGCGGAACTGGTGGCCGTGACCTACGAACGCATGGGATTGCTCGACTCCGACCGGCCCCCCCCCAACTGGTACGACCCCGGCACGTTCTGGAGCGGCGATCGCCTGCGACTCGTCGGTGCCGAACTCGGCCCCGAAGTCCACGTCACCGACGTCCCTCCGGTCGACGACGCCTGGCGCGACGGCTGAGCTCCACTAGAGGTTCGTCATCCCACCGTCGACCCGAATGACCTGCCCGGTCACGTAGGCCGCCTTGTCGGAGGCGAGGAAGCACACCACGTCGGCGATCTCGTCGGCTGTGCCCCACCGGCCGAGTGGGACACTCTTCACGAAGTTCTTCCTGACCGCGTCCTCACCGAGCAGCTCGAACGTCGGCCCCCACATCTCGGTGTCGACCAGCCCGGGCGCAACCGCGTTGACCCGCACTCCCTTCGACGCCCATTCGTTCGCCAAGTTCTTCGTCAACGTGTTGAGCCCGCCCTTCGATGCCGCGTAGGCACCCTGGGTTCCACCGGCGCCGGTCGCGGCGGTCGACGTGACGTTGACGATCGAACCTTCCGATGCGAAGAGCGGTTTCGCGAACGCCGAGCACAGCATGAACGCCTGACGGAGATTGACGAACAGGGTCTCGTCGATCGCCTCGCCGGTCACCTTCGACGCCGGCTGGTTGCGTTCGACGGCGGCGTTGTTCACCAACACATCGAGCCCACCGAAGGCACCCAGGACCGTCGACGAGATCTGTTCGACGGCGTCATGCTCGGACAGGTCCACCGCGATCACGAGCGGATCGTTGACCAGTTCGGCGGCGATCGAACTGAGGCGGTCGGCGCTGCGTGCGACCAACGCAACACGCGCGCCGCCCGCGTCGAGCTGGCGAGCGATCGCTTCGCCGATGCCGCGGCTGGCGCCGGTGACCACAGCGGTCCTGCCCGTGAAGTCGAACGACATCGCGACCTCAGGTTCCCGCGAGCGCAGCGACAACCGGGGCAAAGGCCTCGAGCGCGTCCGATTGCACGGTCACGTACGACCCCTGCCAGCGCTCGCGCTGTTCGACCAGTTCGTCGGCGATCTGTTCGGCGGAGCCGACCATCGTGTGCGGGCTCGCCAGCAGGGTGTCCGCATCCATGCCCATCGCACCACCGACCTTTCCGGCGACGGTGTCGCGGTCGTCGGTGACGATGGTGACGAACTTGAGGATGCTGATCTCGATGTCGTCGAAGCGGTCGCCTGCGGCGTCGCGGACCCAGCCGAGCTTGTCGTCGGTGGCATCGGCCGACATCGACGCGATGGCCTCCGGGCCGACCTTGCCTTCGCCGACGTTCGGGTTGACGCCGACGATGTCGGCCAGACGGGCCGCGGTCGACAGCACCCGCTTCGCTCCGCCACCGACGATGATCGGCGGCCCGCCAGCCTGTACCGGCTTCGGCATGCCGTTCATTCCGGTGATCGTGTAGTGCTCGCCCTCGAACGAGAACGCCTCATCTCCCCACAATCCCCGGAGTACCGCGATCGATTCGATCATCCGATCGATTCGGAGCCCGGCACGATCGTGGGCGATGCCGGTCCACGTGTAGTCCTCGGTCATCCAGCCGGCGCCGACACCGACTTCGAGGCGGCCGTCGCTGAGCAGGTCGAGCGTCGCCGTCTCCTTTGCCAGCACAGCGGGATGTCGGAAGTCGTTCGCGAACACGAGCGTGCCGATCCGCAGCGACTCGGTGACGGCGGCGGCGGTGGCCAACGCTGGCACGGGCGACAGCTGATCGCCGAAGTGATCGGGCATCAGCAGCGCGGAGTACCCGAGAGACTCGGCCTTTCGTGCCGTCTCGGCCCATTCGACCGACGAACGGGCCTTGGCGGCCATGACACCGAATCGGAAGGGACGTGGGTGGCTCATGCCGGCGAGCCTGGCACACCGACCGTCGACGATCGGAGCCCGAGGCCTGCTCGACGGGGCTCAGTACGAGCGGGGCAGGCCGAGCACCTGCTGGGCAATGTAGTTGCAGGTCATCTCCTGGCTCACCGGGGCGAGGCGCTGCAGCCGGGCCTCACGCCAGTAGCGCTCGACGTGGTACTCCGTCGCGTAGCCGAGGCCACCGTGGGTCTGCAGTGCCTGATCGGCGGCGAACCAGCTCGCCTCGGCCGCGAGGTACTTCGCCGTATTGGCCTGCTCGCCGCAGTCGAGACCCTGGTCGTAGCGCCACGCCGCTTCGCGCCACGCCAGACCTGCGGCGCTGAGCTGCATGTGCGCCTGCGCGAGCGGGTGGGCGATTGCCTGGTTGGCGCCGATCGCACGGGCGAACACCACCCGTTCCTTCGCGTAACCAACGGCGCGACGCAGCGCGGCCTCGCCGATCCCGCAGGCCATGGCGGCGAGCAGGACGCGTTCAGGATTCAGACCGTGGAGGATCTGTTGGAACCCGCGACCGCGCTCGCCCACCAACCGCCAGCCCTCCACCGGGAGATCGTCGTACGCGACCTCGCACGACGCCACCGCGTTGCGGCCGAGCTTTGAGATGGGCGCGATGTCGCAGTACTCGGGGTCGAGGTCGACGACGAACAGGCTCAGTCCGTCGAACCGCCGGCGCGGGTCGTCCGGGTCGGCGTCGTCGGTGCGGGCGAGCAGCAGGCACACCTCGGATTCGAGTGCCTTCGACGTCCAGATCTTGCGGCCGCGAACGATGAAGCCGCCGGCACGGTCGTCGATCGCCCGAGTGCTGATGCGCGACGTGTCGGTGCCGGCGTCGGGCTCGGTCACCCCGAAGGCGACGTGGAGGTCGCCTGCGGCGGCCCGCGGCAGGAACGTGGCCTTCAGTCGGTCGTTGCCGAACTTCACCACCGGGTTCAGCCCGAACATCGTGAGATGCAGCGCCGACGATCCGTTCATCGCCGCTCCCGAGGCCGCCACCCGGTTGAGCACGATCGCGCACTCGGCGATCCCGTGTCCGCCGCCGCCGTATTCCTCGGGGATGGCGACGCCGAGCCATCCACCCGCCGCCATCGCCGAGTAGAACGCCCACGGGAACTCGTGGAGCTGGTCGCGTTCGGCCCAGTACGTGTCGTCGAAGTCGGCGCACACCCGGTCGACAGCGTCGGCGATCGCGAGGTGGTCGTCGTCGTGGCTGAAGTCCATGGGCTCAGTCTCGCGTCATTTGCTGGCGGGTCGCTTCGGCAGCGGCCTGACCGCGTATCCACTCGGCAGTTCCTCCGACGAGTCGATGACGCTGAAACGAGTGAGGCGCTGCGCGTGCTCGGACAGGCTGCGATGGTCGGCGTAGGTGATACCGGGGATCATCGGTTCACGGAACCACGGTGCATAGAACTCGAGGTTCGGAATGGCGCGTAGGTCGTCGGACAGGTTGGGCGTGCCGGCGTGCCAGGCTCGTGCGTCGCGAATCTGCACCGAGCCGGCAGGGGCAGGGCACACCGTGCTGAGGCGCATCCATTCGGGCTCGTCGGCGAGCGTGGGGATCGGAGCGCGCGACTGCTGTGTGCCGGGAATCTGCCGGGTCGGGCCGTTGAGGGCGGTCTGGTCGTCGGGCAGGAAGTTGACGGCGACATACGGACACGGCAGGTCGCGCAGCGTGAGCGACCCACGCGGGTCGTGGAACGAGCTGAACGGGGTCTGGTCGGGGCTGATCCAGTCGCCGACGTCGGAGTGCAGCGGCTGGTACTCGGTGGCGCCGGGGAGGCAGAAGTCACCGCTGGCCGCGCGGAGCAGGTAGTCGGACGATTCGAAGATGGCGGTGATGATCGGCGTCAGCGTCGGGAGGTCGACCAGCATCCGCCACTCGGGCCGGTGGAGCATGCTGCGCGTGACACTTGACCCGCCGAACGAGTAGCGATGTAGCCCGCGGTTGCCACTGCGCTCGGCATCGAGCGAAACGATCTCTCCGGCAACGTCGCGCACGCCGGCGCTCAGGAACGCCGTCTGTTCGTCGTCGAGCGCGTCGCGCACGACGACGAATCCATCACGTCGGAAGATCCGAACCGCGCGTTCGATCTCGGTCGGCTCGCACGTTTCGATCCCCGTGATGCCGTTGTGAGTCGTGAGGTACTCGCGCCGGCTGGCCAGATCGGGAGCGTCGCGGTCGCGACCGTGCCATCCCAGTTCGCCGAAGTCGACAGCGTCGCGCGACCAATCGCTCACCATGCGTACGCCTCGGGCGCAGGCCCCGGGCCGGGGAAGATCTCGTCGAGCTGAGTGAGTACGTCGTCGGACAACACCACGGTCGTCGCGTGCACCGCATCGTCGAGTTGCTGCATCGTGCGAGGTCCGATGATCGGCGCAGTGACTCCCGGCCGCTGCAGCACCCACGCCACACCCACCGTTGACGGCGGCTCCCCGATGTCCCGACACAGCGCTTCCCAGGCTTCGAGCTGTGGCCGCCTGGCCTCGATGCGCGCCAGCATCGCCGGCGACGAACGTCGGCCGGCACTCGCTGCGTCGAGCACTCCGGCGAGGAGTCCACCCGCCAACGGGCTCCACGGCAGCACGCCGAGCCCGTAGGCAGCGCATGCCGGGAGTACTTCGAGTTCGATCGTGCGCTCGGCCAGGTTGTACAAACTCTGCTCCGACACGAGCCCGAGGAAGTGGCGTGTCGACGCTGCCTCGTTGGCCTGGGCGATCGACCAGCCGGCGAAGTTGCTCGAGCCGACATAGATCACCTTGCCCTGGGCAACGAGCGTCTCCATTGCCTGCCACACCTCGTCCCACGGGGCGCTGCGATCGAGATGGTGCATCTGATAGAGGTCGATGTGGTCGGTCTGCAGGCGGCGCAAGCTCGCTTCGCAGGCCTGGCGGATGTGGCGAGCCGACAACCCACGATCGTTCACACGTGCCGACATCGGCTCGTGGAGCTTCGTGGCCAACACGACCTGCTCGCGCCGGTCGCTGCCTCGGGCGAGCCAGTTCCCGAGAATCGTCTCCGTGGCACCGACGCCGAGTGCACCGCCGTACTGGTCGGCGGTGTCGACGAAATCGATGCCGTGGTCGAGGGCCCGATCGAGCAACTCGAACGAGTCGGCCTCACTGGTGTTCGGGCCGAAGTTCATCGTGCCGAGGCACAGTTCGCTGACCTGCAGTGCAGTGCGGCCGAGTGATCGATGTCGCATGAGCCCTCTCTATCAGCTCGACGGCGTGTCGTCCGGTCCCGTCGGACCACACGCGCGCGGCTACGTTCGATGAGCGATTCGACGAAGGGGGCGCGTAATGGCATATGGGGCAGAACACGTGGACATGCCGCCAGTCGAGAACTGGCTGACCGACTGGGACTGGCTCGACGACCAGTGGGGCGAGAACGCGATCGACATCTGGAACTCGGTTCGCGAGCAGTGCCCGGTGGCCACCACCGAGCGCTACGGACGTGCGTTCATGCCGGTCACCATGGAGGCCGTCGCGGCGGTCGCCAACGACACCGAGAACTTCTCGTCGATCTGGGTCAATGTCGGGCGCCCCGACGCACCGCGCCGACCGGCACCCCCGATCACCTCCGATCCGCCCGATCACCACGGCCACCGACGTCTGCTGCTGCCGGCGTTCAGCCCGAAGAACGTCGCTCCACTCGAAGACGATCTCCGCCGCTTCTGCCGAAAGCTGATCGCCGACCTCGATGGCGCCGACACCGCTGACGCCGCCGCCCAGTACGCCCAACACATCCCGGTGCACGGCATCTGCAAACTCACCGGCCTCCCCGAGGACGACGCCGATCTCTTCCGCGACTGGATCCACCGCAACTTCCAGTTGGGCCCACGCGACAACGCCGTGCGCGTGGCCGTCGCCACCGAGATGAAGGACTACGTCGACGCCCTGCTCAACGACCGTCTCGCGAACCCGCAGGACGACATGTTGACCATGGTCGCCAACGCCGAGATCGACGGCGAGCCGGTCGGCTGGGACCTCAAGGTCGGCTACGTCAACCTGCTGATCATCGCCGGCATCGACACCACCTGGAGCGCGATCGGGTCGGGTCTCTGGCACTTCGCCCAGCACACCGACCAGGTCGAGCGTCTGGTGGCAGCCGACAACGACGACCTGCTGTGGAATACCGCCACCGAGGAGGTGTTGCGGTTCTACGCACCTGTCACCATGGCACGCAAGGTGGTCGGCGAAACCGAAGTCGGCGGCTGCCCCGTGCATCCCGGCGACCAGATGCTGCTGACGTTCCCCGCCGCCAACCACGACCCGGCTGCGTTCGAGAACTCCGAGGTGTTCGACATGGATCGGCTGAACAACCGCCACGTGGCGTTCGGTCTCGGCATCCATCGCTGCGTCGGATCGAACCTGGCCCGACTCGAGTGCATCATTGCCTTCCAGGAATGGCTGCGAGCGTTCCCCAACTACACGCTCGACACCACCCAGCGGACCACGTGGGCCAACGGCCAGATCCGTGGCCCCCGCACCCTCCCCGTACTGCTCCACCCCTGACACGCCACAACCGGTGCCGACGACTCACGCCTCTCAATGTGTGGAATCCGTCGGCAGCGGGAAGAATGCGACAGTCATGTTTGTACTCCACCGTGCCGGCCAGTGGTTCGCCGGCCTCCTCCAAGCGTTCGATGACGCTCTGGTCGCGCTCGACGACGACATCGACGTGCCAGCCTGGGCCGCTGAGTCCAAGTCGCTCTCGTTGCCGCGACAGTAGCTTCAGCGAGTCGGGACGAGGCGCGGCAACGCGACGATCAGCGACCCGGCCACACCCACCGCAACCACCGAGTACCACCACGCGGTGTCCCAGAAGACCTCGAGGCGGAAGTAGTCACGCAGGAACGGCACCAGGAACACCACCACATAGGCGGCAACCATCGCAGCGACCAGCCCGAGTTTCCAGGCACGCAGTGGCCGAGCGGCGACGGCGAGCACGGCGAGTCCGATCGCGAGCAGGGTGACGGTCGCCAACGTGCGCGCCTGGTCGAGCTCGATGTCGGCGACGTGGAGCGCCGCTTCGTACGCGGCGAGCGTGGCCGACCCGGCGATCACGCCAGCGGGAATCGAGAAGCGCAGGACGCGCCGCAGGAAACCGGGTCGGATGATGTCGACCTCCGGTGCGAGCGCCAGAAAGAAGCCCGGCACGCCGATGCTGAACGTGCCGATCAACGTGAGCTGACGAGGCAGGAACGGGAACGGACTGTCCAGCAAGCCGACGGCGATCGTGAGCAGGACGGCGTAGGCGGCCTTGGTGACGAACAGGTTCGAGACCCGCTCGACGTTGTTGATCACCTTGCGGCCCTCGTTCACCACCGTCGGTAGACTCGAGAACGCGTTGTCGGTGAGCACCAGATCGGCGACCGCCTTCGTGGCCTGGCTGCCCGAGCCCATCGAGATGCCGACGTCGGCGTCTTTCAATGCGAGCACGTCGTTCACGCCATCACCGGTCATCGCCACCACGTGTCCGCGTGATTGCAAGGCGCGCACCATTGCCTGCTTCTGTTGCGGCTTGACCCGGCCGAACACGGTGGCGTGGTCCAACGCCGCCGCCAGTTCGTCGATGTCGGTCGGCAGGTCGCGGGCATCGACCGGAGCACCCACGACGACGAGGCCGGCCCGTTCGGCGATTGCTGCGACCGTGTCCTGGTTGTCACCCGAGATCACCTTGAGGGTGACGTCCTGCTCGGCGAAGTAGGCCAGGATCTCGGCAGCGTCGGGGCGGATCTCGTCTTCGAGTTCGACCACGGCGAGCGTACGCGTTCCGGCCGGAAGGTGGTCGCCGTCGGGGCCGTCGTCGGAGGTCACCACGGCGAGCAGCCGCTTACCCCCGGCGCTCAACCGTTCCACGAGCCCACGTGCCGGGTCGTCGGCAGCGAGCAGGAAGTCGGGTGCACCGAGGTAGAACCAACCATGGTCGACGAACGATGCAGCCGACCACTTGCGTTCGCTGTCGAACGGTTCGATCCGATCGATCGTCCACGACGATGCCGTCCCGACCGCATCTGCGATCGCCGCCATCGAGGCGTTCGGATCACGGTCCGAGGCGGCGAGGGCGATCAGGCCGTCGTGGGCCTCGTCGTCGGTGCGCCCCTCGGCGGTGTGGGCCGAAGCGAAGCGGATCTCGCCGGTGGTGATCGTGCCCGTCTTGTCGAGGCAGAGCACGTCCACGCGCGCCAGCACCTCCACCGTCGACAGATGCTTGGCCAGTGCATTGCGACGCGCCAGCGCGAGCATGCCTCCCATGAACGACAGGCTGGTGAGCAGCACCAGTCCGTCGGGCACCATCGCCACCGCAGCAGCAACGGTGCCGAGCAGCGCGTCCTGCCAACGATCCTCGGTGTCGAGCAGGTTGACGAACAGGAAGATCGACGCGATCGGGATGATCACGGTGAGCCAGCGCAGGATCTGGTCGATACCGCCACGCAACTGTGACTTCGCCCCGCTGAACTGCTTCGCCTCGGTGGCCAGATTGTTGGCGTAGCTGTCGGCGCCGACCTTGGTGGCGCGGATGCGTCCATTGCCGGCGACCACGAAGCTGCCCGACAGCACCTCATCTCCAGGCGTTTTCGGCACGGGCAGGGATTCACCGGTGAGCATCGACTCGTCGAGACGCAACCCGGTGGAGTCGAGGACCTCGCCATCGACGGCGACCTGACCGCCGAGGCGCAGTTCGACCACGTCGTCGAGCACGATCTCGTCCGACGCGATGTCGACCGCTGCGCCGTCGCGGAGCACGGTTGCACTCGGATCGGTGATCACCTCGAGGCGCTCGAGCTCGCGGCGAGCACGCACCTCCTGCACCACGCCGATGACCGAGTTCGACAGCACCACGCCGACGAACAGCCCGTCTTGCGGGTTGCCCGACACGAGCACCAACACGAACAGCGTGAGCATGATCGCGTTGACCATCGTGAACACGTTGACAGCCACGATCTGGCCGAACGATCGGCCAGGCGGCTCGGGTGTGATGTTGAGCTGTCCCGCAGCGACGCGCTCCGAGACCTCCGCCGATGTCAGCCCGATCGTCGCTGCGGTGCCGGTACGTTGCTGATCCATCTCGGCTGGAGCGTAGTGAAATCGAGGGGTCAGATGCCTCCGTTTCATTTGCTGGTTCACTGGACCGGTGCATTCGAGCCACGCCGCTGTCGACGACCTCATCTCCTACGTGCGCGACTCGGTCATCGGGCGCGACGACGTGATCGACGGACCGTACGGGCCACGCCCCATCATCTACGCCGACTACACGGCGTCGGGGCGTTCGTTGACGTTCATCGAGGACTACATCCGCGCCGTGGTGCTGCCGCTGTATGCGAACACCCACACCGAATCGTCCGGCACCGGTCTGCAGACCACCCGGCTGCGTGAGGAAGCCCGCGACATCATCGCCCGCTGCGTCGGGGCGAACCGCGACGAGCACGCCGTGGTGTTCTGCGGCAGCGGCGCCACACATGCGGTCGCCAAACTCATCGGTGTCCTCGGGCTGAAGATCCCGTCCGTGCTCGACGACCGGTACCACCTCGCCCAAGCGATCCCAGCCGAGGAGCGGCCGGTGGTGTTCATCGGCCCGTACGAGCACCACTCCAACGAGTTGCCGTGGCGCGAGTCGATCGCCGACGTCGTGATCATCGACGAAGATGCCGACGGCCACGTGAGTCTCGACCATCTCGAACGCGAGCTGGTCCGTCACGGCGATCGGGCCACCTTGATCGGATCGTTCTCCGCAGCGTCGAACGTCACCGGCATCATCACCGACACCGTGGCCGTGTCGACGCTGCTACACGAACACGGCGCACTGTCGCTGTGGGACTACGCCGCTGCGGCGCCGTACGTGCCGATCGACATGGGCACGAGCGCCGGCGGCAACCTGGCGTACGCGGACGCCGTGTTCATCTCGCCGCACAAACTGATCGGCGGACCGGGCACTCCCGGGGTGTTGGTGGCCCGGCGCGAGTTGTTCACCAACCGGGTCCCCGACGTGCCCGGCGGAGGCACGGTTCGTTACGTCAGCACCACAGAGCACGATTACCACCCCGAGATCGAGCACCGGGAGGAAGCCGGGACGCCGGCGATCATCGAGTCGATCCGCGCCGGCCTCGTGTTCCAACTGAAGGAGGCGGTCGGCGCCGACGTCATCGAGGCGAAGGAGTCCGAGTTCGTTCGTCGGGCGATCGCCCGGTGGGGGCAGCACTCGAACATCAACGTGCTGGGCAGCCACGAGGCTGACCGGCTGTCGATCGTGTCGTTCGTGATCCGACACGGCGAGCAGTTCTTGCACCACAACTACGTCGTTGCGCTGCTCAATGACGTGTTCGGCATCCAGTCACGCGGTGGCTGTTCGTGCGCCGGGCCGTACGGGCACCGGCTGCTCGGCATCGACCTCGACCGGTCGCACGAGTTCCAGCGCGAGATCAACCGCGGCTGCGAAGGCATCAAACCGGGTTGGGTGAGGGTGAACTTCAACTACTTCATCGACGACGAGACGTTCGACTACATCGTCGAAGCCGTCACGATGATCGCCTCGCACGGAACATCGCTGCTCGGCGAGTACGACTTCGAGCCCGACAGCGGCCTCTGGCACCATCGACGCGGCACACGGGGTCCGTCGATGAGTCTCGACGAGATCTCCTACGACAGCGGCCGGATGCTGTTCGAGAATCGGCGCCGCAGCGAGCCAGTGGACCTTCTGCGGCATCTCGCAGAAGCGCACGAGTTGTTCGCTGCTGGTGCCGTCCACCAGGCAACGCACTCCGTGGCGCCCGAGACCAACGCCGATTTCGAGACGCTGCGCTGGTTCCCGTATGCAGTCGACGTCGCCCAACGGTGACGTCGACTGACACGCGATCGTCACGAAACCGTCATATTGGGTTAGGCTCCTCCCTCATGTTGGGATCGGGACGGGCTCATGGTGTCGGCGTACGCCGCACGATCGCCCTGGTGGCCGTCGTGGCAGCGGTTGCCGTCGGCTCCACGACGCTGCCGCTCGCCGTCGCCAGCGCACAAGACCCCGCCGCCGTTCGCGCCGCCAACGAGATCCAGGCAGCGCGCGATCGCGCCGACGCAGCGGCGCAGGCGATGTTCGACGCGGAGTCCCGTCTCGACACCCTCGAAGTCGACATCGGCGCCGCCGAGAAGGAGCTGGCAGGCGTCGAGGCACAGGCCGACTCGATGCGATCGAGCCTGCAACAGGACGCCCAGCGCAGTTTCGTCAACTCTGGTGCGGCGATGCCGTTGTTGATCGACCTCGAACAAGCCAACGCCGGCATCACCGCCGACCGTCAGGCATCCGTTGCGCGCGGCACTGCTGCGGTCGAACTCGACGATTTCGACGCGGTGATGAAGGACGTCACAGCCAAGCGCGCCGACCTCGAACACCAGCAGGAGGCCACCACGCAGGCCCGCCAGCAGTTCGAAGACCTCCAGGCGGCTGCAGAGGCCGAAGTGGTGAAGCTCGCCGAGATCGAAGAACTGCGCCTGGCCGACGTGGCGGTGCAGCGGGAACTCGAACGACAGCGCCAAGCGAGGCTCGCTCAGGAAGCTGCTGCGGCGAGGCAGCTCCAAGAGACGAATGCTGCAACCGCGCTGGCGAACGCTGCTGTTTCCACGAACAATTCGTCGTCAGGCGATTCGTCGGGCGGCGATTCGTCGGTTGAGCCAGCACCCGAACCGTCCGGTTCCGCACAGGGGGCCGCATCCCCGGCACCGGCACCCGTTCCTGCCAGCCCGCCACCGTCGAACGCCGGCAGCGGCATCGTGTGTCCGGTGGCCGGTCCGCACGCCTTTGCCGACACGTGGGGCGCACCCCGTTCCGGCGGACGTAGTCACGAAGGCGTCGACATGATGGCACCCAACGGCACCCCCCTGGTCGCGGTCGAATCCGGCTACGCGGAGTTCAAGACCACCCGCCTGGGCGGCAACTCGGTGTGGGTGAACGGCAACAGCGGCACCCGGTACTTCTACGCCCACCTCAGCGCATGGGAAGGCTCGAGTCGCAACGTGTCGCAGGGCGAGGTGATCGGGTACGTCGGCGCCACCGGTAACACCACGGCCAACCACCTCCACTTCGAGGTGCGCCCCGGCGGCCAAGCCGTCAACCCCTACCCATACGTCCGCGCCGTCTGCTGACACTCACACCCACCACCACGTTTGCGTGACGGTTTCGGCGGACCGGGGCACCCGAATTGCAGCGCAAACGTCTCTGCTCCAACCGCACCACGTTTGCGTGACGATTTCGGTGGACCGGGGCACCCGAATTGCAACGCAAACGGGTTATTCGGGGCGGTGGCGGGCGAGGGTGACGTCGCCGGAGCCGATGAAACGGCTGGTATGGGTGGCGATGTTGCCGATGTAGTTGGCCCGCTCGTAGGCAGCCGGATCGGCGGCGGCGTGGCTGGCCACGGCGCCACGCATCTGGCGCACCGAGGTGTACTCGTGCTCGTCCATCCACTCGCACAGCTGCGTCTGCATCGTGGCGAGGTGGGCGATGCCATGGTGCAGGAGCGACGACGTCGTCATCGCCACGTCGGCTCCGGCAAGGATCAATTTGGCGGCGTCGAACCCAGAGTGCACGCCAGTCGAGCCGGCGATCGACATCGTGAGATGTTCACGCAGGATCCCGGCCCACCGCAACGGCAGGCGCAGTTCCTCGGGGGTACTGAGCGCGATGCGTGGCGCCAACTCGAGCGTCTCCAGGTCGAGGTCGGGCGCATAGAATCGGTTGAACATCACGACGCCGGCGGCGCCCGAATGTTGTAGCCCGACCACGAACGACGACACCGAGGAGTAGTACGGCGAGATCTTCACGGCCACCGGCACATCGACCTCCTCCGCCACCAGCGCGACGAGTTCGAGGTGCTCGGCTTCCAGCGCCGCCCCGTTGACGTGCGGGTCCGCAGCCACCGTGTACAGGTTCAGTTCCAGCGCGTCGGCACCAGCGCCTTCGAGCAGCCGGGCGTACTTGACCCACCCCCCGATGTTCGCACCGTTCAGGCTGGCGATCACCGGGATGTCGACCGCCATCTTCGCGTTCTCGATCAGCTCCAGGTACGAGTCGATCGCCGAGCCGTAGTCGTCGCCCTCGGGGAAGAAGGACGTCGCCTCGTTGAAGCTTTCGGTGTGCACGGTGAACAGTCGGTCGATCTCGGCGGTCTCGCGTTCGATCTGCTCTTCGAAGATCGACGGGAGCACCACCGCGCCCGCGCCGGCCAGTTCGAGTTCGACCAGCCGGTCGAGTTGGCCGGTGAGCGGTCCGGCCGAGGCCACGAGCGGCGACCGCAACGGCAGGCCGAGGTAGGTGGTGTGCAGATCAGGCATCGCAGGAACCTCCATCATCGAGTTCACCGTCCGACTCTTCGTCGGACGCATCGTCGTCGGGCACGTCATCGCCCAGCACCGGGCGGTGTGGTTCGGGCAGCATCCGTTCCAGGCCGGCGAACTGCTCGTAGTAGTGCCAGCGTTCGTCGATGTCCTGCTGCGCGAGGTCGAGCAGCATCGCTGAGCGGTCGGGATCAGATCGCGCCAACATCGAGAATCGGGCCTCCTTCAATGCGAAGTCCTTCAACGGGATGCTGGGTGCCGCCGAGTCGAGCTGGAACGGTTGCTCGTGTTCCTCGGTGGTCGGCTTGTAGCGGTACAGCGGCCAGTAGCCGGACTTCACAGCGTCCTTCTGGTGCGACATCGAGGTCTCCATGTCGATGCCGTGGGCGATGCACGTCGAGTAGGCGATGATCAGCGACGGCCCGTCCCACGCGTCGGCCTCGGCCAGCGCTTTCACCGTTTGGATGTCGCTGCCGCCGATGGCGATCTGCGCGACGTACACGTTGCCGTAGCGGCGGGCGATCGCGCCGAGGTCCTTCTTGCCGGTCGGCTTGCCCGCCGTCGCGAACTTGGCGACCGCCCCGAGCGGTGTGGCCTTCGACGCCTGTCCGCCCGTGTTCGAGTACACCTCGGTGTCGAGCACCAGCAAGTTCACGTTGCGGCCAGAGCCGAGCACGTGGTCGACGCCGCCGAAGCCGATGTCGTACGCCCAACCGTCGCCGCCGACGATCCATGTGCTGGTGCGCACCAGTTCATCGGCGATCACGCTCAGGCGCCGTGCCCGGTCGGCCACGACCGGATCATCCGAGCCGACGAGGTCAGCGAGGTGCTCGCGCAGCACCGCCACCCGGGTGCGCTGTTCGACCACACCGTTCTCGGTGGGCGACGGGTCGGCGAGCAACGCGGTTGCGAGGTCGATGCCGACCTCGTCGGCCAGTTCCTCGACCAGACGACGGGCGTCGCGCTGGTGATGTTCGATGCCGAGTCGCATGCCGTAGCCGAATTCGGCGTTGTCCTCGAACAGCGAGTTCGACCATGCCGGGCCGAGGCCGTTGCCGTCTTTGGCCCACGGGGTGGTGGGCAGGTTGCCGCCGTAAATCGACGAGCAGCCGGTCGCGTTGGCCACTACGAGTCGGTCGCCGAACAGTTGGGTGAGCAGCTTGAGGTACGGCGTCTCGCCGCAGCCCGAGCAGGCGCCGGAGAACTCGAACAGCGGTTGCAGCAGTTGCGAGTTCTTCACCGAGTCGTGGGTGATCGAGGCCCGGTCGAGTTCGGGGATCGAGGTGAAGAAGTCCCAGCGCTCACGCTCGACCACCCGGTGTTCGGGAGCCGGTTGCATGTTGATCGCCTTGCGCTTCACCTGGGTCTTGTCCTTGGCGGGGCACACGTCGACGCAGATGCCGCAGCCGGTGCAGTCGTCGGGCGCGACCTGGATGGTGAGTTGGTGGCCGTCGAGTTCACGCGAGCGGAACTTCTTGGTGAGGAACCCGTCGGGCGCGCCGTCGAGTGCGCCGGGTTCGTAGGCCTTCATACGGATCGTGGCGTGCGGACACACGACGGCGCACTTGCCGCAGTCGATGCACAGTTCGGGTTCCCAGATAGGGATCTCGATGGCCAGCTTGCGCTTCTCGTAGGTGGTGGTGCCCGTGGGGAACGTGCCGTCGATCGGCATCGCCGACACCGGTAGCAGGTCGCCCTTATTGGCGATCATGGTCATCGTGACCCGATCGATGAAGTCGGTCGTCGCGTTCTCGCGAGCCGAGTCGAGGATGTCGAGCGTCTCGTCGAGTTCGATGCTCGGCGGCATCCTGTCAGGCACCGTCACTTCAGCCAGCTCGACGAGCGCTTGGTCGACAGCTGCGTCGTTGCGTTCCACAATGAGGCGTCCACGTCGCCCGTAGGCCGTCTCGATCGAGGCCTTGATCGCACCGATCGCCCGGTCGAGTTCCATCACGTCGGTCAGCGCGAAGAAGCACGGCTGCATGATCGTGTTGATGCGCCCGGGCATCTTCAGCTCGCGGGCGATACGGGTGGCGTCGATCGTGAACACCCGCAGTTCGCGTTCGTGGATGCGCCGCTGGATCGACGAGGGCAGGTGCTCCCACAACTGGTCGGCCGCGTACGGAGCGTTGAGCAGGAACGTGCCGCCATGGCGGATGTCGTCGAGCACGTCGAAACGGTCGAGCAGCCCGAACTGGTGACAGGCGACGAGGTCGGCTTCTTGCACGAGATACGTGGAGCGGATCGGTTCGGGCCCGAACCGCAGGTGCGACACGGTCATCGACCCGGACTTCTTCGAGTCGTACACGAAGTAGCCCTGCGCGTAGAGGCCGGGTTCATGGCCGATGATCTTCACCGACGCCTTGTTCGCGCCGACCGTGCCGTCACTGCCGAGCGCGTAGAGCACCGCCGAACGCCCGGCCTGATCGACCAGGAACGAGGGGTCGACGTCGAGGCTCAGGCCGGTGACGTCGTCGATGATGCCCACGGTGAAGCGGCGCTTCGGCGCGTCGAGGGCGAGCTCGTCGAACACGGCCTTGGCCATTGCCGGCGTGAACTCCTTCGAGCCCAACCCATACCGACCGCCGGTGGTTCGCACTCCGGTACGGTCGGATTCGGCAACTGCGGTGATGACGTCCTGGAACAGTGGCTCGCCGACCGAGCCGGGCTCCTTGCAGCGGTCGAGCACGGCGATCGATCGCACCGTGTCGGGCAGTGCGGCGAGCAGTGCGTCGACCGGGAACGGGCGGAACAGGCGAATCGTCACCAGCCCGACCTTCTCGCCGGCTGCCACCAGCTTGGCGACCGTCTCGCCGACAGCACCAGAGCCTGACCCCATCATCACGATCACGCGTTCGGCGTCGGGCGCACCTTCGTAGTCGACGAGGCCGTAGCGGCGACCGGTGCGCGCTTCGAGTTCGGCGAACACATCCGCGACGATGCCGGGCACCGCATCGTGGAACCGGTTGCCAGCTTCGCGAGCCTGGAAGAAGACGTCGGGGTTCTGGGCGGTTCCACGTACCACAGGTGCAGTCGGGCGGAGGCGGCGCAGCTTGTGGGCGGCGACGTCGTCGTCGTTGATCAACGCCCGCAGGTCGTCGTCGCCGAGGAGGTCGATGCGGTTGATCTCGTGCGACGTGCGGAACCCGTCGAAGAAGTGCAGGAACGGGACGCGTGCCCGCAGCGTGGCGGCGTGCGACACGGCAGCGAAGTCGTGGGCTTCTTGCACAGAGCTGGCGCACAGCATGGCGAAGCCGGTGGAGCGCGCCGACATCACGTCGCTGTGGTCGCCGAAGATCGACAGAGCATGCGTGGCGATCGCACGGGCGGCCACGTGGATCACCGCCGGCGTGAGTTCGCCAGCGATCTTGTACATGTTCGGCAGCATCAGCAGCAGGCCCTGCGATGCGGTGAAGGTGGTGCCGAGCGCCCCGGTCTGCAGCGCCCCGTGCAACGTGCCCGCGGCGCCGGCCTCGGACTGCAGTTCGACCACTTCGGGCACCGCTCCCCACAGGTTCGTCACTCCACCCGCCGACCAGGCATCGGCGAGTTCGCCCATCGCTGAAGCTGGTGTGATCGGGTAGATCGCCACCACTTCCGAGAGCGCGTAGGCGACCTTGGCCGCTGCCTCGTTGCCGTCGATACAGGCCGTCTCCCCGGACGAAGCCGCGGGAGCGACATTGTCCGACTCGGTTGCCGGGCGATCAGTGGTGGCCGTCGAACTCATGAGTTCCATCCTCGTCTGCCATATCAACGGTGACGACCGCCCAAAGTCCCCAATCCTCCACCGGATGGCAGGATGAAGGTGTGAGCCCCAAGGACCGGTCGTGAACTCGTCGTTCTCGGTCGATCCCGGTGTGCTCCTCGTCGGCGTGTTGCTGCTCGTCGGGGTGATCGCCAGCGGCTTCACCTCACGATTCCGGATCCCGAGCCTCCTGCTTTTCCTGGGCCTCGGGATGGCGGTCGCCGACGACGGGCTGGCGTGGGTGCGCTTCGACGATGCCGTGCTGGCTCAGAACATCGCGATCGCCGCGCTCGCCGTGATCCTGTTCGACGGCGGACTCGGTACCGATCCCCGCTCGTTCCGAACGGTGGGCGCCCCGGCGGGCCTGCTGGCCACGGTCGGTGTGGCCATCACCGCCGGGGTCGTCGGGTTGGCCGCCTGGGGGGTGATGGGTCTCGACCCGACCACCGCACTCCTGATCGGCGCCGTGATCTCCTCCACCGATGCTGCTGCGGTGTTCGCCGCACTACGAACCGAGCCGCTGCCGTCGCGCACCAGCCGACTGCTGGAATTGGAGTCCGGGCTCAACGACCCCGCTGCAGTGCTGCTCACGATCGGCATGGTCGAGGTGTGGCGGGCCGACCCGACCGGATGGGACTGGGCGAGGTACCTCGGCGTCCAAGTCGTCGTCGGGGTCATCGTCGGCCTCGCCGTTGGCAGACTCGGGCGGTGGGTGGTCGACCATGTGCGTGGCGGTGCGGCGGCCTCGCTCGGGGTGGTCACACTTGCGATCGCTGCCATTTCCTATGGTGGCGCTGCCGTGCTCGGCGGTTCCGGATTGCTGGCGGTGTACCTCACTGGTGTGGTGCTCACCGGCTCGGAGCGAGCAAGTCGCAGCGTGCTGTACTTCCACGAGGGCCTGGCAGCCACCGCACAGAACGTGCTGTTCCTGCTGCTCGGCATCCTCGTGTTCCCCACCGAGTTGTTCGGCGACCTCGGCCTCGCACTCGTGGTCGTCGCCGTCCTGATCTTCGTGGCGCGGCCGCTCGCCGTGGCGGTGGTGCTGGTGTGGTGGCGCACACCTGTGAGTCAGATGGCGGTGGTGTCGTGGGCGGGTCTGCGCGGCGCCGTGCCGGTGGTGCTGGCGACGATCCCGTTCACCGCGGGCCATCCCGATGGCGCGCTGATCTTCGACGTGGCGTTCGTGGTGGTCGTGGTGTCGGTGGCCGTGCAGGCACCCACGATCGGGGCGCTCGCCCGCTGGCTCGGCGTGACGGCCGACGACAGCGTGTTCGTGCGGCGCGAGATCGTCGCGGTCGATGCTCTCGACGTCGACCTCGTCGAGATCACCGTGCCGGCCTCCACCCGAGTGCGCACGATCACGTTGCGAGACGATCCACCGCCGAGCGGCGCCCGCGTGGCGGTGATCCATCGCGGTGACGACACCACCGTCATCCCGAACGGGAACACCACCATCGAACCGGGCGACATCCTCCTCGTGGTCACCCCACGCACGTGCGACCTCGACGAACTCGACGCCTGGACCCGCTCATTCCTTCCCATCGATTGAGCGATGCGTCCGCTTCCCCGATCGTCACATCATCTCTGGCAGTACCGGGTCAGCCATCGCAGACCGCCCAGACGGAGCCCTTCAGGGCCAAACGCTCCAGCACTGCGCAAATTGCAACATCGTCACTTCGTCGTCGGGCTGGTCGCCGAAGACGCCGATGCAATCACGATCAGGATCGCCGCGAAGGTGCTCGGGTCGTTGCCGAGTCCGGTCGCGTTGCGCACGAGGATCACCGCGACCTCGCTACTTGCAGCCCCGGACAGATCGAGTTCGACGTTGTAGGGCTCGAGATCAGCGAGGGCGCCCCCGGCGCCGATCTGGAGATCGAACGCCCATCTCGAGCCGAAGTTGTTACTGGCGTCAACCGCGATGTGGGTGCCACCCAACGACGAATCGATCGGCGACATTGCGGACCGATATTCGGTCTCGGATCGTGATCGTCCGCTACTGAGCGTCTACCAGTACTCCTCGAAGTGGATGTTGCCGGGTACGTTTCGACGATCCAGGGTGAATCCCTGTGCCATGAGTAGCTCGACCACGCCGGCGGGCTCTGGAAATACCGTGTTGCCGTCGACCTCTTCGGGCGATCCGATCATCGCCGGGTTACCGCACAGGAAGATGTGGGTGTTCTCCGGCGAAAGTGTCACGCCGAGTTCGCGAGAGAAGTCGTCATCGCGAATGAGGTCCTGCAAGTACCGCTTGGGGATGCCGGGCTCGCGGGTCGGCATCGGCAGGTAGTGGTAGTTCGGGTAGCGCTCGGTGAGTTCGCGGTGCTTGTCGGAGTAGCCGAGATCGGCGCTCTGGCGGACGGTGACCGCCGAGATGATCGGGCCGGTGTGGCCCTTTCGCAGCAGATCTACGACCATGCCGTTGTGCGGTGCCTCGCCGGTACCGGTGCTGAAGAAGACGACAACCGCCGTCGGGTCCTTGACGGCGTTGAGCGTGTAGCGCCCTGCCACCTTCGGGCCGAGATAGATCCGGTCACCGACTCTCTTCAGCGCGAGGCGAGGGGTGAGCGCAGGGGTGTTCTCCTCGGTCGGCGGCACGAGGACGATGTAGAACTCCAACTCGTCCAGACCGTTCTCGTCAGTCAGGTAGCCGTACTCGTCGAAAATCCTGCTCGAGATCGAGTACGACCGGCGGATCAACTTGTCCCACCGCTTCTCCGCCTCCGGATCGTCGGCGGCGTCGATCCGTTCCTCCCAGTAGCCGAGGCCGAGTGATGCGTATTGTCCAGGAATGTACGACGTGTCACCCTCGTCGGGTTTGACGCGCAGGACCCACAGATCGGAGTGCGTCGGCTCGAAATGGGTGATCGTGGCGTTGTAGAGCTCGGCGCGCAGTTCGTTGATCGCTCCGATGTGCTTGGTCCGCCGCTCGAGCGGCGATGATCGGGGAGCGACATCGAGTTCGGGAAAACACGCCTCGGCCATCGCAACCCCGATCTGCCATCCCGGTGCGGTCGTCGCGGGCTTGGCCTCCCCGGGCTCACCGATGAACCAGACGCAACCCGACGCCAGCGCCGCGTCCGTGACCCCGACGTCGGCTGGAAGGAATGTGCTCCGCGGGGATGCGTACACGACGTGATCGAACTGCAGATCGGGCGTTCGACGGTCGCCGAAGTCGGCCATCGGGAACCCGTCGACCAGCGAGATGTGCTGCGGGGTCGAGCGATACAGCAACGTTGCCTGGCGTTCGCGTTCGAGATGTCGCAACACGCTCTCGCCGGCGGGTGACAGCTTCGTCGGATCCATCCCGGTCGCAGCCAGCACGACACGGTTGCCCCCGACCGCGTATCGAGCGGTGAGTTCCACTGCGTGATCCGACGAGCCGACGACCAACACATCGTGATCGGTTCCGGGGTCGAACGGCCCGTCGTGGATCCGTTCGCTCTGCGGCAAGGGGATGTTCGGCGTCCAACTCTCATCGAGATGACGATCGGCGACAAGCACCGCACGAGTGCGATACCGCATCCGGTTCGTCTCGACGACGAGTGCACCGACACCAGCGCCGTCGGTGGGCGAGACGTCGACGGTCGTGACGGTTTCCCCGAAGCCGACGTCGAGTTGGTTCGGGCCGACGAGGTCAGGGAACGCGACTTCATTGTCCGACTCGATGATTCGTACCCGGTCGAGACCGGAACGCAGGGAGGAGATCGCCACGGAGAGCCCGCCGGCGGAGCCACCCACGATCACCAGGTCATAGGTGGTCATTCCCGATTGGTCCGCCGTCGAAGCCATCGCCCCAGCGTGCCAGGTCACTCGCTTCACGGCGTGTTCGTCTGGGGATTTTTCCACCACTTCCTCGTCCAGTATCGAGATGGCGACGGCGGCGGGAGCAACAGCTCGTTCTGGCGGCACATGTCCTACTTCGCCCACCGCTCG
>Ga0105054_10001338_pt1 | contig 40636 bp, 39 predicted proteins | sample BON02_FD_78091 | JGI IMG/M metagenome (GOLD analysis project Ga0105054, IMG submission 78091) | Freshwater microbial communities from Lake Bonney liftoff mats and glacier meltwater in Antarctica - BON-02 (megahit assembly) | ecosystem: Environmental > Aquatic > Freshwater > Ice > Glacier...
GCTGGCGGGCGGAACCTGCCGCTTACGGCGCGGTTGCCGGGGTGGGGCGGGAGGAGGGACGATGGACAAGCGGGAGGGGTCGCTGCCGGAGCCTGTATCGCCGGAGCCTGGATCGCCAAAGAATGGATCACCGGAGGCTGGATCGCTGGAGGCGGGGCCCGAGGAACGGCGCGACGTGCTGCTGCATCTGGAGGCATGGCTCAGCACGCCTATGCTGGTGCTGAGCGTGGTCTGGCTCGGGCTGCTGATGGCAGAACTCGCCTGGGAGACGAGCTGGCTGTTGACGGCGGCTGGCACGGTCATCTGGATCATCTTCATTGCCGAGTTCGTCCTGCGCTTCGCACTGGCGCCGCGGAAACTGCTGTTCCTGCGCCAGAACTGGCTGTCGATCATCGCGCTGCTCGCGCCGGCCTTCCGCCTGCTGCAAGGCTTTCGCGTTTTGCGCTACGCCCGCGCGGCCCGCGGCGTTCGGCTGGTGCGGGTGGTCGGCAGCGCCAATCGCGGCATGAACGCGCTGCGCGCGACGATGCACCGCCGCGGGCTGGGCTATGTGCTGACGCTGACCGGGCTGGTGAACCTGCTTGGCGCCGGCGGCATGTACGCCTTCGAGCGCGCGCCGGAGACGCCGGACGGCTTCACCAGTTTCGGCGACGCGCTGTGGTGGACCTCGATGCTGCTGTCCACCATGGGCTCGGCGTACTGGCCGGTGACCGCCGAGGGGCGCGTGCTGTGCCTGTTGCTGGCGGTCTATGCGTTCGCGGTGTTCGGCTACATCACGGCGGCGTTCGCCAGCTTCTTCGTGGGCCGGGATGCGGAGGCGCGCGGTGAGGGCACCGGCAGGGGTGCGGGAGCGGGCGCTGCGGAAAAGACGTAGCGGCGCGCTCGCAGGAGGGGCGTCGCCCGGCCCGCCGGGTGACGCGCCGGGAGCGTCGCGGGGGGGGTGAAGCGTTGCCCAACAGCTTGCCGCGGCCCCGGCATTCCGGTGGTGGCCAGCCGGTTGAGCGCGGCGGGTAGGTGGCATGCGGCAATTGACGGTACGCGTACCCCGCGGCCATGCGGACGAGGTGCTGCAAGCAGCCCGCGCGCATGGCGGCGTGAACCTGGCGGCGCTGGCGGCGGCGGGCGAGGACGGCGCGGCGCTGGACCTCGTGCTGGTCCAGGTGCCGAACCCGGCGGTGCTGGTGGTGCTGCATGTGGAGCGAAGTGGGGCGGGTGCGGTTTCAGCGGGCGCGGTGTCGCGCGAGGAGATCGGGCGGCTTTTGGCGGAGGCGGTGCGGGTGCGGCTGGCCGAAGGGTTCGACGCAATTCCGCTGGTGGACGTGACGGTGCTGGGGGAGTGAGAGACGCAAGAGACAGGGCGGGACGCGTCATGCCTCCACGCGGGTGGCGCCGGCGCCGATGACCTGCAGGGCGGCGGCGTGGCGGTCGCCCAGTGCCGCCAGGGCGCTGGGGTCGCCAGTGCTGGCCAGGCCCGCGTCGTATGCCAGGTCGACATGGCGGCGCAGCACGCGGCGGCGCTGCGGGTCTTGCTCCACCGCGGCGACGGCGCCCAGCACTTCCAGCATGCGGATTATCACCGACGGCATTCCGCAGCCCGCCTGACGGAGCATGTGGAACATTGCGTCCACCAGGCCCGCGTAGTCGGTGGCGGGGCGCTGGAGCCGCAGCACGCCGTCGCGCCAGGTGCACCCGTCGGGCAGGCTTCGGTCGGCGACATTGCACAGGGCCGCGCCGAGGTGGTCCAGCACGGTGATCGCGGTGAAGGGGTCGTTGATGCCGGGCGAGAGGGCACGCAGGCCGACTTCGACCATCTGGCGCACGGCATACTCCACGTCCTGCTCCACGTTGCGGGCCTCGCCGAATTTCACACCGGTGGCGAGTGCCTGCTGGGCCGCCTCGTGCAACAAGGCGGGCACCACCTCGCCGATGGTGCTGCCGGGAAAAACGTAGCCGCCCGGGCGGACGAACAGCCGCAGCAACGCATCGTTTTCTGCCGCCCAGTTGGCCAGCGCATGGTCGTCGAGCACGCGCAGGTAGCCACTGCCGGGGGCGGCGAGCGGGGCGGCTGACTTGCCGGGCCAATCGGGGGGCAAATCGGTGGGCGGGGGGCAGGCGTCGTCCTCGGCTGCCGGGCGAGGCGGCAATGCCTGCAGGGCGCTGCTGAGTTCGCTATGCACCAGGGCGACGACATGGTCGAGATTGATCGAGCTTGCGACGTGGTGGATGAACCAGATGAGCATCGCCACGCTGGCCGCCGCGAACAACAGGGCGGCGGTGACGGCGAGGTGCGGCACGAAGGCGCTGTTGTCCGCCCCGTGCACCGAGCGAAGGACGATCAGCGAATAGGCGAAGGAGGCAACCAGGGTGCCGAGGGTGTACTGGTTGCCGGGATCGCGGGTGAAGTTGCGCAGCAGGCGCGGGCCCATCTGGCTCGTGGCCATGGCCAGCGCCGCGACGGTGATGGAGAAGGTGGTGCCGGCGACGCCGATGCTGGCGCCGGCGATCACGCCCAGCACGTCGCGCGCAGCACCCATGTCGCCGCCATAGACAATTGCGTCGAGCCAGCCGGGCAGGTCGAGGACGCCTTCGAGCCGGACCAGCGCCATGGCCAGGGCGCTGGCGGATACGGTCATCAATGCGGGCCGCAGCCAGAAATGGGCCAGCAGGTCGGACCACCACTGGCGCAGCCGGACCGCGCTCATGTGCGCCGCCGTGGTGCTGGTGCGGTTGGCGGGGGGGGCGCGGCGGCGGCTGGCGTGGCCGGGGCATCCTGCATCGCCTGCCGGCGTGGCGGGGGGGCGCGGCCGTCGTAGGCGGTGGCGACCAGGACCTTGCCGGTGAACAGGTCGGCGTTGGGGATGACCGCGCGGCGGTTGTCGTAGGTTCGGATGGTGGTGGCGCGGATCTGGATGTCCTCCACGGTGCCTTCGAAGTCGCCGGCCTTGATCTGGTCGCCGAGGCGGAAGGGCTGGGTCACCAGCAGCAGGATGCCGGCGAGAAGGTTCTGCAGTATATCACGAAAGGCGAACCCGAAGGCGACGCCGCCGATGCCGAGCACGCTGAACGGGTCGCCCGCGCCGATCGAGGGGAAGGCGATGGCGGCGGCGACGAGGGCGCCGAACAGGATGGTAAGGCCGGCACCGATGCGGCCGAGCACGAGAGCCAGGCCCGGCGAGCGGGTGCGCAGGCTCTTGGGGCGCATCACCGTGGCGCGGATGGCGCGGGCAAGCAACAGCGACAGGCCGAACGCGAACAAACCCACCGCCAGGCCGGGCAGCAATATCAGCGTGGCGTCGGCGAGGTCGCCGATGCGCCCGAGGGCGGCGTCGAAGTCCATGCGTTCCTTTCGGCGTTCGCGGACAACGGGGCGGCACGGTCCGGGTTCCTGCCGCGCTGCAGCCGAGGCGGGCTGCTAAGAGGCGGGCGGCTACGGCGGGCGGGTGTCCTGTAAGGCAGGCCTTGGCTGTCCGACGCGCGGTTCTCCTTCGGGAGGGCGCCCTCCTGTGCCGGATATTCCCCGGGGGCGGCGTGCGCCGAGGCGCCTTCCTGCGGTGGGCCCTGGACTGGTGCGGGCGCTTCCGCGAGGGGCGCTTCGCCGGGAAGGGGGGGCTCGGGTTCCGGGCGGGTCTCGGGCATGGCGAGGGCCACGGCGAGCACGGCGCCGAGGCCGGCGGCGGCCAGGGCCAGCAGGGCGGCATCGTTGCCGTAGAAGTCAGCGATGATGCCGGCGGCCGTGGTGCTGAGCGTGGCGCCGAATGCGCCCACCAGGCCGAAGGCGCCGAGGCAAAGGTTGAAGCGGTTGGTGCCCTGCGTGACGTCCGCGGTCACCAGCGGCAGCAGCACGCCGAACCCCGCGGCGCTGATGCCGTCCAGCCCCTGTACCAGGATCAGCGGCAGCGGTTCATCGACGACCGCCAGCAGCACGGCGCGGGCGGGCAGGGCGAGGAAGCAGAAGATCAGCACCGGGCGGCGCCCCCAATGGTCGGCCCAGCGGCCGACGGCGGGGGCGAACAGCGCCACGATCAACTGCGGCAGCACGATGCAGGCGGCGATGATCAGGCTGGCCATGCTGCCCCAGCGCGCGGTCACGTCGCCGGCGACAAGGGGTAGCTGGGCGGCGTTGGCGAGGTGGAACAGCATGACGCTGAGGCCGAACACCAGCACGCGGCGGTCGGTGATCAGGCGCCTTATCTCGTTGGCGGCGATGTGGGGCGCCGGCGCGGGCAATGAGGCCGGGAAGGCCAGGTCAGAGGGCTGCGGCCGAGGCTGTGCCGGGACGTAGTCGGGCACCGGCGGAATGGCCGTCCGGCGCAGGATCATCAGGCTGGGGATCATCAGCGCCGCGGTGAGGTAGAAAACCGAGGCCTCGGAGACATAGGTGCCGCTGGCGCCCATCAGCGCGGCGGCGACACCGCTGCCCACCGCGGCATAGCGCGAGTTGCGGCCGAGGCGTTCGCCCAGGCCGGCACGGCCGACCAGCGCCAGGCTCATCGCCGCGATGGCGGGGGAAAGCATGGAACTGGCGAAGCCGTGCATCACCTCGGAGAGCCATACCGCCAGGACGATCTTGGGCCAGAACGCCAGCAGCAGGGCGGCGCCGATCAGGGCCACGCAGGAGATGAAGGCGGCGACCTTCTTGTTGCGCATCGCATCGACCAGCGCCCCGCCGGGTAGCTGGCTGGCGATGGAGGCGACGGTGCCGATGCTCAGCGAGATGCCGATCTGGCCCTGTGTCCAGGCTTCGGAGGCCAGGTAGACTGCCACGAAAGGCCCGAATCCCGTCTGCACGTTGGCGACGAAGAAGTTGAACCAGTCCAAGCCGCGCTGGCTGGCGGGCGAAGGCGTGTCGCCGCCGCTCACTGCGCGGGGGCGGCAGCAGGCAGCGCGCCGGGCAATGCCCCTTGCGTGACCGGTGGTGGGCTGGCCGACGGCGACCCGGCGGGTGGCGAGCCCCCAGGTGGCGACGCGGCCGGTGGCGACGCGGCAGGTGGCGACGCGGCCGGTGATTGGGGCGGCGGCGAAGGAATGGGCAGCGGGGGCTCGGCGGCGGGGGTGGGCGTGGTGTCGGCCGCGGGCGGGAAGCTGGGGCGCGGCGGTGTCGCCACCGTGGCCGGCGGATCGGCGGGACTGGCTGGAAGCTTGAACTGCGGGATCGCCTTGATCTGGTCGGTGGTCATGTTCAGCGAAATCTGCGGCGCGTCGCCTGCCGTGGCAAAGCGCAGCGACAGCCAGGTGACCGCGATGCGCCGGTTGCCGAGGCCCATGAAGCCGCCGAAATCGATCACCGCCGCGCGTGGCACCCCGGCAGGACCGACCAGCACGTCGACGATGCGTCCGATGACCTCGCCGGAAGGGCCGACCACCTGGCGGCCGAGGATGCTGGTGGCCTCGCCTTCGTAGAGGAACTCCATGTCCGCCGGCGGCGCAGGCGGCTTGTCCGCGGCTCCGCCCTGGGCGAATGCGGGGCCTGCCAGGGCGGCGAGCAGGAGAAGCGGGGCTGAAATGCGATGCATCCGCTCACATCGCTGATTCAACGGGACCACAGCAAGGCGCCATCGCGAAGCGCCACCGCATATGCGATCACGAAATCGGGAAGGCTTCGCCCGTGACAGGGACGATCGCCGCGGCGGCTCAGCCGGGCTGGCGTTCGCCCAGCGGCAGGGCCAGGAAGGTGCGGGCGTCGCCACGTTCCACCTGGATGGCGATGGAGGGGCGACCGGCCTTGCGCGCGGCCTCGACGGCGGCGGCGACGTCGCGCGCGGTGGAGACGTCGCGGCCGCCGACGCGCAGGATGACGTCGCCAGCACGCATGCCGCGGTCCTCGGCCACGCTGCCCGGGGCGACCTGCACGACCACCGCGCCGTCGCCGTCGCGGCCGGGCTGCAGGGCGAGGCCGAGGCTGTCGGTATCGGGTTCGGACGGCGCGGACCGGCCGGCGCGGGCCTGCCGGTTCGGCTGCGAGCCCAGGGTGATCTTCGTCTGCTGGCTGTCGCCCTCGCGCACGAGGGTCAGCGAGACGCTGGAGCCGGGCGAAACCTCGGCGACGGCGGTGGCGAGGTCGCGCGGGTCCTCGACTTTCTTGTCGCCGACCTTGGTGACCACGTCGCCGGCGCGCAGGCCGCCGCTCGCGGCCGGGGAGCGCGGTTCGACGCCGGCGATGAGAGCGCCTTGCGCGTCCGGCACGCCGAGGGCGCGGGCCAGTTCGTCGTTGAGCGGCTGCAGCGAGACGCCGAGCCAGCCGCGCTTGACCTCACCGTCGTCGAGCAGGTCCTGGACGATGCTCCGGGCGATGGCCGACGGCACCGCGAAGCCGATGCCGATGTTGCCGCCGGTCGGCGAGAAGATGGCGGTGTTCACGCCGATCACCTCGCCGCGGATGTTGAACAGCGGGCCGCCGGAGTTGCCGGGGTTGATGGGCGCGTCGGTCTGGATGAAGTCGTCGTAGGGACCGGCGCCGATCTGGCGGCCGCGCGCCGAGACGATGCCCGCCGTGGCGCTGCCGCCGAGGCCGTAGGGGTTGCCCATGGCCAGCACCGGCTCGCCGACGCGAAGCTGGTTGCTGTTGCCCCAAGGCACCGTGGGCAGCGGCTCGCTGGACTCGACCTTCAGCACCGCGATGTCGGTCTGCGGGTCGCCGCCGATCACCTTCGCGCGCAGTTCGCGGCCGCCCGGCAGCTCCACCGTCACCCGGTCGGCGTCGCCCACCACGTGGTTGTTGGTCACGATCACGCCCGACGCATCGATGATGAAGCCCGAGCCCTGGCCCCTGGTGGGGCGCGACCGCTCGTCCGGCCGTTCGCCGCCCGGCATGCCGGGGCCGAAGCGGCGGAAGAACTCTTCCAGCGGCGAACCGCGCATGTCGGGCGGGATGGCAGCCTGCGCTTCCGTACGGCCGACCACCGTGACGCGCACCACCGCGGGGGCCACGCGCTCCACCAGTTCGACAAAGTTGGGCGCGGTGACCTGGATGTCGCCACGTGGTGCCGGGGACTTTGCTCCCTGGGCGCTCCCCTGATTGCCCCGCTGATTGCTCCCCTGGGGGCTGCTGCCTTGGGCAAATCCGGGCGAGGCCAGGACGGTGCCCGCCAGCAGGGCAAGGGTGAAAAGCCTGATGCGCGGCGTGTTCTGGGCATAAGCCATGATGGTTCCTCAGATCTGGCCGGTTCATTCGGGCATGTCCCTGCAAGACGTCGGAGCCGGGGCAGGTTCCCGCGCAACGTATTTGTGCGCGGGGGGATCGGCGCGCGCCGAGGGCAACGCGCGCGGGGCGGTGCCGGGCGGAACGGTGCCGGGCGGAACGGTGCCGGGCGGGGCGATGTTCCCTGCAGGCGTGGCACGCCGGGCGTTGCGCCCGGCCCCGGGGGAGGGACAGTTGGACGACTTGAACATGCAGGCGTGGCTGGACGGCGTCGTGACGTCCTACTGGCCGCAGGTGAGGGATCTTGGCATCGCCTATGCGTTGGCGTTCGTCATCGGATGGAATCGGGAGCGCGAGGCCCATAGCGCCGGGCTGCGGACGTTTCCGCTGGTGGCGGTGGCAAGCTGCGGCTTCGTCCAGATGGCGGAAACGCTGACGATCGACGATGCGAACGCAACGGCGCGCCTGCTGGTCGGTGTGATGACCGGCATCGGCTTCCTTGGCGGCGGGGCGATCCTGAAGGGCGGCGGCGAAGTGCATGGCACCGCCACGGCCGCCAGCATATGGGCCACCGGGGCGATCGGCGCGGCCGTGGCCCTGGGCAGTTACCACGTGGCGGTGACGGTGTGCCTGTTCACCGGCGTGACGCTCTACCTGATGACGCCGCTGAAGAAGGAGCATGCATCCGGCGACATCGAGCGGGGCGAGGCGGCTTCGCCGAAACAACCGTGATCGGCGCCTGGCGTGGCCGGGTTGCGCCCGGTGTCCTGCGGGTGATGATCGCAGCCTGCTGTGTTCCACCTGTGCCGGCCGGCGTGAACGGCGGCATCGGCTGGGCGCTGGCCGGCATTGGGAGACGACCATGGACGAGAACGTATGACCGACCTGCTGATCGTCGCGGCCTTTGTGGTCTATGCGCTCAGCGCCGGGATGCGGGCGCGGCGCGATGCCTCGCGCGGGCCGGTGGACTACTTCCTGGCCGGGCGCACCCTGCGCGGGTGGCAGTCCGGCATGTCGATGGCAGCCACCCAGTTCTCCGCGGACACGCCGCTGCTGGTGGTGGGGCTGGTGGCGACGGCGGGCGTGTTCGGGTTGTGGCGGTTGTGGATCTATGCGCTGGCTTTCCTGTTGATGGCGTTCGTGCTGGCCGGGCCATGGCGGCGCAGCGGCGTGCTGACCGATGCGGAGCTGGCCGAGTTCCGCTATGGCGGGCAGGGCGCGCTGGCGCTGCGGGTGCTGAAGGCGCTGTACTACGGCACGCTGATCAACTGTGCCGCGCTGGCGATGGTGATGGTGGCCGCCGTGCGTATCGCCGAGGTGTTCTTGCCGTGGCACGACTGGCTGCCGGGGGGGCTGCATGGCGCGGTGGTGGCCGGGGTGTCTGCCCTCGGGCTGTCGCTCGGCGCCTCGGTGACCGGGCTGGCGCCGGACGTGGCAACGGCCAACGGGCTGATCTCGGTGGCGCTGATCCTGGCGTTCACCGCCGGCTACGCGCTGACCGGTGGGCTGCGCAGCGTGGTGGCGACGGACATCGTGCAGCTTGTCATCGCGCTGGTGGGCACGGCGATCTACGCCTGGTTCGTGGTGACGGCGGCTGGCGGATTGGATGGCCTGGCCGGACGGGTGGCGGAGCTTTACGGGCAGGTGGGCGCCGATCGCCTGCTGTCGTTCGGGCCGGCCGGGGCGGGCGAGTTGCTGACGCCGTTCCTGGTGGTGATTGCGCTGCAATGGCTGTTCCAGATGAACGCCGATGGCACCGGCTATCTCGCCCAGCGCTCGATGGCCTGCCGGTCGGACCGCGATGCGCGCTGGGCGGGGCTGATCTTTGCCTGGACGCAGACACTCGTGCGCAGCCTGTTGTGGCTGGTGATCGCGGTGGGGTTGCTGGTGCTGTACCCGTTCACGGTGGAGGAGGCGCAGGCGGGCGGCTTCGCGGCCTCGCGCGAGATCCTGTACGTCACGGGCATCGATGACCTGATGCCCTCGGGGTTGCGCGGGTTGCTGCTGACCGGGGTGCTGGCGGCGCTGGCCTCGACGGTGGACACGCACCTGAACTGGGGCGCCTCGTACTGGAGCAACGACATCTACGGCCGGCTGGTGTGCCGGGAATGGCTGAAGCGCGAGGCGGCGCAGCACGAATTGGTGACGGTGGCCCGGCTGTCGGGGCTGGCGATCGTGGCGATCTCGCTGGTGGTCATGTCGCAGCTCGACTCGATCCAGGCGGCCTGGTCGATCTCGCTGCTGTTCGGGGCGGGGATGGGCTCGGTGCTGGTGCTGCGCTGGCTGTGGGAGCGGGTGAACGTGCAGGCCGAGCTGGCGGCGATGGGGGTGTCGCTGGTGGTAGCACCGCTGTTGCTGCTGGTGTTCGGCACCGATCCGGCCACCGAGTGGCTGCGGCTGGGCAGCATGGCGCTGGCCACCACGACGGCCAGCCTGGTGGCCGTGTACCTGGCGCCGCCGAGCGACCCGCAGGTGCTGCTGGCCTTCTACCGGCGGGTGCGCCCGCCCGGCTTCTGGCGGCGGACCGCGGTGCTGGCCGGCGAGGCGCCCGGGGTGCCGGTGCGCGCGATGGTGCGCCGGTTCGCGGCGGTGGCGGTGACGGCCGCCTCGCTGTTCCTGCTGCTGGTGGGGCTGGGGCGGCTGCTGATCGGCGGTGCGGCGACGAGCGGGGCGGTGAGTTGGGCGATGGTGGTGGCGGGTGCGGCGCTGGTGCCGCTGTGGTGGCGCGAGGCGATGCGCGAGGATCTCGTGCAGGAGCGCGGCTGAATTTCTTTCCGGAGCGCGACGCCTGCCTTGGCCGGGCTATCGATGCGAGCGTTGTGGATTCGATGCGACGGGCCGGATGCCGGCTGAGAGCGCCATGCGCACCGCCTCGGGCAGGCTGCGGGCCTGCAGCTTGGCCATGAGGTTGGCGCGATGGATTTCCACGGTGCGCGGACTGATGCGCAGTTGCTGGGCAATGAGCTTGTTCTGCTGGCCCGCGACCATGCCGGTCAGCACTTCGGCCTCGCGCGGCGACAGGGCGGCGATGCGGGCCTCGGCCTCGTGCGCCTCCTGTGCCGCGTCGCGGCGCTCGCGGGTGGCGGCGAGGGCGGCGGCGATCGCGCGCAGGATGGTGGTGCAGCTGTAGGGCTTCTCCAGCACGTCGCAGGCGCCCGCCTTCATCATCTGCACCGCCAGCCGCACGCTGCCATGCGCGGTGATGGCCACAACGGGAAGGCACAGACCACGCGCGGCGAGTTTCCGCTGCACGGCCAGGCAGTCGGTGGCGCGCATCCACAGGTCCAGGAGCACACAGCCGAATGGCAGATCGGGCGTGGCGTCGCGCAGGAAGGCGTCGCCATCGCCGTAGGTCTGCACTTCGTAGCCTGCCGACTTGAGGATCAGCGATAGTGACCGGCGGACGTCGGCCTGATCGTCCACCACGTAGACGATGGACGCGTCGTTCTGCATCAACAGCCTCCCTTCTGAGGTTTCGCCCCGCCACTGCACGGCCCGCACTGCATGCCGCGCGTGGGGGCCGCGCGTGGGGGCCGCGCGTGGGAGCCGCATTTTGCATAACGCCTGCCGACCGTTTTGGTTCGGCACCCCTGATGCACGGCAGGGATCACCGGGCGCCTCGGGTGCGTCGGCGAATGGAATTGAAACCGAATCGGTTCCGTCGCGCGGCCTAGGTAGCACTGCGGGGTGACGGGGGCGTTGCGGGCTTCCCACCTTGATGACACGCGGAAAGCGACGCTGTGCAGCCAAACGGCTGGCACGGCCGTTGCTGTCCGAGGATCATAGGAGAACAGCATCATGCGACTTCACTTCACCCCGCGAACTTCCTCGCTGAAGGCTTCCGGTACGGGTTATCGCGCCCCGTTGCTGGCCACCGCCGCCGTGCTGGCGCTGGGCCTGAGCGGCGCCGCCTGGGCGCAGCAGACCCAGGGCGGCGCGCAGCAGCGCCAGGGCACGACGGCCCAAAGCGACCAGACGGCGCAGACTCTCGCGCCGCAGCTTCGTACCCTCGAGCAGTCACTGCGCCAGTCGCAGGAGCAGCTTGCCGGGGCGCAGGGCCAGGCCGGCGGCCAGCCGAACTGGGACCAGATGCGCAGCACCGTGAACAACGCAACCCAGATGCTCGGCCGCATGCCGCAGCAGATGCAGGGCCAGGACGCCTTCAAGGAGGCGCAGCGTGAGCTGAACCAGGCGCGCGACGCCATCCAGGGCCAGAACCCGGACCGCCAGCGCGTGGCGAGCCAGATGGGCGAGGCGGCGGACGCGGTGGCCAAGCTGCACGGCAGCATGGACACCGCCAGCGCCCAGAGCGGTGCGGCTGGCGCGGCTGGTGGTGCGGCGGCGGGCACGGGTGCGCGGATCGTGGTGCAGCAGCCTTCGCCGCAGGTGACCGTGCAGCAGCCGGCACCCGATGTGACCGTGCGCCAGGCGCAGCCGAACGTGACGGTGCAGCAGGGCCAGCCGCAGGTGACCGTGCAGCAGGCTGACCCGAAGGTGACGGTGCAGCAGGGCCAGCCGCAGGTGACGGTGCAGAAGCAGGGCCAGCCGACGGTTGACGTGCAGCGCCAGGGCCAGGCGCAGGTGACGACGCAGGCTCCGACCAGTGGCACCGCCACGACCCCGACCTCGCCGAGCACGGCGCGGACGACGGACCGGACCACGACCGGGACCACGACCGGCACCATCACGCAGGGCACTGCCACGGCGAACATGGGCCTGCCGCTGCAGCAGGTGTCGGAGCTGATCGGCACCAACGTTGTCGGTGCGGATGGCAAGGATGCCGGTGAGATCGAGAACCTGCTGGTGGACTCGTCCGGGCGCGTGCGGGCGGCCGTGATCGAATGGGGCGGGTTCCTCGGCATCGGCGAGAAGCGGGCGATGGTGCCGATCGAGCGCATCCAGATGGGTGCGGCGGGCAGCAGCGACCGACCGCGGCTGGAGATGACGCGCGCGGAGCTCGAGGCGCTGCCGCGCTACGACGAGAAGCAGGTCGGCACCTACGCGCGTGACCGGGGCTGGGGCGACAACAGCCGGCTGTATCGCTAAGCCGGGCGGGCAAGGGAGCGGCGGCACGCCCGCCGATCGATTGCCGGCAGGATTCCGCACGGGGGGTGGCGCAAGCTGCCCCCTTTGCATGTCCGGGCGTTGCGGGCGCGCCGCGGTCCAGTGCCGATAACCCGGATGTCATATTCGCGCGGCTCTGGTATCAGGAACGTTCGGCCAACCGTCGCGGAGATCGCAGAGGCATGCGAGTCGCCCACCCCGCCTGCCTCGCGCCATGATCGCCCCGCCGCCCGACGAGATGGTGGATGGTCGCGGCGGCTTGCGGGCGCATTGGCGCGGCGTGCTCGGGGCGATGTCGGGGTTTGGCGAGGGTAGCCTGGCCGAGCGCGCGCGGCGGCTGGACCGGGCGTTCGAGGAGGAGGGCATCACCGCGCTGTTGCCTGGGGCCTCGGCGGCCGAGCAGGCCTGGCGCTGCGATCCGGTGCCGCTGCCCACTGCCGGCCGCCGAGTTCGCCGCCCTGGAGGCCGGGCTGGCGCAGCGCGCGGCGGTGCTGCAGGCGGTGCTGGCCGTTCTGTACGGCGCGCGGCGGCTGCTGGCCGAGGGGGTGCTGCCGCCGGCGCTGGTGCACGCCAATCCCGGCTATTTGCGGCTGGGGCCGATGCCGGCGGCGCCGGTGCTGCAGTACTACGCCGCCGACCTGGTGCGCGGGCCGCAGGGTGGCTGGATGGTGCTGGCCGACCGGACCGGCGCCGCGAGCGGCATCGCCTATGCGCGGGAGAACCGGCGGCTGCTGAGCCGGGTGCTGCCGGAGATGTTCCGCCCGCTGCAGGTGCGCCAGTTGCGGCCGTTCTTCGACATCTGGCAGGACGCCCTGCGCCGGCTGGGCCCGGCCAACGGAGCAGGGGGCGGGGCGGTGGTGCTGCTGACGCCGGGCACGCGCAGCCGGCAGTGGTTCGAGCATGTCTACCTGTCGCGCGAGCTCTCCTGCGGATTGGTGGAGGGCGGCGACCTGACGGTGCGGGGCGCGCAGGTGTTCCTCAAGACGCTCAAGGGGTTGCAGCCATGTCGGCGTGCCCGGCCTGATGTCGGCGGTGCGCGCGGGCAATGTGTGCATTGCCAACGATTCGGGGGCAGGGGTGTTGCAGGCGCCGGGGCTGGCGGCGTTCATGCCGGCACTGGCCCAGCGGCTGCTGGGCGAGGCGCTGATGCTGCCGGCGGTGCCGTGCCTGCGGCTCGGCGAGGCGGCGTCGCGCGTACAGGTGGCCCAGGCGCCGTCGCAGTGGCTGCTGCGCCCGGCGCTGGACGACGGGCCGGCGGCGGTGATGCCGGGTGCGCTGGAGCCGCAGGCGCGGGCGGTCTTGCAGCGCCGGATGGCCGAGCGGCCCTGGGCCTGGTCGGCGCAGGCGGCGGTGGGCGCCTCGGTGGCGCCGAGCCTGGATGGAGCGGGCGGGAGTGGGGCGGGGCTGAAGCCGCGCCCGGTGGTTCTGCGGGTGTTCCTCGCCTTCGATGGCGCGCGCTGGCATGCCATGCAGGGCGGGCTGGCCGAGGTGCTGGACGAGGTCGCGGGGGCCGCGGCTGACCAAGGATGTGTGGGTGCCGAGCGAGGACAGCCAGGACATCGTCGGCCCGCCGGTGCGCCTGGCGCCGCCGCTGCGCCTGCGCCGCGCCTCGGGCGACCTGCCCAGCCGGGTGGCCGACAACCTGTTCTGGCTGGGCCGCTACGTGGAGCGGCTGGACCGGGCGGCGCGGCTGGTGCGTGCGGCGCTGGTGCGGCTGTCGCGCGGGGCGGCGATGCTGCCGCGCGAGGGGTTCGAATTGCAGGTGCTGGCGCGCTGCCTCGCCGAGGCGGGGGTGATCGAGCCGGAGTCGACGCATTCGGCGCCCGATATGACCCTGGGCGCGGCGTTGCGCGAGAGCCTGCGCGAGAAGGGCGCGGTGCACGACCTGTTCGCCCAGGTGGCCGGGTTGACCGGCAGCGTGCGCGACCGGCTGACCGGGGACATGCACGCGACCTTCACCCACATGCTGCGGGTGGCGTGCGACGAGGCGACGCTGGCCGCGCGCGACGGCGACCTGGACCGGCTGACCCAGGCCATGGTGGGCATCTCGCGGTTCTCCACGGCGGTGGCGGGGGTCGCGGCGGAGAACATGGTGCGCGGCGGTGGCTGGCTGTTCCTCGACCTTGGCCGGCGGCTGGAGCGGGCCCAGGCGGTGACCACGGAGGTCGGCTTCTCGATCGACCAGCCGGCGGCGCGGATGGAGGCGGGGCTGCGCCTGGCGCTGGAGCTGTGCGATTCGTCGATCACCTATCGCAGTCGGTATTTCAACGTGTTGCAGGCGGCGCCGGTGTTGGACCTGGTGCTGGCCGACCAGGGCAATCCGCGCGGCCTCGCCTTCCAGCTGGTGGTGATGCACGAGTCGCTGGATGCCCTCGGCGGGGGGGAGGACGGCGGCGCGGGAGCCGATGGGGAGGCCGGACGCGAGCGGCTGGCCGGCACGGCGACCTGGCCGTGGGAGCAGGTGGCCGCGGCGGCGCAGGCGGGCGGGCCGGACGGGTGGGAGGCGGCGGAGTTCGCCTTCGACAGCCCGATGGCCCCGGCCGATGCCGGCGCGGGGGCCTATGCCGCGGCGAGTTTCCCGCCGGGCTGCTGGAACTGACCGGGCGCATCCGCCGCGAATTCACCTTCAAGCCGGGGGTGACCACCATCAACACTCCGGTGGCGCGGGTGCTGGCGCAGCGGGCGGGGGTTTGCCAGGATTTCACCCACCTGATGATCGCCGGGCTGCGCGCCCTGGGGTTGCCGGCGCGCTATGTGTCGGGCTACCTGCGCACCCGCCCGCCGCCGCGGCAGAAGCCGCGCCAGGGTGCCGACCAGTCGCATGCCTGGGCGGGCGCGTGGCTGGGGCCGGCGCATGGCTGGGTGGACCTGGACCCGACCAACGACCTAGTGGTGCACGACGAGCACGTGGTGCTGGCCTGGGGGCGGGACTATGGCGACACCAGCCCGGTGCGGGGCATTATACTGGGCGGAGGCAGCCACACGGTGACGGTGGCCGTCGATCTGGCGCCGGTTGAAGGAACAGGAACATGGCAGGATCAATGACGAGACCCGAGGCGACGGAGCTTGATGCGCTGGTGATCGGCGCCGGGTTTTCCGGGATGTACCAGCTGATCTGCCTGCGCGACCGGTTGGGCTTGAAGGTGCGGGTGCTGGAGGCGGCCGACGGGGTGGGCGGCACCTGGTACTGGAACCGCTACCCCGGGGCACGCTGCGATTCGGAGAGCCATTCCTACTGCTACGGCTTCAGCCCCGAATTGCTTGAGCAATGGGAGTGGAGCGAGCGCTACCCGGAGCAGCCGGAGATCCTGCGCTACCTCAATCACGTGGCCGATCGGTTCGATTTACGGCGGGATATTTCGTTCAATACCAGGGTAATAGGGGCCGAATATGACGCGGCTGCCAATCGCTGGGTGGTGCGGACGGAGGGCGGTGAGACATTCCGGGCACAATACCTGATCACCGCGGTGGGCTGCCTGTCCTCGGCCAATGTGCCGAAGATTCCGGGGCTGGAGGGCTTCCAGGGGCAGTGGGTGCATACCGGGCTGTGGCCGCATGAGGGCGTGGACTTCGCGGGCAAGCGGGTGGGCCAGATCGGCACCGGCTCGACCGGTATCCAGGCAGTGCCGGTGATCGCCGGGCAGGTTGCCAACAAGCCAGGGGGGCACCTGACCGTGTTCCAGCGCACCGCCAACTACAGCATCCCCGCGCGCAACGGGCCGTTGTCGGACGAATTCAAGCAATACGTGAAGGCGCACCACGCGGAGATCCGCCGGGTGATGCATTCCACGCCGAACGGCCACCCGTTCGTCATCTCGTCGCGCAAGGTGGCGGAGTCCACGCCGGAGGAACGTCAGCGCATTTACGAGGAGGGCTGGGCGAAGGGCGGGCTGCAGTTCCGCGCCGCCTACCAGGATTTGCTGGTGGACGAGGCGGCGAACGCGACGGCGGCCGCGTTCATCAAGGCGAAGATCCGCGATGTGGTGAAGGACCCGGCCACGGCGGCGATGCTGGCCGATATCGACCACCCCTTCGCCGCCAAGCGCCCGCCGATCGACAGCGAATATTTCGAGGCGTTCAACCGCGACGACGTGAGCCTGGTGGATGTGCGCGCGGACCCGGTGGCGGAGATCACGCCGACTGGGCTGCGGCTGGAGAGCGGGCGCGGCTTCGACCTGGACATCATTGTTTTCGCGACCGGTTTCGACGCCATGACCGGGCCGTTGCTGCGCATGGACATCACCGGGCGTGGCGGGGTGAAGCTTGCCGATATGTGGGCGGCGGGGCCGCGCACCTATCTGGGCCTGCAGGTTGCCGGCTTCCCCAACCTGTTCACCATGACCGGGCCGGGCAGTCCGTCGGTGCTGTGCAACATGCCGGTGGCGATCGAGCAGCACGCCGAGTGGATTGCCGATTGCATCGCCCATATGCGGCGAAAGGGCGTGCAAGCCATTGAAACGACGGAAGAGGCGATGGAGGGATGGGGCGCCCATGTGAACGAGGTGGCCAATGCCACGCTGCTGCCGAAGGCCACGCATTCCTGGTATCTCGGGGCCAACGTGCCCGGCAAGCCGCGGGTGTTCATGCCGTATGCCGGCGGGATGGTGCGCTACCGCGAGACCTGTGCCGAGGTGGCGGCGAACGGCTATGCCGGCTTCGTGCTGAGCGCCTGAGATGACGGTCATGCAGGGCTTCCCGCCGCCGCCGACGGGGCAGGCGACGCTGGCCAACTGGCGCACGCCGCCGTTCAACCGCTGGGCCTTCCAGCATGTGCGCGAGATCGTGCCGTCGGCGGAGATCGCGCACGACCCCGGCGATGTGTGGCGGCTGGAAGCGGCGCCGGCCGACCTGTCCGGCCTGCGGGTGGGCGACGGCGACCTGGACGCGGCACTGGCGGCTACGGCGACCGATGCGCTGGTGGTGCTGCATCGCGGGCGGATTGCGTATGAGGCCTACGCGAACGGGATGACGGCCAACACGCCGCACATCCTGATGTCGGTCAGCAAGTCGGTGCTCGGCGTGGTTGCCGCGATCCTGGCCGGGCAGGGGCGGTTCGACCGGTCGGCGCTGGTGGTCGATTTGATCCCCGAGGTGGCCGGCAGCGCCTATGCCGGCGCGACGCTGGGCCAGTTGCTGGACATGCGCGCCGGCGTGCTTTTCGACGAGAACTACGAGGCTGTATCCGGCGCCATCATCGCCTATCGGCGCGCCCAGGGCTGGAACCCGCCGGAGCCGGGCGCGCCGCCCACTGACCTGCGCAGCTTCTTCCCCACGCTCGCCGAGGGCGACGGGCCGCATGGCGGGCGCTTCCACTACGTGTCGCCCAACACCGACCTGCTGGGTTGGGCGATCGAGCGCGCCACCGGCACGCGCTATGCTGATTTGGTGGGCGAGGTGTTGTGGCGGCCGATGGGGGCGCAGCGCGATGCCTACATCACCGTGGATCGCCTGGGTGCGCCGCGTTGCGCCGGCGGCGTGTGCACCACGGCGCGCGACCTCGCCCGGCTGGGACAGTTGCTGGTGCAGGGCGGCGCGCGAGACGGGCGGCAGGTGGTCCCCGCTGCCTGGATCGATGACATCTCGGCCAATGGCGATGCGGCGGCGTGGGCTGGCGGGGATTTCGCCCATCTGTTCCCGGGTGCGGCGATGCACTACCGCGACAAGTGGTATGTGGCGCGGGGGGGCGCGCCGCTGCTGTTCGCCCTGGGGGTGAACGGCCAGAACCTGTTCGTTGACCGCGCGAACCAGATAGTGGTGGCCAAGTTCTCGTCGCAGGCGAGCGCGCTGGATGTGCCGGCGATCGGGGTGACGATGGCGCTGGTGGCGGCGATCCGGGGACGGCTGGCGGGGTAGAGGGCTTGACACCGACGGGCGGCGGCATGATTTGGGGTCCTTGTGGGTCCGGGCCCCTCTGGCGGTTGGGCGGGGCTGTGAAGCCTGCCTGGGCGTGATGTCGGACTCTTCCACCTGACGGGCGCGCCATGCGCTCCGCTCTTGGGAGATGCCGATGGTGAGCGATTTCAGCAATACATACGCGCGGCCATGCCCTTGGGCCGGTGCTGCCGCGATCGCCGTGCGGCGGGCCTGAGCCATGGACCCGTGGTTCCTGGTGCTTGGTGGGCTGGTCCTGCTGGCCGTTGGCGGCGAGTTCCTGGTGCGGGGTGCGGTGCAGCTGGCCGAGCGGCTGGGGGTGTCGCCGTTGGTGATCGGGCTGACGCTGGTGGGTTTCGGCACCTCCATGCCGGAGCTGGTGGCGAGCGTGCAGGCCTCGCTGGCCGGCTCGCCTGGGATCGCGGTGGGCAATGTGGTCGGCTCCAACCTGGCCAATATCCTGTTGATTCTGGGCATTTCCGCGCTGATGTCGCCGATCATGGTGGGCTCGCGGGCGCTGAAGCGCGACGGCGTGCTGGTGGTGGCCACCGCGTTGCTGTTTGCCCTGGTGGGGCTGACGATGGACCTCGGCCGGGTGGTGGGCGTCGTGTTCGTGGCCGGGCTGGTCGGCTACATCGTGTATGCATGGCGCCAGGAGCGTGTGGGGGCGGACGGGCACACCGCGGCCTTCGAGAAGGCCGAGGCGTTCGAGGGCGTGCATACCGGCGTGCATGGTGCCGGTGCAGCCGCGCCCGAGGCGGGGATGCGCGGCATGCTGGTCTCGATAGCGCTGGTGCTGGGCGGGCTGGTGCTGGTGGTGGCCGGCGGACGGCTGCTGGTGGATGGCGCGATCGAATTGGCGCGGACCCTGGGCATTTCGGAGTCGGTGATCGGGCTGACGGTGGTGGCGGTGGGCACCTCGATGCCGGAGCTTGTCACCTCGGTGGTCGCCGCGATCCGCCGGCAGGCCGACGTGGCGCTGGGCAACATCCTGGGGTCGAACATCTACAACGTGCTGGGCATTGCCGGGGTGACCGGGCTGATCGCACCCACGGCCATGCCGCCCGAGATGGTACGGTTCGACAACTGGGTGATGGTGGGGGTGAGCGTACTGTTCCTGTTCTTCGCCTGGACCGGCATGCGTATCGGCCGGCGGGAGGGCGGCGTGCTGCTGGCCGGGTACGGGGCGTATCTTTGGGTGATCTGGCCGCTTTGACGGCACAAAGCCCACTCTGGCCCGCCGCGCGGGGCGGGCCAAGGCGGGGGCGATCAGGGGAAGCTGACGTCGCCGTAGGGGTAGAACTTCTTGAGGTCCACGTTCCGGTAGGCCAGCCCGTCCAGCCGGGTGGTGCCCAAGAAGGATTCCGGCGGCTCCACCAGCAGGATGGTCTTGGCGAAGCCGTTGTCGTCGAAGCCGCGGCGGAAGTGGACGCGGCTTTTGATGGCGAACACTTGGAAATCAGCGGGATCGAAGCCGAACTGGCGGAGGTGGTCCAGTTCGATCACCTGCACGAGGTAGGGGCTGATGCACAGCACGTTGCCCTGGCCGAAGCTGACATTCACCCAGCTTTGCCGGCCGGTGCGGCTGCGGCCTTCGCTGATGCTGTGGATGGTGCCTTGGACGCGGAGCTTGGGGCCAGCGGATTCGTCGGCCTCGCCGCCGACCATTTCGTCGAAGGTGTCGCCGGGCTTGGCGCCGGCGGCGAGCAGCTTGGTGACCAACGCCTGGTCGGCCACGGTGGCGACCAGGGTGTTCGACAGGCCCTGGGCCATGATCTCGGCGAGCAGCCAGGTGGCGTAGCCGGAGCGGTCGGAGTGGTCGGCCAGCACGATCGGGGTGGCGCCGGAGTCCAGGGCCTGTTTGGCGAGTGCGACGCCTTCCTTGATGGGGTGGACCTTGGTGCTGTGCAGCAGGTCGTGGCGGCGGCGCCAGGCGAACTGGGCCATGTCGTCGGCGATGGTTTGCGCCAGGGCCGGGTTGGCGTTGGTCATGGCCTGGATGCACATGCCAACATCGGGCACGTCGGACCAGGGGAAGCCGAAGAAGACGTTCACGAATGCATCGGGCTCGCGGGCTTCCCAGGTGAGCGCGCGTTGCACCAGATCGGACCAGGGGGAGGCGCCGGTCCATTGCAGGACGGTCGGCGAGATGATCGGCACCTTGATGGTGACGGTGGCCGGCTTGTAGGTGCCGCGGATCGCGCGGACCATCTGGCGGGCGGCGCGCTGGCCCTGGAGATGGCCGTCGTAGTGGGGGAAATACTTCACGGTGAAGGCCATGTCGGCGTGGCGGAGGAACTGCTCGTCCTCGTTGCCGTGCGGGTCGAAGGTGGCGGCGATGATGGCCGTGGGGCCGATGGCCTCGCGCACGCGGCGGGCGAGTTCGGCTTCGGGGCGGGCGACGCCGCGGGCGCCCATGGCGCCGTGGACGGCGAGGTAGGCGCCATCCCACGGGCCTGATGCCTTCAGCTCGGCGATCATTGTGCCGACGAAGGTTTCGAACGCCTCCTCGGTGATCCAGCCGCTGCCGGTGCCGGTGACCGGGAAGCCGGGGGATTCGATGCCCACCAGCTCCACATCGGCGTATTCGCGCGCCACCTGCACGAAGCCGCCGATGTAGTCGCGCGGCTGCATGGCCAGGACCGCGTCGCCCTTGGCGGGGGAGCCCGGGTAGGTGAAGTCGGCCAGGGTGGTGTCGTTGGCCAGGAAGGTGACGGTCTCGTGCGAGAAGTGGAGCACGGCGATGCGCATGCGTTGGGTCGCCTTGAAGCTGTGGTGTAGCGGGGATTCGTTCACGAAGGCGTTGTGCGCCAGGGCGCCAGTATAGGGGATGCACGGCCGCACCTGATAGTGTGCGCGGCATGGCCGTCCCCCTCGATCCCTCCCTTTTCAAGCCGGCGCTGATCGTGCTCGGCGCCGCCGCCGTGGTGATACCGCTGTTCCACCGCCTGAAGCTCAGCCCGGTGCTGGGCTTCATCCTGGTGGGGCTGGCGGTGGGGCCGTTCGGCGCCGGGCGGCTGGTGGAGCACATCCCGTGGCTCGGCGTTGTCACCATGGCCAACGCTGAGGCGATCGGGCCGATTGCCGAGCTGGGCGTGGTGCTGCTGCTGTTCATGATCGGGCTGGAGATGTCGTTCCAGCGCCTGATGGTGATGCGCCGCTTCGTGTTCGGCCTGGGGCCGCTGCAGATGCTGCTGTGCACGGGCGCGGTGGCGGGCGCGCTGGGGTTGATGGGGGTGCCGGTGACGGCGGCGCTGGTGCTGGGGCTGGCGCTGGCCATGTCGTCCACCGCGGTGGTGCTGCAGGTCTTGTCGGACGGCAAGCGCATGGCGGGGCCGCTGGGGCGCGGCAGCCTGGGCGTGCTGCTGTTCCAGGACTTGGCCGCGGTGCCGATACTGCTGGTGGTGGGGTTGATGGGCGGCGATGCGGCGCCGGGCCAGGCGGGCTGGGTGGGGCTGGCGATGGCGCTGGGCAAGGCGGTGCTGGCGGTGCTGGGCATCCTGGCCGCGGGGCGCCTGGTGCTGCGCCCGTTGTTCCGCTCGGTGGCGCGGACGCAAAGCCCGGAACTGTTCGTGGCGGCCTGCCTGCTGGTGGTGCTGGGCACCAGCGTCGGCGCGGCGGCGGCCGGGTTGCCGCCGGCGCTGGGTGCGCTGGTGGCCGGGTTGATGCTGGCCGAGACGGAGTTCCGCCGCCAGGTCGAGGTGACGATCGAGCCGTTCAAGGGCCTACTGGTCGGGGTGTTCCTGATTTCGGTCGGCATGTCGTTGGATGTGTGGCGGATCGTCGCCGACCCGCTGCCGGTGCTGGCGGCCGGGCTGGCGCTGCTGGCGGTCAAGGCCGGGATCATCACCGTTTTGGGCCGGCTGTTCGCGCTGAGCTGGCCGACTGCGGTGCAGGCCGGGTTGCTGCTGGGACCGGCGGGCGAGTTCGGCTTCGTCATCATCGGGCTGGGGCTGGCGGGGGGGTTGGTGGATCCGCAGGCCGGCGACCTGTCGCTGATCGTGGTGGCGCTGGGCCTGGCAACCATCCCGGGCACCGGTGCGATAGGCGCCGCCCTGTCGCAGCGGATGCAGCCGCCCGGCGCGCCGCCGGCGCACGCGCTGCCGATGGTGCCGGACGATGACGACAGCCCGCGGGCGGTGGTCGCCGGGTTCGGCCGGGTGGGCCAGACCGTGGCCGACATGCTGGATGTGCACAAGATCCCGTTCATCGCCATCGACGCGGACCCGGACCAGGTGGCCACCCAGCGCCAGTACCGGCGCAACGTGTTCTGGGGCGATATCACCCACCCGGACCTGCTGCACCGGCTGAACCTGGAGTCGGCGCGCGCCCTGGTGGTGACGATGGGCGACCGGGCCGCGGTGGATGCGCTGGTGGGCAATGCGCGGGCGGCGCGGGCCGACCTGCTGATCATCGCCCGCGCGCGTGATGGCCGCCACGCGGCCCATCTTTATGCCATCGGCGCCACCGTCGCGGTGCCCGAGACCATCGAGGCGAGCCTCCAACTCAGCGAGGCGGTGCTGGTGGACATGGGCGTGCCGATGGGCCGGGTGATCGCCAGCATCCACGAGAAGCGCAGCGAGGCCCAGGCGCTGATCCGTGCGATGGCGCCGAAGGCCGAGGTTCGCCCGCTGGGCCATCGCCGGCTGCGTGATGCGGCCCCGCCGCGGGTGGGGTAGAAGCTGGCGCTTCAGCCTATTGGTCTGGCGGCGGGTCTGCGAGCGGGCCGAGGGCAGCGGCGACGGCGAAATCGCCGGGCAGGGCGCCGCGCGGGAACAGGCGGGTGACGTGGCCCATCTTGCGCCCCGCCCGGGCCTCGGCCTTGCCGTAGAGGTGGGGGATAAGGCCCGGGGCGGCCAGGATCTGCGGCCATAGCGCCGTCTCGGCGGGGCCGACCAGGTTCTTCATCACCGCGTCGGAGTGGCGCAGCGCCTGGGGCAGGGGCAGGCCGGCGACGGCGCGGATATGCAACTCGAACTGGCTCGCCGGGCAGGCGTCGATGGTCCAGTGGCCGGAATTGTGCGGGCGGGGGGCAAGCTCGTTGACCAGCACCGCGCCGTCGCGGTCGATGAACATCTCCACAGCCAACAGTCCTACAAGATCAATTTCTTGTACGATGGTGTGGGCGATCTGGCGGGCCTGGGCGGCGGCGGATTCGGGAATGCGCGCCGGGGCCAGGGTCAGGTCGAGGATGTGGTCGCGGTGGCGGTTCTCCACGGCGTCGAAGCTGGCGATGCTGCCGTCATGCCCGCGGGCGGCAACCACCGATACCTCGCAGGCGAAGTCGACGAGGCCTTCCAGGATCAACGGCTTGGGGGCGAGGGCGGCGAAGGCGGCGGCGAGATCGTGGGCGCTGGCGACGCGGCGCTGGCCCTTGCCGTCGTAGCCGAGGCGGGTGGTCTTGAGGATCGCCGGCAGACCGAGTGCTGCGACGGCCGCGTGCAAATCATCCAGCGTCTCGACCAGGCGCCAGGGGGCGGTGGCGATGCCGGCCTGGTTCAGGAAGGTCTTTTCCAGCGCCCGGTCCTGGCTGATGCGCAGCACGTCCGGCGAGGGGCGCACCGGCTTGAGCGAGGCGAGCAGGCCCAGGCCCTCGGCGCTGACGTTCTCGAACTCGAAGGTGACGACGTCGACATGGGCGGCGAATTCGCGGAGCACCGCGGGGTCGTCATGGCTGCCGATGGTGGCGCCGGCGGCGACCTGGGTGGCCGGGCTGTCGGGCTCGGGGGTGAGGACGTGGCAGCGATAGCCGAGGCGGGCGGCGGCCAGGGCGGACATGCGGCCAAGCTGTCCGCCACCGACGATGCCGATGGTGGAATTGGGCGGCAGGGCGGCGGTCATGCGCTGGTCGGCGGCGTGGGCTTAGGATCGGCAGGGGCGTCGGCCACCGAAGCGGTCTGGGCGGCGCGGTGTGCGTCCAGCCGGGCGGCCAGGGGGGCATCGTTCAGCGCCAGGATGCTGGCTGCGAGCAGGGCGGCGTTGACCGCGCCGGCGCGGCCGATCGCCAGGGTGCCGACGGGGATGCCGGCCGGCATCTGCACGATGGACAACAGCGAGTCTTGACCGCGCAGGGCATGCGATTCGACCGGCACGCCAAGCACCGGCAGCGCCGTCCAGGCGGCGCACATGCCGGGCAGGTGGGCGGCCCCCCCGGCGCCGGCGATGATCACCCGCAGGCCGCGCCCGCGCGCACCCTTGGCGTAGTCGGCCAGCCGGTCCGGCGTGCGGTGGGCGGAGACGATGCGTGCCTCGAAGGGAATGCCGAGGCGTGCCAGCATCTCGGCGGCGTGCTGCATGGTGGGCCAGTCGGACTGGCTGCCCATGACGATGCCGACCAGCGGCGAAACTTCCTGCGTCATCAGCTGATTGTCAGGCGATGCTGTCTGGAATCAGGCGCGATTCCAGCCATGCGAGCTCGTCCTTCAGCAACAGCTTGCGCTTCTTGAGCCGTTGCAGATGCAACTGGTCCATCGGGGCGGCTTCGGAGAGGCGGGCAATGACGGTGTCGAGGTCGCGGTGTTCGCTGCGCAGTTCGTGGAGGCGTCGCAGCAGGGAGTCGTGGTCGGTCAGCATGCAGGCCGCCTGATGCAGGAGCGCGGGGCAGGGTTATGCCGACGGGTCGGCCCGATTGAAGTAGCGCGGAAAGCCCCGGCTGCGTTACTCTTTCTTTGCAGATGCGCGGGCATCCTGTGCGCGTGCCACTGCCCCGGTCGCATTGATTGCTGACCGGGCGCTTCCCTGCACAAGGAGGTCCCATGAGCCTGGAATCCCGTCTCGAGAGCCTTAAGGCCCGGCATGCCACGCTGGAGCGGAGCATTGCCAACGAGGATCTGCGTCCGCAACCCGACACGAGCACCCTGTCGCGGCTGAAACGGGAAAAGCTGCGACTCAAGGAGGAGATGGAGCGGGTGCGGGGCAGCCTCGCGCATTCCTGACCGTCCTCCGGATCAGGCGGCTTCCTCGGTCTCGGGCGGCGGCGGGGTGGGAACGGCCAGGCCTTCACGGGTCAGGCGTTCGTTGGCCATGGTGATCATGGCATTCAGGTCCGTTTGCGTGCAGAGGCCGAGGATAACCGGGTCGCGCGGCTTGATGTTGGCCGAGTTCCAGTGGGTGCGGCTGCGCACCTTCTCGATGGTGTCCTTGGTGGTGCCCATCAACTTGCCGATCTGGGTGTCGCTCAGCTGCGGGTAGTTGCGCAGCAGGAAGGCGATGCCGTCGGGCCGGTCGTTGCGCTTGGCCACGGGGGTGTAGCGCGCGCCCTTGTGGCGCTTGGCCGGCGGGTTGGTGCTGGGCAGCAGCTTCAGCCGCGCCGCCGAATCCTTCTCGCAGCGGGCGATCTCCGCGCCGGTCAACTGGCTGTTGGCCACCGGATCGTAGCCGACGATGCCCTGGGCCACCTCGCCATCGGCGATGGCCTGGATTTCCAGCGGGTGCATGCCGCAGAACTCGGCGATCTGGGTGAAGGTCAGGGCGGTTTTCTCGATCAGCCACACGGCGGTGGCCTTGGGCATCAGCGGTAGGGTCATGGCATCATACCTTGAAGTCCGGGCCGGACGCCTCCTGCGCAGCGCCTGGCCCAAGGGTAGGGTGGCCGGGAGAGCCGGGTGTGGCAGGGCCAGCGAAGTTGCGGGAAAGGCGGGCATATGGCCCCCCTGGCCGCGATGGGTCAAGCGGCGCAACGGTGGGGGCTGCCAATTGCATGGAGAAATCGGACGATGATGACCGACGATGAACTGCCCCGTCCCCGCCCGGCCCGGCTCACGCCGCAGGTGATGGACATGTGGGGCGTGGCGGAACTGCAGACCTATATCGCCGAGCTGCGCGCCGAGATCGCCCGGGCGGAGGAGGTGATCGGGCGAAAGACGTCCCATCGCGCGGCGGCGGACGCGTTCTTTCGCAAACCGTAGACGAGATTGCGCGGCACAATGAAATGAAAGAGGGCCGGATTGCCCCGGGAAAGAGGGCCGGATTGCTCCGGGAAAGAGGGCCGGATTGCTCCGGCCCTCCCACACGTTTGCTGGCGCGTCAGGCGGCCTGGATGGCCTGTGCTGGCGTGTCGTTGGCGACCCGGGGCTCGTTGGCAACCTGGGGCGTGCCGCTGCCGATCGGGATGCGGCGGGGCTTCAGCGCCTCGGGCACCACGCGGCGCAGGCCGACATGCAGCAGGCCGTTCTGCAGGTCCGCGTTCTCCACCACCATGTGGTCGGCGAGCACGAAGCGGCGCTCGAACGGCCGGCCGGCGATGCCGCGATACAGCACCTCGCCATTGCCCGGGCCGGCAACGCGGCCAGCCACGTGCAGGGCGTTGTCCTTCACGGTGATCTCGATGTCATCGGGGCAGAAGCCGGCGACCGCCATGGTCAGGCGATAACTGTCCTCGCCGGTGCGCTCGATGTTGTAAGGTGGGTAGGAGACATCGGCCGTGGCGGCCGATTCGAGCATACGCGCCAGCCGGTCGAAGCCGATGGCGGTGCGGAAGAGGGGAGTCAGATTCGGGGCGTTCATGGTTTTTGTAACCTCCTGCAGGAGCAAGGTTTCCGTATGGGCCGCCCATCATGACCACGAGGTCGGGCCGGCCCGCTGTCGCTCGCCGGAACCCCCTGGGGGCATTCCGGACAGCACGGAAATAGGTCGCGCCGCCCCCTGGTTCAAGGGGCGGCGCGTGCAGGACGGGGCAACGAAAGCCGGCCGGATCAGGCGCCGGCGGGGGTTTCCATCTTGCGCTGGCCGATGCCGGCGAACTTCCTGTTGAACTTGGCGACCTGGCCGCCGGTGTCCATCATGCGCTGCACGCCGGTCCAGGCCGGGTGCGACTTCGGGTCGATGTCCAGGCGCATGGTGTCGCCCGCCTTGCCCGCGCAGGAACGCGTCTTGTACGTGGTCCCATCCGTCATGATGATGTTGATCTCGTGGTAGTCGGGGTGAATGCCCGTCTTCATGGCTGGCCTCATGCTGATGGCGCCACCGATCCCGACCGGCGACGCGAAGCCGCGCGTATAGCTTCCCACCTGCGGGGATGCAAGGTGGCGCGCGCGGCGTTTCCCCTGGGGCATCGCCTGATGGTCGCGCCGCGGGCATGATGCGGCACTTCGGGGGGACGAACATGCTCTACGGCGAACAGCACAATGCTCAACACGTAGTGCACGTGACCTAACATGGGGACGAAAGCGGATGCCTGACCAGAAAGATGAAGAGCCTGACCAGGGCCAGGGCCACGGCCCGGACCAGGACGCAGATGGCGGGCGCTGGATCACCGATGCGGCAGGCATCGAGTCGATCGGTGCAGTGATCGAGATCGAGGATCTGACCACGCCTGAGCAGAAGAAGCGCAACGCCGAGGCGATGAGGTTCCGTGCAGAGTCGCTGGATCTGGCGCGCAAGCTGGCGGCCGAAGGCATCGACGACGACGAGGACGCCGAAGACGACGCTGCACAGATTGACGCGCCGTTGCAACGCACGAAAGAAGGGGGATTGCTATAGGAGATTGGCAATGGATCCCGACAAGTTGGCACGCCTCGTCACATCCATGCAGCGGCTGGATGCGCTCATGCCTTGATGGCCAGCATCCGCCGCCTGGTGGACAGCGAGATCGAGCCGTATGTGGAGGCGTGGGAGGCGGCGCAGGCTTTCCCCGCGCACGACCTGTTCCGCAAGCTGGGCCGCGCCGGGCTGTTGGGCATCACCCGGCCGGAGGCGTTCGGCGGCATGGGCTATACCTGGGACAACCGCGCCAGCCGGGCGCTGCGCGACTATCGCCTGGGTTCCATCGGCGGGGGGGGCGGACGAGGTGATGCTGGGCATCATCGCCAAGTCGATGGGGCTCGGCAGCCGGTAAGGGGGAAGAATCTTCTTTTTCTGAAGAAAAAGAAGCAAAAAGACTTCACCCGTTCGCTCCCGACGTCGGTGTGGCCCAGCAGGGAACGGTCAAACGTTTTTTGGTTCTTTTTTCTAAAAAAGAACATCTTCTTCCCTGGCCGATCCGCCGCCCGAGTTCACGCATCGAAGGCGAAGGTGTCGCTCACCCGCCACGCCAGCGCCAGTGCCTCGCCCTCGCGCGGCATTGCGATGCCGGCATGGGTGTGGCGTTCCACCGTCAGCAACACGCCGCCGCAATCCACCTCGCAGGACAGCACGTCGCCGACATAGGTGGCGCGTCGCACGGTGCCCGTCGCGCGGTTCCACGTCGCGGCGTCCACGCCCATGGCGGCACCGCTGCCGAACAGGATGCGGTGCGGGCGGACCATCACCGTCACCGGGCCGGGCCGGCCGCCGCGGGCCGCGTGCAGGCGCAGATGGCTGACCGCGATCGCGCCGGTTGCGTCGCGCAGCCCTGTCAGGCGATTGGTGCGGCCGACGAAACTGGCGACGAAGGGGGTGGCCGGCGCCTCGTAGATCTCGAAGGGTGTGCCGAGTTGCTCCAGGTGGCCCTCGCGCAGCACCGCGATGCGGTCGCACATCGCCAGCGCCTCCACCTGGTCGTGGGTGACGAAGATGGTGGTGATGCCGAGGCGGCGCTGGATGTCGCGGATCTCGCCGCGCATCTCCTCGCGCAGCTTGGCGTCCAGGTTGGACAGCGGCTCGTCGAGCAGCAGGATCGCCGGTTCGATCACCAGGGCGCGGGCCAGGGCGACGCGCTGTTGCTGGCCGCCCGACAGTTCGCGCGGCCGCCGGTGGGCCAGGTGGTCGAGGTGGACCATGGCAAGCGCCCGCACCACCCGTGCGTTGATGTCCGCGCGCGTCTGGCCGCGCATTTCCAGGCCGAAGGCCACGTTGCCGGCGACCGTCATGTGCGGGAACAGCGCATAGTTCTGGAAAACGATGCCCATGTTGCGCAGGTGCGGCGGCAGGGCGGTGACGTCGCGCCCGTCCACGACCACGCGCCCGCTGCTGGCTGGGGTCAGGCCGCCGATCATGCGCAGGGTGGTGGTCTTGCCGCAGCCGGAGGGGCCGAGCAGGCCGAGCAATTCGCCGCGCCGCACCTCCAGCGACAGCGCCGCCACGGCCGGCGGGGCGGCGCCGTAGCGCTTCTCCAGCCGGTCGAGGACGAGATGGCCGCGGGCGTCGGCGGTGGCCTCCGTCATCGCCTGGTGCGGGGGTGGCGCGCGGTCATGCGGGAAGTCATACGCCGAGTCATGTGGGGGGCAGGCCGGCGCGGCGCAGCATTTCGCTGAACAGGGCGTCGCGTGCCGCGGCACGGGGGACGATCTGGGCCTCGCTCTGGCGGTCCAGGGTGGCGGCATCCAGCCCGTTCTCGGCGAGCCAATGCGGTACCGCCTGGCCCCAGCGCCGGGCGGCGTCGGCGTCGGCCTCGGGGTGGAACTGCACGCCCACGGCGCTGCCGAAGTGGAACGCCTGCACGGTGCCCTGGTCGCGTGCCACAACCTCGGCCGTGGGCGGCACTTCCAGGTGGTCGCCGTGCCAGCGCAGCCAGGGGCCGCGCCAGACCGGGTCGGCGGCATGCGCCACGTCCATCCAGCCGACAAAGCGGCGGGTGAAGGGGGCGGCGCGTCCGCCGATGGCGGTGGCGATGAGCTGGGCGCCGAAGCAGATGCCCACTACCGGTCGTCGTGCGGCGATGGCACCGGCGAGCAGGCGGCGCTGGCGGTGGATCCAGGGCAGGTCCTCGTAGGCGCCCTGTGGCGCGCCGAGGGTGACGACGAGTGCCGCGGCGCCGGCATCATCGGGCATGGTCTCGGGCGTCACCCGGTGCAGGGTGGCGCCGCGTGCCTGTTCCAGCCATTGGCCGAACAGCCCCGCCGGCGCCGACGGGGCATTCTCGATCACTAGCACCTGCATTGCGTTCCCGGTCCCTCCTGGGCTGGGTAGGATAATGCCGGGGTGCGCCCGCAAGGGTCAAACCCAGGGGTGCATGCCGGCATCCACAGGGTTTGGTGGCTGTGGAAAAGCAACCTGAAATTGCAGAAATTATTTGATGGTCGCGTTTTCGGTTGCTTCAGTCGATCTTTAATGGTATAAAAAATTATACGAAATATCATTTTAAGAGACGAACATGCCCGTCATGGCACTCCTCTCCCGCCGGTTCCGTCGCTGGCCTCGTTGTCGGTATTCGGCTGGAATCCCAGGCATGACGTTGGCGCTGGTTCTCGCTCTGGCGGGGTGCGACACGCCGGAACGGCGGGTCTGGCACGGCGATGTGCTGGCCAGCGCATCCGGCTTCGAGGGCGGTGCGGACGACGACGACGGCGACGTGCCGGGGCCGCTTCGACCAGACCTGGAGGTTGACTGGGCCTGCTTGTCGCGCCCCGGCGTGGCACGGGGCATTGCTCTCGGCGGGGGGGTGGAGGGGGGACCGGATGGACGCGGTGCGCCGCCCGATGGCGCCCGCCCTGGCTCGCCCTGGTCGCCGGTCAATTCCTGGTTGCCTGGCTATCCCTGGCCTGATCCGGCGGCTGAGGAGCCGGCGGACCTGCCCGATGATATCGTCCAGCCTGTTCTCTGGTCTCCCTTCGGCAGCCCGCCCGACACTGTCGACGACGACGGGGCGAGGCTGCGGCCCATCAGTGGTCTAGCGTTCGCCGGGCCGGAACGGCCATGGCCGTGGGTGCCACTGCGGTGGGGCGGCCAGGATTGGCCGCCCGCGCGTGCCGCTCCCGCCCCGCCGGATGGCGACGCCAGGCCGAAGGGAGGCGGGCCGGAGGAAGAGGGCGGCCCAACTGCGGTCACCGAGCCTGAGGACGAACGGCAGGCGGCGGCGCCGACCAGCATCGCCGAGCCGGCAACCCTGGCCCTTCTGGGCGGCGCGCTGGTGGCGCTAAGCCTGATTCGCCGCGAGCGCGCCCGAAGGCTTCACGCCCGCAACACATGATGGCGCAGGGGCAGCTTCCCCCCCCCCCTTGCCTGCCGCACACCGCACTGCCGCACATCGCACTGCCGCACATCGCACTGTCACGGATAGGACGCGGCGTGGTCATCCTACATGATGCGTGGTGGATGGGCGGCATGACGGAATGGCAGGGTGAGGGCGTTGGCGGCGCGGGCCGGTCGCATGAGGCGCTTTGCGCGGCGCTTGCCGCCGCCATGGCCGCCGATCCCGCTACCGCCGCCTGGGCCGGCGCGGCGCTGGTGCCGATGCGCGACAAGGGGCTGGCGCATGACCATATCCGCCTTTCCGGCACCGGACTGCTGGCACGCGTGCCGAAGCAGAGCCAGATGGACCTGAGGGCGGCCGAGAACCTCGCCTACCAGGCCGCCTGCTTCCGCCGTGCCGGGCCCAGCGGCCACGTGCCGCGGCTGCATGCGGTGCTGGCCCCGGCGAAGGGATTGGCGCACGGGGCGCTGATCGTGGAGGAGGTCGCCGGCCGCGTGGCGCGCCTGCCGGGCGACCTGCCGGCGATCGCCCGTGCGCTGGGCGCCATCCATGCCCTGGCCAAGCCGGCCGTGGCGGCACCGTTGCTGGCGCCTGCCGATCCGCTGGCCGCGCTGCGCGACGAGATCGCCGCCCAGGGCGTGCACCTCGCCGCCGCCGGCCTGGCACCGGCCACGCGCGCGCTGGTGGAGCGCGAGGTCGCCGGCTTGCTGGCCCTGTGCGCCCGCCCGGCTCGGCCCGCTACCTGCCTGATTTCGTTCGACGCCCATCCCGGCAACTATCTGTTCCGCGACGACGGCGCGGCGGTGCTGGTGGACCTGGAGAAGGCCCGCTATGGCGCGCCCTCGCTCGATCTGGCGCACGCCACGCTCTACACCTCCACGACGTGGGACGTGGAGGCCTCCGCGGTGCTATCGATCGACGACATCGCGGCCTTCCACGAAGCCTGGGCTGCGGTGCCTGGCGTGCCCGAAGGCGATGGCTGGCACGTGGCGCTGCGCCGCGCGATGTGGCTGTGGTCGGTCACCTGGTGCGCGAAGTGGCGGGCGCTGTCCGGCGCCCGGCGGCGCGCCTCGGCCGATGGCGAGGACTGGTCGGCCGAGGTGTCCGATGGCGCGCTGATCGCCCATGTGCGCGGGCGGGTGGACCACTACCTGTCGCCGGAAGTGGTGGAGCGGTGCCTGGGCGAATTCGCCACGCTGGACGCGCTTCTGGCTGGCTGAAGGTTCAGCCGTCCTTCAGCGCGGCGGCGACATGGGGCAGGAAATGCGCCAGGGGCGGCGTCTCAAGCCCCTTCACCTTGGCCTGCTCGTCATACCGCCGCAGCTTCACCGCCTCGCGCCAGAACGGCAGGCCCTCGAAGGTGGCGATCTCCTCCGGTCCCATCGGCCCGCCCTGCAGCGACAGGCTGCGCACTGAATCCTGCGACAGCTTGGCGAAATAATCCGCCTCCTTGCCACACAGGTAGCGTTTGGCCGCAACGTGCAGGCGCACTGGCTCGCATACGGCGGGGCCGAAGCGGTCGGCGAGGAACGCGTGCCCCACTTCCTCGTGGCGGTCGTCGATGCCCGCGGCCGCCGGGTTCTCGCCCAGGTCGTGCACCATGTGTCCGATATCGTGCACCAGGGCGGCGGCGATCAGGCTGGGCGGGTCGCCGGCCTGCTCGGCCAGCCAGGCGGCCTGCAGGCCATGCTGGATCTGGTTGATGTCCGAGAGGCCGTATTTGTGGCGGCCGTTCAAATCCATTCGCCGGGCAATGTCGGCCAGGATGTCGTCGGCGCCCAGTATGTCGGCGCCCAGTATGGGGGTGCCCGGCGTGGCAGCCGGTGGCAGGGGGGCGGTCATGCGGCGGTCTCCGAAAGCTCTGGCGGCGATAGAGACGGAGCGGCCACGCCGCAAGCGCGACAATGTGAAATTATTGCGGCAGCCCGGCTGGCGCTATGGCGGCAGCCCGGTTGTCGCTACTGCGGCAGCCCGGCGCGGCGCAGCCCGTCCAGGAAGATCGCTCGGTCGGCGGCGTGGCGGAAGGTGGTGCGCGTCGCTGCCATTGCCAGTGTATAGCCCGGCTCCAGCAGAAGCAGCCGCGCGCGCACCATCGCCGCCTCGCTCGCTTCGCCGAGATGGCCGAGGGCGGACAGCAGCACCTTGAAGGTGGAGGAAAGCGTGGGGTTCAGGGCCGACGCGCGCCGGCCCAGTTCCACCACCTGGGCGAACTGGCCCAGCAGCAAATGCGGCACCATCAGCGAGTTGTCGAAGAAGAAGGCGTTCGGGTCGAACGGCGACAACCGGCGGGCCTCGCGGATGCGGCGGATCGCCTCGCCGTGCCGCCCGTCGTAGCTGTGCGCCAGGCCGCTGAACACCCAGGCCAGCGGCAGGTTGGGGTTCAGGGCCAGCGCGCGTTCGTGCAGTTCCAGCGCCTCGGGCACCTGGCGGTGCAGGAAGGCGCGGACATGGCCGGCAATGGTGAGCGCGCGGGCGTCAGCGGGGTCGAGCTTCACGGCGCGTTCGGCCAGTTCGCCGGCGCTGGCCATGGCGGCGTCGCGCTGCGTGGTCCAGCCCTGCCCGACCAGGAAGATGTGCCAGTGGGCCCACCAGGCATGGGCGGCGGCATAGCCGGGGTCGAGCGCCACCGCGCGTTCCAGCATGGCGCCGGCGGCGCGGAATTCCGGCTCAACCAGCTGATACAGCGCGGGGATGGCGCGCAGCACCAGGTCGTAGGCGGTGGCCGAGCTGGCCGGGCGCAGGCCGGCGCGGCGGCTTTCGTGCTGCAGCAGTTCGGGGTCGAGCTGGGCGACCGCCTCGGCGGCGATCTCGTCCTGCAGGGTGAGGATGTCGTCGGCGTCGCGGTCGAACCGGCCGGCCCATACCACCTCGCCGCCGGGCGGACCGTCGGGGTTGCGCACCCCCGCCGCGCGCATGTCCAGCAGGCGCAGGTTCACCCGCACGCGCTCGCGGCTGCGCTGGATGGTACCGTCGAGCAGGAAGTCGAGGTCGAGGTCGCGCCAGTTGTGCCCGGCGGCGGCCGGCTCGCGTGCCTCCGTGCCGCGCGCCACTGCGGCCACGCTGGGGCTGGCGATCAGGAACAGCCAGCGGAAGCGTGACAGGGCGGTGGTGATCTCGTCGGCGAGGCCAAGTGACAGCCCGGCATCATCGCCGCCGCCCAGGGCGCGCAGCGGCATCACGCCCAGGCGAACGCCGGGTCCCTGGCGGCGTGCGGCCGCGGCCGGCGGCTGGCTGGGGCGCGGGCGCAGGTTGGCGATCAAGGCCTGGGTCTCGGGGGAGGGCGGGGTTCCCAGGGCATCGGCCAGGGTGGCGATGCAGCGCTCGCAGGCCACGCCGGCAGCCGCAAGGTCACCGCGGTCGCTGTGGGCCTGGATCGCCGCGCGCCACGCGCCCTCATGGGTGGAGTCGATGCCCAGCAGCACGTCGGCGGCGGCCAGGCGGGCGGCCGGGGTGTCCTGCGCGGCCAGCATCGCCTCGGCCCGGGACACTTCGGCGCGCAGCAGGCGGTGGCGCTCCTCGGCCAAAAAGCGGTCGAAGGCGGGGTCGACGCCGGCGAGGTCCTCCAGCAACCGCGACGGATGCGCCGTCTCGGCCAAGACGGCGGGGGCGACGTTGAATGCGGGATGCATGTCGATATGCAGGCCGCGGCCGCGCAAGGCCAGGTGCATGCGCTCGGCGGCGATGAAGCCGTCGCCGGCGGGTGCCAGGGCCTCCTGCAGTTCGTGCAGGCACTGGCGCAGCGATGCGCGCGCCTGCTCGGCCCCGCGCCCGCTCCACAACAGGGCGGTGATGCGATCGCGCCGCACCGGGTCCGGGCTGGCCAGTGCCAGCAGGGCGAGCAACGCCCGCGTCTTGCGGCCGCGCGGCAGCAGCGAGTGCGCCTCATGGGTGGTGGCGGACAGGGTGCCGCGCAACGCGATGCGCAGCAGCGGCGCAGTGTCGTCGCCGACCATCGTGAGGGGGAATGCGGCGTCGCGCAGGGTCACAGGCTCAGGTTGGCCTTGCAGCGGGAGGGACGATTCACGTTTACTCACGGTAACGTTAGCGCGCGCCATGCCGCGGCGTAAACCTTGTTTCTTATACGTACGGAATGGCCGCTGCGGGCGGCAGGAAAATCGCCGAAAATAGGAAAAACATCTTGACACTAGGATAACAATCAGGGCATTCTGACGGCGTCGAGGGGCGAGGTGCGCCCGGCGACAGCCCCCTGCCGCATCGCGTCGCAACGCCGGGCTGCCCTTCCAGGGGCGGTCCGGCGTTCCTGCGTGCGTGGCGCGCGGGCGGAGGGGACAGCACAATATGCAAGAGGAATCGAACATCATGACCCATGACCTGAACACGCGGGCTGCCACCATTGCCGAACAGCGCGCGACGCAGCAGCCCACCCTGGCGCCCGTGAAGCGGGCGATCTTGAAGCTGCCGATCGTGAAGCGGGCGATCATGAAGCGGGCGAACATCACGCTGCCGGCCATGATGGTTCCGCCGGAGGTGGCCGATCCTGGCCTGATCCGCATCGGCGCGGCCGTTGGCCAGCGGCCCGGGCGCGGCTGATCCGAGGTGGCCGGGACGCATCCCCGGCTATTCCTCGCGTTCCATCTCCCGCACAATAAGGGATCTCCAGGATGAAACTCGCAGAGACCGAGGCCCCCGCCCCGCTGGTGCGGTTCTATCGCGTGATCGACCAGGCGCCGTTGCCGCACCGCGCCGACCGGGCGGCCGGCGGCACCCTGCCGGTGCGCGCCGCACGCTACTGCGATGCGGTGACCGCGGCGGCGGGCTTCGGGTGGTGGGTGTATCCGCCGATGGGGTTCAGCCTGTTGTGGGACGGCCAGGACATCCACTGGACCTATGCCGGCCAGGACCGCTGGCTGCCGCTGGAGGCGGCGCAGTTCCCGCATCTGCGCGGCCGGTTCGATGCGGCGGCACCGGCAGGGATGCAGGGCGGTGCCCCGCCATTCCTGACGGCCTTGGCCGAGCCTGGCGTGGTGCAGGTATGGACCGGGTTGTTCGCCCGCAGCGCGCCGGGCTGGAGCCTGTTGGTGCGCCCGCCGGCCAACATGCCGGGCACCGGGGGCTATGCCGCCTATGAAGGCATCGTCGAGGCCGACCGCTGGTTCGGCCCGCTGTTCACCAATATCCGCCTGACCCGCACCGACGCGCCGGTCCGGCTGCGGCCCGACCTGCCGCTGGTGCAGGTGCAGCCACTGCCGCGCATCGCCTATGCGGAAGCCACCCAATCGGCGATGGATGTGGTGGGAGCGATGGAGGATTTCGCGCCGCAGGACTGGGCGGACTACGACCGCAGCATCGTCGGACCGGCCCGGCGCGGCGACCGGGTGATGGGCCAGTACGCCATCGCCGCGCGCCGCCGCCGCAAGGGCGAATGCCCCTACGCGGCGGCCTGATGCCGCGTCAGATCGGCATCATCTGGCCACGCCCGGCGCGGCGCTCGGCCATGAACAGGAACTCCACCATCATGCGCATGCCGGGCAGGTGGTCGAGCCACACAAGGTTGTCCAGGCGCACCATGTCGCCTGCCACCTCCAGCCTGGCCTGGCGCGAATGGTCGCGGTCGGTTACGACCAGGATGGGCAGGCTGGGGTCGACATTGACCACGGCGCGCAGGGTAAGGCCGATCGACTCGTCCGTGCAGCGAGAGTGGCAGAGCACGGCGACCGGCGCACGATCGCGCAAAAGGAACTCGAGCAGCCCGTCGGCCTCCACCCGTTCCACCTGCACCCGCAGGAAGTCGCACAGCGCCTGCATCCGCGGCGCCAGTGCCGGTTCGTCCTCCACCACCAGCACCAGCGGCCGCACGGCGTCGTCGAACTCGACCTCGCCGGGGCGCTGGGAGGGGGCCAGCCATTCTGCGGGGGTGGTGTGCGCGCTCATGTTCCGGACTCCTGCCGTGCGATGACGTTGCCAGCATGCATCGGCGGGCGGCACGGCGGTGGTTAGATCGTCGTCATCGCGCGGGAGTACGGCGTGAGCGAGCGTGAGTCCGGCGCGGCTCAGCTGTTGGTGGCGAAGGGGTCGGCCACCCGCGGCCAGAACGGCAGCGTCCGCTTGGTGAACGCGATATTGGCGAAGTCCGGGCCGATCGCGCCGTGGCTGGTGGCGACGTAGCGCACCTCGGCGGCCAGGGGGGCGAAGCCGGCGTAGAAATGCTGCGTGCTCTTCACCACAACGATGCGCTTGTCGGCCAGCGTGCAGCCCAGGCCGGTGAAGGCATCCTGGTGGAACACCTGGCTGCGCTTGCTGTTCAGGATGATGTCGATGCCGCCGCCGTCTTCCGTGGCCGCGCGCACCCATGCCGCCGCCCCGAGTTCGGCCCGCCCGCCGGACAGCCCGCCTTGGGTGTGCCGATCCGCCAGCCCCATCACCGTCACCCGTAGATCCACCGGCTGGCCCGAGGCCACACCGCACTTGCCGCCGATGCGCAGGTCGAAGCTGGCGCCCGCGCCGGCCTCGGCGCAGAACGACACCGCCACCGGGTCCCAGAAACAGCCGATCGCCGCCCCGCCCACGCCGCGCGCCACCAGGCGGGCCAGGATCTCGGTATTGTCGCTCGGCGCGCCGCCGCCGGCATTGTCGGCCACATCGGCGAACACGACTGGCTTTCCAGTGGGCGGCTTGCCCGCGGGCGCGGCGGCCAGCGCCCGGTCGATCGCCTGCTCGATGGTGTCGTGCGTCGGGTTGGTCTCGTTGCGGATGCTGAAGATCTCCTCGCCCAGCTCGCGCGCGATCCGCTCGGCCTTGGCCATGTCGTTGTCGGTGATGACGACCATCTTGCCACCCACCTCCGCCACGTCACCCCAGGGGAAGCCGTGGCCGAACGAGACGGCGAGCACCCCGTCGCGGCCTTCGAGCGATTTCATCTTCGCGACGAAACCCTTCATCGGCTCGACCGGGGTGCGCCACATGCTGACCATTCGGCAATCGTAATACGCCATCGTCGGCCGCACCTTGCCCTGCTTGGCGGCGAGGCAGAGGTTGTAGAGTTCCACCGCCCGCTCGCCCACATCCACGTGCGGGTATTCCTTGTAGGTGATGATGGCATCGCAGGCCACGCGCATCACCTCGGTCAGGTGGCAGTGCAGGTCGAGTTCCAGGCCCACCACCGCATCCGGCCCGACGATCTCGCGGATGCGCGCGCAGGTGTCGCCCTCGCAGTCGTCGTAGCCATAGGCGACCATGGCGCCGTGCATCTTCATCAGCACCACGTCCACCGGCATGGCGGCGCGCACATCGTCCAGGATGGCGTCGCGCAGTTCCTCATAGACATGGCGCAACGTGGTGCCGGCCGGCTGGGCGAAGGCGCACACGCTTTCCACCACCGCGTGCCCGTCGGCCTGGGCGAGGCGGCGCCACTCGATTTGCGCGATGTTGCCGTGCATCGGCGGATGCAGGCTGGCATCGCGGCGGTGATAGCCCGACTCGGTGAAGCCGGCATGGCCGGTGGGGATCGGCGAGAAGGTGTTGGTTTCGGTGGCCAGGTTGGCAAAGAAAATCTTCATGGCGGTGCGGTCCCCGGTGATGCGTTTGTCGTGCCAGCGCGGGCGACGTGCCGGCCTTTGCGCAGTGCCAGTTTTGCGCAGTGCGAGTGTAGTCGGTCGCAGTGGAGCACCGCTAGGGTGGGCTGGCGGGCAGTCGGGCGAGGCATGGGTGCGGACTGGCGTATGCGGGGCCGGTGGCCTAGGGTCGACCTCCCCACAAGCAGGCTTCGCGCCCAGCATTGGAGAACCGGCCATGGCCGCCTGGAACGACGGCTACATCTTCGATGTGTCCTACACCACCGGTTTCTACCGCGAGATTTCGCCGGGCTGGATGGCCACCGCCGCCATGCTGCTGGGCCATCGCCCGCCCGACATCACCCGCAAGTTCCGCTGGGCCGAGCTGGGCTGCGGCCAGGGCCTGAGCGCCAACATCTTCGCCGCCACCAACCCGCAGGGCGAATTCCACGGCTTCGACTTCAACCCCTCCCATGTCGAGAACGCCCGCCGCCTGGCCGGGCAGGCCGGGCTTTCAAATATTCAGTTCCACGAAATGTCCTTCGCGGAGGTGGCCGAAGCCCCCGAGGGCCGCATTCCGCAGTTCGACTTCATCGTGGCCCACGGCATATGGAGCTGGGTGTCGCCGGCCACGCGGCTGCAGTTGCAGCAGGCGATCCGCCGCCACCTCGCCCCGGGCGGGTTGCTCTATGTCAGCTACAACACCCTCGCCGGCTGGGCCTCGCTGGTGCCGGTGCAGCGCTTCATGCGCGAATGGGCGCGGGTTCATCCGGGCACCTCGCCGGAGATGGCCAGCGGCGCGCTCAACTTCGTCAGGGAGATGGCCAAGACCGACGCCGCCTTCTTCAGCGCCAATCCCGCCGTGGCCGCGCGGCTGGACCCCACGGCGAACATGGACACGAAATACCTCGCCCATGAATACCTGAATGCCAACTGGGACCCGACCAGCTTCGTGCAGGTGGCCGACGTGATGGCCGATGCCAAGTGCGGCTACATCGGCAGCGCCACCCTGGTGGAGAACATCGACGCCGTCGCGGTGCCGCCGACGATGGGCAAGCTGCTCGCCGGCGTCTCCGATCCGCGGCTGAAGGAGATGATGCGCGACTTCGCCGCCAACAAGTCGTTCCGCCGCGACCTCTACCGCCGCGGCACCGAACAGCCGCTGACCGGCGAGCAGCGCGAGATGGTCGACGGCCTCATGCTCGTGGGCACCGGGCGGGAGCGCGAGGCGAACATCCAGATCCCCACCGGCATCGGCCAGCTCGGCCTGCGCATGGACATCTACACCCCGATCCTCGAACGCCTGGCGCAGGGGCCGATGAGCGTGCGCGAACTGCGCCAGACGCCCGTCCTGGCACAGCAACCGCTGTCGGAAACGCTGCAGGCCGCCGCCTTCCTCATCGCCGGCGGCCTCGCGCACCCGGTGGCCAAGCCCGCCGCGGATGCCGCCGCGGTGGCCGCCGCCCGGGCACTGAACATGGCGATCGGCAGCTATAACGCCAGCGGCGGCGCGATGGGCGTGCTGGCCTCGCCGCTGACAGGCAGCGGCTTCAGCGTGGACTTCGTGGAAACCGTGATGCTGCCGGAACTGCTGGCCGGACGCACGGAGGTGATGCCGCTGGTCGAGCACGTCCTCGCCCGCCTCGCCGCTACCGGCCGCTCGGTGGTGCGCGAGGGCAAGCCGGTGAACGATCAGGCAGAGGCGCGCACGGAATTGACCGCCACGGTCACCAGGCTGCTGGGCGAGCGCATGGCGCTGTACCGCCGGCTCGGCGTCGTCGCGGAGGGGTAGGGGGCACGACGGTCGCCGCAGCGGACGGGGTGTCATGTTCGCGCGGCAGGCTGGATGTCGCCACCGGTACCGTCCCGGCGCCTCGACGTGCGTGCAAGCACTCTCGGCGCGGTCTATAATATTCAATAACGCACCGAATTGCCGGCCAGTCAAAAGCGGCTCACCGTATATTTTTCGAACACTCTGGTTCGTTTTCACAAACCAGAGTGCGAATTATACCAATCGCCCTATTGATTGACCGATGTACAAAGGCGAGGCCAGGGCTTTGCCCTGGACCGGACCCACCAAGGGCCAAGCCCCTGGACCTTAACTATACCCCGTTCACGCGATAATCCGGAACTCCGTTGGGTCGATGACACGAAAATTGTCGGTTACCTGATCGCAGTATGTGGTCCAGTTCCGTGGCACGTCGTCGCGGAGGAAATTGAGCA